>Ga0265314_10006049_pt1 | contig 10763 bp, 8 predicted proteins | sample 4126metaG_FD_203106 | JGI IMG/M metagenome (GOLD analysis project Ga0265314, IMG submission 203106) | Rhizosphere microbial communities from Carex aquatilis grown in University of Washington, Seatle, WA, United States - 4-1-26 metaG | ecosystem: Host-associated > Plants > Roots > Rhizosphere >... | reverse complement strand
TCCCAAAAACGACAGCGTTTTTGTGTTTCCAGATTCAACGATGATTTACGGGCTGACCGGCCGCGACAGCTATCGCCAGGCGCCGTTTATTTTTCACCGCAACCAGATTCTGGTTGGAAAATGGTACGATGACTTTCGCGCGCACTTTTTAAGCGAGCCGCCGAAGTGGATTGTGATGCATTACCTGAAGCAGCATCCGCAGCCGGACTTGATCGCGGGGCCGATTTTGAAATGGCTGAAACTGGAAGAATTTCTCGACCAGAAATACGCGCCGGCGTGGCGACATGGGGATTTTTATGTGCTGAAGTTGAAAGCGCAGTGAGGACGCATGGCTGAGTTATTGCCGGGACTCGAAGAGCTTTCATTGCCGCGCATGGTTCGCGTGAAGCAGAACTTCGGGGCGGCGCGCGTCGCGGATGTCGCGGCGACGGTGCGCGCGGAAGTTTTGCGCATGCGATCGGTTTTTCGGCCGGGGCAGCGTGTGGCGCTCGCGGTGGGGAGCCGCGGGATTGCGCAGCTGCCGTTGATAGTGAAAACGCTGGCGGACGCGCTGAAAGAAATCGGGCTCAGCGTTTTCATTGTTCCGGCAATGGGTTCGCACGGCGGCGCGACGGCCGAGGGGCAGCGCGCGGTGCTCGAAGGGTTTGGAGTCACTGAGGAATTTTGCGGCGCGGCGATTCGGGCGAGCATGGAGACCGTGGTGCTCGGAACTGCAACGGCATTGCAAATTGAAAATTGCAAATTTCAAAATGCAAATTTTAACGGCGAACAGCACCCCTCACCCCGCGTTCGCTCCGCTCACGTCGGCCCTCTCCCACCAGGGGAGAGGGGGCGCGAGGGCGACGTTGAGGTTCATGTCGACGCGATCGCCTGGCGTGAGGCGGATTGGATTGTTCCAGTGGCGCGGGTGAAGCCGCACACGAGTTTTCGCGGGCGCTACGAGAGCGGCATTTGCAAGATGCTCGCGATCGGGCTGGCCAAGCACACAGGCTGCGCGGCATTGCATCGAGAAGGGTATGCGCGATTTGGCGAATTGATTCCGGCGTGCGCGGAAGTGGTTTTGCAGAGTGGAAAAGTCGCGTTTGCGCTCGGAATTGTCGAGAACGCGGCGGAAGAGCCGGCGGTGATCGAGGCGGTTGCGGTGGAAAAAATTCTGCTGCGCGAACCGGAACTTCTTGATCTCGCGCGATCGTTGCTGCCGCGGATTTTGATTCCGGAAATCGATGTGCTTGTTGTCGAAGAGATCGGCAAAGATATCAGCGGCATGGGCATGGATCCGAACGTGACGGGGCGGGGGACCGATGGGCCGGTTGCGGGTTTCAGCGGTCCGAAAATTTCGCGCATTGTCGTGTTGGGGCTTTCAGCTGGCGCTCATGGTAATGCGAATGGGATTGGACTCGCGGACGTCACCACGCAGCGCGCGGTGGAGCAGATCGATCGCGTTGCGACGTACACGAATGTGTTGACCAGCGGCAGTCTGGCGAATGCGAAGATTCCGGTGGCGCTTCCGAGCGAGCGCGAGGCGATTCTCGCGGCGGCGAGTTGTGTGCCGGGCGTACGCGCGGAGGATGCGCGGATTGTGCGGATTAAGAATACGCTGCATTTGGGGGAGATTGAGGTGTCGGAGAATTTGGTGGAGACGGCGCGCCGGATTTCGGGATGCGAGGTTGATTGATTGCGAATTGTCTATCTCGCCCGATGAAAATATGTGAATTGCAACGCGCCAGATTCGCTGGCACACCACTTCGCTTCGCTCCGTGGCGTGGCACCCACGGAAGGGGCGACTTAGCGATCGATGCGCATTGGCACGATAGAATTAGCTATGCGTGCTAAGCGTTCGGTTCGCTGCACGGGCAGCCAACGGCAGGCTGCCCGTGGCACACATAATCATTTCAAGACGAGCTGTTCACTTTTTATCCCCGCATCTGCATCTCCGCGCTCTGCGGTCAAGATTACGCCACGGCGACTTTCACGCAATTGATCGGTGGGAGTGAATCGAAAATACATTCCCACTTTTCGCCGCCGTCGCGGCCGAGCCACAACTGGCCGGTCGTTGTGCCGAAATAAACGGCGGGGGATTTCGCGTCGTCGATGTCCATCGCGTCGCGCAGCACGGTGAAGAACGCGTCCTTCTTCGGCATGCCTTCGTTCAGTTTCTTCCAGGCCTTGCCACCGTTCTCGCTGCGCCAGACGGCGGGAATCGCGCCGGGGCAGGTGCGCGTCATGCCTTCGAGCGGCAACACGTAGACGGTGTCGGGATCGTGCGGGTGGACGACGATGGGGAATCCGAATTCGGAGGGCAGGCCTTTGCTGATCGAATACCACGACTTGCCGTGGTCGTCGCTGCGCATCACGCCGCAGTCCGGAAGATCGGGATCCCCGCCGTGGTTCTGCATGTAGAGGCGGCCGGGCGCGTCTTTGTGGCGCGCGATCTTGTGAACGCACTGGCCGAATTCGGGAAATTTGTCCGGCTGGAAGCTCGCGCCGACGCCTTTGTTGCAGGCCTTGAATGTTTGGCCGCCATCTTCGCTCATGTAGTGGCCGCCGGTCGAAATGCCGAGATGGATGCGCTTGCCGTCGCGGACGATCGTGTGCAGACAGAGGCCGCCGTTGCCGGGATGCCATTTGCGCGCGTGTTCGTGATTGCTGATCCCCTTGACCATCTCCCACGTATCTCCGCCGTCGTCGCTGTGGAACAGAGAGGCCGGTTCGACGCCGCACCAGAGTTCCTTTTTGTTGTCGCCAGCTTCGAGCGACCAGATGTTGGCGAGCGCGCGACCGTCGTCTTTTGGAAACGCCGGAGCGGACTTGGTCTCTTTGAATTTTTTGCCGAGATCGGTCGAGTACAGCACTTTCATGCCGAACCACGCGTTGCAGCTCGAAGCGTAAATTTTCGGCGAGCCGCGTGTTTCGATCAGCGAGGAGTACACGCTGACGCCGGATCCGAACGGACCGCGCAGGGTGAATTTTTTCCGGTTCGCGGGTGAGGTTGCGACGAAAAAGCCCTTCTTGGTTCCGATGGTAAGGATGACTTGATCGGGCATGTTTTACATCTCCTGGATGATTTTTTGATGGTGGCCTTACGTTGCCCGATGTTTGGGAAAAGGCAACGGCGAAATCGTATTAAATCGTATGGGAATTTTCGCGAGTTTTGCGAGGTTTGATCGTTAAATATTAGGGATGAGTTCGCTAGGAGATGTAGGCTGGCTGCACATGTGATTTTGTTTGCATCACGAAGGCGGGCCAAACGCTCGCGCTGATTTAACTGCGCAACGTGCGTTCGTGAACAGATTCGAGACACACAAAAAAGAGGATAAGCCACCACGGCTCCATCTCGTGCAATTTTTTACAGCAAGTTCAGAGTTGAATCGCCTATGTGAACGGGTATCGTCTAGTCCTGCCGCAGATTTGTGATAAGCTTGCCGCCGCTGGAGTTTAGACTTCGCACGGCCAGCGCCGTCATGCACCAATAAGGAGAGGGGAGCGAACAGGACATGGGTGAGTATCACCGCAAGGGTTTCGGGCTGAAGGATACGGTCAAGCCGCTGCTGGATTCGCAATACGCCAGCCGCGTGGTTGATTTCTTCCGCACGAAGGGACATCAAATCACGCGCGGGAACGTCACGTTGCGGCTGGCCAAGGAATTTGGCTTCTGCTACGGCGTCGTGCGCGCGGTCGACATGGCCTACCAGACTCGCCACAAATTTCCCAACAACCGCATCTTCATTACGACAGAGATCATCCACAATGCGTCGGTCAACAAGCGCCTGAAAGAGATGGGATTCATTTTCCTCTCGGGGCAGCTGAACCAGGGCGAGACGTACAGCGACATCACCAAAGACGATGTGGTCGTGCTGCCGGCGTTCGGCGCAGCGATCAAGGAAATTGATATGTTGCGCGCGAAGGGCTGCGTGCTGGTCGACACGACCTGCGGCGCGGTGGTCAGCGTCTGGAACAATGTCGAGAAGTACGCGAAGGACCAGTACACCAGCATCATTCATGGAAAATACAATCACGAAGAGACGATCGCGACCTCAAGCCGCGCGGGCGGAAAATACCTGATCGTCCGCGATCTGGACGAAACGGATTACGCCGTTGATTATATTCTAGGCAAGGGCAACCGCGACGCGTTCATGCAGAAATTCGCGAAGGCCGTGTCGGCGGGATTCGATCCGGACAAGGACCTGGCGCTGCTGGGTGTTGCGAACCAGACGACGATGCTGAGCACCGAGTCGGTCGAGATCGCGGCGCGCTTCCGCACGGCGTTTGTCAAAAAATACGGCGAAGAAGACACGAAGCGGCGCTTCCGCATGCAGGACACGATCTGCAGCGCGACGCAGGACCGGCAGGACGCGGTCAACGCGATGATGGGCGAGAAGCCGGACGTGATGGTCGTGATCGGCGGATACAATTCGTCGAATACGACGCATCTGGTCGAAATTCCCATGCACAACGGTGTGCCGGCGTACCACATCGATGACGCGGAGTGCCTCATTTCGCGCGGCCAGATCCGGTACCTGCCGATGGGCATGAAGGAAGTCGTGATCCACGAAAACTGGTGGCCGAACAAGCTGCCGCTCACGATCGGCGTCACGGCCGGCGCGAGCACGCCGAACAACAAGATCGGCGACACGATCATGCGGTTGTTTGAACTCAGCGGCGAAGACGTCACAGATCTGATCGAACAGATCGAAGCGATGGGACCGGGACTGCCGCCGGATATTGAAGAAGAGCTGCACAAGCACTGAGTTTGAACGCGGATTTTGGATTTTCGAAAGGGCCCACGGAGAAATTGACCGTGGGCTTTTCGTCGGTGAAGTTGCGCGCCGCGCGTTGAAAGGGATTGAGCGATGATGCGCCCGATGATCTTTCTGAATGCGATGTTTTGCGCGATGGCGCTTTCATTCGTGGCGAACGGCGCCGAAGCAGGGAAAACGGACGAGGCGAAAGCGGCGTTTGAGGCGGCATACGCGAAAGGCACGGCGGCGGCGGTCGAGAAAAACTGGATTGAAGCGCAAAGGCAATTTGAGACTGCGCTGACGGCGTTGGGCGACGAGACGCATCCGAAAAAAGCGGTCGCTCAAGTTCTGCTGGCGAAAGCGTGCGAGAATGCGAAGACGCAGGCCCTCGAAATCGCGGCGCAGGAAGAAACGAAGCGCAAAGAAGCCGAGTTGGCTCGGGCCAGGGCTGAAGCCGACGCGGATTTAAAAAAAGCCGAAGCAGAGCTGGCCCGCAAGAAGGCTGAGGACGCCGAGGCCGTTCGCAAAAAAGAGGAGGCGGCGAAAACCGCGACAAAGACAGTGGTCGCTGCTCCCGCTCCGGCGAAGAGCGACGAAAAAAAAGACGAGGCGGTCACGCTTCCGGATCCGATTGCGCTGGATCGCGACGAATGGACGAAAGGTGCTGGGTCGAGCTGCTATTGGTCCGGAGCGCGTCTGTACCTCGAAGAAGGCGACGAGCTTTTCAAGAAAGCGCTGCGCAAGGATTTCGCGGTGACGATTCAGCTTGAGGCGCGCATGGACGAGCAGTCGCGCATCAGCATTGAACTGCGTCCGGAGAAAGGCAGCGACAGCAAAACGCGCATCATCGGCTGGGGCAGTCGCGAAGGTTCTCCGCCGATGCTGATGCTCGACAAGGACACGAAAGCGCGCGGCGAAGCGCGGCCCGACAGCGAACAGATCATGCTCTCGTTTGTGCGGCGCGAAAAGAAGATCGACTTTTTCTGCAACGGGAAACTCGTCGGCACCACGTGGGATACGCGCGCGGGCCAACCGTACATGCTCTGGGTGTGCGGGAAGGGAATTATGGACGGGGCGAAGATTGTCGAGAAGTGACATGCATTGAGAATTGAAGATTGAGAAATGAGAATTTCAAATTGAACGATCCGGAACGCGATCCCGAATTTCTGCTCGGAGATCTCTTAAAAAATGTCTCGCGCAGTTTTTATTTGACGCTGCGCGTGCTGCCGGATGGGTTGCGCGTGCCGATTGGGCTCGCGTACCTGCTGGCGCGCGCGGCGGACACGATCGCGGATACGGAACTGGTTTCGCCCGGCCAGCGGCTGGAACATCTGCTCGCATTTCGAGCGCAGGTAAACGGCGCGGTTGATCCGGCGGCGTTGCGCGCGATCGAAGCGGCGCTGACGGCGCAGCAGAAAGATTCACACGAGCGCGTGCTGCTGCAATCGCTCGAGCCGGCGCTCGCAATTCTGCCGGAATTGAGCGCGCGCGACCGCGCCGAAGTCCGTGGCGTTGTGACGACGTTGACACAGGGTATGGAATTCGATCTGCGCACGTTTCCGAACGAGTCGTCGGGACAGCTCGGGGCGTTGAACACGCTGACGGAACTTGACCGATACATTTATCTGGTCGCCGGATGCGTCGGCGAATTCTGGACGAAAATGACGGTTGCGCATTCCCCGGCGTTGCGCGAATGGAACATCGCCGAAATGTCCGCGTGCGGAATCCGCTTCGGAAAAGCACTGCAGCTCACCAATGTACTGCGCGATTGCCCGAAAGATCTGCGCATCGGCCGCTGCTATTTGCCGAACGAGCTGTTGTCGAAGGCGGGGTTGACGCCAGAAGAATTGCTCAAGCCCGAAAACGCGGCGCGTGCGCGGCCGGTGCTTTGCGAACTGCTTGGCGTGGCGCTGGGACATTTTCGCGAAGCCGAACGTTATCTGCTCGCGATTCCAAATCGCAGCGGTCGTCTGCGCCTCGCGTGTTTGTGGCCGGTGCTGATTGGATTGGCCACGCTGCAAAAGCAGGCCGGGAACAAGGACTGGCTCGATCCGCAAAAAGTTTCGAAAGTGTCGCGCAGTTATGTGAAGCGGACGTTGGCGCTCTCCTTGCCGGCGGTGGGATCGGATACGCTGGTGCGCGGTTGGATTGACGGAATGATCGCAGACGTTCAGGCGAAAATATAAATTTTAACCACAGAGCACACAGAGCACACAGAGAATGCTAAACTCTGTGTGCTCTGTGATCTCTGTGGTTAGAAAGCTGTTCATGAGTGATAGACTCAATTGAATAAACTGCTGAGCCAGTCCGTGAAGCGCGTGAAAATTGAGAGTCGCGGTTTTTCGACGACGGGTTCGGCGGGTTTTGGGCGTGGGCGCGTGGATTCGGATTTCGGAATCGAGACGGTGACGCGGCTGGGCGCGACCATCTGCACGGGGCGGAATTCGGCGATTGGATCGGGCATTGCCTGAAGCAGCGCGTCCATGTCGGCGACCAGGTCCGCGGCGTCGGCGGGGCGCTCGTCGGGCTTGATGGCCATCATGCGCGTGACCAGCTTCGCCGACGCAGGACTGATCTCGGGCAGGATCGAGCGCGGATCGGGGCGCGGCGCCTTGGTGTGCGCGAGCATCACGTCCGTGAGCACCTCGCCCATGAACGGCACGTTGCCGGTAAGCATGTGGTAAATCGTGCAGCCCAGCGAATAGATGTCTGTGCGCCCGTCGATCTCTTTCACGCCGCGAGCCTGCTCGGGCGAAATATAAAACGGCGTGCCGACGGTGGTGCCGGGCGCGGTGAGTCCCGTGTCGTCGCCGAGCGCTTTCGAGAGGCCCATGTCGACGATTTTCACTTCGCCGGTGGCGCTGCAGACGATGTTGTCGGGTTTGATGTCGCGGTGAATGATGCCGATCTGCGCGGCGTAGGCGAGGGCCTTCGCGATTTCGCGACCCATCAGCCACGCGGTCTTTTCGGGAAAATTTCCTTCGCGCGCGAGGCGCTCGGATAGCGTGAGTCCGTCGACGAATTCGGAGATCGTGACCGGGCAGCCTTCGATTTCGCCCGCGCCGTAGGTCGTGATGATGTTGGGATGGTCGAGGACTTTCGTGAGCACCACTTCGCGCTTGAAACGCTCGTACCAGACCGCGTCCTTGGTGATGTTCGGCGGCAGAACTTTCAGTGTGACGATGCGGTTGTAGACGGTGTCTTTGGCTTTGAACACGCGCATGCGCGCGTTGTCGATGAGGACTTCAAGCAGGATGAAGCTGCCGAACTTGGTGTTGATCTGCTGGGCGGCGGTGCGGAGTTTTGCGGCCGCGGACGTAATCTGCAGCCGCGAATCCATTTCCTGCATCAGCTGCTTGAGCTGGTCGAGCGAGATCATTTTTCGTTCGAGCAGAACCTGGCCGAACGTCAGCGTCACGCCGCCCTGGCGCAACTCGGCCTGTCGAGCGCGCACCAGTTCGACCTGGTCCGGCGTGAGCATGCCGAGCTCAACGCCGACGGCCGAAAGCGCAGTGTCGTCCATGACGACTGATTGCAGGTTCTGCTGAGACATGACACGGATGATAGAAAAATTGTGCGGAAAGCAAATTGGAAAACGAAGTAATGCGTAATTCATAATGCATAAGGGTGCCTGTCTTTAATGGTGCGTGAGCGATGATGCTTAAACTTTTTGTAACGTGCGCGATTCGGTGAAGACGGCTTGAATCGGAATGTCGTGCGGCAGGACCGGCACGCCAGCGACGATCTGGCAGTCGAAAGCGAGCGCGACGGTCGCGGCTTTGAGGTCCGGATGAGCTAGAAAGCGGTCGTAAAATCCCGCGCCGCGGCCGAGGCGGTTGCCCTGCGCGTCGAAGGCGAGACCGGGCACGACGACGAGGTCGATTTCATTCTCGGGAATGACCGGCAGTGGCGCCTTGGGTTCGGGAAATTTGAAATGACGCGCTTCAAGATCCGCGGCGGGATTGGCGACAGCGTGGAATTGCATGGCGCGGCTGGCGCGATCAGTGCGCGGCAGGCCGAGGCGTTTTCCGGCCGCAAGAATTTCGGTGAAAAGGAGTGACGTATCGATTTCGGGATCGGCGGATGCGTAAGCGACGATCGTGCGCGCGGCGGAGAATTCCGGCGAGGCCATCAGGCGCTGCACGGCCAGCGCGCCGAGACGACTGCGCTCATCGGCGGTCATTGCGACGATGCGCGCAGCGATGTCGCGGCGCAGAGTGGATTTGGAATCGTTCACGAAAACAAGTTTCGCGCTGGAACCGCGCGCGGCAATCGAAAAAGTGGCGGCCACTGCATGGCCGTGTCGTGCGGGGAACCACTACCAAAGCGGGCTGCACGGCCTATAATGTGTGCGTCAGGGGTTGTGACTATGGGTAAATCGATCCGGCGCGAATTTATTCTCCTTCTTAGCGTATTGGTTTCAGCGGCTTCGTTTTCGCTTTACGCAGAGGACGGCGATCCCATCCGCGAAAATCTGACGATCCAGACTGGCATCGCGAAAGGCACCCTGAATCCCGGACGGCGCGGGCTCGTGCTGCGGCCGAATCCGAAAGTAATGATCATCCCAATTAACAGCGACAGCACGAAATACGGAATGATCGATGCCTGGCAGCAGCATTTCATCGAGCGGCGGCTGCGGCGTGCGAAGGACGAGAAGTTTGATCTCGTCATTCTCGAGATCGATACGCCCGGTGGATTTGTCGACTCGTGCGAGCGCATCGACAAGGCCATCGCGAACTGCCCGGTGCCGGTGATTGCGTATGTAAAAGACAAGGCGTTCTCCGGCGGTGCGCTGATTTCGCTTGGGTGCCAGATGATCGTGATGACACCGATGGGCCAGATCGGCGGCGCGAAAGTGGTGACGCTGTGGGGCGATGTTCCCGAGGGCCAGCGCCAGAAACTCGACGCGGATATTCGCGCCGACGTTGTCAATCTCTGCAACGCGAGCCAGTTGAAATCGCCGGACGGAATAACGGGCTATCCCATGCCCATCGCTGTCGGCATGGTGAACAGCGACGCGGAAGTATATGAAACAAACGACATTCAAAACCGCTTTATGCTGGGCGAAGCGTACGACGCGCGGAAAGTGAAACCGACAGTCGTCAAAAAATGGAAGAGCAAAGGCGCGATCCTGTCGCTGGCTGCGACGGAAGCCGTGAATACTGGCATCGCGTCGGGCCTGGCGCAGGATTACGACCAGCTTTATCTCGGGCTGGGCGTCACGCCGGCGACGATCGATGTTGCGGACGTTACGGCCGCCGAACGCCTCGCGCGCTTCTTGAGCCATCCCGCGTGGAGCGTGCTGCTGGTGTTGATCGGGTTGGTCGGGCTGATTTGGGAATTGAAGAGTCCCGGCCACGGCGTGGGATACATCGTCTTCGCGTTCTGCCTGGCGTTCTTTTTCTGGCTGCAGGTTTTCGCCGATAATGCGGGGCTGATTGAGATACTGCTTTTCGGATTGGGCGCGGCGATCATCGCGGTCGAAGTGTTCATCCTGCCAACGTTTGGCGCGGGCTTGTTCGTCGGCTTCGGGCTCGTCGTGCTCTCGCTGATACTGGCCTTTGTGCCGGAGGGCGTTGACCTGTGGAAAGTCCTGCAGGGGCGCGCGTCGAATTCGGATGTGCAGCTTTTAAAGGAGGGGCTCTTCTGGGCCACGCTGACAATTCTCATTCTCGTCGGGACGATCATTACGGGATTGGTGAAAGGCGCTAAACTTCCGGGGCTGAGCAGGTTGGCGCTGCAGACGGAGATGCGTTCGACCACGACGAATTTTGATGTCGCCGCGACGACGGGAACGGCGGCGAATTCATCGCTGGAGACGCAGCACGCGACGCTGATTGGCCAGAGTGCCGACACGGAGACCGTTCTCCGCCCCGCTGGAAAAGTCCGCCTGAATGGCGTGACGTACGACGCAGTCTCCGAGGGCGAATACGTCAACGCGGGAACGAAAGTGGTGGTGCTGCGCGTTTCGGCTGGAACGCTGGTCGTTCGCGCGGTGTGAGGGATTGAAAAAACGAACGTATG
>Ga0265314_10006048_pt1 | contig 10763 bp, 8 predicted proteins | sample 4126metaG_FD_203106 | JGI IMG/M metagenome (GOLD analysis project Ga0265314, IMG submission 203106) | Rhizosphere microbial communities from Carex aquatilis grown in University of Washington, Seatle, WA, United States - 4-1-26 metaG | ecosystem: Host-associated > Plants > Roots > Rhizosphere >... | reverse complement strand
CCCTGCATCGTGATGTGCAAGCACCAATCCGCCTGGGAGACGTTTGCCCTGCAGTTGGTGTTTTCGGATCAAGTGTGGGTACTCAAGCGCGAGTTGTTGTGGCTGCCGTTCTTCGGTTGGGGGTTGGCGCTGACCAGCCCCATCGCCATTGACCGCAGCAAAGGCAAGCAGGCCATGAAACAGTTGCTGGAGCAGGGCAAAGACAGGCTGGACAGCGGTTTCTGCGTGGTGATTTTTCCGGAAGGCACGCGCATGCCTTACGGCGTACGCGGCAAATACAAGATCGGCGGTGCCATGCTGGGCGAATCCAGCGGCGCGCCGGTGGTGCCGGTGGCACACAATGCCGGCAAGTTCTGGGGGCGCAACTCCTTTCTCAAGCATCCCGGCACCATCGTGATGAGTATCGGCCAACCTGTCGATCCCGAAGGCCTCAAGGCGGAAGAGATCAACCGCCGCGTGGAAGACTGGATCGAATCCGAAATGTTAAAGCTAGACTGATGTTCAAAGCATTACGCCGGAAAGCATCACCCACTGTCGTCGAACAACGCAACATCCACCTTTCCGGCAAAGAAATCAGCTACACCCTCAAACGCAGCGGCTACCGCCGCAGCATCAGCCTGCGCATCGATGACCGCGGACTGACTGTCAATGCACCGTTGCGTGCGTCCGAAAAATGGCTGCACAGCGTGCTGCAGGACAAAGCCGAATGGGTGGTCGAAAAACTGGATGGCTGGCAAGCGAAAAAGGCACCGCCCATCTTCTGGGCGGAAGGCGCGCGCATCCCGTTCCGTGGCGAGGAATTCATTTTGACTCTGACGCCCAAGGTGCGCGGGGTTGTTCCTCAATTGCACGGCGAGACTTTGCATGTGCCGGCAGGGATGGAAGCGGACGCGGTGCATATTGAGAAGGCAGTGACCGAGTGGTACCGCGAGGAAGCGCTGCGTGTATTCAGGGAGTGCGTGGAGCACTTTGCCCCCCTGCTGCAAGTGTTGCCACAGGACATAAAGCTGACCTCGGCGCGAACCCAATGGGGAAATTGCAGTTCAGGCGGTGTGGTGCGCCTGAACTGGCAACTGGTGAAGATGCCGTTGCACTTGATCGACTACGTGGTAGTGCATGAGTTGGCGCACCTGGTGGAAATGAACCACTCGGCGGCTTTCTGGCGTGTGGTGGAAAGCGCCTGTCCAGAATACAAGGAGTGCCGGGCAGAGCTTAAGAGTTACGGGGTAGCGGAATAACTGCTTTGCAAGGCGCCTCAAGGCATTTGCCCTGCGGCAATATGTCGCATTCCCAAACGTTCCAATCGGCTATAGAGTTCGTCCTGCCAGACGGACAGGACACGATTCCCAGTAGTCTCCTCCCAGATGAAGAATACCTTCCGTTTGGCCCCTTCCTAGAAATCCAGATTTTTCCCGGTTCCTAGTTGTACTAGTTCTCCGAATTTGGTGAATAGCTCGCTGCCGTCGCGCTGGCTGAGCCAGCGCTCGTTTTGTAGCGCGTAATGGAATCCGCCTGATTTGGCAGCGAGCCAGATCTCGCGGTTGGGCACATGCCGGTTGACGATGAGCTTGCTACCGTCTTCGAACTCGATTTCCATCACGCTGCCGTTGCTGTCGTAATCGAGATCCGCGTCGCTTTCGTCGAGAACTTGCTCAATGCGCGCAAACACGGCGTCGGCCAGTTCGTTGAATTCGCTTTCAGTCATATTCATCCTTGTTTAACGCCGCCCGATCAGCATGCTGCCGTCATTCTGGCTCACTTGAAAATTGCGCAGCACGTTGGCGCCGAGCAGGTTGGTCTCCAGGTTCGGCATGACTGCCACCGTGATGTTCTCCAACACAAAATTGCCCAGCGTCATGTGCGGCACAAGCGCGATGCAACCAGTTGCGGCGCCGTTGGCGGTCTGGAATTGGACTTCCTTGCAATTGCGGATGCCGATCTGGCGTGCGAGGTCGCTGGAGATGGAGGTGACCGAGGCGCCGGTATCCACCATGAACGTGACTGGGACGCTATCGATGGTGCCTGGCAGATAGAAGTGCCCGTTGGCCTGACGCTGTACCTGCATGCTGCCGTCGCCGCTGAAAGTAGGCGGGGGCAGGGATGCCTCGGGATTGGCGGTTTTGACGAACAGCTGAAAATCTTGCACGCCGGCTCCCGAGGTCTGCATGGCGAGCTGGATCGGTTTTTCCTTTTCCAGTGTCAGCGGCTTATCGAATTTCAGCAAGTGCCCTTCCGAAAAGCCGCTGCGCGGATTGCACCAGCTATTGCCGACGCTGAACATCATGTCGTATTGCCCGGGTGGCAGGTGTAGCGAGGTACTTTGTCCGGCGTGGACCAGCACCGACACGGCTGGAACTGCCGTGTTGGGTGCAGAGAGGATCATCAGCACGTGATGCGAGTGGTCGTTTTTCAGCGTGAGCTCCGGGTCGTACGGGCCATCGGTGCGCAGACCGCTGTCGGGGAAAATGGTGATATTTCCGTTGGCCGGGAACGCTGCCTCGCACTGCAGGTTCAGTTTATTGAGTGACAGGGTTGGCGTCTGGCCGGGTGCGCCGGAGCCGGATGGTAAAGGCGGGTTATTCAATTTATGCGCGGCCCAGAAACCGATCATGCCAGCCAGCACCAGGATGAGCACGTTGCGTAGACCATTCGATTCCTTCACTTCGTAATAGATGGCGGGTTCGGGGCTGGAAGCTTTTTGAACGTTTGCGCCGGGTGCGCGAGCATTGAGCGGATTGCTGGCGATTGTGTGTTCGACAATCTCGCGTAATCTCGGGAAGAGTTCACTCTGGTCATGCGCACGCCACGTTCCATCGCGGTGGACGAACTCGATGCCACCTGAGCGCGCTGCCAGCCAAACATTGAGCGTATGGACGTCTAGGTTGATCAGGATGCGCTGCCCATCGGCAAATTCAAGACGCAGCGCATTGCCATTCAGGTTCTGGACGATGTCCACACCGCGCTCTTTAACCATCTGCTGAATGCGGGAGAACAACACGCTCGCCGGTTCGTTGCCTTGGCTTTCCGTCATATAATCCCGCCCGTTCCGATGTGAAGCTGATCTCAATACTCAAGAAAGGTGAAGCCATGCGTACTATCGGCATTATGTTGCTGTTGACCATCATCCTGCAAGGTTGCGGACGTAAAGGCCCGCTGATCTTGTCACCCTTGCCGACAGTGAGTCCGCAGGCTGCGCCTGCCCAACCCTCCACAGAGAAATCCGAAAACAAGAAGTAACCATGAGCAAATACTTTCACTACCAGCAAGACCGGTTGTTTGCCGAAGATGTCCCGCTTGACGACATTGCCCGGCGCTTCGGCACCCCATGCTACGTCTATTCACGCGCGGCACTGACGGACGGCTATCGCCAGTTCGCCGAAGCGTTCAAGAGCCGTGAGCACCTGATCTGCTACGCAGTGAAAGCCAACTCCAATCTCGCCATCCTTAACCTGTTTGCGCGGCTGGGTGCGGGATTCGATATTGTGTCTGGTGGCGAGCTGCAGCGTGTGCTGGCTGCAGGCGGTGCTGCAAACAAAGTCGTGTTCTCCGGTGTGGGCAAGAGCGAAGCCGAGATGCGCCAAGCGCTGGAGGCTGGAATACTCTGCTTCAATGTCGAATCTTCGTCAGAGTTGGATCGACTCGACGAAGTGGCCGCCAGCCTGGGCAAGATCGCGCCTGTCAGTCTGCGTGTGAATCCGGATGTTGATGCAAAAACGCATCCCTATATTTCTACCGGACTCAAGCAGAACAAGTTCGGCGTGGCATACACGGAAGCGCTGGCCCTGTATCGCAAGGCAGCGGCCATGCCGCATTTGCGCGTCACCGGTATGGATTGTCATATTGGTTCCCAGCTCACCGAAACCAGCCCGTTCATCGCCGCAGCGGAAAAAGTGCTCGCGCTGGTCGACCAGTTGGCCGCCGCAGGTATTGTTCTGGAGCATCTCGATCTGGGGGGTGGACTCGGAATTTGCTACAACGACGAGACCCCGCCATCCATCGCCGAATACGCGAAAGCCCTGCTGGGCGCCCTTTCCGGGTGTTCCGAGAAAATCATTGTGGAGCCGGGCCGGGTGCTGGTCGGCAATGCCGGGGTGCTGCTGACGCGCATCGAATATCTGAAACACGGGGAGGAAAAGAACTTCGCGATCGTCGATGCGGCGATGAACGACCTCATGCGTCCGGCGCTTTATGATGCGTACCACGCGATCCTGCCGGTGTTAAAAAAACGTGATGAGAAGGTGCAATATGAGGTGGTCGGACCGATCTGTGAGACCGGCGATTTTATCGGCCATGCCCGCGAGATGGCCGTGGATAAAGGCGATGCGCTGGCCGTGATGTCTGCCGGAGCCTACGGAATGAGCATGAGTTCCAACTACAACACCCGTCCGAGAGCAGCCGAAGTGATGGTGGACGGAGCAGAAGTTCATCTCGTTCGGGAGCGCGAAACAGTCCGTCAGCTCTATGCTTCGGAGAAGATCGTCGCGTGAAATTATTTCGCGAAATATGCATAAAAGTGTTGCGCATTTTTTTTAATCGCGCATAGAATGCAGCCACCGTGCGTGTTGGGAGATTTCAAGCAGTAGAAAGACGCATCGGGAGTGCAGTTGGTGCACGAAATTATTACCTGGTTAGTCCATCAATTTTTATAAGGAATGAAAATGGCTGCAACAACCAAAGCAAAAAGCACCACCAAGAAGGCTGCCGCAAAGAAGCCAGCTGCAAAGAAAGTAGCCGCCAAGAAACCGGCAGCGAAAAAAGTAGCAGCTAAGAAACCAGCCGCTAAAAAAGTAGCCGCCAAGAAACCGGCAGCGAAAAAAGTAGCAGCTAAGAAGCCAGCCGCTAAAAAAGTAGCCGCCAAGAAACCGGCAGCGAAAAAAGTAGCAGCTAAGAAACCAGCCGCTAAAAAAGTAGTCGCCAAGAAACCGGCAGCGAAAAAAGTAGCCGCCAAGAAGCCAGCCGCTAAAAAAGTAGCCGCCAAGAAACCGGCAGCGAAAAAAGCAGCTAAGAAACCTGCCAAGAAAGCTGTAGCGAAAAAAGCTGCTGCTCCTGCTGCAGGAAAAGGCATCCTCGGCGCCTAAGCTTTGTAGATTGGGGCGGGCGCCGGGTCGTTGCGTTTCGCCCTTTCTGCAAACTCCGTTTCGAGCGGAGTGGGGTTAGTTACCTGATTGTTTGTTGAACTGCTTCAGCGAACCGTCCCTCTGTATTCTCAAAATTTTCACGTCTTTTTTCGAGGCGTGAGTACCTGTTTTCATCAATATTTCGGTTTGTTTTCGAAGCGTGCGAATGCACTAACTCGTCGCGGTTGATCGCGAGCGGTGACGTTATCTTCAGTGAAGTGCGCCGGTTGGCCGCAGAATGCAACGGAGTGCTTAGGCGTTAGAAATCCGAAGTGGCGACGATTCTTCTCGCCTCGGCATACAAAAATTCCAGATCTTCGTCGTCGATCTGCAATGTTTCCAGGCAAGCGGCGCTGAACTTTGGCCATTCCTGGGTGAAATCCAGCCCCAGTTGATGTTGGGAGAAGTGTTCCGCGAACTGCGTGGTTGCGATGAACTGACGGAGCGCTATCGGCAGCGTCGAATCCGGGGTCAGTGCAGTCAAATCGTGGTGATGGCGAATTGCCAAACACATGTCTTCCGGCAGCCACCAGGTTTGCGCGAGTGCGCTGCCAACCACCGCGTGGTTGGTCTTGACCAAGCTTTGCTCAGCTGCAGTAAACTCATTTTGCGTGTCACGGTTCGCCAATCCCAACACATCCTTGTAGTTTGGAAAGCGCAGCATCAATACGGGGATGCCGCAGTCGTGAAATAGACCGAAGGTATAGGCATCGTCGGCATTGAATCCGGGTATGTCCAGTTTGTGTGCCAGCCAGGCGCTCAGTCGCGCAGTGCGTGCGGAAGCATCCCAGAAACGCAGCATGACGGGCGTTTTGGGGAAGATGTTGCGCAGGATGATGCCCGCGATCGTGTGGCTGGCAACCCTGAGGCCGAGTACTGTCAACGCGTCGTGTACCGAACGGGCGCGTTGGGCACGGGCGAAAAACGGGGAATTCGTGGTCTTGATCAGTCCTGCGGCAAGCGCGACATCGGCACTGATCAGATTGCTCAGGCGATGATAGTCCGGCTCCTCCTTGTGCATCTCGGTCATGATGCGAATCAGGATTTCAGGGCAGGGCGGAATTTCGATGCCCAGAAGTGAGCGTTCGAGTTCCGGGTCAATGCTCGGTGGCTGGATGGATGGGCTTTCAGTCATTTCTGCGTTAGGTGCGTGATAAGATTACACTGACAATGCGTATGTATGTTTGGAAGCGCGCCGCTTTGAGAAAATAGCACACGTCATGTTTCGCTGCTACCGATTTCAGCAACGATGGTGTTTAAGCAACGGTGGGGCATTCGTTTTGTGCGAGGCTGCCATTCGCCTAAGGACGGTACAAAAGTGATGATTGGTTAGTACCGTTCAGACCGGAGAGATTTGCTGCGATGAAAAAGCTAGGGACGTTCGACCTCCTTTCCTACAGGGATGAACGGGATCAAAGATCCAAACTCATCTTCTTGAGCAGTGTGTTGATGCTCGATGGATTGATCTCGTTCATGATGGGATTCGTTCGCTGGCAGTTTGGCGTCACCATGGCGGTCATCGATTTCGGATTTTCCGGTCTCTGTCTTGCGCTCCTGCTGTACCTGCGTAAACACCGCGATCAAGTTGACTTGCTGGGCTCGATCGTCGTCGTGCTTTCGTTCGCCATGTTCTCTGCCATCTATGTGTTGGCTCCCTACAACACGATGCGCTTGTCCCTGTTTTTTCTGCTGTTGTCGGGTGCATTCTTTCTGAAGGGACGCAAGGCGGGACGCATCTGGCTCGGAATCTGCCTCCTGACGATCGTGGCTGTGCACGCCATTCCGTATTTCCGCACCGGTTACTCCTATATCGACATATTCAGCGCTTGCCTGTACCTGATCGCGCTGTTCTTCATTTTTGAAAATTACGAATCACTCAAAGAAGCCCAACTTGCCAACAGAGGCGAACAGGAAGTGCTGCGCCTGACGGAGGAACGCTGGAGGCATGCGCTTGAGGGTTCTGGAGACGCGGTGTGGGATTGGAAACCCAAAACGGGAGAGTTTCACTATTCCAGACGTTTTGCCGAAATGCTGGGATATAAGGAGGATGAGTTCGGAAATCAGGCAGAACAATTCTTCACGATTATTCACCCCGATGACGAACTCCGGGTGAGGAACGAATTTCAGGCCCATCTTAGGCGCAACACGGCTCATTTTGTATCCGAGATGAGACTCGTGTGCAGGGACAGCAGTTGGAAATGGATACTGTGCCGGGGCACAGTCACACGCCGGGACGATGAGGGTGTGCCCACCCTGATGGTGGGTACTTTTTCTGACGTCACGCTGCTCAAGCAGCATGAAAAGCAGCTGGAACACATCGCCCACTACGATGCGCTGACTGGCATACCCAATCGGGTGCTGTTGGCAGACCGTCTGCAGCAGGCGCTTGCACATACCAAACGTGAGGGAAGCATTCTGGCGGTTTGCTACCTTGACTTGGATGGATTCAAACTCGTCAATGACACGATGGGCCACGAAGCGGGCGACAAGGTGTTGATCGAAGTGACCCAGCGGATCAAGGATACGATTCGCGGCGACGATACTGTTGCGCGGTTGGGGGGGGATGAGTTCGCCGTGCTGTTGCAAGGCTTGAACGCGGCAGAAGAATGCGCGGCCAGCCTGAACCGGCTACTGGAAGCGATCAGCGAACCGATCGAGATCAAGAACAAACTGTTCGAAGTCAGCGCCAGCATCGGGGTCGCACTCTACCCCCACGATGATCACGACGCAGATACCTTGCTGCGGCATGCCGATCAGGCGATGTACACCGCCAAGCAGTCCGGCAAGAACCGCTACTACCTTTATGATGCAGAGAACGACCAGCGTGCCCGCACTCATCATGAATTCCTGCGGCGTCTCGAATTGGCGTTATCCAACAATGAATTTGTGCTGTATTACCAGCCCAAGGTAGACATGCGTTCCCTGCGACTGGTGGGGGCGGAGGCATTGATCCGCTGGAATCACCCGGAGTTGGGACTGGTTTCCCCTGCCGAGTTCTTGCCGGAAGTCGAAGGCACGACACTGGAAGTCGAGCTGGGCGATTGGGTCGTGGCCACCGCACTTAAACAGCTCGAAGAATGGCTGCAGGCAGGACTGTCCATGGAGTTGAGCATCAACATTTCGGCGCGACATTTGCAGGCGAACGATTTTGCCTGGAAGCTCAAACGCAAGCTGTTGCGCTACCCGAACCTGCCGAAAGGCAGCCTGCAGATTGAAGTGCTGGAAACGGCCGCGCTGGAGGATATTCCGAGGGTGATTGATACCATAGAGCGCTGCCGCAGCATCGGTATTACCTTCGCGCTGGACGATTTCGGTACCGGCTACTCATCGCTGTCATATCTCGGGCGCCTGCCGGTCGACACCCTCAAGATCGACCAGTCCTTTATTCGCGACATGCTGATGGATAAAGGCGACAGGGCAATTGTGCAAGGCGTCATCGCATTGGCTAAGGCATTTGACCGGAAAATCGTGGCCGAGGGTGTGGAAACTGAAGAGTTGTTCCGTGCGCTGCTGGAGATGGGTTGTGAATACGGGCAGGGCTACGGCATCGCCCGCCCCATGCCGGCCAGCCAACTTCCAGCGTGGATGGAGAAGTGGAACAGCAAGCCGTTCAATTGAGTTCCTGCCGGCCTGAGCTCCTGTTCAATGAATCAGGAAAATAGTCGCCAACCCGAGGAATATAAAAAAACCACCGCTATCCGTGATGGCCGTGATCATCACGCTGGAGCCAATCGCGGGATCGCGTCCCATTTTCTGCATGACGAGCGGAATGGTCATGCCGACGATGGCGCCCACCATCAGATTCAGTAGCATGGCGCTGGTCATTACCAGTCCGAGCGAAACGCTGTGATACAGAAAGTAGGCAAACAACCCGGCAATGCCGCCCCACACAATGCCGTTCAACCCGCTGATCGCCAATTCCTTGATCATCAGGCGGCGTGCATTTCCCTGCGATATCTGTCCCAGTGCCAATGACCGGATGATGATGGTCGTGGTCTGGTTTGCCGAATTGCCCGCGATCCCGGCGACAATTGGCATTAGCGTTGCGAGTGCGACGAATTTCTCGATAGTGCCTTCAAACTCGCCTATGACGCGAGATGCAAAGAACGCGGTACACAAATTCAGGGCGAGCCAGGTCCAGCGGTTTTGGGCGGATTTCCATACCGACGCAAAAATGTCTTCTTCCTCGCGCAGACCGGCTTGATTCAGCAAATCGGTTTCCGACTCGGCTCTGATGAAATCCAACACCGCATTCACGGTAACCCGTCCCACGAGTTTTCCGTCTTCATCGACTACCGGTGCCGATACCAGGTTGTATCGCTCGAAAGACTGCGCTGCCTGCTCGGCCTTTTCAACCGGATTGAGTCGAATGGTGTCGGTCTGCATCAGCTTGCCGACAACGACATCGGGTTCATTTACCACGATCAGGTTGATGGGCAACACGCCCAAAAAGTTATCGTTGTGGTCCAGCACGAATACCTGGTCGGTATGGTCGGGCAGCTCGTCAAAGCGGCGCAGGTAGCGGGACACAACTTCCAGTGTCACGTCATTGCGCACATGTACCATGTTGAAGTCCATTAGTGCGCCGACCGAATCCTCCGAATACGACATCGCCGAGCGCAACTGTTCGCGCTCGTCTATGGAAAGCGACTTGAATACGTCGCGTATTACGTTTTGAGGAAGGTCTGGAGCGAGATCGGCAATTTCATCGGCATCGAGTTGCTCGGTGGCTTCAAACAGCTCTTCGCGGCTCATGGTGGCGATCAACGATTCGCGTACCGCATCCGAGACTTCGATCAGAATCTCGCCGTCGCGATCCGCCTTGACCTGGTCCCAAAGCATCAATCGCTGATCGATCGGCAGGGCTTCCAGGATATACGCAATATCGGCAGGGTGAAGCTCTGCCAGTTTCTCGCGCAGTTCGGCCAGATGCCGCTTGTGCAGCATCTTGTCCAGCAATTCATGGCGGTCGTCACTGGGCAACTCATGCTGTTGCGTCATCGTTTCGACCAATTCCTTCTTTTCCAGCAGGCGCTGCATCTGCTGCAAATACTCCTGAACATTTTCGGTATGGGGGTGTTCGTGGTCGGGTTTGTTCATGGCGATAAATCCTGCAAGTTTCGACACAAAAAACAGTAGATAACGGGCTGATGGCGCAGAGGATAACTTATAATTCCGTCACCAATTCTGTTTTAACCACAAGGTAGTTCCCTTATGCCTATCGATCCCAACGCCGAAAATCAGAGCAGCCAGCAGATGGTGCTCAATCTAATAAAAAAACACCGGCTCGTCGAGGATTTCGTGCACAAGCAGGATATGCCCCGTCATGACCTGGTGGAATCGTTGGTACGCAAACAGAACCTGGTAAAGATGCAGCAGATCCTTAACCAGATTTCCCCACTGGAAGTTTCACAGATCCTCGAAGAGTTGCCTTCCGAAGATCAGTTGTTCGTCTGGGACCAGATCAATGACGAACGAAAGGAACTGATACTTAAGGACGTCCCCATCTCGGTCATTCAGGCGCTGGGAAAGCGCGAATACCGGAACGAAAAATCCAGCATCAAGGCATTTGAACTGCATGAAGGCCGCTTGCGCGAGATTGAAATCAGCACGCGGGAAGACCTGATCAAGGTCAAGCCCATCTGG
>Ga0265314_10006047_pt1 | contig 10770 bp, 6 predicted proteins | sample 4126metaG_FD_203106 | JGI IMG/M metagenome (GOLD analysis project Ga0265314, IMG submission 203106) | Rhizosphere microbial communities from Carex aquatilis grown in University of Washington, Seatle, WA, United States - 4-1-26 metaG | ecosystem: Host-associated > Plants > Roots > Rhizosphere >... | reverse complement strand
ATGTGGGCGCTTTGCTTTTCGTCGACAATCGGAACATCCAGTTTGACGGTCGTCGACTTCCCCTCTTTGGCGGGCGCGAATGCCTTGGCGGTATCCAGGTCGATCACTTTCAAATCCTGCAACGCCAGATATTCCAGTGAATCCAGCCGGGCCTTATCGCCCTTGCGGTAGTCGCTATACGTCTGTTCCACGCGGATGGCGTGGGTATCCGGCGCGCCCAGATCGTAGAGCGTTTTGATGTCGTCGAAAAACATGTCGGTGTAGGGCAGCGGCGCAAAATTCGCGGTGGTCTTGCGGGCGCGAATCGTTACTGGGTTGCTCTGTCCGCTGGGATTCGCGAACGCCAGCTTCAGCCGCCCGTCGGGCGTGGTGGTCATCTGCGCCGCAACGTCGGAGGAAAGGAACGCGAAGCCTTTGGGAAGAATCACCCCCAGCCGATACCCTGACAAGCTGCGCACCCACACGATATCCTGGCCTTCCATCATGTAAGTGCGCGCGTCCTTATAAGTCTTATAAATCAGGACGCGGCCGATTCCGCCTTCCGGCACGGGCATCGGAAGGGTAGCGCGAATGGCGTGACTTTCGGGGTCGTCACCCTGCTGTTCGTAAGTGAATTTCAGAGGCTTGCCGGTACGCGGATCGTACACTTCGATGCCTGAGCCCTCGCTGCCCCCGCGGGTGGCATTGACCAGTTCCGTGGACCCCGCGCGGTTTTGCTCGGGCAGAAAGCGAATGCGGAACTGCTCCGAGCCCGGCTCCAGGATGGCGTATTCGGTGTAGGCATCCTGGGTGAAGAGGCCGCTTACAGCTCGGGCTGGACGCAGCGATCCGTCAGGATTGGTGCCTCCTCGCTGCGCCATCAGGCAGAGAGGGAGAACAAGAACGGCTAACTTGCGTCGAAGCATGGCGGCCATAATACCGTAGCGAACCTGGCGCTGCAAGACGAAACTGTCCATTTTTCAGCTTTCTCTCTTATTCAGCGCTGGACAAGCTGAAGCATGTCCTACTTCACGATCTCCGATTTGCTGGCATCCACGGGAGGCTTCACAGGCGCTGCATCGCCTCCTCCGCCACCACCCACGGTAGTTTCCCGCCCGTCCTTATCCATTCCGGCATAACGGACTTCGTCCGGAACCTCGCGCTTGACCGCCCCCAATTTCAGAAGCAATGCCTCCGTCTGCACCTCGGTCTTGAAAACGTCCGGGTAGAACACTCCCTCGGCAATGGTCAGAGGAGTCCAGCCAATCTTGTTCACGACATCCAGCTTCGCGCCCTTATCGAATAGAAATCGAACGATGGCATTCGATCCCCGCAGAGCGCCGCCGTGCATGGCGGTATTGCCATTACCGTCCACCCAATTCACGTCCCGGCTACCTAGTTCGAACGCCAGCTTGACCGCTTCGAACGCTTCCTCATTCGAGCCGGGACTCTCGGAGACGCGATACACGCCGACGCCCGCCGCGGCTTCCAGCGGCGTCACATTTTCGGCGGTCATCAGGGTTGCGTCAGCCCCGTTCATCTTCAGGCAGCGCATCAACTCGATATCGGCGGACTTGGCCGCCAGCAGGTATGGCGTCGCGCCAATTCTACGCAGCTTGCCCAGATTGCCGTCGCGCGGCTCCTTCGTTTCCCTGGCGTTGGGGTTCGCCCCGTGCGCGATCAGAAACTTCACGTAGGTCAAACTATCCATATTGCCCGATGGCACCGCCGCGGGCGTTTTGTGAATATTGGGCCGCCGGGTCCAGGCCACCTGGTGCAACGCAGTCCATCCTTGAGCGTCGCCATTTACATTGGCGCCCTTGTCTACCAGCAGCGCTCCCAACTCATAGCGTGCATTCGTGGTGGCCAGTATCAGTGCGCTCGTCCCATCGCCCAGCGCCTCATTGGGGTCCGCACCGGCGGCCAGCAGGACCTTCACGGTGTCGATGTGTCCGCCGCGTACCGCAAAAAGGAACGGCGTGAAATCGGTCGACACAGGACGCGGGGCTCGCGGAGGAGGCGCGGGCTTGCCGTCTTCCGGTTTCGCGCTTGCCGTGGAAGGAGTGGCGGGCTGAACGGCACCGCCACGCCCCGCCGGCCCCATCGATCGCGCGTGCATGTCCGCGCCATTCTCCAGCAATACTTTCACCGCGGCCGCATGTCCTTCCGCCGCCGCCCACATGAGCGCCGTCTGGCCCCGCCAGGCGTCCCTGGCGTTGACATTGGCGCCGTGGCGGATCAGCGCCAGCACGGCATCGGGATTGCCCGTGCGGGCAGCTGTCAACAGCGCCGTTTCGCCGCCCGGAAGCGCCGCGTTCGCGTCGGCGCCGGCCTTCAACAGCATCTCGATCATGGCGGCGTTCCCATTGGTACACGCCAGCGATAACGGTGTCACGCCGTATTTCGTGGCGGCCTTGGCGTCGGCGCCCCCGCGCAACAGCGCCGCGGCATTCGGCAACTCGTCACGATAGACCGCCCAGTGCAGAGGAGTCGATCCGTCGCCTTGCCCCCGGGCACACAGCGCCAGCCCGAATATCGCGATCCACTTGCTTCCCATTCCGTTCGCCCCCCGCAGCGATTACAAGCCAGTGAGCCCTTCCATGCGCAGTGGACCTGTGCTGTCGCCCACCTGATCGATCTTGACGCCGGCTTTGTCCAGCAGGCTGACCAGCATGTTGGCCATCGGCGTCGGATCGGGAAACTCCAGGTAGCGCCCACCCTTGAGGCTTCCCGCGCCTCCGCCCACCAGCACCAGCGGCAGGTTGCTGTGATCGTGCTTATTTCCGTCGCTGATTCCACCGCCGTAAAGGAACATGGAATGGTCGAGCAGCGACCCGTCGCCGTCTGGCGTGGCCTGCATCTTCGCCAGGAAATACGCGAACAGCTCCATGTGATACTTGTTGATCTTGGCGTATTTCTCCTGCTTCGCCGCCGTGTTCTCGTGGTGGGAAACAGAGTGGTGGCCATCGGTCACGCCGACATTCGGGTACGAGCGGTTGCTGAATTCCCGCGCCAGTTGGAAGGTGATGACGCGCGTGATGTCCGTACGGTAGGCCAGCCATTGCAGGTCGAACATCAGCTTGGCGTGCTCTTCGAACGATTCGGGAATACCAGAGGGCCGCTCTAACGTCTCCGGCATGGCGCCGCTATCTACCCGCGCGGCAGTCTTGCGAATGCGCTCCTCGATCTCGCGCACCGAATCCAGATACTCGCTCACGATCACGCGGTCGCCCGCCCCCAGGGATCGCTGCAATCCGGCCATCTCTTCCGACACCGAATCGAGAATGCTGCGATTCTTGCGTATTTCGGCCAGGCGCTCGGCCGCCGTGCCGCCCAGGCCGAAAAGGCGCTCGAACACCACCCGCGGATTATTTTCCATGGGAAGAGGCATGGTCGGCGTCTTCCACACGAAGGTATTCATGTAGACGCAACTGTAGCCGTCGTTGCAGTTGCCCACCATGTAATTGGGCTCGAGCGCCAATTCGAGCGACGTCAACTGTGTGTCCTGCGAGATGTGCTCGGCGGCGATCTGGTCGGCCGTGGTGCCGGCGCGGACATCGGCGCCCTCCGTCAATTTTGGATGCACGCCATTCAACCACACCGAACCCGCACGCGTGTGTTCCGCGTCGCCGTCTCCGAGCCCCTCGGCCTGATGGTGGGCTAGCCCGCGAAGCACGGTCACCTGATCCCTAAACGCTTCCAAAGGACTCAGCGTCGGCGACAACTCCAGCTTCGGCCCTTTGCTGCTGGGCCACCACGGAGCCTGGCAAACGCCATTCGGAATATAAACGAATCCCAGCCGCTTCACTGGATTGGCGGCCGTCGAGGACATCGCCGAAAGCGCCGGCACCATGGAATCGAGCAGCGGCAGGCCGATCAAAGCGCCGGCGGCGCCGCGCAGGAAGGCCCGCCGCGGCAGAGCTTTCTTGGTCACTAAGTTCATTCCGGTGATCTCCTCATTTGAAATGGCTGGCTCTCGGTCACGTCCAGGATCAACGTTTGAAGGCGATAGTCGTCCACCACAGCGTCGCGCACTATCGAGCGCACTACCGGCATATCGTAATCTTCCAGCCCGCGGCCCAATGCGTAAGTCAGAAGTTTCGCGGTAAGAGTGGTCACGAAGCGCGAAGGATCGCGCAGTAGCGCCTGCTTGAGTTCGGCGGGGCCGTTGAATTTGGTTCCATCCGGCAGTGCACCGGAAGCGTCGATCGCCGCCGTCGCCTCGCTGCGGACCCAAGGTACGGCCGGCGTGTTGTCGGCGTCGCGCCAACGCCCTACAGCGTCGAAATTCTCCAGCGCGAAGCCGGCCGGATCGATGATCTTGTGGCAGCCGGCGCACGCTGGATTGTCGCGATGCACCGCCATGCGCTGTCGCATGGAGAGCACTTTCCCGTCGACCACGTTATTGTCGGCGAGCGGAGGCACAACTGCCGGTGGCGGCGCTGGCGGAGTCCCCAGAATGTTTTCCAAAATCCATTTGCCGCGCAAGACGGGAGAAGTCCGGTCGGCATGCGAAGTCACCGTCAGGATACTTCCCTGCCCCAGAAGTCCGCCGCGCACCGCTGCCTGATCGCCCAACTCCACTCGACGGAACCGGCTGCCGTACACGTTCGGTATGCCATAGTGGCGCGCCAGGCGTTCGTTCAGATAGGTGTAATTCGCATTCAGCAACTCCAGCGCGCTGCGATTCCCGCTCACGATTCCGCCGAAGAACAGCTCGGTTTCATGGCGAAGATCCTGCCGCAGCCCCTCGTCGAAATCCGGAAACATGTCCAGGTTCGGCGTCACTGCCGGTACGTTGCGAAGGTACAGCCATTGTCCGGAGAAATTTGTGACCAGCGCCTGCGACCGCGTGTCCGCGAGCATGCGCCGCACCTGCTGCTCGAATACCGCCCGATCCTTCAGCTTTCCCTCGGTCGCCAGTCCCAACAGCTCATCGTCGGGAATGCTGCTCCAGAGAAAGAACGAAAGCCGCGAGGCGAGCTCCAAATCAGTCACTCGGTAATTCGTTTTCGCCGCGATTCCCATCGGGTTGCGCTCCACCCGAAACAGAAACTCGGGACTCACCAGCAGCCGCCGCACCGCCATCTCGATGCCGGAATCGAAGCCCGCACCGGCGCCTTCGCGGCCCGCTTTGTACTCCGCAAGTAACGGGGCCAAATCGCGATCCGTCACGGGACGCCGGTAGCCGCGACGCGCCATCGTGGTCAGAATCTCACGGGCGCAGCCTTCTTCTTCTGAGGCATTCGCCGGTTTGCACACGAAAATCTTTTTTCGACTCGGCGATTCGGCGCGCGGCATTCCCGCGGCGTCGCCGAACGGCCCGGTGACGATTACCGCCGCCACATGCGGTTGCGAGAGATTGACTCCGTTGCCTCCGGCATTGTCCGTACGGCGGAACGGCTCTCGCATGTCCGTCGCTTCGGCGTGGGATTTCAGCAGGAACGCGACTCCGACCTCATGCGGGCCGGCCTGCACAGGAAGACGAAGCCTCAATCCGGCATCGGCTTCCTTCACGTCGACGTTCTCGTCCGTCTGGCCACCCCGCCCCGATCGCGGCTTCAGGTTGAACAGCTTCACCTGCTCGCCGCCCAGGCTGACTTCCATATCCTGCGCTTCGTTGAGACCGCTGATACCGCCCGAGGTACCGGAACGCTGCAACTCTACTTTGATCTCGTATTCACCATCGGTCGGGAAGTGATACCGCACCAAAGTGCCCCCGCGCGTACCGAAGGGCAGGCCCTCGATGTGATCGTATTGCGGCAAAGCCGGCGATACCCGGAAGATCGCCGACTCCGGCGACTTCACCGCGGCACCCACAGCCAGCCGGCTCACCACGCCCGCCACGGAAAGGTAACGCTCCAGCAGCGTGGGAGACATCTTGAGCGCTCCCGCCATGTTGTCGAACCCATAGCTGCCGTCATCCGCGGGCAGCAGTTTGTCCGCGTCGATTTCCAGCCCCAGCAGGTCCCGCACGGCATTCTGGTACTCGGCGCGGTTCAAGCGATGGAGCGCTTCCGTGCGGCCCGGATTGGGATGCGCCGCGGCGTACCGATCCAACTCCGCTTCCAGCCAGGAGGCGAGCCCGTCGTAGGCCGTTTTCTCGGGTCGCGGAAGACCAAGCGGCGGCATCACACCGGCTCTGAGTTTTCTCACTACCTTTTCCCATACCGCCGCGTTCTGACCTACGTGAGCGACATCCAACCCATCCAGCGCGAGATTGCCCGAACGCAGTTTCTGATTGTGGCAGCCGTAGCAATACTGGCGCAGAATCGCCGCGGGCTCGGCCTGCGCCGGAGCGGACCGTAAAGGGACGCACATCGCGCACAGCACCGCGAGCGATCGCGCCGTCCCGGCTCGGTAGTCGTGCTTCAAGAGATTGGCACTCCTTATTGGTTCGAACGCTACGGGACAGGAGTAGGTATCGGCGCGGCAAGGCGCTCATTCACGAATGCGGCCATTCTACTCTTGGCCCAATCGCCTCGTCAAGCAGGATACGGCTATAATTGTCCCCAGCCTGTAAAGGGGATTCCGTGATCAGACAACTCTCTCTGTTCCTCGCGCTCGCCGCCTCCGCCTCGGCTGTTGATCCTGCCACCGTCCATTTCATGAGCGAAGACCACCAGACCCGGCTGGTCGGCTACCTCTTCGAACCCGTAGGTAGCGGACCGCATCCTGCCTTGGTTCTGCTGCATGGACGTGCCGGCCCATACTCATCGCTCGCCAAGGGTGTTTACGACGCCGCCACCCTCTCCAAACGCCACAAGGAGTGGGGAACCTTTTGGGCGGAGCATGGCTATGTCGCCCTGCTGGTGGACAGCTTCGGACCTCGTGGATTTCCCGCCGGCTTCCCCAGAGGCAGCTACGAAAGCCGCCCCGCCGCCGTAAGCGAGCAGACCGTTCGCCCGCTGGACGCCTATGGCGCGCTGCACTACCTGCGCAGCCGCCGCAATGTGATTCCCGACCGCATCGGACTGCAAGGCTGGTCGAACGGCGGCATGACGGTCCTCGTCACCATGAGCGATCATGCCCCCGGCATCGAGCATCCCACCAAAGAGAGCGGATTTCGCGTCGCCTTGGCTGAGTACCCGGGTTGCGGGATGGACGCCGTCAAGGGCGAGTACCGCCCCTATTCCCGTCTACTCGTGATGGTCGGCACGGCGGATGAAGAGGTCTCGCCCAAGATTTGCGAGAGTTTCGCCGCCCGCGCCAAGCGCGCCGGAGGCGACGTGGAGCTGGTGGCATACGAGGGCGCCGAACACAACTTCGACGATCCCGGCAAGGAGAAGCAGTCCAACCCCGCCAATCGCACCGCCACTGAGGAGACTTTCCGCCGCGCGGAACGGCTCTTCGCCGAATATCTGCAGCACTGACGACGCTATCCGGCAGCCGCCCGCAAAATCGCGGCCACGCTTCGTTCGACGTCCTCATCTCGCGTCGCCCACGACGATACACTGATGCGCATCGCCGTGCGTCCCTGCCACACCGTCGGACCGCACCAGCACGTGCCGTCGCGCTGTACTCGTTCGATCACCTGCCGGGTGCGGACATCGTCGCCGAAGGCAACCAGGACCTGATTGAGCACCACTTCATTCAGAATCTCGCAACCGCCCTGCTGCAACGCTTCGGCGAAACGGCGAGCGAAGCGGCAATTCCGTTCGATCAGGTCCGCCAGGCCGGTCCGCCCCAACGACTTCAGAGCGGCCCAGATCTCTACTCCGCGCGCCCGCCGGGAAAGCTCCGGAGTGTACTGCGAAGGCTCGCGATGCTCTCCCTGAGGCAGATATGCCGCCGTCAACGACATCGCGCCCTTCAATGCGGAGGCATCTCTGACGAACGCCAGACCGCTGTCGTACGGTACGTTCAGCCACTTATGAGCATCGGTGGCCCATGAATCGGCTTCAGCAACGCCGTCCACCAAGTGTGCCAACTTCGGGCTGGCTGCGGCCCACAATCCGAAAGCGCCGTCGACGTGCACCCAGGCGCCCGCCTGGTGCGCCAGATCGCAAATCTGTGCCGCCGGATCGAAACCGCCCGTGTTCACATTTCCCGCCTGGATGGAGACAATCGTAGGGCCGCTTAGCGTCGGGAGTCGATCCGCACGCATGCGGCCTTGCCCATCTACCGGAACCCGCACTACGCGCGAACGGCCCAGCCCGAGCATTCCAAGCGCCTTGATCATCGACGGATGCGCTTCGTCTCCGACCACTACGGTGATGGGCGGTGCGCCGAACAATCCGTCGGCTTCCACATCCCAACCGGCACGCGCCAGTACCGCGTGGCGCGCCGCTGCCAGCGCGGTGAAGTTGGCGACGGTAGCGCCGGTAACGAATGCTCCGGCGGAACCGCCCGGAAGTTTCAGCACATCCAACAACCAGCCCAGGGAAACCTCTTCCAGCACGGTGCCGATGGGCGACGCGACGTAGAGACCCGGGTTCTGATCCCAGGCCCCGGCCAACCAGTTCGCCGCCAGAGCCGCCGGCAGCGATCCGCCGATCACAAATCCAAAATACCGCCGGCCCGCCATCCCCACGGTGGCCGGCGACCCGATGCGATCCAGCATCTCGAGCACGCATTCGGCTTCCATCGGCCCTTCGGGCAAAGGCTCGTTCAACTCATCGAGTCCCGCCAAAGCCGCCGGCGAAGGAGCAACGCTGCGTTCCTCCAGGTTCTCCAGATAGCGCGCCGCGGTTTCGGCGGTCAGGCTCAACAGGTCTCTCATCTTTTCGATGGTAGCGTGCTACTTGATGGGGCGCGGGCACTCTTATCGCAAGCTCTCAGCGATTAGCTGTCAGCTCTCGGCTTGGCGGCGCTTGCACGTGTCCCGTGGGGATGGAGGCATCCACGTTTCTCCTGGTTCTTAAGGGTTTTGCCTGGGGCGAGCGAAGCGTATCATGAGTGCATGCGGACCGCGTTGGGCTTCCGGGCACATTCGGGATGGGCCGCCCTGGTGGCGGTAGCCGGCAGCATCGACGCGATTCACATACTGGATCGACGGCGGATCGAGATCGCCGATCGCGAGATGCCAGGTTCCAAACAGCCGTATCACGCCGCCGCCGAGTTACCGTTTCCGGAGGCTGAAGCGCTCGTACAAACGGCTATCGAATCGTCGCGCGCGCTTGCCCAGGAGGCGATCTCGGCCGCGGTCAAAGCTCTAAAGTCGCGAGGGCATGAGGTAGGGGCATGTGGTGTCGTCCTCGGCTCCGGCAAGCCGCTCCCCGACCTCAAAAGGATCCTGGCGTCGCATGCGTTGATCCACACGGCAGAGGGTGAAATGTTTCGCGATGTTCTGGTGTGGGCCGCGAAGCAGTCCCGCTTGCCCGTCGTCGGTGTATGGGAGAAGAATCTCGAAGCCTCATCGCTCCAGCGCATCGATTCCCTCGGTAAACTGATCGGGCCGCCGTGGACCCAGGATCAGAAGTACGCAACTGTGGCGGCCCTGATGGCACTTTCCGCGCAATAACCACCGCTCGCTGGGCATCGATATCTGTTATATTCCCTCCGATGGCAATTCGAAAGCTGATCAGTCTTGGCGTGCTCCTTTCCAGCTCGGTGTTGCTGGCGCAGCCACCCGCCGTTGCTCCCCTTACCGATGAGCAGAAGCTGGCCTACACCCAGGCCCACTACACCAAGTTCGAATTCAGGATCCCGATGCGCGATGGCGCGCGATTATTCGCCGCGGTCTACGCACCGAAGGACAGTGCGCAACCGTATCCCATCATCATGCAGCGGACCCCGTACAACGTGGGGCCGTACGGCGCGGACAACTACAAGGTACAGGTAGGCCCGTCCTTTGCCGCCGAAAAAGAGGGCTTCATCTTCGTCTATGAGGATGTCCGCGGCCGCTACATGTCGGAGGGCACCTTCGTCGACGTGCGGCCGCACCAGACGCATTACAGCGGCCCGAAAGATACCGATGAGAGCACCGACACCTACGACACTGTCGAGTGGCTCGTCAAGAACATTCCCAACAACAACGGAGAGGTAGGGATGTGGGGCATCTCTTATCCAGGCTTTTTCGCGGCACACGGGTTGATCGATTCGCATCCCGCGCTGAAAGCCGTATCGCCGCAAGCTCCCATGGGCGACGTCGGTAACGGCGACGACGGCTACCACAACGGCGCGTTTCATCTGGCCGCCAATTTCCGCTTTTACTCGGGCTTCTTGCCGCGAAAACCAGAGCCGGAAACCCCTCAGCCCACCGTCCGCTTCGATCCAGGAACCATGGACGCGTACGATTTCTTCCTGCGCATGGGGCCGCTATCGAATGCCAACGAGAAGTACCTCAAGCATAAGAGTCCATATTGGGACGACACCATCAAGCACACGTCCTACGACGAGTACTGGCAGCCGCGCGCGCAGGCGCCACACATGAAGAACGTGACGCCCGCGGTGATGTGGGTGGGCGGCTGGTTCGATGCCGAAGATCTCGCCGGGCCGTTGAAGCTATTCAATGCCCTGGAGAAGAATGGCGCCACCGCTCCAAACACTCTGGTAATGGGCCCGTGGCGTCACGGCGGCTGGGCCCGCGATAAGGGAGACACCCTGGGGAATCTGAACTTCCGATCGGAGACGGCCGAGTACTTCCAGGAAAGCATCGAGCTGCCGTTTTTCATTCAGAACCTGAAGGGCATGGGCAACGGCCTCAAAGCAACCGCCGATGCCGCCGTCCCCAAGGCGTTTCTGTTCGAGACTGGGCGCAACGAGTGGCATCGCTTCGCCGCGTGGCCTCCCAAGAACGCAACGGCTCGCACTTTGTATTTCGATGCCGATGGCAAGCTCTCCTGGAGC
>Ga0265314_10006046_pt1 | contig 10771 bp, 7 predicted proteins | sample 4126metaG_FD_203106 | JGI IMG/M metagenome (GOLD analysis project Ga0265314, IMG submission 203106) | Rhizosphere microbial communities from Carex aquatilis grown in University of Washington, Seatle, WA, United States - 4-1-26 metaG | ecosystem: Host-associated > Plants > Roots > Rhizosphere >... | reverse complement strand
GCGAACGCGGCAAGGATCGGCCAGTCTTCGGTGCGCTGGCGGCTGGGCACGCAGATTACGTCGCAGGCTTCGATCAGTTCGCGCAAGGGCTTGCCTTCGACGTGGCCCAGGAAGCGCACCGCGTGTTCAAGCAGCAGGTAGCGCGCGTGAACGCGCATCGGCCAGAGCAGCGGGCCGTCGCCAACGAGAATGAAGCGCGACTGCGGATGATTCTTGATGATCGCCGGCGCGGCTTTCATGAGAACGTCCGGGCCGTGGGCTTCGTCGAAATTTCCGACGAACAGAATCGTGGGATCGATCGGGCCGATCTGGTAGCGCGCCTTGACTTCGCCGGCATCAAGGCCGCTGCAGAAATCTTCGACCGGAAAGCGCGCGGCGGCCTGCACCAGCTTCGCGCGGCACTCGGGCATGCGCTTGCCGGCCGCATCTGCCGCTTCGTTGCTGTGAACGAGAACCGTGCCCGCGCACTGCAGGCCTTCAATCTCGAGTTCCTGGATCTTGCGGCTCAAGTCGCTGCTCAGGTCGCTGCGCTGGCTTTCGAGCGAGTGCAGCGAGAGCATCACCGGCGCCTTTCGCGAACGCGACAATTCGAGCAGCGCCTTGACCGACGACCATTCGTATCCGAGCACCGACACGCTGGAGTTTGCGCCGAACTCGGCGGTGAACGCGTTGAGCGCCCGCAACGTGAATTCATTTACCGAGGCCAGGAGATCGGAGTCCTCACACAGGCCCACCGAGTGGACGTTTACTCCGGGCGCGGCACAATTGAACGGATGGCGCGAGAAAATGTGCACGGGCACGCCGCGCTCAGCCAGCAGCGGCGCGGTCTGCGCAATGTACTGGCCGATCGCGCAGTCAGGTTCGAGGTAGCAGAACATCGCCAGCGCGCCTTTGCCGCTGGAAACAAACGGCGCGGCGGGCGGAGCTTTCACGGACGGCGGCGGTTCGGCGACGGCCGGAGTTTCAATCCGCTGCACGGGTGCGACGGGAACGGCCTCGACAATGGCGGTCGATGCGATGGGCAAACCTGGCGGCAACGTGATGATCGCCACTTCCTTCGGTGTCTCTTGAATTTCGACGGCAGGTGTGGCATCCGGGGTGGTAACCGGAACGGGCGCGCGCAACTCCGGCGATTCTGCCGGTTGATCCATTGGACGATTGCGGCGGCGCGTGGATCTGGCCACAACGCTCTCGCTCACTTGCCGGATCAGATCATCGGCTACACCTGTTTTGTTTACCGCACGATTGCGGCCTTTGGTGCCTTTCATTGTTCCGCCCCCGGTCTTTTCATGGCCATAAGCATCCAGCATCGCATTCCTTTGTGAATCACAGCGTGTCAATCCCTCACTTCAGTCAGTTCCGGAAAACATTCGGCGCAGATATCGCCGTACAGCTTCGCCACTTCGGACCAGCTATAGCCCGCGCCATCCGCGCGCCGTCCGTTGTCGCCCATGCGCACGGCGTGAGCGCCGTCTCCGAAGATGCGGTCCATGGCCCAGACCATCGAGCCCGGGTTGTCGTAGGTAATGATGCCGGTCTGTTCGTGGCGAACCAGATAGGCCGGCCCGCCGTGCGTGGTAACGACGGCTTTGCCGGCGCGCCGCGCGAAATCGACCACGGCGTCGTCGCCGGCGACGCGACTGCGCGAAGGCAGAACCAGCGCTTCCGACGCGCGCAACAACCGGGTCAGCGCTGAACCTTCCATGTGCCCGAACATGCGTACTGCATGCCCCGCTCCGATCTGATGCGCGCGGCGCAACAAGTGGTCATGCATGCCGCCCAGTCCGACAAAACCGACGCACGCCGACGGATGGCGGTGCAGAATGATCGGCAGCGCTTCAACCAGCAGATCGACGCCGGCATGATGTTCGAGCGGCCCGACATAAAGGAGCAGCTTTGCGCCGCCGGGAACGCCGAATTCCGATTTCACGGCGCCCAGGTCGAGCGGTCGGTCCCATTCGCTGAGCATGCGGCCTTCCACCGGGAACGCGCGCACGCGTTTGCCGTCGGAGCCGAATTCAGCGATCAACTTTTCACGCAGCCAGTCTGGCGTGAGCACGCACTCGACGACTTGCATCAATTCGTGCTCGATCTTCGAGATCTCCGCCGATAGCGGCGTGAGCTCGGCGCCATTCAGGCGTGTTTTTTCGGTCGAGGTCAGCGAGAGAATCGTCGGACGCGTGCCAATCCACGGCGCCAGTCCGGCCATCCAGTCGTGAATGTGGAACAGATCGAACGCCGGAAGCGCGTTGATGCTCGTTTCGGCGGCTCTGGCGAAATTCAACGCCGTATCGGTCGGGAGTTCGCGGAATTCCACGTCGAGCGGATGAAAGGTCACGCCGTCGCAGACACGTTCTTCGCTCAGTTTTTCACTGCGCGGCACAAAGACGTGGACATCGTGGCCGCACTTGGCCGTGTTCGCCGCCAATTCGGCCACGAAAGCCGCCAGTTTACCGGTGTGGCCCAGCGCCGCCGATTCGTACGCCAGCGTCGCGATGCGCAGGCACTTTTTCAGCTTCGGCCTGCGTTTTTCTTTCAGGAACGCGTCTTTTTCCCAGAGATTGGGCACCGCGTACGATTTCAGATTCGCATCGACATGCAACGCACTGTGATCGCTGCGGCCGGAGACCCCTTCGGGCGCGAAACGCGTGAACTGCGAGCGCGCCGCCGGGATGAATTCGCCGTTGCGCAGTTCAAAACCGACTTCGGCGAGCTGATTCGAACCGGGCCGGTTGAAGCCGAATAGAAAATGCCCGCAGATATTCGGCAAAGCCATGTTCTGGATGTGGTGCGCGTTGAATCCGGTGAATTGAATATTGGTCGTGTCGTAAAGCCGCAGGACCAGGCGGCAGTTGTTCCACGCCCCGCCCTTTTCGCGCGAAACTTTTTCAATCCATTCGGGGCGGATGCGCCAGTGCGCAAATCCCTGCCGCGGGTTGACCATCGAAATCGACACGTGATTGCCGGCCGGCTGGTATTTTTCCGCGGGTTTGGCTTCGCCGATCTGCCAGGCACATTTGCGCATCGCATCCTGGTCGGGCTGCGGGTTGATCACATTGGCCTCGGCCGGCGCGGGCTGCGACCCACCGCTCCCGCCCGGCAGCACCGCCGATTCCTCGTGGCGTTTGTGCACTCGCTGCTCCCACGTCGATAAATCCAGCATGAAAACTCCATAGATCGCAACGCCTCATTCATAACATCGAACCTTTGTTATGAATCATGAATTGCGAGTTAACGTTCTCGACCCCTTGTGCGCACGCATTACGCCACGCTGCAATAAACGACTTCTGTTTGTTCGGCGATGCTGTCCCAACTGAACGCCGCATCGACGGCTGCACGGCCGTTGCGCCCCATCCACTGGCAGCGCCCGTGGTCGGCGAGCAAAGTTCCCAATCCCCACGCGACTGAATCTGGCGTGTCGTCAACTTGCAGGCCGTTCACGCCGTGCCAGACAAATTCCGCCGGGCCGCCTCGCTTGGTACTGACCACCGGTTTGCAGGCGCTCCAACCTTCCAAAATGACAATCCCGAACGGTTCGTTGCGACTGGGCACCGCGACGATGTCGCAGGCCTTGAACAGATCGACGACCTCACGGCCCTGCTTGGCGCCAAGCAGACGGAGCGCGTGCGCGCAGCCCATGTGATGCGCCAGCCCGGCCACTTCATTGCGCATGTGGCCGTCGCCGACGAAAACGTATTTCGTGCTCGGGTAGAATTTAAGAACCGACGGCATCGTGCGAACCAGAATGTCCGGGCCCTTCTGCACCACCATGCGTCCGACGAACAGGATCGTCGGATCGAGCGGCCCGATGGCGTACTGTTTCTTGATGCCGCCCGGATCGATCTCGTGGTCAAAATTGGTGGCGTTGACGCCGTTGTAAATCACTTTCGTTTTGTGATCAGGAAGCTGGTAGAGCCACTTGATCTCGTCTTTAAGCTGATTCGAGACGGTAATCACGCGGTCGGCGCAAAACGTTCCGTGGCGTTCGTGGTCCTGTACGCGCTGCGCCTGGCCCTGAAAGAAACGGTTGCCGTTGCGGCCATACTCGGTCGAGTGCATCGTCAGCACCGCTTTGCGGCCGCGGCCTTCCTTGATCCACACGGCGGCATTGGACGTCAGCCAGTCGTGCGCGTGGACAATGTCAAACTTGCCGATCGAATCTTCGACCTCAAAGCACGCTTTCACGAACGCGCGGCACATGTTGTTGATTTCATCTACGAAATTGGGCGTCAGCGGAAAGCCGCAGCGGTGGTAATGCACACCGTAAATGCATTCGTAGTGCGCTTGTCCGGGCCCTTGGCGCGTGAAGACGTGAACATCGTGCTTGCGACGTTGCAACGCGGCACCTAGTTCCGTGACGTGCACGCCTACTCCGCCGACTGGAATAGAATGAAGCGATTCCCAGGCAAACAAAGCGATCCGCATTCGAGTTCTTCTCCCCCTTTCGGTTCGACGCAGCCGGATCGGTTCCGAGTTTTGCACTCAGGCATGGACCGAAAACACTTTTCAATGCGCGCCGATTTACGCAATTGAAAAGCCAACTTGGCATTCCGTCAAAGCGAGCTGCCATTATAGGTGAAAACGGGCGGAAACACTTTAAATTTTGATAAACTTCCGCAGAGTGTGGGCCGGAATCTACTCATCCCTTTATGGGGCGAACGAGTGCATGTGTATTTTCAACGCAGCGTGCAGCAACCGTGTTAACATGTCAAAATTGGTCGACGGGCCAAAATATTGCTACGCGTCTAACTTTTTCAGTGATGTCCAGCGCCTTGTGATGACACCTTTCACCTTATTCCTGCTGGGGGACGCGAACGTTAAAAATTGGAATTTGGAATTCTAATTGTCGAATGTAGGCTAGTCACTTTGCTCAAATTGAGGCACCGAGAGACGAGAAATGACAAACGCTGCATCTTACGAACCGGTCATCGGCCTGGAAGTCCACGCGCAACTGAAGACCAACACCAAAATGTTCTGCGGGTGCTCGACTGTTTTTGGAGAGCCGCCGAACACGCAGGTCTGCCCGGTGTGTCTCGGATTGCCGGGCTCGCTTCCGGTGCCGAACGCGCAAGCGTTTGAATTTGCGCTGAAAACCGCGCTCGCTCTGAATTGCGAGATCGTCGGATTCACCAAGTTCGATCGCAAAAATTACTACTACCCCGACTTGCCGAAGAACTACCAGATCAGCCAGTACGATCTGCCGTTCTCGAAGAAGGGCTACCTCGACATTGAAGTCGACGGAAAAACCAAGCGCATCGGCATCACGCGCATTCACATGGAAGAAGACGCCGGCAAGCTGGTTCACTCCGACGACGGCACCGGTTCGGGCGTGGACTTGAACCGCGCCGGCACACCGCTGCTGGAAATTGTCAGCGAGCCCGACATCCGCACGGCGGCCGAAGCGCGCGCGTACATGGAAAAGCTGGCGCACATTCTTGAATTCACCGGCGTGTGCGACTGCAACATGCAGGAAGGTTCGCTGCGCTGCGACGCGAATGTTTCGGTCCGCCCGCCGGACCAGGAAAAGTTCAACACGCGCCGCGAAATCAAGAACATGAACAGCTTCCGTTTCGTCGAAGCCGCGATCATCACCGAAATTGCCGAGCAGAAATCGATCTACGCCAGCGGCGGGACAGTTCATCAGGAAACCCGTTTGTTCAACGGCCAGACCGGCGAAATCCGGACGATGCGCACGAAAGAAGACGCGCAGGATTACCGCTACTTCCCCGAACCCGACCTGCCGCCGATCACGATCACGCCCGAAATGATCGCCGCGCTGAAAGGCAATCGCGAGGAACTGCCCGAAGAGCGCAAGAAGCGCTACGTCGAGCAGTACAAGCTCAGCGAATACGACGCGATGGTGTTGACCAACGACAAAGGCATGGGTGATTATTTCGAGGCCGCGCTGAAACTGGGCGTGGCGCCGAAAGTCGCTGCCAACTGGATCACCGCCGATCTGCAGGGCATTCTAAAGGAGCGTAACCTGACCATCGACACCTGCGGCATCGCGCCGCCGGAAGTCGTCGAGCTGATTGACCTCGTCGAGAAGCACAAAAAGGTGAACCGCACCGCGGCGAAGGAAGTGATCTTCCCGAAGATGCTCGACACGAAGAATTCCGCGCTGCGCATCGCCACCGATGAGAACCTGATCATCGTCGCCGACACCGGCGCGACCGAAAAAATCATCGACGAGGTCCTCGCGAAGAGCGCGAAGTTCGTCGCCGATTACGTCGCCGGAAAAGATGCCGTCGTCAACGCGATCTTCGGCGCGTGCATGAAAGAGTTCAAAGGCAAAGGCGACCCTGCCGTGATCCGTCCGATGCTGGAGAAAAAGTTGAAGGCGTTGCGGGAGAAGAAATAAAGGCATGTCTGCTCCCGCCGCAACTCAATTTGTATGCGCGCGATGCGGGAAAGCCGCGGACACTCTCTTTTCGGTCCTCGTCAACGTCGTAGCACTTCCTTCTTCGCCTTCGATTTCACCGTTGGGCAGCAACGAGAAGTCGGCGGAGTCGACGACCGTCTTCACGTGCCCGCATTGCCGTGCGATACTTGGCGTTGCGGGCGGCGGCGCAAGTTCCTACATCGGCAATCTTGAAATCAGGACGTCCGATGAAGAATTGGCTGCAGTCCTGAAATCGCTGCGCCAGATTTTTCGCGCCGTTAAGACGATGGGCGAAGGCGCGCTGGCACAACTCAGCCTGGAAGAACTGCAGCGCATTCCCGCGCCCGAGATGAATTCGATCGCGATCATCGTCAAACATCTGCACGGCAACATGCTCTCGCGCTGGACTGATTTTCTCACCACCGACGGCGAGAAGCCCGGGCGCGACCGCGATGCGGAATTCGAACCGTCAGCAACGACGCGAGAAGAAATTCTGCGACAGTGGGAAGAAGGCTGGGGCTGCGTGCTGAAAGCGCTCGACGCGCTGACACCCGGAGACCTCATCCGAACCGTGACGATTCGCGGCCAACCGCACTCGGTGACCGAGGCGGTGCACCGGCAGCTGCAGCATTACTCGTATCACATCGGCCAGATCGTGCTGCTGGCGCGCATGAGTCGCGGAACGCAATGGAAAACGCTCTCCATCGCGCGCGGAAAATCGAAAGAATACACGCCGAAGGGCCTCGGCGGGGAACCCAGGCGCTGACCGTCCAGGAACGCTGCATGCGAACGCTGGTCATTGGTGATATCCACGGTTGTCTGCGCGCGCTGAATGCGCTGCTGGACAGCGTCTCGCCCGAAGCGGACGACACGATCGTCTTTCTCGGCGATTACGTCGACCGCGGGCCGCATTCGCGAGGTGTGATTGAACGCATCATCCGTTTGCGCCAAACGCATCGCGTCATCACGCTGCTCGGCAATCACGAACAAATGATGCAGGAGGCGTTGAATGGCGGCGAGAAACAGCGCGCCTGGCTTCTTTACGGCGGCGAGGCCACGCTGCGTTCGTATTCGCCGCTCGGCGATGAGGGAAAACTCAGCGACGTGCCCGAAGAGCACTGGAAATTCATGCGCGGCTGCGTCGACATGTACCAGACGCCGACGCATTTTTTCGTGCATGCCAATGCCTTTCCCGAACTGCCGCTGGACGCTCAGCCGCCGTACATGCTGCGCTGGGAAAAGTTCAATGATCCCGGCCCGCACATGAGCGGCAAGATCATGGTCTGCGGACACACGGCGCAGCGCAGCGGCACGCCGCGCAATCTCGGCCACGCGATCTGCATCGACACGTGGGTCTACGGCCCGGGCTGGCTGACGTGCCTGGACGCCAACAGCGGACACGTCTGGCAGGCCAACGAAGCTGGGCAGACGCGCACCTCGCATCTCGCCGAATTTCGGGTTCAGATTTAGCCGGACTTTTCAATTCATCGCGGTTCAGAAACACGGCCCTGACAGGCAGTGTCCGCGCGGAATCGTATTCGCATTGACTCTGTCTCGAAAACATTGGACGTTGAACATAGGAAAAGGAGGAGGAAACATGCAGGAAAAATTACATTACGCTCCGTCCGGGAAGCTGGGCTGTCCAGTGCTGCTCTTTGCATTTCTGTTCTGCATCGCTGCGTTTGCGAACGCCGATGATGGCGGAAAGGTGCTCTGGTCCTTCGCCGGATTTTTTGTGCTGATTCTGTGCAAGGGATTCTTCATTATCAATCCCAACCAGGCCGTGGTGCTGCAGTTTTTCGGCAACTACGTCGGCACGGTGAAAGACCCCGGGCTGAAATGGACCAACCCGCTGTATTCCAAGACGCGCGTCGATCTGCGCGTGTGGAATTTCGAGAGCGCGCAACTGAAAGTGAACGATCACGACGGAAATCCGATCGAAATCGCGGCGATCGTCTCGTACCGCATCGTCGATTCGGCGCACGCGCTGTTCAACATCAACGATTACGCCGGCTATGTGAAATTCCAGACCGAGTCTGCGCTGCGTTCGCTGGCCACGCGCCATCCGTACGACGCGCACCAGGAAGGCCAGATGTCCCTGCGGGCGAATTCTGAAGAAGTCGCGACGCAGCTCACCAAGGAAGTGCAGGACCACATGCTGGAGACCGGCATCCAGATCGTCAACGCGCGCATCAGCCATCTCGCGTACGCGCCGGAAATCGCGTCGGCGATGCTGCAGCGCCAGCAGGCCAGTGCTGTGATCGCCGCGCGCGCAAAGATCGTCGAAGGCGCAGTGACAATGGTGGAGATGGCGCTCAATCATCTGGCAAAAGACAAGATCGTGGAGCTCGACCATAAAGAAAAAGCCGCTTTGGTCAGCAACCTGCTGGTGGTCTTGTGCAGCCATACCAGCACGCAGCCGGTGCTTAGTACCGGTGCGGCTCGCGGATAATGTACGCGGGGCACGGCTGAGTTCGTTTGACATTCAGCCGGAATTGACGACAACGTTCCGCTCACGGGCCGCGCAAGTGCGGCCCTTTTTTTAACGGAGCTGAAAATGATTCGATCGCTGATGCTGGTTGTGTTCGCACTGGGTTTCACTGGCGGCGTGCGCGCCGCGGACGAAATTCCCTCGCCGTACAAGAACGCCAAGGTGGGCGACTGGGTCGAATACAAAATGGCAAGCGGCTCGGCGCGCGCGAATGTCGACATCAAGCAAAAGCGCACCGTGACGGAGAAGACCGAGACGACGATCACCATCGAAATGGCGATGTCGGTGATGGGCCGCGACATCAAACATTCGCAGACGTTCAATCTGGACCAGAAATTCGATCCGTCCAGCTACATGCAGCGCGGCCCGGCCGCCGACAAGAGCAAGGGCGAGTACAAGGAAGTGTCGCGCGGCGAAGAATCGCTCACCGTAGGCGGCAAAACGCTGGCCTGCGTGTGGATGTCGTACGCGGTGACGAGCGAAGGCAAAGAAGGCAAAGCCAAAATCTGGCGCAACGCCGAAGTGCCGCTCGGCGGAATGGTGAAGATGGAAGCCGAGACCGCCAAAGGTGCGATGACGATGGAACTCGTGGATTTCGGCAGCGGAAAATAAGCGATGGCACGTCGTCAGTGGTCAGGGGTCAGAGGTCCATCGTCAGCGACGCGCACAATGAATCGGGTGGCCCATCCGGCGCAAAACGACGGGTGGGCGACGAAGCCGCAAGAAGCAGCGGTCAATTGACACGTCAATAGCAAACCTATCGGTCGTGCGAATCGGCCCGAAAATGCATGGGCGTCACTCGCTTGCGCCGTCGCCTCTGGCGCGGGTGCCGCCGCCGCTGAATTTGAAATCCGACGGCACGAGCAGTTCGAAACTGTGCGCGCCGATTTCGACATGGACGGGTATGTCCTTACTGACGATGTCGTGCGGGTCGCCGCCAACGGTGACGCCGGCGAGATTGAAGGCCGAGCCGATCGTCGCTTTCTTCAAAGCGAGTTTCACCGAAACCGTGCCTGACGGCTGGTGACGAAGGTTGGCCTTGATCGTCCATTTCTCATTCGGATTTGTGAAATCGCGCAGCTTGGTATCAAGCGTTCCCTCAAAGCGCTGGCCGACGATTTCAAGCGCGACCGTCGTTCCCGCTCCGACGACGACATCGCCGACGTTAACGCTGGCATCGAGCGAGAGGGTGTCCTTGCTTTCCGCAGTGCGATTCCAACTGACTTTGTAATTCATGTAGCCGTTGAAGAGGCCCGCTTCGTCCGCCGACAGCACTTCGATCACGCGCGTCGTTGAGGAACTCACGCCCGCGGAATCGGTAATCGTGAGCGTGATCGTGTAGGCGCCCGGGTTGTCGTAGACCTTGGTGATGATCTGCTGCGTTCCGTGCGGCGTGCCGTCGCCGAAGTCCCAGTCGTAATAGGCAATCGAATTCTCCGGATCGGACGAGGTGCTGGCATCAAAGGTGAACGCCTGCGTGGCGAAGGCGACGACGTCGCTGGTTTGAAAACGGACAACGGGAGGTTTGCTAACGAACACTTGAACTCCCTTAATGAACGTCTTGAACGGCGCGGCAACTGCTCCCGCCGGATCGGATACAGTTATCGCGGCGAGATAGGTTCCGGCTTCCGCGTAAGCATGCGTAGGACTCTGCGCGTTGGCCAAAGGCGAACCATCGCCGAAATCCCAGGTGTAAGTGAGCGGATCGCCGTCGGGGTCGCTGGCTTCGACAGAGAATGAAATGACTTGATTGGGCATCGCGGACTGAAATCCCGGTGGGTGAGAGGGAGGTCCGTAGTAAAGGTTTTCGGGAGTGACGGAGCTGGTGATGCCTTGGATGGTGGGGGCAGAGTTTGTCACGTCGATTGTGACGGTGCCCGCCGGTCCAGTCCCAAACG
>Ga0265314_10006045_pt1 | contig 10773 bp, 10 predicted proteins | sample 4126metaG_FD_203106 | JGI IMG/M metagenome (GOLD analysis project Ga0265314, IMG submission 203106) | Rhizosphere microbial communities from Carex aquatilis grown in University of Washington, Seatle, WA, United States - 4-1-26 metaG | ecosystem: Host-associated > Plants > Roots > Rhizosphere >... | reverse complement strand
CGACACGATGGGCACGCTCGTCGGCTACTCGCTTCTCCAGCAACAGCAGCGCCCCGCGGGCGACCGGCTCCGCGGCGTGGTCACTTCCGCCAAACTGGAAAGCCCCGACGACCGCGTGCTCAACGATCTCATCGGCTCCCTCGCGCTCGACCCGAGCACCAACGTCCGCCTCCGCGCGCTCGAGGCGCTTTATCCCCACGCCGACCAGCCCGTCGTCCGCGCCGGCGTGCTCGCCTCGCTCCCGCGCGAGCAGAGCCCGCTCGTCCAGGTCGCGATGATCGATTTCCTCGCCGCCGCCCGCGACCGCGAGGCCGGCCCCGCGCTCGAAAAGATTTCCGTGAACGAAGCCACCGACCGCAGCGTCCGCGACGCCGCCCGCCGCGCGCTCACGCAACTCTGAAAACTTTCCACAACGAAACCCAACTGACGGCTGCGCCCGAGATCCGACCGCACTCAACCCTCAACCTTTCTCCGCGCCTCCGCGGACTCCGCTTATGAAATCACGTTTGTCTCCCTCCTTCGTCCTCGCCGCCGCCGTCGCGCTGCTGCTCCTCGCCGCCGCCCGCGCCGAGGAGGCCGTCACTAAAATCAAGTTCTCCGATTCCGCCAAACCCGGCACCGTCAAAATCGTGCTCGCCCGCGGCGATCTTCGCATCCGCGGCGACGACACCACCGAAGTCACCGTCAAGTCCGAGGCCAAGCCGGTGACCAAGACGACGCGCAAGGACGGCCTGCGCGTGCTCACCGCCTCCTCGAGTTTCGCCCTCAGCGAGAAGGACAACGTCATCACGCTCGATGCGCTCTCCGATGGCTGGGTCGGCAACGCCTCGGACTTCCAGATCATCGTGCCGCGCACGACCACGGTGAACGTGGCCAACTCCTTCGGCGGCGACATCACATGCGGCGGCATCACAGGCGACGTCGAAATCAAAAGCCTGAACGGCGAGGTGACGCTCACCGACCTCACCGGCGGCGCGCTCGTCGACACCATGAACGGCGAGATTCACGCCAGCGTCGTCGCGTTGCACGATGGCAAACCGCTCTCGTTCACCTCGATGAACGGCGAAGTCGTCCTGCGCGTGCCGCCCGACGCCAAGGCCAACGTCCGCCTCCGCACCCAGAACGGCTCCATCCTCACCGATTTCGATGAAAAGGCCCTCGTCACCAAGACCGAGGCCGTCGGCCGCACACCCCGTGCTCAGCCCGCCCACCGGTCCTCCGGCTCCGATTCGGACGACGACTTCCACACCGCCGTGCATGAGGTCGTGCAGGCAGGAATCGAAGCGGCGCGTGAAGTGGCCGACGCCGCCCGTGAGGCTGCGCAAGCCGCCCGCGCCGCCGCCGACGCGGCGCGCCGCGACGGCACGTCCGTTCCCCCCATGCCCCCGATAATCGCCATGCCGCCCATGCCCCCGATGACGGGCGGCAAGCTGGTTTATGGCACACTCAACGGCGGCGGGCCCGAAGTCAGCGTCACGACCATGAACGGCGACGTGACCCTCCGCCAGCTCGAGGCGAAAAAGTAGGCCTCCGCCCAGTTCGTTCTTCAACCGAGGCGCCGCCCCCTACGGCGCCCCGGTCTTTCCGCGAGGTGGATCGCCATCCCCGGCCCACCCGCAGCTATAAGGACGAGCGGGCTGCACAATCCTGCATCTATTATCCGCCCTTCTGCGTATTCCCTTTTATTGGAAACAATCTACTGTGGAGCGTTTCCCAGTCCGACTGACTACACCGGACCAGACCAACCACACCAAGCCATGCTGCCAGCCGTCATCGTTCTTCTGCTCTTAACCGCCCTCGTGGCGACCGACTCCACCGCGTCTGGAGGCGGCGACCGCTGACGCGCCGTTGGACCGGTCGATCGGAGTGAGTCGGGTTGGCTTTGTCGCCTCGTGGGTGACAACGCACTTTCGCGCCGGCGCGCCGCTTGTGCCGGCACCGGCCGCCACTCGTAAAAATTAGCAGGGGCGTCCCCGCGAACGGAGACGCCCCTGGTGTTTTTCTGGTTTTACGCTGACTTGCTCACTTCATGGCCAGCGGCGATCCCGCCAGCGCCTCGTCAACGATCTTGACCGGGAGGACGACTTTCGTCGCCACCGGCACTCCGTTGGAGAGCGCGGGCTTGAAGCGCCACTGTTTCACTGCGTCCATGACGGCCACCGCCAGCGTGTCGTCCGTGGCGGACTTCACACTGAGATCGGCGGGTTTGCCCGTCACGTCCACCGTGAACTCGAGTTCGACCGTGGTGCCGGCGTAGTCCGGGCTGACGCTGGGCGAAACCACAGCGACGGGCACGGGCACATCGGAACCTTTGCGGCACGACTCGATGTAGGCTTGCTCGGCCGTCGTCGCAAAAGCGGCGGCGGACGTGAGCGCACCCAGACTGAGCAGGACGGCGAGTTTATTGACTGCTTTCATGGTATTAAACTCCGCGGATAAGGCGGAGAGTTTTGTTTTCTATTTTCTTCTGTCGGGTTGAACACCTTCGCGCCCGCCACGCGATTAGCGCGGCTGACACTCAGGCGGTTTCGACCGCGCGGCGCGTGAGCGCATTGCGGCCAAATCGTCTGTCTTGGGGCAACCCCTCGGCCCGGCGCTAAACTCGCCCACACGCCAGGCCGAAATTCGCAGCGCCCCGCCGGAGATTTTCCAGCCGGGCGAAAATCAAAGAACGTCCGGCGACCCGGACTTGCACCCCCGTAAGAGCAAGTCGTATGCCGCATCGTCAATGAGCATCCGCTCGCGACACCAACACGTAACAAATGCCGGCGCCTCACGCCCGATTTTTTACCGAAAACCCTTCTTGCACGGCCCAAGTTGTGCCGATTCGCTCATTCTCTTTTCCGCCATCATGTCCGACTCCACCCGCCCGACCACCGTGTCCGTTCTCCGCCGTTTCGGCGCCGCCTTTGTGCGCTGGTTCGACGCCGACCACACGCCCGACGACCCCGCGAAAATGCGCGCGGAGGCCGACCGGGTGGACTGGCCGCGCTGCATCCCGTTCATCATCCTCCACGGCGGCTGCCTCGGCGTCCTCTGGGTCGGCTGGAGCCCGTTCGCCGTCGGCGCCGCCGTCGCGCTCTACTTCGTGCGCATGTTCGCCGTCACCGGCATCTACCACCGCTACTTCTCCCACAAAACCTACAGCACCTCGCGCTTCGGCCAGTTCCTCCTCGCGCTCTGGGGCGCCACCGCCGTCCAACGCGGCGCCCTCTGGTGGGCCTACCACCACCGCCACCATCACCAGCACTCCGACGACTCCGAGGACGTCCACTCGCCGCACGTCCATGGCTTTTGGTGGTCGCACATCGGCTGGATCACCAGCCGGCGCAATTTTCCGACAGACTACTCGAAAGTCCGCGACCTCGCGAAATACCCCGAGCTCGTTCTCCTGAACCGCTTCGACACCGTCATCCCGATCCTTCTTGCTATCGCGCTCTTCGTCGCCGGCGGATTCCTCGCCCACGTTGCGCCCGCCCTGCACACGACCGGCCCGCAACTGCTCGTGTGGGGCTTCTTCATTAGCACCACCGCGCTGTTCCACGGCACCAACTGCATCAACTCCATGGCTCACCTCATGGGCCGCCGCCGCTTCGACACGACCGACGACTCGCGCAACAGTTTCATCCTCGCCCTCATCACGCTCGGCGAAGGCTGGCACAACAACCACCACCGCTACATGAGCTGCACGCGCCAGGGTTTTTACTGGTGGGAAATCGACATCACCTACTACGGCCTGAAGGCCCTGTCCTACACCGGCTTTATCTGGAACCTGAAACCCGTCCCGGACTCGATCCTCGAGGAAGCCGCCCGCGCCGACCACGCCGCCACGATCGTCGCCGCCCAGCGCGCGCTGCACACGCACCCCGGGTATTCCTACGGCACGCTGAAAAAAGTCGTCCCGGCCGCCGCCGCCATCGCCGTCGCCACCGCCGCCGCCGCGCGCACCACGCTGCCGAAAAAAGCCGAGGGCCCCGCGATTCACCGCGACGTCACCGAGCAGACCCACAACATGCCGGGACAGAATCCGCCTCCTGCTCAGGGCTGACGAATCCGCTCGCGGCGCTCGCGCGTAGTCACGGGACTTCCAACGTCCCATGGCTTCCCTTGCAATCATCGGCACCGGCATCGCCGGTCTCGGCTGCGCCCATTTTCTTCACCGGCACTTCGACCTCACGCTCTTCGAGCAGAACGACTACGCCGGCGGCCACACGAACACCGTCACGGTCGATGAACCCGCGCCGACCGGCGCAGCCGGTCGCCTTGAGCCACGTCGAAGGGCGATCGACACGGGTTTCATGGTGTTCAACCAGGTCACCTACCCGCATCTCACGCGGCTCTTCGCGCAGCTTCGCGTGCCGATCAAGCCGACGAACATGTCCTTCAGCGTCCGCCACACCGACAGCGGGCTCGAGTTCGCCGGCTCGTCGCTGAACCACCTCTTCGCCCAGCGCCGGAATCTTTTTCGCCCCCGCTTCTACCGCATGCTCGCCGCGGTCAACCGCTTCAACTCCGAGGCCGTCGCCGCCCTCGACGATCCCGCCGCCCAGACCGAAACGCTCGGCGACTACGTGAAACGCCGCGGTTACGGCGAAGATTTTTTTAACCTCTACCTCGTGCCGATGAGCTCCGCCGTGTGGAGCACGCCGCCGGGCCGGATGATGGCGTTTCCCGCGACCACGCTCCTCCGTTTTTTTCACAACCACGGCTTCCTCGGCCTCCACACGCAGCACCCGTGGGGGACGGTCGACGGTGGTGCAAAAACCTACGTCGAAAAAATCACCGTGCCCTTCCGCGACCGCCTCCGTCTCGGCCAGGCGGCAACGCGCGTCATCCGCACACCCCGCGGCGTCACCGTGATGACCTCCGCCGGCACCGCGCAGAATTTCGACCGTGTCATCCTCGCCTGCCACGGCGACCAGTCGCTCCGCCTCCTCGTCAACCCCACCGCCGACGAGACCCGCCTCCTCGGTGAATTTCACTACCAGTCCAACGTCGCCACGCTGCACACCGACGCCGCCGTGATGCCGCGCACCCGCCTCGCCTGGTCGAGCTGGAATTACGAAATCAACCGCGACTCCGCCGGCGCTATTTCCACCGCAACGCACTACTGGATGAATTCGCTCCAGGGCGTCTCCGACCGTGAAAACTATTTCGTCACGATCAATCGCCCCGAGTCGATCGCGCCAGAACGCGTCCTCCGCCGCATCAACTACGAGCACCCGCTCTTCAGTCTCGGCGCCGTTCGCGCCCAGGCGGAAGTCCCCGCGCTCAACGCCGCCGCCCGCGGCACCACCGAAACCTATTTCGCCGGCGCGTGGCAGCGGTTCGGGTTCCACGAAGACGGCCTGCTCAGCGCCGTCCGCCTCAGCGAACAGCTCCTCGGCAGCGATCCCTGGGTCGCATAGAGCGCGGGCTTGCTCGCGCTCCTTCTTCGTAATTTTCCCGCGTCCAGCCGCCCGCTTTGCTCGTAGCATGATTGTGTCCAGTTTCCGTCCACGGCGAGCCACCGCATGAACTCCTGCCTTTACGAGTGCCAGATCGTGCATGCCCGGTTTTCGCCGCGGCCACACCGGTTTCTCTACCGGATCTTTTTTTTCGCCGTCGACCTCGACGAACTCGCTGCGCTCGATCGCCGGCTCCCGCCCTTCTCGGTCAATCGCGCCAACCTCTACTCCTTTCGCGAGCGTGACTACCTGCCCACCGGCGAACCGCTCCATCATGCCGGACCCGCGGCGCCATCACATCGACTATCGAAGATCGAAAATCCAAATCTAAAATCCCGGGTCGTCGCCTATCTCGGGGAACGCGGTGTCGATCTCACCGGCGGTCGCGTCCTGCTGGTCACCCTGCCGCGCGTATTCGGCTATCTCTTCAATCCAGTCTCGTTTTATTTCTGCTACGATCGCCATGGCACGCCCGTGGCTTCACTCGCGGAGGTCACAAACACGTTCAAGGAGATGAAGCCCTACTTCCTCGGACCCGATTCACTCCAGCTCTTAGCTCGCAACTCTCGGCGCTCGGTCGGCGGCGAAGCCGTCTTCCGCCTGCGCACGCCGAAGCATTTCTACGTTTCGCCCTATTCGGATGTCGACGTCGCCTTCGATTTCACGCTCCGCCCGCCCAACGGAAAACTCTCCCTCCAGATCGACGACTATGTCGGCGCCGAGCGCAAGCTCGCCACGACGCTCGCCGGCACCCGCCGCGAGCTGACTTTCGCGCGATTGGCGTGGTTCACGCTGAAATATCCGCTCATCACCCTCCGCATCATCGGCCTGATTCACTGGCACGCGTTCCTCCTGTGGCTGAAACGCGTGCCCTGGTTTCCGAAAGCAGCTCGCGCCGCGGACCAGCGCGACCTTTATCGCCCCCACGCTTCGCTCGCTCGTTCCGCGCCGCACCCGAGCGCTGCCGAACAATCTCCGCCCACCCTCGCCCGCATCCACGTCCAACCCACCGACGCCGCATGAGCTCCGAGCCCGCCTCCACCTCCTCCGCGATTCCCGCCTTTGCGGACACCGCCAAGCCCTCGTTTTATCGCGGGGCCGTGCTCGACGCCCTCGCCGGCATGACGCGCGGCCATCTGCGCATCGAGCTCCCCGACGGCGGCGTCCACGACCTCGGCACGCACGCCGACGCCCTCGCGCACACGCTCGCGCTCGGCCTGCCCGCCGAGGCGCACGTCCGGGTGCGCCGCGAGGCATTTTTCAAAAAGTGTGCCCTCGCTGGCGACATCGGTTTCGCCGAGTCGTTCATCGACGGCGACTGGGACACTCCCAACCTCGCCGCCGTCGTCGCCTGGTTCATCCTCAACGTCGACGACGCTCCGACGCTCTCCGGCTCCGCGAAAAAGCATGCCCAGTCCTGGGTGCTCAACCTCCTCCGCTTCACGAAGCGCGCCGGCCACCTCCTGCGCCCCAACACCCGCGCCACCGCCCGCCGCAACATTCGCGCGCACTACGATCTCTCGAACGATTTCTTCGCCCTCTTCCTCGATTCCTCGATGATGTATTCGGCCGCGATGTGGCCCGCCGCCGCACCCGACCTCTCGCTCGAGGAGGCGCAGCAGGAAAAGAACGAAGTCCTCTGCCGCAAACTCCGTCTCGCACCCGCGGACCACGTGCTCGAGATCGGCACCGGCTGGGGCGGCTGGTCGCTGCATGCCGCGAAGACGCATGGCTGTCGCGTGACGACCGTCACCATCTCGCAGCAACAGTTCGACCTCGCGCGCCAGCGCGTCGCCGCCGCCGGCCTCGCCGACCGCGTCGACGTGCAGCTGCGCGACTACCGCGACCTCACCGGCCGCTATGACAAGATCGTCTCGATCGAGATGATGGAGGCGCTCGGCCACCGCTACCTGCCGGATTTCTGCGCGATCCTCGACCGCCGGCTGAAACGCGACGGCCTCCTAGCGCTCCAATTCATCACCTGTCCCGACGCCCGCTACGACCAGTTCCGCCGCGGCGTGGATTTCATCCAGAAGCACATCTTCCCCGGCTCGCTGCTGCTCTCGCTCAACCGCGTGAACGACCTCCTCGCGCGCGCCGGCGGCTTCGTGGTGCACGGCGTCGAGGACTTCGGCCACGACTACGCGCGCACCCTCCGCCTCTGGCACGACCGCTTCCGCGCCCGCACCACCGAGGTGCGCGCGCTCGGCTTCGACGACCGCTTCGTCCGCAAGTGGACCTACTACCTCGCCTACTGCGAAGCCGCCTTCGCGTTGCGCAACATCTCCGTCGTCCAGACCGTCCACTCCCGCGCCAACAACCTCGCGCTCTGACCCGGCGCATCCCGCCCATGATCCTGTTTCTTCGCGCCCTCTTCCTCGTCGTCCTCGCCTCGATGCTCGGCGTCACGAGCTGGGCCAGCCTGCAATGTCCGCTCTTTGCCGTGCCGCACGACGTGTTCGCTCATCCATGGTTCGTCGCGACGATGTTCGACGCCTATTGGGGTTTCACGACCTTCTTCGTCTGGGTGTGCTACCAGCAAACCTCCTGGCTCGCCCGCGCCGCATGGTTCGTCGCCATCATGCTGCTCGGCAACATCGCGATGTCCTCCTACTGCCTCGCCGAGCTCTTCCGCACTCCGCGCGACGGCCCGCTGGCCGAGTTGCTCACCCGCCGCCACGCCGGTCCCGGCCTCCTCGGCCCCACGCTTGCCGTCCTCGGCCTCGCCGTGATTTTGCTCGGGCTGCCCCACCACTGAAATTTCGACGGAACTCGGCTTCCCAACCGCCGAATCTGTGTTATGCATCCCACCCTGTGCCCGATCCCAACCTCGCTCCCGCCGGTCCCGCGCGCACCTACTGGCAACGCCGCGTGCTCGACCCCGTCCTCGCACAGCTCACGCAGGGCACCACCCCGGAAAAAATCGCCCTGACCGTCGCCGTCGGCAGCGCGATCGCGATGTTCCCGCTGCTCGGCACGACGACCGTCATCTGTCTCGTCATCGGCATCGTCCTCAAGCTCAATCAACCGATCATCCAGGCGGTGAACTATCTCTGCACCCCGCTTCACCTGACGTTCATCGTCTACTCGCTCCGCTGGGGCGAGCGGCTGTTCGGCGCCAAGCACTCCCGCCTCGAATTCCGCGCGATGCACGAGATGCTCCGCGAGCATCCCGTGCAGTTCGTGCACGATTTCGGCATCATCCTGCTCCACGCCTGCTTCGTCTGGGTCATCCTCGCGCCGTTCTGGGGCTTTGCGGTCTACTACGTTTCGCTGCCGATCCTGCGCGAGGCGAACCGCGTCCGCGTCGCCGCCGCCGCCAAGGTCGCCGCCGAGCGAACCAAGGATCACCCCGTCCCATGACCGCGCTCCCGCTCGTCCTGATCGCACTTGGCGGACTCTGCGGACTGTTCGCCCTGCTCTACGCCGTCGCGCGGCGCATGGACAACTACGGCATCGTCGACATCGCGTGGTCGTATGCGTTCGGCGCGCTCGCCACGCTCTACGCCTTGCTCGGCCCCGGCTGGCCCGCGCGCCGCGCGCTCATCGCCGCGATGGCCGTCATGTGGAGCACGCGACTCGGCACGCACCTCTTCATTCGCGTCATGGGGCACCATCCCGTCGAAGACGGACGCTACGTGCAGCTCCGCCACGACTGGGCCGGCAACTTCGCGGCGAAGATGTTCGGCTTCTTTCAAATGCAGGCGGGCTCCGTCGTGCTGCTCGGTGCCGCGTTCCTGCTCGCGTGCCTCAACCCCGCACCCGCCCTGCATCCGCTCGAGCTCGCAGGAGCCGCGCTCTGGCTCGTCGCGATCAGCGGCGAGGCGCTCGCCGACGCGCAGCTCGCCGCCTTCAAGCGCGACGCCGCGAACCGCGGCCGCGTCTGCGCTGCCGGCCTCTGGCGCTACAGCCGGCACCCGAATTATTTTTTCGAGTGGCTGATCTGGGTCGCCTATTTCGTCTTCGCCCTCGCCTCGCCGTGGGGCTGGCTCGCGATTGTCGGCCCCGCGAGCATCCTTTATCTGCTGTTGCGCGTAACAGGCATACCCATGACCGAGGAACAAAGCCTGCGCAGCCGCGGCGACGCCTATCGTCGCTACCAGCAAACAACGAGCGCCTTCGTGCCATGGTTTCCCAGAAAACCTGCCGCATGATCGACGCCCTTCTCGAAAAAAATCTTCTTCCCGACTGGCTGCTCCGCCCCGGCATCCGCCGCCTGCTCGCCCAGCGCATCCGCGAGGAAACCGCTCGCTACGATCGCGCCGCCTACGTGGCCGATCTGAAAACGCGCCCGCTCGCCGAGCGGACTGCCGCCGCCAACGAGCAGCACTACGAGGTGCCGACGCGCTTTTATCAGCTCTGTCTCGGCCGACGCCTCAAATACTCCGGCTGCCTCTATGCCACTGGCGCCGAGACGCTCGACCGGGCCGAGGAGGCCATGCTCGCGCTCTACGCCGAACGCGCCCAGCTCGCCGACGGCCAAACCATCCTCGAGCTCGGCTGCGGCTGGGGTTCGCTCTGCCTCTTCAATGCCGAGAGATTCCCGCACTCGAAAATCACCGCCATCTCGAATTCGCGCACCCAGAAGGAATACATCGACGCCGAGGCGCAGCGCCGCGGCTTCACCAATCTCACCATCGTCACCCGCGACATCAACGCCTTCGACACCGCGCCGGCGCAGTTCGACCGTGTCGTCTCGATCGAGATGTTCGAACACCTGAAAAATTACCAGCGCCTCTTCGGTTCCATCGCGCGCTGGCTCAAGCCCGGCGGCCTGCTGTTCACGCACATCTTCACTCATACTCGCTTCAGCTATCACTTCGTCGCCCGCGATGCCTCCGACTGGATGAGCCGCTATTTTTTCACCGGTGGCCAGATGCCAGCGCACGATCTGCTCCTGCAGTTTCAGGACGACCTCAAGCTCGTGCAGGACTGGAAAGTCAGCGGCACCCACTACCAGCGCACCGCCGAGCACTGGCTGAAAAACATGGACGCCCACCGCGACGAAATTCTCCCACTCTTCGCTGACACTTACGGCCGCGAGCACGCGACGAAGTGGTGGACCTACTGGCGCATCTTCTATCTGAGCTGTGTCGAACTCTGGGGCTATCGCGGCGGCGAGGAGTGGCTCGTGAGCCACTATCTCTTCAGGAAACCCTGAGCCATGCGGCGCGCCCTGCTACCTCTCGCACTCGGTGCGGCGACGATGTTGCACGCCGCCGATCCCGGCGCACTCGTCCAAGCCGCCCTCGCCGCCGAGGCGCGCTTCGACTCGAAGACGGCGCTCGCCCTTTTTTCGGCGGCGTTGGTCGCCCGGCCGGACGAC
>Ga0265314_10006044_pt1 | contig 10774 bp, 10 predicted proteins | sample 4126metaG_FD_203106 | JGI IMG/M metagenome (GOLD analysis project Ga0265314, IMG submission 203106) | Rhizosphere microbial communities from Carex aquatilis grown in University of Washington, Seatle, WA, United States - 4-1-26 metaG | ecosystem: Host-associated > Plants > Roots > Rhizosphere >... | reverse complement strand
CCGCCAGGTGGTCGACGCTGCCCGGCACGAGCGACGCGAGCCCCCAGGACAGGGCGGCGCCCCAGTCGTGCCCCACCACGTGCGCCCGGGTGACGCCGAGGTCGCCGAGCACCGCCATGACATCCCCGGCCAGCGCCATGAGGGAGTAGGCCTCGACGCCCTCCGGCTTATCCGAGCGCCCGTAGCCGCGCAGGTCGGGCACGATTACCTGGAACCCGGCCGCGGCCAGCGCCGGCACCTGATTCCGCCAGAGCCGGCCGGAGTCGGGGAAGCCGTGCAGCAGCACCACCGGCCGCCCCTGCCCGGTGACCTCGTACTCGATCCCGACGCCGTTGACGTCCACCCGTCCCATGAGGCCTCCCGAAGTCCGCGAAGATCAGCTTATGGCGCGGATACCAGCGAGAGAAGCTCCTCGCGGGTTGGACCGAACGCAGGCGTGTCGCGCCATCCGGCGCCCAGCTGGAGCACCTTGTCGCGCAGTCCCGGCTTGGCGAAGACCTCGTCGGGCGTACGCAGCACGAACCCGATGTCGAAGAGGGCCCGTATGCATTCCGGGTCCTGTCCGGCCGCGGCGTCAAGCGCCTTCTCCAGCTGGTACCCGGGGTCTGGTGGGTCGTAACTGGCCCCGCGGATGCCGGCCTCGACCTCGCCGAGCCGGTGCCGGTCGGTGGCGAGGGTCGCGCGGTACCACGGCTCGACCTGTTCCGAAGTGGCGGCGTGGAACGCTGCGGCGAACGCCGCCGGGTCATCGAGGCCGACCGCGCGCAGCTGGCCCCGCAGCACCAGGGCGTGCCGCATGCCGATCGACACGCCGCGGCCGTTGGCGGGATTGGAGCACGACCAGGCGTCGGCCACGGCCACCACGCCGGTGGCGACCGGGGTCCCGTCCACCACGAAGCCGCGGTAGCGGTCCTCAAGCCGCGCCATCACCGCGACGCCGTCATCGATCGGCGTCCCGTCCAGCCAGTGGGCGACGAGTGGCAGGCCACGCACCACCGCCTCCCAGCGGTCCGGCTCGCGAAGCGGTCGCAGCGCGGTGTCCTTCGAGCTTGCCGTCATGACGATGGCCCAGGTCCCGTTGTCCGCGGGCAGGGTGAGCGAGGAAACGGTGCCCCACGCGATCTGGGGCGGCCCCATCAGCGGCGGCAAAGAACCGTCCGCCGACCGATACGTCCGCTGGTAGTACACGAACCCGACATCCTCAAGTTCCTCGGCCGGGGGGCGGGCGCCGATGTCGGTGAGCCAGCCGGGCAACGCCGACCGGCGCCCGCTCATGTCCACCACCAGGTCGGCCGTGATCACCTCGCCGGCCTTCGTGCGGATCCCGGTCACGTGCGGGACGCCCGCCAGCGCGGAAGCGCCGGTTACCAGGCCCGCGACTGCCGTGCCGCGGCGGATCCGCACGCCCGGGGTCAACTCGGCCGCCGTGGCGAGCACGGCTTCCATCATGACCCGCCTGCCGGTCAGCCACTCATACCGCTCGTCGCCGTCCTGCCAGCCGCCGGTCATCGACGGTGGCAGCACGCTGCGGATGAAGTTGAGCCGCAGCGCGCCCGCATCCGCGAGCGCCTTGGCGACCTCCGGTAGTTCGGTGTCCATCACCTCACGGAACCCGCCGAGGAAGGCGTGCGCCATCCGGAACTGGTTCAGTCCGGGGCGCTGCCAGTGCTCCCACGCCTCATCGAGGACGGCAGGCGGCCCGTCCGGGTCCCGCTCAAGCATGGTGACCTCATGGCCGTCGCCGGCCAAGAGCAGCGCGGTCCCCAGCGCCACCACGCCAGCCCCCACCACCACGATCTTCGCCATGGCCAGCCCCCTGTCACCCCCGGACCCGCGACAATCCGAGGTTAGCGCCACGCGTGCCGCGGCGACAGGCTTGTCCGCACCTTTGCGGACATTACGGCCTAAGTGCTCACCGCCCGCCGCCGAGCTCCGCGAACGTCTCCGCCACCCAGTCGGCGATGTACGCGCTCACGTGCGGCAGGTGGTCGAGCCCGATGTGCTCCGCGCCGCCCTCCTCGGCGGTGAACACGCGCAGCTCCCGCTTGGGACTGGCGACGGCCTGGTCGTAGGAGCGGTGCGCGTACTCAAGCGGGATCTGCCGGTCGTTCGCGCCGTGCGCGATGAGGAACGGCACGGTGATCCGCTCCACCACGCCGTCCAGGTTGACCTGGTCGGCGAACGCGATGAACTCCTGCAGGTCATCGTGCCCCCACACCCACAGCACGTGCTCCCAGTAGTGCGGCACGGGCCGCTCGCCCTCGCGCTGCAGGCGGCGGCGCTGCACCGCGCCCCAGTCATGGTTGGCGCCCCAGGCGACCACCAGCGCGAGCCGCTTCTCGAACGCGGCGGCGCGGGGCGCGTAGTAGCCGCCGAGCGACCAGCCGGCCAGCCCGATCGCCGCGGGGTCGACGTCGCTCCTGGTCAGCAAGTAGTCGACGCACGCCCCGGCCCACGCCTCGGTGTCCACCCGCGCGGTCAGTTCCTGCAGCCGCAGCGCCTCGCCGGACCCGGGGCAGTCGACCATGAGGCAGGAGATGCCGCGGTCGGCGAGCTCCGCCCAGTGGCCTGAGGCGTACATGTGCTCCTTGGTGGAATCGAGCCCGTTCCACATGATCATCACCGGGGCCGGCCCGTCGTCGGCGGCCGGCGCCTGGGAGAAGTACGCGGGCAGCGCGGTCCCCTCGTACGGCACCTCCACCCGGGTGATCCGCGGGTCCTTCCGCGCGATCGCGCGGGCCTGCAGGTCAAGGACGCGCCGGTAGGTGTCGAGCCGGCCCGGCGTCTTGGCGCTCTGCATCCGCTCGGCCTGGCACAGGTAGTTCGCGGCGCGCGCGTACAGCTGCCCGGCGGACCGGACCCGTCCCGCCGCCTCCGCCTGCTCCGCCTGGGCAACCAGCTGGCCGGTCAGCTCCGACCAGGCGCGCATCAGGTCGGCCGTCCCCGCGTCGGAGCCGCGCGCCGCCGCCTCGCGCAGCGGCCGGCAGGCCCGGTCCACCTCGTCGATCAGCCCGCCGCTGTTCAGCGTGGCGACCACCGCCAGGTTCCACACGTAGTTGCCGGGAAAGTACTCAAACACCCCTGTTGATCCCTTCAGTCAATCCGGCGTTGCCACGGGACGACCTCCACGCTCTCGTTCCGACCACTATGAAGGCGGCGCCGTCAGTTGGAAATCGATTGTCAGGATGACGTCATCCACATGGCGAATACCTCCTATTGCCGCTATGACAGGCGGGCATGACTGTCCCGGTCGCCGGCCCGCTCACCCAGGAACGGTTCGCGCACGGTACGGCGGACCGTACCGTGGTCTGGTGGATTCCGTCGTACTGCGCTCGCGCCGCACCCGCCTCGCCGTCGCCGGCGTCGCGGCCCTGGTGCTCACCGCCGACCAGGCGACCAAGTCAGCGGTGACGGCGGCTAGCCCGCACGGTGACGGCAGCGGCCTGGTGTCGCTCCGGCTGGTGCGCAACACCGGCGCCAGCTTCGGCCTCGGCGCCGGCCACCCGCTGCTGATCACGCTGACCGCCGCCGTGATCCTCGCCGTCGCCGTGGCCCTGCTGCTCCGGGTTCCGAGCCGCGCCGTGGCCCTCTCCCTCGCCGCGGTCGCCGGCGGCGCCGCGGGCAACCTGGCCGACCGCCTGTTCCGCCACCCCGGCCTAGGGCGCGGTGCCGTGATCGACTGGATCCACGTCGCTTTCTACCCGGCCACGTTCAACCTCGCCGACGTCGCCATCCGGCTTGGCGCCCTCATCGCCGTGATCGCGCTAGCCCCTCAACTCACCACGCGTCGACGCACCAGAGGTCTCGCTTCCCCCACCCATCACAGCACGAAATTATCGGGTGTTGTTCGGGCCACATAGGGGCGTCCGTTCCTTGTGCCTTTGATCACCGAAGCCAGGGACTTCCGGCCCTGCCCCAGCGTGACGACTGAACGTGACACTAAAGTAGCAGTGTGTCGCGATGAGAGCGGGTGATGTCATGGGCGGGATGATGAGTGGCGGCACGGACATGTGGCCCTGGGTCGCCTTGTGGATATTCCTGGGCTGTGTCGTGGTAGTGAGTGCTGGTATCGCGATCGCGCGGACGGTGGGCTGGCACAAAGCTGAGCAGCCCCAGATCGCGCCGCCCGAATCTACTGGCACGCAGCGGGCCTGGGACGCACTGCGGCTGCGGTACGCGAAGGGCGAGATCAGTCGGGAAGAATACCTGCAAGGCAAGGTCGAACTGGAAGATTTACTCCAGGCGGCTGCGCCGCGTCAGTCCTCGATGAGGGCCAGCTGCTTGTTGATCTCCTTGGGGTTGGTGTCGCCGACGACCTTCTGCAGGAACGGGGTGTGGTCGAAGAACAGGTCACGGACCGGCCGCAGCAACAGCGGCGTGTGGTGGAAGACCTTGCCGAGCATCCAGGCCATCTGCACCTGCCGCGCGGTGTGCGGCTTGCGCGGCTCCTCGTAGGCGACCAGGGCCCGCCGAACCGCCGCCAGGTCGGTGAGGTCCACCCCCCGCAGCGCGACACCGAGGAAGTAGCCGTCCTCGATCGACATGCCGGCGCCGTAGGCGGCGTACGGCGAGGTGGGGTGGGCGGCGTCGCCGGCCAGCGTGATGCGTCCCCTGCCCCACTGGCGCAGCGCCGGGCGGTCGCGCAGTACCCAGCGCTGGACGTGTTCCGGGTCCGTGGCCGCGACCAGCCCGGGCAGCGGTGCGGGAAAGGCGGCGGCGAGCCCGGCGGCGGCCGCCTTGAGGTCGGGCGGCGGGGGAGCGGCGGGATCTGCCGCGCTGAGCACCCACCACTGGAATCCCGGGCGGCCCTGGTAGCGGATGTCCGTCCAGCTGCCCTGCACGGCGGGGCCGTGGCTGATGACCGACATGTTCCTGCTGGTGCCGGGCACGTCGGCGAACGTGTACCCGCCGAAGATGTGCAGCCGGTGCTCCCGCTTGGGGACATCGCCCCACAGGGTGCGGCGGACGAGTGAGTCGATGCCGTCGGCGCCAACCAGGACATCGTGCGACGCCGTGGTCCCGTCGGCGAAGTGCAGGATCACCACGCTCTCGTTCTGTTCGATCCTCTCGACCTGCTGGCCGAACCTGATGCAGCTCGGCGGGATCGCGGCGAGCATCCGCGCGTACAACTCGGGCCGCAGCAGGCCGATGAAGCCGCCGCCGTAGGCCTGCTTGACCTCCGGGTCGATCTTGACCCGCACGCGCACCCGGCCGCTGATGCTGCGGAACTCGCTGTCCGTCGGCGCGCCGAAGTCGCTGATGTCCACGCCGAGCGCGCGCAGCGCCTTCAGCGGCGGCGGCCAGAGGTTGAGTATGTTGCCTGCCGGGCGGGGCTCCGGGTAGCGCTCGTACAGCACCACCTGGTGACCGGCCTTGATAATGCCGAGCGCGGCGGCCATGCCGGCCGGGCCGGCGCCGAGGACCGCGACCCGTCCGGGCGCAGGATTGGGAGTGGACATGCGACCCCTCAAAACGACGATTAACAGTAGTGCTTACTACTGTTAGCCTCGAACGATAGCGGTCGCTACAGTCTTGTCAAGGCCCGCGGCGGATCGCGAGCGGGGACCAGCGGACAGAACGGGAGCGTGGTGGACCCAGCGGAGGCCGCCGGCCTAGAGGTCAGGCCGCCAAAACAGCGCCGCAGCTGGGAGGCGTGGCGCCGGGTGCTCGACGCCGGCGTCGCGATCCTGGAGGACGGCGGCTACGAGGCCTTCACGATCGCGGCTGTGTGCTCGCGGTCCGGCGTCGCCCCGCCCGCCATCTACGCGCGGACCAGCACGAAGGACGCCCTGTTCCTCGCGGTGTACGAGCATGGCATCGCCCGGATGCGCGACGATCAGCTCGTCTTTACCGACGCAGAGCGCTGGGCGGGCCTCGCGCCGGACCAGCTGGTCCGGGCGGCGGTCGCGGAGATGACCGGAATCTCGCTGCGCCACGCGCGGTTCCTGCGGTCCGTCGTGCTAATCTCCGCGGCCCACCCGGAGGTCAGGCGGCGCGGCTCGGTATACAGCACGGAACTGGGGGAGCGGTTCGCTGCCATGCTGCGCCCGGTCCACGGCCTGGTCACGCACCCCGACCCGGAGGCGGCGGTCCGCGCCTGCTTCGGCACCCTGTTCGCGGCGACGGTCATCCGGGTGGCCTACGGTCCCGGGTTCGCCACCCCGCCGGTCGACGACGGCACGTTTACCGCCGAACTCGGCGAGACGGCGGCCCGCTACCTGCTGGCGCGGCCGGACATGGACGCGGGGTTAGGTCAGGAGAGACAGACCGGGAAAGTTCTCGAAGTGCCGCCTGTTAGCTGTCAGAAGCGGAGCATCGTGGTAAATCGCGGTCGCGCATACCCATAGGTCATTGGCCTGGGTGTTCTGCCCAAGTGCATGCCCAGCTCTGACAGCCTGCGTCTTGAGCGTTCCCCACAGCTTGGCCATATCCTCGTGGTACGGGGCAATCACGTACCGGCGGATGGCCTCCTCGAGCGCCTGCTGCCTCCGTTCGCCCCACCCTGCGGATGTGGCCCCGTGATAGAGCTCCGCTACAGACACGAAGGACAGGACCGGAACCGCGCCATCAAGGTGGCGGCGGTAGAGATCAACATCCTGACCGCGAAACAGCAGCGAGAATACGTCGGTGTCGACCACCACGTACTTCACTTGTCACCGCGCCGGGCAGAGTTGATTGCTTGAATGAAGGGCTCGAAGTCCTCCTCGCCCTCGGTGCTGCCCTGCAGTTCTGCAATATCGTTCACCGGCGTAATCTGCTGCTGCCGTTGCAGAGTCTGGAGCGGCACCATCCGCGCACTGGGCAAGCGATCAATCGCTGAAAGGTGGAGGACGCGGACAGTGGAGCCGTCGGGCTGCAGTTCTGCGGTGCCCCTGGCCATCACCATCTGGTCCATGGCATCAAGGACCGACTCCCTGAGCTCATCGCCGAAATCGCCAAGGACGCTGCCAGCGAAGGTGTCGATGCGGCACCTGAGCGCGGCTGGCGAAAAATCGCCCATCTGCAAGCGGCCCACAACGGTGGCTTCTGTCTCCGGACCCAGAGTTGACACGCTACGCAAACGGTCACGGAACACGGAGTCGATCACGAACGCCTGTCCGCCCGGTCGCTCGAAGCTGATCCTGGTGAGGTTGCCGACGTTGATGCCCCCGGCGAGCTCGCGGAGTCCTGTCACGACTTGTGGCGTGAAGTAAGACGGGAGACGACCGCCCTGGCGGATCGCAGTGATTCCGTCTTCCAGTGCCCGCAGCGAATCAGGGAGGAGCGAATCAGTCTCAAACATGGCCTGTTGAGGCTGATTGGATCGGATGACGTCGATAATCGCCGATCCTGCCCTGAAACCGATCACGTCTAGACGGACAGCCTCGACGACATCTCGCGGGCGTCGGCCGCGGGGAGCGTACGTGCCCGTCAGCGCCAGCGCGAGGCGCTCAAGTGTTACCTGCAGCCCCGCCGCGATCCGTGCAATCTCTGCAAGCGGAAGGCGACCGCCATCTGCCGCAGGGCCTTCGGCGTGGACGCTCAGCAAGATGTCCGAATCACTCTTCATCGTCGCGCCCTCCCTCCGCAGGCGTGGCCAGTACTCGCATCCTTACACAGGAACCCCCGATCGAGGGCATCTGTTTCAATCCAGAAAGATCCATATTGGCCGGGCAGCGGTATGACCATCAGTCACGTGGATTGTACGACCTGCCACCGACACTGGAGCTGCGCCCACTACCCGGTGCGTGTTCCGGCGCGCCGACGCCGTAGATCGCGTCCTCGACCTGGCGTTTGCTCTCCAGGAGGCACAGGTGGCTGTTCCCGGTTCCGTGCGCCCCGCGCTTGCCGCTTGGGCCGCCCGGCTGGTCGGGCCACCCGTTCTCTTCCTGGCGGACGCGCTCGGTGAGACGCCGAGCGCGAAGTCGCGTGGTCGACGCCTCCGTAGGCCGCCAGCTGTCCACCCTCGGCATCGAGCCGCGCGTCCAGGTCTCCGTGGACAGCTTCCAACTGCTCCCCGCTTACCTTCGGAAAGCACTGGCCTGCCCACGACACCGCTTGCAGGCATCCTGCGTGCTTGCTGTGGCTTGGCGAAGGATACTCAAGCCCCGCCCGCCGCCTGGAAGAGCGGGCGACGGGCGAACTGCGGTCATGGCGGCAGCCCGGGCGGCGCGCCTTCGTGGTAGCGGCCGCTGCCCCCTGAGGCCGCCCCAGCCTCAGGGAGCAGAGTGGGTCGGCGAGCTTAGGCGGTGGCGACCGGGGTGGTGCGCCAGCCGACCTCAGGCGCGTGGCCGGAGTCGTACAGCTCGATGCCGCCGGGGGTGGTGCGGTAGTGACGCCAGCCGAGGCCGTAGCGGATGAAGATGCCGATCTCGCCATCGCAGGCGGTGCAGTAGGGGGCGGGGTCGTCGGGGTCGTCGGCGTCCAGGGTGCCGTCGGCGGCGCGGTCGTCCACAAACTGCATGTAGTCCATCACGGCGGTGAAGGTGCCGGGCGCCCACCACGACAGCCAAGTGAGGCGGTCGGCGAACTGTTGGCGGTCCAGGCCACGCAGCCGCTCCTCGGCGGGGCTGTCGCCGAACTCGTGCGTGACCGGGCAGGGTTGAGGAACACTTGAGTGCATGGGTCTGTCCTCCGGTTTGGTCGGATGGATGGCGCCCTAGGCCCGGCCTGGTGCTCTAACACCGGGTCGGGCCGCCTGCTTTGTGCGGGCAGGGCTACAGAGTCAATCTATATGGTCCCCTGGTTGATTTCCAGGATGCACAGCGTGTCGCACTCGGAAGTGTGATCGATAACGTTCCCGGCGTGAGTGTCTCGCCCGGCACCAACGGCGGGGAATCTGCGGCCCGGACGGGCGTGTCCGAGGCCTGGTACTGCCGCCGGCCCCGCGCGGATAGCCGGTGTTGGCGGTGCCGGTGGTGCTCCGGGACCGCGACGGAATGAAGGCCGTCATGCGAAGAGTGCGCGGCCGGGGCGGGCGGCCGGGGCCGCCGGCTCGGTGCGGGCAGGCCCGGGCCGGGGCGATGGCGGCTGGGTTATAGTCGCGAAATGTCTGGAACGAGCGGGAACGGCTGGGTGACCTGTGAGCAGGGGCACCAGCACTGGGGGCTGTTCGGCGCGGCGGGACTGCTTGCCTACGCGCCGGACCCGGCGGACCCGGCCGGGTACCTGGTGCTGATGCAGCACCGCGCCGCGTGGAGCCACCAGGGCGGCACCTGGGCGCTGCCGGGCGGCGCGATGGACAGCGAGGAAACGCCGGCCGAGGCGGCGCTGCGCGAGGCGGACGAGGAGTGCATGCTCGACCCGGCGCTGGTCCAGGCGCGCGGCATGTACACCGACGAGCACGGCGGCTGGCGCTACCACACGGTCCTGGCCGAGGCGGCGGAGGCACTCGCGGTCCGCGCTGACGCCTACGAGACCACCGACGCGAAATGGCTGCCCCTCGCTCAGGTCGACCTGCTTGAGCTGCACCCAGGGTTCGCCGCGACCTGGCCAGAAGTGCGCGCGGCGTTGCTGCGGCTGACAGGCGGCACGTAGCCCGGGCTCAGGTTTCGTGCGCCCCTGGTTGAAGCCGGGCGGCCTGCTTATCGAGGTTGCTGACCTGAGCCGAGTCCGGCCCGTAGGCGGCGGCGAGCAACGGCCGCACCGCGCGCAGCTCCGCGATCGCCTGCCCGGTCTCGCCGGTGCTCGCCAGCAGCTGCGCGATGACGAACCGGGACTCCATCACCTTGGCCGCCTCGTCCGCGTCCCGCGCGGCGAGCGGTGCCGCGTTCAGCACGTAGTAGCGAAGCTGGGGGAGCGCCCGGTCTGGCTTTCCCGCCTGTGCGTAGGCGTGTCCGGCCTGGTAGGCGCAGTCAAGTGCCCACGGGTCGGCGGCGCCCAGATACCGCCGGTAGGCCGAGCCGGCCTGCTCGAATAGCTGCGCCGCGCGGCTGTACTGGCCACCGATCAGCAGCGCGGCGGCCAGCGTGCGCCGCATCTGCAGCTCCAGGGCGGAGCCGGGGACGGCGCGGTGCAAGCCAGCTTCGAGCAGGCCGATCGCCTCGGACGGGTGGTCGCCGTCGAGAAGCACCTGGACATCGGCGCGCAGTCGCCGCGCCTCCTCCTCGGTGAGCGTGCGGGCAGCCTCCGCCCGTGTCGTATCGGAGGGTGTGCCGACACTTGCCGGGAGCGGTTCGCGAGCTCCGGGCCCGAGCAGCGGCTGCCGGAATGGCCGCACCGGGTCGCGCCTTTCGTCATTTCCCGGCAGGGTCCCGTCCTCGACGGGAACGGTCCTGGCCGCGAACGGAAGCAGCGCCAGGTACACCATATCGGCGGCCGGCCGGGCGGCCGGGTCCTTCGCTAGCATCGCCGTCACCAGGGCGTCGATCGCCGGCGGGACGTCCTGCCGTACGGCCGCGACCGAGGGGACCGCGGATTCCTGGTGCGCGACGCGCAGGGGCACCCGCGTCGACCCGTGGAACGGCACGTCGCCGGTGAGGAGCTCGAAGAGCAGGCAGCCCAGCGAGTACACGTCCGACGCGGGCGTGACCAGCTGCCCGGCCCACTGTTCCGGTGACATGTAGGCGGGCGTGCCGACGGTCCGGTCGACCTGGGTGAGCCGTGGCAGCGCCCCCGCCCCGCGCAGGATCGCGATGCCGAAGTCGAGGACCTTCACCAGCCCGCCGTCGGTCACCATGATGTTGGCCGCCTTGATGTCGCGGTGCACGATGTCCACCCGGTGCACGTCGGCGAGCACCGCCGCGACCTGCGCCGTGACCGCCGCCGCCCACGCCACGCCTGGCATGTCGCCGGA
>Ga0265314_10006043_pt1 | contig 10775 bp, 9 predicted proteins | sample 4126metaG_FD_203106 | JGI IMG/M metagenome (GOLD analysis project Ga0265314, IMG submission 203106) | Rhizosphere microbial communities from Carex aquatilis grown in University of Washington, Seatle, WA, United States - 4-1-26 metaG | ecosystem: Host-associated > Plants > Roots > Rhizosphere >... | reverse complement strand
CTGCCCGCCAGCCTCGTCACTCCTCGCCATTCCTGACGGCCTATCCCTCCAGCGGGTTACCTCACCCACACCAGCCTCTTTCAAAATGAGAACTGCTGCAGAACTGGCTGGACAATAGGCAAACCTCCTCCCAATCTTGGCATACTCACGGGACCCACCTGCAAACCGCCTTTGCGGGTAGCCGCGAGAGGCCAATGTTGCGTTTTATGAAACCAAAGATCTTAGGATATTGTCTCGCCGCCGCCTTTTCCCTGGCACTCCCCGGTTGCATTACTCACGACGAAACCATTGTGCGTGATGTTGAGCGCACGAAGGTTGAGTTTGAGAATGATCGGGCCGCGCGCGTGTTCTATGAGGCCCTTGCTGACCGGAAGACAGGCCGAACCCAGGAAAGCACTACGAAGGTCGAGATCCCGGTCGTGTTTGAGACCAAACAGAGAGTGGTTAGTGGCCCAAACGCTGCCTTCAACGAGGCCGTGTCGATTTGTGACTCCAACAAAGATGGCAGAATCACCGAGATGGAAGCTAAGATTTTCGCGGAGAATTCCGCCAAACGCTGAGGGTTAGACAGGATCGGGACATCTGGATTAGGCAAAACCCGGGCGACCCCACGCCGAGTGGTTCGTTCGAGAATCGAGTTCCAACGATGTTCATGCGCGACAAGGGCCGGGCAGGGACGATGGATGCCACCTTGAACTTTGGGCCTCACCACTTCACGCCTGAGTTCTCATACAACTCGGAGCATGATTATCTCTCCTACGGGGCCGCCCTGACCTACGCCCTCGACCTTAACGGCAAGAACACGACCTTGAGCCTGGGTTGGTCGCACGATTGGGATACCATCCTGCCCAACGAGGCAACTTACGGCATGCCGTTGGACCAAGTTCGTCGCAAAGATACCGATGATCTATTCGTCGGAGTTAACCAGCTTTTGGGGACCAAGACCGTGCTGGCCGTCAATTTCACCTACCGCAACGCTCATGGCTATCTTGACGATCCCTATTGCGGTGTTCTTTTCGATAGTTTCCTGAATGCGGTCGATCCAGCCTTCCTGGATTGGAACAACCTGCCGCTTTACCAGGAGCCACACCCGGGACATCGAGAGAGCTATTTTGGGTACGCCTCGCTGACGCAGTTTGTCACGCCGCTGCATGGCGGCGCGGAGGGCTCCTACCGGTTTTCTTATGATTCCTATGGGATCGATGCTCACACCGTGGAACTCTCCTGGCATCAGAAGATTGGCCGCCTGATCATGGTTTCGCCGCTTTTTCGCTATTATCGCTCGTCAGCAGCGGATTTCTACGGCACACATTTCGCCGGCGACCCTACCGGCTTCGACCCCACCAATCCACCACCAACCCACTGGTCCTCAGACTACCGGCTCTCGGCCCTGGAAACCTTCAGCTACGGCACGTCGGCGAGCGAGCGCGTCGCTCGCTGGTGCTCTTTGGACGCCTCTTTCAAACGTTACGAAATGCTCGGATTGGATTACGTGACCTCGGCCAGCACCTATCCCGAGGCAAACGTGTTTACCGTTGGTGCTCGATTATGGTTTTAGCAGAAGCCAGCGCTCTTCCGATGGTCCTTGAGCGGGTCCAGCGCTCCGTCCAGATCAAGACCGACGCGGGTTTGCATAAGCTCACGTTCCAAGCCATGAGCACCGTGTGCCGAGTGCATTTCCGTTGCTCTAATCCGGCCTTGGCTCGAGACCTCCAGGTCGAGATCTTGAACTGGGTTGCCTGGTTCGAGGCACGCTATTCCCGATTCATTCCCGAGAGCCTGATCGGGCGGATCAACGCAGCAGCGGGGCAGTCCTGGGTCGACGTGGACCCGGAAACCGAGGCTCTACTCAAGCTGTGCCAAGACATGATCTTTCTCACGCGGGGCGCGTTCGATCCCACCGCGCTGCCGCTGATCCGGCTGTGGAATTGGAAGGCCGATCCGCCGGTGATTCCGAACGACGAGGCAGTCGGCGCGGCCCTTGAATTGGTGGGCTGGCGAAAGATCCAACGACGTCCCGGCGCGATCTTCTTGCCTCGCGCAGGCATGTGCCTGGACCTCGGAGGTATCGGCAAAGAGTATGCCGTGGACCGAGTGCTTAGCTTGGCCGTGCAGCGTGGGATCAAGCACCTCCTGGTGGATTTTGGCCAGGACGTTCGCGTGATGGGGGAGCCGCCCGAACGCGGCGCGTGGCATGTCGGACTGGAAGATCCCAGGAACCCCGGGCGCTGCTGGACCGGCGTGGCCGTTACCAACCATGCGGTGGCCACGTCGGGCGACTACCTGCGCCGCTTTGTCCACCAAGGGCGCCGCTACGGTCACATCGTCGACCCGCGGACCGGCTACCCCGTCGACAACGGGCTCTTGTCCGTGTCGGTAATCGCCCCCCATTGCACCGTTGCCGGCATCATGTCCACCAGCGCTTTCGTGCTCGGGGTTAAAGATGGACTCGACCTGATCGCGCTTTGTCCAGGGGCCGAGGGGGTGATCACCACCGAAACCACCGTGGCCCAAACCAAGGGCTTTCATGCCTATGCGACTTCGTAGTTTCAGCTCGAGGTAGGTGGGTTCTGTTCCAGACCCAAGCCGGCTACCGGTACCTGGTGGAAGCTGCGGACAGCCTAACCTTGCCTCGGTGGTTGGCCCTAACAAATCTGCCGGCGGCCTTTACGGACGGCTCAACAAGTATCCAGGTAGGACTCCAATCCGGATCCAAGCGCTTTTTCCGAATGTTAGTCGGCGGGAACCAGTAATTCATGCCCAGCCCCCGTGTCGGCTCGGAATCGAGAAACCTCAAATCAGGCCGGGAGGAAAGGATGGCGCGCTCAGCGTGCTTGCGCTACACTGCCCAAGCATGTCGAAACCCAACACGCTACTCATAGCTTTGGTTGGCTTGCTCGCCTTGAGCGTGCTCGCGTCCATCGTTCTGTGCATCTTTTATATCCGCGCGGTGGGGCTTGCCCAAACCCTCCAGCCTGAAGAACAAAGGCTCGAAGCCAAGCTGATGCTCGTCAACCGCAATCGAAGCATCGTTCGCTCGATGGTTGACGACGCGCTCGAATACAGCAAGCGCAACGCCGCCATCGATCCTCTGCTACAGCAGTTCAGCTTGAAACCCAAGCCCACCGCTGCCGCGCCCGTACGGCCCGCTGGCCACTGATCCTCGTTGCACATGGAAGATCCACTTTCGAGCCCCGATGACTCCACCTTGGAGTCCTCGCTCCTCAATCCACCCACAGCGTCCTCGCGAGAGCTGGCTGCGTCCATCCGCGATCTTCGCCGGCTCCTTTGCGTCACCGTCGCGCTGTTGGTTCTGCTGCTGGCCGCGCTGAACGTCTATTTATTTCACCAGGCGCGACTCATGCGCCGCCAAGCGTCTGTGCTGGGCCAGCAGATCGAGGAGATGCAGAAAGCCATCGACGACTACGAAACCAACGGCGTCCCCTGGATGGACCGATTCTCTCTCGAATTGCGGCGCTTCGCCGACGCCCACCCGGATTTCGCCTCAGTGATGTCCAAATACCCCTTGCCGGCATCCCCCAGAGGGCTCACCGCCCCCACCGTTCCGGCCGCCACCACTGTTCCGACCGCCGCGAAACCCGCTCCCCCGGCGAAGAAATAGCTCAGCGCCAACTCCTGTCGCTGGGGGCGGGCCAGCTCATGGTCGCCTCGACGAGGTGGCCACGGTACCACCCAAAAGAAAGCGAGCCATCGGCATCTCCATCTGGCTATCATACCACCATGCAAGCCTGGAACGATCCGCAGAATCATCTCCGAGGTGAATAGAACCTCTTCTCGCATTGGTTCCAAGCCATGCGCTTTTTGAAAACATGAACACGCGTACCCATTCCCTTCAGATCTCTCCCTCTGCCGTCACATGGCTGGCCATTGGCTGGCTCCTCACTGTTGCCCACGGAGCATCGCAGGCCGCCGAGCTTCACTCGTTCCGGCCGCCGGCCGTGCCCCTGGTGACCTTCGACCCTTATCTAAGCATCTGGTCGGAGGCCGATCATCTCACCGACAACGCGACTCGGCATTGGACCCGGAGGGAGCATTCTTTGGTCAGCCTGATTCGCATCGACGGAACGGCCTATCGCCTCATGGGCAACGACCCTGCTGGCGTGCCGGCCTTTCCTCAAGTCGACCTCCAGGTTACCCCGACCCGCAGCATCTATGATTTCGACGACGGTCATATCCACGTCACCCTCACGTTCATGACCGCGGCCCTCCCGCATGACCTCGAAATGCTCGCCAGGCCACTAAGCTACCTTACCTGGCAGATTCGCTCCGTGGACGGGAACGAGCACGCCGTATCCATTTATGACAGCACCAGTTCGCAACTGGTCGTCAACCGACCGGAGGAAAAGGTCACCTGGACGCGCGAAGCCGCCGGCAGCCTGACCGCGCTGCGAATCGGCACCCAGGAGCAGCCCATCCTCGGATCTTGCGGCGATGATCACCGCATCAACTGGGGCTTTGCCTATGCAGTCGCCTTAACAGGGCAAGCCAAGGCCGCCATCGGCGCCGGCTCAGCCATGCTCAAGGGATTCACGGAGCGCGGGGAACTTCCGCCGCAGGATGACTCGCGCATGCCGCGTGCAGTAAACGATGACCAGCCCGTGATGGCCTTCGTCTTTGACCTGGGAAGAATCTCCTCTAAGGCCGTGTCACGGCATTTGTTTGTCGCCTATGACGAGGTTTATGCCATCCGCTACTACGGCAAGAAACTCCAGCCCTTCTGGCGGCGCAACGGGGCGTCGCCGGCCGACCTGTTTCGAGCGGCGGAGCGCGATTACCCGGCCCTGGTCCAACGTTGCCAGGCCTTCGATGCTGAGCTCATGGCCGACCTGAGCAAAGCGGGAGGCAGGCGTTATGCACAGATCGCCGCGCTGGCATACCGCGAGGCCCTGGCCGCCTGCGGCATCGCCGCCGACGCGAAAAAGCAGCCTCTGTATTTCACCAAGGAGAACACCAGCAACGGCGACATCGCCACCGTCGACGTGTTTTATCCCATGGACCCTATGCTGATTCTGCTCAGCCCTGCGCTCGCCAAGGCGTCACTGGTGCACATCCTGATGTATGCTGCTTCCCCTCACTGGAAGTTTCCCAACGCGCCGCACGATCTGGGTACCTATCCGTTCGTCGATGGCCGCGATGACGGTGGGGAAGGCATGCCGGTGGAGGAGAGCGGGAACATGCTCTTGCTTTGCGACGCCATCGCGCAAGCTGAAGGCAATCCCAAGTTCGTTGCGCCCTGGTGGCCGCAATTGACCCAGTGGGCAAAATACCTTGAGCAGTACGGCCTCGATCCTGAGAATCAACTCTGCACCGACGACTTCATGGGCCATCTCGCCCACAACGCCAATCTCTCCGTCAAGGCGATCCTGGGCCTGGCCGCCTATGGCGATTTATGCCGGATGCGCGGTGATGCCCCCAACGCTGAGAAATACTTCGGGCTGGCAAGGACCGATGCCCAGCATTGGATGAAGGTGGCTGCCGAGGGCGACCATTATCGTTTGGCGTTCGACAAACCAGGTACCTGGAGCCAGAAATATAACCTGGTCTGGGACCGGATCCTTGGTCTGAACGTTTTCCCGCCGGCGGTGGCCGAGCAAGAGATCGCCCACTACAAGAAAGTGATGCAGCGCTATGGCGTGCCGCTGGACTCTCGCACGAAGCTAACCAAGAGCGATTGGTGCCTTTGGAGCGCGACTCTCGCCAACAACCCGAGCGATTTCGAAGCCATCGTCGCGCCCATCTACGATTACTTCAACGAGACCACGGCCCGCGATCCGCTGGCCGATTCCTACGTGACGGACAACGTGCGCAGCGACGGCATGCACGCCCGCCCGGTCGTCGGTGGCATCTTCATCAAAATGCTTTCCGACCGGGCCATGTGGAAAAAGTGGGCTGGTGCGGATAAGACGAAAGTCGGCCCCTGGGCGCCTCTGCCCGAGCCGCCGCAGATCATCGAAGTAGTCCCGACTTCGCAACGAACCCCGACCATCTGGCGCTATAGTATCGACCGGCCTGCGGATGGCTGGATCAGCCCTGACTTCGACTCTAGTGCTTGGAAGGAAGGTCCGGCCGGACTGGGCACCGATGGCACCCCTGGCATCGTCGTGCGGACGCGCTGGAACACCGGCGACATCTGGCTACGGCGCGAAGTCACCCTGCCCGCTGGGGACCTTTCTGGTCTCCAGTTCTACGTCTACCATGACGAGGACGTGGAGATTTACGTCAACGGCGTCGCCGCAGCGGCGGAGAGCGGCTTTACCACCAGTTACGTCCCGCTCCAAATCCGCCCCCAGGCTCTCGCGTTGCTCAAGCCAGGAGCGAAGCTTACCCTAGCTGTCCACTGCCACCAGACCGGCGGCGGGCAGGGGATCGATGTGGGCCTGGCCAAGATCGTGGATCGTGACCGGTAGGGCTGGACCTCATCCCTTAAACGCCTTCACGAGCTTGTCTCCGTTTGGTGTGCCCAGACCCGTGCAGGCATCCCAGCCCTTGGCCGCCCGGTAGCGCCCATTGTTTCCGGTAATGATGTCATTCAGAACGCCCGTCGCGCAATTCTTGTAGAGAAACGGATTCATGAACCCAACCGGCGCCCCCGTAGCCTGATTTACCCTGGCGATAAGGCCGGCCCACATTGGCGCGACCGCGCTGGTTCCGCCGATCACTTCCGGTCCCCCCTCAAGTTGAGGAACCTCGACACCGGTGTTCGGATCACCGACCCCAGCGACATCGGGGATACCACGACCGATCGCGTGCCCGGGGTTCACGGACGCCGGCACTCCGATCGTTGCCTGGTAGGCAGGCAAGGGGAACAGATCGCTCACGCCACCGCCACCTGAGCTTCCCGGCCCATCGTTCCAAACAGACTCGTGAATCTTCCCTCCCGACGCGAGCATCCGGGTTCCGCCACAACCAGTGACCCAGGGGCTGCTGGCTGGAAAATCCGCATGCGCCAGCGTGCTCCGTTCCCCGTCCGATGACCCGTTGTCCCCCGATGCGGCCAGGATCGTCACACCCTTGAGCGCCGCCATCTGAAAGGCCTGGTTCGCTTGAATGATGGCCGCGTTGGACCAGATCGATTGTGGGTCGGCGGACCGGCTGGTTTCCGGATTCCCGTAGCTGCAGGAGATGATCGTCGGGCCGTGGTCCTGGACAATTCGATTGATCACATTTACCCAGCCCTGCTCGGTGAATTCGGAGAAGTACACCACGATCTTGGCGCCCGGCGCGGTTGCCCCAACCATCGTCAAATCCAGCATAATCTCCCCACTGGCGTCGTTCTGGTCGCCAGGGTTCGGGCTGTTCCCAGGGCCCTGCACCACGACGGTGGATATGGCCGGGAAACTGGCGTGAAGAGCGTGAGTAAAATAGTCACGCAAGATGGCCTCTGAGAACCCGCCGCCTGCCGAAAAGCCCGTCTCGCCGATTTGCCCGTTAAACGCCAGGATCGCCACAGTCTGGCCTGCCCCGTCGGTTCCGGCCGGGAAACTGTAAAGGTTGGCGATGTCCGTTGCCTTGAACGGGCGTGGAGCGGCGATCGACCTTCCCATCGCGGGCGAGAGGGCACGCCGTGCATAAGAGTAACCAATCCGACGGTTGTCGAACCCAAACGCGCCCCGGATCTTGCTCCGTAGATGCAAGGGCACCGACAACGGGCCGGTGCGCCCTCGGTAATTTCCTGATTCATGCTGCCAAATCGAGAGTTTTGTATCAAAGGCCTCTTGGAACTTTCCAATCGGCCCCGTTGCGGTCAGGGACCTCCTGCAATGCTCGCGCTTTCCAACCTTGAGCCCGCTCTTTTCTAGGAACTCCGTGATCTCCGCAAGGTGCTCCGGCTTTGCCGAGAGAAGGTCGTTCACCTGTTCGGTGGTCAGATAGGCGCGTTTGCTTGGGCCTTGAAGGGAAAACTCCTCCGGATCGGGAAGATGCTCCGAGTGCAGGCGACCTGCTCCGTAAACGGTGACGTCGATCACATGATCCTGGTCGGCTTCGCGAAGGATGCTGGCGCCGCCCATGGGTTTGCGCACGCTTCCGGGTAGGTGAACTTTGTTGGTCGTCGTCATAACTAGTGTCGTTGGTGCTAGACAGGGTAGAACGCTTTTAGGCCGTCCTTGATGTCCTGCGGAATGTTCATTTGGCCCTTGATCGCCGCCGCGTAGTTTGGGTCGTCAGGCACGCTCACTCGATCGAGCGGAACAGGTCCCACTGGAGCCGCTGCCACCTCGGCAGCGGCCAATCGACTCACGTCCGGGCCGGTGCGCAGTCCGTTGAAGGGAAGCATCGGGCGCAATGCGAACCCGGTCTCATGTTGCTCGTCTAGGGCGAGGCTCCAATGGCGTCTTGGCGGTGCCACGCTGGCATGGGCAGGCTGCGGAGGTGCTTTGGGGATGTTCGGGAGGTTTGCCAAAGCCTCGGTGAGCACCTCGACCGTCTGAGCGTAGGTAATCGGGACGATCTCCGAATCCGGCGTGCCGTAGTTGATCACCCGCTTTTGCCCGCCCACGCTCAAGACTTCCCCCTGCACGCCCAGTGCCGTCATCAAGGCTGGGGTGCCAACGGTGGCCTTCCCATCAATAACGACTAGCTGTACTTCAGTCTCTCGAGCTTCGATGATCGCGCGGTGGGCATCGGCACCGGCTGGAGCAGAAATTACCGCTAGATCGGCACGCTTGCCGGCCTCGAGCGAGCCGACGGCATGGTTCCATTTTACAATCGACGCCGGGCCGCTCGTAGCGAGCCCCACGATATCGGCATCGCTGAAACCGAAAGCCCTCTTCTCGCTCACGACTTTCGCCACCTTGAGCTCGTGCAACAGATTCTTGCTGCCGGACGGGGACCAATCCGAGCCCAGGGCGATCGGTACTTCGTGCTGCCTTGCGAGATCGACCTTCGCGGTTTGGCCGTAGAGCATGAGATTGCTCAAGGGTGACCAAATCATGGAGCCATGGTGTTCCTTCATGATCGCGAACTCAGGATCGCCAAGCGCAGCGCAATGGATTCCAGCGAGGGCATCGCTTATAGCCCATGCCTTGGTCTGCTCGTTTTGAAGGGCCTTGAAAGCATTGAGCGCTGTGTCATCGAAGCCTTCGCTCAAATGGAGCAAGAGGCAGTGAGCCTTCGCCAGCTCTTTGTTGAAGCTGGTCCAATCCTTCGCGTGGAGATCCGGGATATGTGTCGCCGCCTTGAAAAAGCCCGCCTCCGTTGGATCTTCAACCACTCGCATCGCCCCATGGTAGTACTTCTGGAGTCGATCCGATTTAAGCGAGATCCCTTGACTGGTAGTTACTCCACCAAGCAGGCATCTGGTTTCAGCAAATCGAGCGATCGCGGCGAGCACTCTGGGATCGGTGGATTTGGCCAGCTTCAGCATCGGACCGTTCACCAGTTGAACATATTGAGGATGCCTCTGCCATTGTCCGCGGTCGTGGAAAAGCTTGGGCACGGACCAGAGCTGGAGGATGTTGTAACTAAGGTGATTGTGAAGCTCGATCAGGCCCGGACAAATGATACCATGGGTGGCGATCTTCTTTGCGGTTTCGAATCCGGCAGGAACCGCCTCCGCCGCGTCGGCAACCAACTCGATGGTGTTGCCATTCACATAGACAGCCCCGGACTTCAATACGGTTCTCGCTGAGTTCATCGTGACTACGCGTCCGGTAAAGATGACTTTCATGTCATATGATCACCCCGTGAGGCACTTGAACCGTGATCGTCTGTCGCTTCTCCGCGGCTGTGTTGCCGGTCCGGGTAGCCCAGCCGTCCCCTCCACACATCCAGGCTGGCGTGCCGGCAGGCAAGTCGAACCCGGGGATCGGAATCAGATCGCCCGGGGCAAAATCGTCCCCGTAGGGAACAAATGGGAGATTGTGATCGAGATGGTTGATCACGGGACGCAGCGCCTGGATCGCGGCGTTCCATTTGGCCAAGAGCTCCTTCTTGGCCGCCGCGATTTGGGCTGCGTTCCCACCGTGGCCGTCCGCTGACGTCGGATGCGGCACGTGTTGGAAGGGAATATGTGCCGCGGCCAGGCCCACTGGACTCGCAACGAACTTCGTCCAGGCAGTCCCCGCCAGCGTTCCAAAAGCAACCACCGCATCGATCGATCCGGTGCCGACAAGCGCCGCAAGCCACTGGTTGCGATAGGCTGTGATGCCTGGGTCGCTCACATGCTTGTTCCCGCCACTTTGCCCGTAGACGCTGTAAAGGAAGGTGTTGATCAGGACGTAACTCCGATCTAGTCCCATCTTTCCGAGAAAACCCTGAACGCGGTGGCCGGCCGTTCCTATCAATATTCGCCGAGCAACCGTCTCGTGTTGGGCAGGGTCTTGCCCGATGCAGAGCAGCCGAGCGGTTCCGTCTAACCGCCCACGATGAAACACCGGACCCCACTCGAAGCGAAAGGAATCGAAAGGATAAACGTCGTTGCCGGGCGCATGATCCACTAAGTCCTGGAACGGCGCGCGATCGTAGCCGGGATCAAACGTGGCTGGCATAACCCCTCACGAATCGCGGACAACATCCGCAAACCTCAACTATTGACGCAGACAGGATGGAACCGAATTGATTTTCATCCGGAGTCACGGAGCTGAGGCTAAGCTCGGCTTGGTTCAGTTGTCAATATGATTGTGATATACCCCGATCCTCGGCTTATTTCCCGATTCTCGGGACAAAATGCGGCTGGGAGCATGTTTCTTGTTGCCATTGAGATATAGAGTATCTATATATCATCTCAATGGCCGCCCGATTGCCCACCCTGCACA
>Ga0265314_10006040_pt1 | contig 10779 bp, 8 predicted proteins | sample 4126metaG_FD_203106 | JGI IMG/M metagenome (GOLD analysis project Ga0265314, IMG submission 203106) | Rhizosphere microbial communities from Carex aquatilis grown in University of Washington, Seatle, WA, United States - 4-1-26 metaG | ecosystem: Host-associated > Plants > Roots > Rhizosphere >... | reverse complement strand
CATGACCGGTGTGATCGCTGTCACGCCTCCGGATCGCCGGCTCTTCTCGCAAGCCACCGATGCAGCGTTGAAATAGAAATAGAATCAAGGGATTAGGGAAAGCATTGGCAACTGTTGCAGGCTTGCGCCAGTGGCCGCCCAAAGCGCTGCCGCTGTGGTATTGCACCGCCGGTCACATTACATTCGCCTCAATCGCTGACTTTGAGTATGTACGGGCTGACTCCAAGCACCTGGATCATCATGCGCTTTGTCTCTCTTGATCGTCGCGGCCGTGTCGCCGTGAAGTCTCTGGCTGCGGCTGCTGTCGTGCTTGCCGTCGGCGGCACCTCGGCACTGGCCGATACAAACCCATTCGCGGCGCTGGCGGGCAGCTGGCGCGGCAAAGGCACCGTGACCTATTCCAGCGGAACCAAGGAACGGCTCACCTGCAAGGTGACCTACGATTCCGCCGCGTCGGATTCAGTCCAGCAGCATCTCACCTGCGCCTCCGACAGCTACAAGTTCGAGATCCAGGCCTACTACCGGGCCCATGATGGGGTGGTCACCGGCCACTGGGACGAGCTCACGATGAACATCAGCGGCTCGATCAGCGGCGGCATGGACAACGGCAAGATCTCCGGCGCCCTGAACGGACCCGGATTCTCCGCCACGGTGCTGGTCGATACCAAGGGTGACGATCAGAACGTCACCATCGCGGCGCAGGACCAGGACATCAAGGACGTCTCGGTGGACGTCCGCCGCCAGTAGGCGGGTTTTCGTCCTGCCGCGCAATTGAACCCCGCGGCCGATTTGGCCAGAGTCGCTGAGGCGATTCGCGCCGCTGGGGCGGCGCCGCCGCTGTCGCGGCCGCCGCGGGGGGAAGTGGGGGATGGCCTCGGGCCCAACTGAGCATTCCGGCGTCGGCATCGCGCTCGGCGTCGAGAAGATCGGCCTGTTTTCGCTGCGCTGGCCCGTGTTCGCGGCGATTGCCGCTGTGCTCATCTGCATCGCCGCCGCCTTCGGCCTCATGCGCATCAAGGTCGATGACTCGCTGAGCCAGCTCTTCCGCTCCGACAGCGCCGAGTTCAAGCAGTACGAGGAAGTCAGCCGCCGGTTTCCCTCCGCCGAATACGATGTGCTGATCGTGGTCGAGGGCGACGTGCTCGATCGCGATTCACTGTCGGCGCTGCGCGACATGACCAGCGACCTCCAGCTGATCGACGGCACTCGCTCGATCATCTCCCTGTTCTCGGCCCGCCAGCCGCCGGTCGCCGGCGGCATACCGGAGCCGCTGTTCCCGGACGAGCTGCCGGGCGACCCCGTCGCCTACAAGGCGCTGGTCGATCGCGCCCTCAACAACGACATCATTCGCGGCAAGCTGCTCTCGGAGGACGGCTCGCTCGCACTCATCGTGCTCGCTCTCGACCCGGCCGTCGTCGATTCGAAGAGCCTCGCCAATGTCGTCGGCGAGATCGGGTCCACCGTCGGCGACGACCTCAAGGGCACCAAGGTTTCCGGCCGCCTCGCCGGCGTGCCGGTAATGCAGCTCGAGATCAGGAACGCCGTCGAGCGCGACCGCATCATCTACAACCTGATCGGCTTCATCGCCGGCTGCCTGATCGCGGTGATCTTCTTCCGCCGCCTGTCGTTCATGCTCATCGCGGCGGCGCCGCCGCTGGTCGCGATGCTGTGGGCGCTGGGCACGCTGGGCTGGCTCGACTTCCGCCTCAACATGTTCCTGAACGTGATGACGCCGCTCATCATGGTCATGGGCTTCTCGGATTCCATGCAGCTCACCTTCGCCTATCGCGACCGCCTGCTGCAGGGGCAGAACAAATACGAAGCAATGCGCGGCGCGCTGCTCGTGGTCGGCCCCGCGGTGGTGCTGACCTCGCTCGCCGCGGCGCTGTCGTTCATCGCGCTTACCATCTCCGGCTCGGCGCTCATCCGCGTCTTCGGCCTGGCCGGTGCGATCTCGGCGTGCGTCGCCTTCCTGTGCGTCATCCTGCTGGTGCCGCTGCTCGGCGTCCTTCTCGTGCGCAACGAAGCATCGTTCGCCACCAAGGTCGCGAGCACCGATCGCGGCGTGAATGCGCTCCGCCGCTTCTGCGATTGGATCGCCGCTCACATGGCCCGCCGGCCGCTGCCCTATTCGATCATCAGCGTCGTCGTCGTGCTGGGCCTCGCCTTCGTCTATTCCGGCCTCGATCCGCGTTATCGCCTCGCCGATCAGGTGCCCGACAAGCAGCAGGCGGTCGCCGCCAGCGAATCGCTCGACCAGAAGCTCGCCGGCGCCAATCCGATCGACGTGCTGATCCAGTTCCCCAAGGGCGCCGGCCTCTACGATCAGGAAACGCTGGACGTGATCGCTGCCGCCCACCAGGTGGTCGAGGACCAGGCCGGCGTCGGCAACGTCTGGTCGCTGGAGAGCCTGCGCCGGTGGCTCGCCCTGAACGAGCATGCCAACGACGTCGAGACGCTGAAATCGTATGTCAGCTACCTGCCGGCCGATCTCGTCAATCGCTTCGTCGACAAGGAGCAGGATGCGGTCGTCGTTTCCGGCCGCATACCCGACAAGGACGCCAGCGCCTTGCTGCCGGTCATCAACGAGCTCGATGCTACGCTGCAGAAGATCCACGCCGCCCATCCCGGCTACACGCTGTCGGTCACCGGTCTCTCGGCGATCGCGGCGCGCAACAGCGCCACCATGATCGGCGAGCTGTCCAAGGGCCTGACCATCGAGATGGCGCTAGTCGCGGTGCTGCTTGGACTGGCGTTCCGCTCGCTGTTCGTCGCGGTGATTGCCGTGCTGCCCGGCATCTTCCCGATCGTCATTGCCGGCGGTGTGCTGTTCGTGGTCGGGCAGGGGCTGCAGTTCGCTTCGATCGTGGCGCTCACGGTTGCCTTCGGCCTCGGCCTAAGCGCCACCATCCACTATCTGAACCGGCTGCGCCTCGAATACGTGCCAGGCGAAGACCCGGAAATCGGCGTGCGACGAGCCACCGCGCTCGTCGGCCCGGCGCTCATCCTGACGTCGCTGGTGCTCGCCTTCGGCCTCGGCGTGACCATCTTCTCGGACCTGCCGACGCTGCGGCTGTTCGGCTGGCTTGGCGCCTTCACGCTGCTCGCCGCCCTCGCCGGCGATCTGCTCATACTGCCGTCGACGGCGGTGCTTCTACGCCGCTGGATCAGGGATTTCCGCGGCGGCGCCCGGGAACAGCCCGCGGAGTAGTCACATCCCCCGATAATTGGGCCCGCCACCGCCTTCCGGCGGCACCCAGTCGATGTTCTGGTTGGGGTCCTTGATGTCGCACGTCTTGCAGTGGACACAGTTCGCCGCGTTGATGACGTAGCGCGGCCCGTCGGCGTCCTCGCGCCATTCATACACCGCCGCCGGGCAGTAGAGCGCCGAGGGACCGTCGTAGACCGCGAGCTCGGACTCCCGCTGCAGCCGCATGTCGCCGACCTTGAGGTGCACCGGCTGGTCTTCCTCGTGGCGCGTGCCGGACAGGAAGACGGACGACAGCCGGTCGAAGGCGAGCGCGCCGTCCGCCGCCGGATAGGCCTTCGGCGCCGCGGCCACGCCCGGCGTCAGCGCGGCATGGTCCTCGCCGCCGTGCGGCAGGGTGCCGAAGGGCGAAAAGCCGAACCTGTGCGCCCACATGTCGACGCCGGCCAGCAGCACGCCGCGCATCGTGCCGTGCCTGCTCCACAGCGGCTTGGCATTGCGCACGGGCCAGAGATCGCGCCCGACCGGCGAGGTGCGCCAGCCCTCCTCGTAGCCGGCGATCTCGTCGTGCTCGCGTCCCTCCGCCAGCGCCTGCGCGACGTGGTCGGCGGCCGCGATGCCGGACAGCATTGCGTTGTGGCTGCCCTTGATGCGCGGCAGGTTGACGAAGCCCGCCGCGCAGCCGACGAGCGCGCCGCCGGGAAACGTCAGCTTGGGCACCGACTGGAACCCGCCTTCGGTGATCGCGCGGGCGCCATACGCCAGCCGCTCGCTGTCGGCGAAGGTCGGCGCGATTGCCGGATGCGACTTGAACTTCTGGAACTCCTCGAACGGCGAGAGATGCGGATTCGCGTAGTTGAGGTGGACGACGAAGCCGACCGACACCAGCCCGTCGGCGAGGTGATAGAGGAACGAGCCGCCGCCGGTGTCGTTGGCGAGCGGCCAGCCGAAGGTGTGCTGCACCAGCCCGGCGCGATGGCGCTGCGGGGTGACGCGCCACAGCTCCTTGATGCCGATGCCGTATTTCTGCGGCTCGCGGCCGAGGTCGAGGCCGTAGCGCCGCGTCAGCCGCTTGGCGAGCGACCCCCGCGCGCCCTCCGCGATCAGCGTGTAGCGGGCGCGGATCTCGATGCCGCGCTGGTAGTTCGGCTTGTGCGAACCGTCGCGGGCGATACCCATGTCGCCGGTGGCTATCCCGGCAACCGCCCCGCGGCGGTCGAAAAGCGTCTCGGCCGCGGCGAAGCCGGGGAAGATCTCGACGCCAAGCGCCTCGGCCTTGCCGGCGAGCCACCGGCAGACGTCGCCGAGCGAGGCGACGAACGCGCCCTTGTTGCGCATCGGCGGCGGCATCAGGATGTGCGGCAGGCGGATCGCGCCGCCTTCGCCGAGCCAGAGATAGCGGTCGCGGGTCACCGGCTGTCGCAGCGGATGGTCGCTTTCGGTGCGCCAGCCGGGAAGCAGCGTGTCGATCCCCGCCGGGTCGATGACCGCCCCGGAAAGAATGTGCGCGCCGACCTCCGATCCCTTCTCGACGATCGCAACGCTCCGCCCGGGCGAGCGCTGCTTCAGGCGGATCGCCGCCGCCAGCCCCGCGGGGCCGGCGCCGACGATCACCACGTCGAAGTCGAGCGTCTCGCGATCGCTCATGCCGGTGCCGTAGCCGCCGCGCCGGCGCGCGCGCGCTTCACTTCCTCATGCAGCCGCTTCACGTCGGCGAGCGCGCACACCTTGGACAGCGGCGTCAGCGTCGTGGCCGCGCCGGCGGCCGTCGCCAGCATCAGTGCCTCCGCGATCGGCTCGCCGCGGGCCAGCGACAGGGTCATCGCGCCGAGGAAGGCGTCGCCGGCGCCGACGGCCGAGCGCACCTCGACTTTCGGCGGCTCCATGAACAGAGTCTGGTCGCGGGTCACGACCAACGCGCCCGCGGCGCCCATGGTCACCGCCACGATCTCCGCGCGCCCGCTGGTGACGAGATCCCTCGCCGCAGCCAGCGCAGTCTCGTTATCGAGGCGGCGGCCGGCCAGTGCTTCCAGCTCGCTCATGCTGGGCTTGACCAGGAATACCTTGCTCCGCTCCAGCGTCATGCTGAGGCCGGCGCCGGAGGAATCGAGCACGAACTTCGCGCCCTTGGCGGAAACGATGTCGGCGACCTGCGCGAGGATGTCGCTCGGCGCGCCCATCGGCACGCTGCCGCTGGCGACGAAATAGTCGTAGCTCGCCTCGCGGATCACGGCCAGACATGTGGCGATCTCGGCTTCCGACAGCTTGGGGCCATTCGGCGTGAAGCGGAACTCGGCTCCCGTCTTGCGCTCGAACACCGTGAACGAGATGCGCGTGTTGCCTTCGATGGGAATGATCCGCCGGCTGATCGGAATCTTGCCAAGGAGCTGGTCGAGCATCTGCCCGGAGAAGCCGCCCGCCGGGCAGATCAGGCTGGCGTCGCCGCCGAGCTCGGTTATCACCCGCGCCACGTTCACCCCGCCGCCGCCCGGTTCGTAGTCCTCGTTGGCGGTGCGGATCTTGTGGGTCGGCAGCACCCGTTCCGTCTCGCTCGAAACGTCGATCGCCGGATTGAGGGAGAGTGTCACGATCTTCATGGGGTCTGCCCGTTACGTTCGCTGCCGGAACACAGCCTACCCGGGAAATTACCAAGGAAACGAGGGGGTCTTGATGACCGGCTGTTTACTGTTTGACGGCAGGATGCCGCCGACGGACGGGGACCCAGCTCAAGAATGTTAGGATTCGGCCTGCAATGAATGCCGTCGCCCCCGATCTCACCGTGGCCGCTCCTGTCCATGCCGGCCAGCACCCCGCTCTTGGCCGTATCATCGCCATTACCGGGGCCGGCGCCATCGCACGCCTGCTCAAGACCGCCAATACCGCCGATGAAAACGACCGGATGACCATCGGGCGCCTGATCGGTGTCCGCATTGAGACCTCGCTGGTCGTTGGTGTCGTCGTGCGCATGAAGGTCGCCCCGCCCGATGGCGACTCGACCCCCGAGGACTCCAGCCTTGTCGTCGACATCGACTTCATGGGCGAGATCAGGGCCTATGACAGCGCCAAGCCGTCGTTCCAGCGCGGCGTTTCCAACTATCCGACCATCGGTAATACCGTCTCCCGCCTCGCCACGGGCGATGTCGCCATCATCCATGATATCGGCGACGGCGAGACCATCGACGTCGGCCGCCTGCGCCTCGACCCGGCGGTTCCCGCCTTCATCAATTTCGAGGAGCTGCTGCGCAAGCACTTCGCCGTCGTCGGCACTACCGGCGTCGGCAAGTCGACCGCCGTCGCCCTCATCCTGCAGGAGATCCTCGCCAAGAAAGCGAACCTGCGCATCTTCCTGATCGACCCGCACAACGAGTACGGCCAGTGCTTCGGCGACATGGCCCACGTCATCAGCCCGAAGAACCTGGTTCTGCCCTTCTGGCTGTTCAACTTCGAGGAAATCGTCGACGTCTTCTTCCGCGGCCGTCCCGGCGTCGAGGAGGAAACCGAAATCCTCCAGGAGCTGATCCCGATGGCCAAGGCGCAGTTCGCCGCCGGCTCGCGCGGCGATCGCGTCATGCTGCGCCGTCAGGGCTCCGGCTTCACCGCCGATACGCCGGTGCCCTATCGCATCTCCGATCTGGTCAAGCTCATCGACGATCGCATGGGCAAGCTCGAGAACCGCTCGACCTGGACCAAGTATCACCGCCTGATCACGCGCATCGAGACCCTCGGCCACGATTCGCGCTACACCTTCATGTTCAACAGCCTGTTCATCGAGGACCTCATGGTCCAGGTCCTCGGCGATCTTTTCCGGCTGCCCATCAACGGTCAGCCGATCACCGTCATGCAGCTCGCCGGTTTCCCGGCCGAGGTGCTCGATGCCGTCGTGTCGGTGATGTGCCGCATGGCCTTCGAATTCGGCGTGTGGAGCGATGGCGCCGCGCCCATCCTGGTGGCCTGCGAGGAGGCGCACCGCTACGCGCCGGCCGACAAGAAGCAGAGCTTCGGCCCGACGGTGAAGGCGCTGTCGCGCATCGCCAAGGAAGGCCGCAAGTACGGTGTCTTCCTCGGCTGCATCACACAGCGCCCCGCCGATCTCGATTCCACCATCCTGTCACAGTGCTCGACGGTGTTCGCCATGCGGCTCGCCAACGACCGCGACCAGGCGATCATCCGCTCCGCCGTGCCCGATGCCGGGTCGAGCCTCGTCGCCTTCCTGCCCTCGCTGGGCAATCGCGAGGCGATCGCTTTCGGCGAAGGCGTGCCGCTGCCGACCCGTTTCCGCTTCAAGGACGTGCCCGTCGAACGCCAGCCGCGCAGTCATGCCGGCATGCAGGCGCGCCTCGACGTCGAAGGCCATGTCGATCTCGATTTCATCAACGCGGTCGTCGATCGCTGGCGCGAGGCGACGACGACCAACCAGCGGCCGCGCACCTCGCTCATGGGCATGGATGCCGACGGCATCCCCGAATTCGACGACGGCCTGGGCGCGTCGCTGCTTGCCCGCAAGCTGAAATAGCCGCGCCTACTGGCGGGTTGCGCTGACCGCGGCGATGACACCGCGCAGTTCCGCCAGGCCCTTCAGCCGCCCGATGTATGAGTAGCCGGGGTTGGCGTTCTTGACCTGATCGGCATCGAGCAGGTGGCCGTGATCGGGCCGGAACGGAATCTCGGCGTCGCGCCGGCCTTGCTTCTTCCGCCGCGCTTCCTCTTCGAGCACCGCCGCGACGATCGCCACCATGTCGGCATCGCCGCCGAGGTGCTCGGATTCGGTGAACGAGCCGATGCCGTCGCGCGTGACGTTGCGCATGTGCAGGAAATGGATGCGCGGCAGGAACTGCCTGAGCATCGCCGGCACGTCGTTGTCGGCCCGCGACGCCAGCGAGCCGACGCAGAAAGTCACGCCGTTGGCCGGGCGATCCACGGCTTTGAGCAGCGCGGCGATGTCATCCACGGTCGAAACGATGCGCGGCAGCCCGAACAGCTCGATCGGCGGGTCATCGGGGTGGATGCAGATGTTGACGCCGAATTCCTCGGCCACCGGCACCACCTCGCGGTGGAATTCGGCGAGGTTGGCGCGCAGGTCGTCCTTGCTCAGCCCCTCGAAGTCGGCGAGCAGCTTCAGGAAGGCGGCGCGGTCGTACGCGAAATCGGAGCCGGGCAGGCCGGCGAGCACGATCTTCTCGATCTCGGCCTGGCGCGACTCGCTCACCGTCTTGAAGCGCGCCCGCGCGTCCCGCACCACCGCCGGGTCGTAGTCGTCCTCGGCGCCCTTCCGCTTCAGCGCGAACGCGTCGTAGGCGACGAAATCGATCAGGTCGAAGCGGAGCGCGAGCCCCGAGCGCAGCGGGTAGGCGAGGTCGGTGCGCGTCCAGTCGATGATCGGGATGAAGTTGTAGCAGACCGTCGTGATGCCGTTGCGGCCGAGCGCCCGCACCGATTCTTTCCATGCCTCGATGTTAGAACGCCACGCCGCGGTCCGCGCCTTGAGCGCCGGCGGCATGGGGATGCTTTCCACCACCGACCAGCGCAGGCCCGCCGCCTCGATCGTCCGCTTGCGCTCGGCGACCGCCGCATCGCTCCAAGCCGTCCCGCCCGGTATCTGGTGCAGCGCCGTGACGATGCCCGTCGCGCCCGCTTCGGCGATATGACGGAGCGCGATGGGGTCGTTCGGCCCATACCAGCGCCAAGTCTGCTCCACGGCTTCTTCCTCCTTCTTGCTTTGCGCCTGATTAGCCGAAATTTGCCGCCGCCGCGCGGCCTTTCGCGCCACGGCGGCCGCCGCTAGGATGCCGCACTTCGCCGGGGGAGGAGCAGGTGCCAGTTACGAACGTCGCGATCGTCGGCTTCGGCAAGATCGCCCACGACCAGCATGTGCCGTCGATCGCCGGCAACGACGCGTTTCGCCTGGCTGCGATCGTCAGCCAGCGCGGCGTCGGCATCGAGGGCGTGCCTGTATTCCGCTCGCTCGCCGATCTCGCCGCGTCGTCCGTCGCGGTCGATGCCGTCGCCGTCTGCACGCCGCCGCAGGTGCGTCACGCCACCGCCCGCGCCGCGCTCGCCATGGGCAAGCACGTGCTGCTCGAGAAGCCGCCCGCCGCCACGCTGTCCGAGCTCGACGATCTGGTGTCGTTCGCGAAATCGCAGGGCTGCATCCTCTTCGCCACCTGGCACGCGCAGTACAATGCCGCCGTCGCCGAGGCGAAGCGGCGGCTGGCCGGCAAGCGCGTCGTCCGCCTGCAGGTGAACTGGAAGGAAGATGTGCGCCGCTGGCATCCCGGCCAGCAATGGATCTGGCAGGCCGGCGGGTTCGGCGTCTTCGATCCCGGCATCAACGCGCTCTCGATCATCAGCCGCATCATGCCGAGTGCGGTGTTCGTGCGCTCCGCCGATCTGACGTTCCCGTCGAACTGCGACGCGCCGATTGCCGCCGCGCTGCGCTTTGCCACCCCCGATACCGATTCCGGACTCGCCGCCGATATCGATTGGCGGCAGACCGGCCCGCAGACCTGGGAAATCGAGATCGACACTGCCGACGGCGACCGCCTGAAGCTGGAGGACGGTGGCGCCACGCTGATTGCCAACGGCAAGCCGGCGGTGGCGCGGCCGATGCGCGAATACGAGGAAATCTACGCCCGCTTCGCCGAGCTTCTCGCGGCCGGCGAATCCGATGTCGACGTCGCTCCGCTTCGCCTGGTCGCGGATGCTTTCCTCCTCGGCCGCCGCATGGTGACCGATCCCTTCATCGAATGAACCGGCCCGCACAATGAAGACAGTCCTCTGCTACGGCGATTCCAACACCCACGGCTCTGCCACCGTTCCGCGGCCGGACGGGCGCTATGCGCCCGACGAGCGCTGGCCGGGCGTCCTGCGCGCCGCGCTTGGCCCGGGCTGGCTGGTGATCGAGGAGGGGCTGGGCGGCCGCACCACGGTCAACGACGATCTCGTGGAGGGCAGGGAACGCAACGGCAGCCGCTATCTCTATCCCTGCCTGATGAGCCACAAGCCGATCGACATCGTGGCGATCATGCTGGGCACCAACGACCTGAAGGCCCGCTTCGGCAAGACCGCGTGGGAAGTCGCCGCCGGCGTGGGCGCGCTGGTCAAGATTGTGCAGAAGTCCGAGGCCGGGCCGGGCGGCAAGGCGCCCGCGGTGCTGGTCGTCTGCCCGCCGCCCTTCGCGCCATTGACCGGCTTCGCCGAGATGTTCGCCAACGGCGGGGCAGAGAAGTCGTTCGAACTGGCCAAGCACTATCGCGCCATGGCCGAAACCGCGGGCGTCCGCTTCCTCGATGCCGGCAGCGTCGCCAAGTCGAGCCCGTTCGATGGCATCCACCTCGATCCGGAGGCGCACCTGGCCATCGGCAAGGCGGTCGCCGCCGAGGTTCGCAAGATCGGCTGAGCCGCGCAGCAGAAAGGGCGCCGCAGCGCCCTTTCGCAAGACCAGACTGATGGGTGACGCGCTAGACGGTCGCGTTGTCGGCGAAGACGTGGACGCGCGCCGGGTCGAAGATCACGCTGACGTTGTCGCCGGCCTTCATCGCGACGTCGCCGTCGTCCTGAACCACGATCTGGCC
>Ga0265314_10006039_pt1 | contig 10780 bp, 19 predicted proteins | sample 4126metaG_FD_203106 | JGI IMG/M metagenome (GOLD analysis project Ga0265314, IMG submission 203106) | Rhizosphere microbial communities from Carex aquatilis grown in University of Washington, Seatle, WA, United States - 4-1-26 metaG | ecosystem: Host-associated > Plants > Roots > Rhizosphere >... | reverse complement strand
GTCAATAAAGCCAAGATTGAGCGAAGCGTCGTCAGCGCTGTAGACGGGAGTACACCTACTCTTCCGAAGCCATGAAGCCAGCGGATTGAAAGCCCTAAACTGACCCGCCGGCCGCGACGGAAACGTCGGATCCCTAGCCCAGCACATTCTCGCCTCCTTTGGGCACGGGGCCACCAGGCAGTCTTCTTGAAGTCGCTCCTCGGCGTCGGACGGCCGAAGATTTTTACTCCCGGTCTGAAACACTCAGGCTCGCTACCTGAAGCGTCTTCCTCCGGGCCAGCCGAACTCAGCCGGACGTCAACCTCCTGGAGCCCCGCAATCTGCCCATAGTCCGCATCTTGCGACGGACGCACCAACCCGCAATCGAGACGACCGCCCAGGCGAGCGATCCCGCGATGAACGCGGCCGGCACGCTGTTTTCAACCGTCAGCGAAAACGTGACCGCGAAGGCCAGCATGCCGAAGGCGCCGAGCACCGCGCCCGCCGATTCCAGCGCGGCGGCTTCTTCGCCCCTGCGCCGACCATCGAGACCCGCCTCGCGTTTGCGCCTGATTTCGTGTTTCTCGATCAGGGTCGCGCTTGCGCAGAAGATCGCCGGAAGGGCCAGGAACAGGCCTCCGATCGACGCGCCGCAGCGGCTGCTGATGAGGCCGGTGAAGACCGTGGCGGCGCCACCCAAAGCGAACCGGATCAGGTATTCGTACAAACGGCCCTCCTTGAGCGAGGAAGGCGAGAAGCTGATCGGACTCACGTCAGCCCTCCGGCAACGGAGAGCAGTCCGAATGCGACGACAAGCCAGAAGACGACCGCGACCAAGGTCGCGGATGCTACCCGAAACCGCGCGCGCATGAGGAGATGGCAGACCGCCCCGCCATAGACAGCAAGCGCTATCGCCCCGGCGGTCATGGCCCAGGTCTGCCGGGCCGCGTAGCCGGCACCGTGCGTGTATACGGCGATGCCAAGCGTCGCCAAGGCGACGGAAGGTGCGGCTCCGAACAACCCCGCGAAGCTCTTCGGACGCAACATGTCTCCAAGCATCGAGAACGCCGATACCACGACACCTCCCAACAGAAAGCGAATGACGTACTCCATCATCCGGCCGCGCTCCCATATGTCGATCGCCTTTCGGCTGCGGCATGATCCTTCGCGTCCGGATCGGCATGGACGGCGTTCGGAGCGGGTTGGAGTGGAAAGCCGGTCCAACAGCGTAAAAACCTCTCCAGGGCGATGCCAACTGCGAATCCGACGACCACGTCGCTCGCCCAGTGCGCAAGCACAGCAACGCGAGTCAGCGAAAGTCCGACAGCGAGCGTTCGGACCACCCGGCGGGGTCCCGAGGGCAAAGCGCCGGCCGCCGAAGCCAGCGCACCCATGTGCAGCGCATGGCCGGAAGGAAAGGCGTCCTGGCGCTTGCCCGAAAATGAAACCCCGTGGAGATGACCAACCACCGTCTTGCGATCCGGACGGGTCTGGTCGAAGAGCCGCTTCATGCCATGGGGCAGCAACGACGCTGCGGCCGCCACAAGCAGGGCGTGGCTGCCAGCACGCCGCATCGGCTCGCCAGCACCTCGCGTGGCGAGCCACCCAACCGCCGTTAGAGCCAGGAGGACCTTTTCGTCGGCGCCCCAAGTCAGCGCGCGAGCGAGCCGTTCCGGCGCGGGGCCAGTCTTGCGCGCGACCGTGCGCGCGATGGCCAAGTCCGCCGCGGTCGGTCGGATGGTCATCGGCAAGCGCGGCGCCGCGATCAGATTGCGGTTTCGTGGGATTTTGAGTGCCACAGGCGACGTGTCCAAGGGTTTGTTAAGAGGCGTCTCCTAACGCACGTCCGTCCTAAGGGTTCATCAAGCTGTCACAATGGAATGCCTCACCCACATATCGAGACGAGCGATAAGACACGTCACCGCCCCGTTAAATCGGCACAGGCCGTCGGCCCAGGCGAATGGAACTCTTCGAGTATCGTTCGAAACGACGTGCTTTGGGAAGGTCGTCAAGATGCTCCAAGTTGAAATCTTTTGACCGCTTGCCGACAACGACGGAAATCCCATGCAGGCCCCGAACGACAAAAGCATCGGCGTCAGGCCGAGAGAGACGACGGCCCAGCCGGACGAAAGCATTTGCGGAGAGTCGGGCGTCGGCAGCCATGGCCTTTGTCGGCGCCTACGGGCGACATCGTAGCTGGCACCGATGGTGAACCTTCGGGGGACTTCGGCCCCCGCTTCTTTGAGCGCCATCGGCCGCAAGATTTTTTTCATTGCCTTGAAACCGGAGCCGCTTTTTCTGGTTTTTGGCATGCCGCATCAGCGGTCCGGGCGCCCTCCGGGGGCTCGGCGAGGACGGGCGCCGGAGGTGTCCGACGCCTGCTCGTACCCATCTTGCTCAATGGAGGATTTGGTTATGAGAACTAACTACGATTTTGCTCCCCTTTGGCGATCGACGATCGGCTTTGACCGCCTGTTCGATCTTGCCGACGCCGCGCAACAGCCCGGCACGGAGGACAATTATCCGCCCTGCAACATCGAGCGCCTGGGCGAAGACCGCTACCGAATCTCGCTTGCGCTTGCGGGCTTTTCGCCAGATGAGATAACGATCACTGCAGAACAAAGCGTGCTGACCGTGGAAGGCCGGAAAGCCGACAAGCACCAAGGCGAATTCCTGTACCAGGGTATCGCGCGGCAGCCGTTCAAACGGCACTTCCGCCTGGCCGACCACGTCGAGGTGGGACGCGCGGACTTCGACAACGGCCTGCTGAAGATCGAACTGGCGCGCGAGATCCCGGAAGCCATGAAGCCGCGGCGGATCTCGATCGAGGGCTCGACCGGTTCGAACGTCCGGCAGATCGACGGCAAGTCGGCTGCCTGACCGGAAGGTTACATTTACATCGCAACCACGTACTTCCGCGGCGGCTTTCCGCGGCGGAAGTGGCTTGAGAAGGAGTAGCACACATGGCCATCAAGGATCTCATTCCATGGAACAACAACAGGAGCCGCGAGGTCGGCTTCCAGCGTGGTACTGACACCCATCCGCTTGTTGCATTGCATCGCGAGATGAACCGAATGTTCGACGACGTGTTTCGGGGCTTCGAACTGGCACCTTTCGGGTTGAGCTCTGCCGCGCAGGACGGGCTCGGCTGGCCCCAGATCGACATCGATGAGACCGACAAGGAGGTGCGCATCACCGCTGAACTTCCCGGACTTGAGGAAAAGGATGTCAGTCTGGAAATTGCGAACGGCGTACTTTCGATCTCCGGAGAGAAGAAGACGGAATCGGAGGACAAGGCGCGCCGTTTCAGCGAGCGTTACTACGGCCGCTTCGAACGGCGCATACCTCTGCAGGACATTGAGGAGGAAAAAGCCTCGGCCGCGTTCAAGAACGGTGTGCTGACAGTTACGGTCCCGAAGTCACCTGAAGCCAAGACGCGTGTCCGCCGCATCGCGATCAATCGCGATGGCTGACCTATTCGGAAGCCCGCTTCGATACTGCCGGCTTGTTGAGAGGAGGAAATTATGGAAAATTCCAGGAAAACATCGCTCGACATGGAAGCCCTACTTCACCCTTCGAGGGCCTTCCGCCACCCGCTCGACGTCGTTCGGGATGCCGACATGACGTTAGCTGAAAAGCGGTCGGTACTTGCGTCCTGGGCATCCGACGCCTGTGCGCTCGAATCCAATCCCGCGCTGCGGGCTTCTGCAACGGGGAGCGTGGTCAATTATGACGACATCATCGATGCGCTGCAATCGCTTGATGCCGGGCAATCCGTGGACGCGTCGACCTACGCATTCAAGCGCCGGCTGCGACGCAGACGCTTGAGCGACTGGAAAGGGCGCCGACGCGGCCCAGCGGACAATGGCGACGTGGGCTCCAGCGCGTTCGGCTGAGCAACTCTGGATGGCGAGGCAAACAGCCTCGCCGCCCGTTTGACTGGATCACGCTCGTGAATGGCATTCCTTGTGGCGAGGGGCAAGCCGCCGTTACGACGACCGGGCGGCGTGGGGCTTAGAGGTCCCATGAAAGTGTGGCTGATGGTTTTGGTAGGCATTTTGGTGGGGACCGCGGCGTGGAAGTCCGCCGCGCCTGGCCGCGCAACCCAAATGGAGCAGGTACAATGGCTAAGTGCAAAAACCGTAGAAAAGCTCTTAGAAACCGCACCGTCGGGCGAGACTTCTTCATGTTATCGATGTTTGTCATGCTGTTCGGCGCCGCTCTGACGGTGACCGTTTCCGACGGCCCGCTGCACCAAATGAGGGGAGCCTGGGTGGCACAGGCCACTCGGTAAACGTAAGATGGGGTACGCGGATCGTTGTGGTGGTCTGCTGTGCCGGTTTCGCCGGCCGCTGAACCGGGCTGCGCGGCATCGACGAGGCTGGCACTCAGGTACGACATCGTGCGCGCAACGGACGACCGCCTGCGAGGCGACGGTGCGATTTGACCGGCCGGCTAGGGGTCGTCGGCGTCGGACGGGAGATCGAGCTGAGCTCACTATCGGCCGATGACGTTCGGGTAAAGACGAGGACATTGGCCGATCCAGTTGAGACGGGATCGCGCCCTCGCGGTGACAACGTCAGTGCCTCGGCTGCGGACGTTTCGATACGCGGGCGCTCGCGGCAGCCCGAACCTTTTCATACGCGCGAATTTCGATCTGCCGCACCCGCTCGCGTGAAACGCCGTATTTTAAGGCGAGGTCCTCAAGCCTGACCGAAGGTTCCGAGAGGAGCCGCGCTTCAAATATATATCGCTCGCGCGCGTTGAGGACTTCGAGGGCGCCGGCGAGCGCCTGACGCCGCTGCCCTGCCTCCTGCCGCTCGGCGAAGACGGCTTCCGGATCCGATGCCGGGTCAACGAGCCAGTCCTGCACTTCGCCGGCCTCGTCAGCATTTACCAAAGCGCTCAATGACGCGTCACCGCCAAGACGCCGGTTCATTTCAACGACGTCGTTCTCCTGCACGCTTAGTCTCTCGGCGATCATCGCGGTGTGCTCGGGACTGAGATCGCCATCCTCCAGCGCGGAGATATCAGCTTTTGTCCTGCGAAGCTTGAAGAATAATTTCTTCTGGGCAGCACTGGTCCCCATTTTTACCAGCGACCACGAACGCAGGATGAATTCCTGAATCGTCGACTTGATCCACCACATCGCATACGTGGCAAGTCGTACACCGCGCTCCGGCTCGAAGCGCTTCACGGCCTGCATGAGGCCCACGTTTCCTTCAGAAATGATGTCCGCAATCGGCAGGCCGTAGCCCCGATATCGCATGGCGATCTTGGCCACGAGCCGCAGATGGCTGGTGACAAGATGATAAGCCGCTTCGCGGTCGCCTTGCTCGCGCCAGCGCTTCGCATAGGCCGCCTCCTCGTCCGGCTGCAACATGGGAAATTTGCGAATTTCCGTAAGATAATGCGTCAGCCCACCGTCGATCGACGGCATCGGAACAGTTGCAGTGCCTCCCATTGCCCACTTCCTCGTCTTTGTCGATGATCTATCTTCGCCCCGATAGAGCAACCATATTTCGGCTCAACTGACGGCATCGGCAACTGCCGACACCATCCGTGGCGTTAGGGTCTGACGGCACCCGCAGCAGGGCGGACACGCCGGATGGTCACGGGAACGTCTCGCGGACCGTCGGTCAGCCCACTGCGTAAACGGACCGTCCTGGACCTTTCGCTCCATGCCTTTGCATCCTGCTGCAGCCGGTTTGCCCATCGGTTCTCCAGCCGGTCGATTACGTGCCGAGGCAATCGAATATCTTCCATGGGATCCTCCTCAAGCTGCCAGAACCCGCGACGTGGAGAAGCGACGGTTCGGCTTGCCGCCGGGCGGGTTGCGCGGGCGGCCGTCCAGCTCGCAAAGTGCGTCGAGAATGGCGTCGATGCTTACGGGCGCTTTCAGTCCTTTCGGTGCCCGCAGGGCGGGGCATGAAGCGATGGCCGAAGCGTCCGAGGCCCAGGAGGCAAGAATCGCGCGCTTCTCTGCCAGCGTCAGGTCCGGGTGCGATGCGACGTCTCTGGGATGCTCGAACACGGTGCCGGGGTGCAGCAGGGCCTGGAAATCGAATACGTTGTCGTTGATGGCGGTTGTCGGCCGCATGTTCTCCTCCATTCGAAGACGAGTGGGGCGGCAGCCCGACACAGTGATGCCGGACCGCCGCAGGGAATTCGCTCAAGCTGCCTTGGCTTCGAGCTGATGGACGTTGTTGCCGCCGTTGATGGGGATTCGCCGCGGCTTCATAGCCTCGGGGATCTCCCGCACCATTTCGATCTTCAGCAGACCGTTGTCGAACGATGCGTTCTTGACCTGGACGTAGTCTGCCAGGTTGAACTGCCGCCTAAAGTGTCGGGTCGAGATGCCGCGATAGAGGAACTCGCGCTCGGCCTTTTCGGGCTTGTTGCCTTCGATCGTCACGACGTTCTGCTCGGCCGTGATCGAGATTTCCTCGGGCGAGAAGCCGGCCACCGCCAGCGAGATCTGGTAGGTATCTTCGCCAAGCCGTTCGATGTTGTAGGGCGGATAGTTGTCCTCGCTCGCGCGCTGGGCCGATTCCGCGAGGTCGAAAAGGCGGTCGAAACCGATGGTCGAACGCCAAAGGGGAGAGAAGTCGTAAGTGCGCATAGCCAGTTCCTCCAAAGAGCAAAATGGGTACGAGCGGCACCGGACACGACCGGTGCCCGTCTCTGGTTTTCCGGGCCCATCAGGCGCCCGGCGACTGGAAAATTATAAAAACCGGAATTTGTTTCAAGCGGTTCGACAAAATTTTTCGCCTCAGGAGAGACGGCACGGCGGCGTCGGTAAAGGGGGGCCGACCTCCCAAGGCACGGGGGCAGCCGTTCAGAATTGCGGATGCCACTTACGGAGCCAATCCGATAACGGGAGCGAGAGAAAAACAGCAAGAGCAGATTTCGGTTTCATGTGTCCGGACCGGCAAACCGGAAATCGGCGCCTGGAGTTGCCGGATATCAAACATTGAATTCTGATGGACGATTTTAAAAAGGGCGACGTTGCCGCTCCCCCATGCGACGCGGTACTGCGAGGGAACAAATTTTTCTGAGCTACGTTCGATGGCGTGGGAGCCATCGCCCGCCGTTCACAACGGCGCCTGTCGCGGATAGCCAAAGGTCTTCGGACCCGCTGTTATTCACCTAGCGCTCGCGCGGATAGCCAAAGGCGATGGCTCCGTGCTCAACCAACCGAAATCTCGACTGCGATGGATGATCCGTACGATCTGGTGCTAACCATGTTTGGAGTGGCGATTGCTGCGGTCATGCTGGTGGCAGGCGAGCTCTATCTTGTAACGCGGCCGGACCCGCCCGAGATTTACACGCAGCCTCCTGCCGTCGTGACATCTTCGATGGAGGAATAGCGCCGCAGTCCGAAAATAACGGTATAACGATCCATTTGAATTTTCGATGAACGTTCCTTCAAGCCTCCTATCTAGCTTCGTCACGCTGTTCGTCACGATCGGGCCGATCGAGACCGCAGTCATATTCGCGGGCCTCACATCCGGCAACCACCACAGGGAGCGGCGGAGCCTTGCCTTTCGTTCTGTGGCCATTGCGGGACTGATGTTGCTGCTTTTTGCGGTGGGCGGCGATTTGGTGCTGTCCTTGCTTCATGTCTCGCTGCCAGCATTTCGCGTTGCAGGCGGAATGCTGCTTTTCCTGCAGGCGTTGACGCTGACATTTTCAAGTCCCGGTCTTTCCTCGATCAACGAGGTGGAGCGGCGAGACGCGGAAAAGCCGGGCGACATCGCCGTATTCCCGCTCGCCTTTCCCTTGATCGCCAGTCCCGGGGCGCTCTCGGCGGTCGTGCTGCTCACAGGCCGAGCCGAAGGCATGAGTGAGGACGGGTCCATTATCACGATGATAGGGCTATGTTTGATCATCACCTACGTTGCGATGCGGGCGGCGGACGTACTCGTCCGGCTCTTGGGACGGACCGGAGCCGATGTCGTTGGAAGAATATCCGGTGTGCTCCTTGCAGGGCTCGCCGTGCAATTCATCTTTGACGGTCTCCGTGGCGGGTTTCCGCAGGCCTTCGGTCTCGCTTGATTCAACAACCGGTGCAAATGTCCGGTAGGATGTCCACGGCTTGCTGGCGCCGCTGGCGACCGCTGCGGGCCGTCGATGATCAACCCATCCGGAAAAGTCCGACCACCTTACCCCGAATAAGCAGAACCCAATTCCACATCCACGCAAACCAGGGCAAGGTCAATAGTTTGGGCCTTACGATTCGAAACAGGCGCTCTATGAACAAGAGGCTGCAGCCGTAGGCGCCGATAATCATGAAGGTGCCCGTGATCCAATGCCCCTCGCCGGCCACCGCTACCGCGATGAGCTTCAGAGGCTCAACAAGGCTCGTTGGAACGGCGAGGATCAGCAGGGATTGGTACGGCCCCAACCGCTCTATGTGACCGCGGGCCGAAGCCATACTTTTTCGGAAAACACCCATCATGTGGTCCAAGGCTTGGCTCGTTCTTTTGTCAAGGAGATTCACGGGCTGTGTGCATTGTTGCCGCCCTCTCTAGCCTCTCGCCCGCCGCAGAGCGCCCTCCAGTTGCATTCTCTCCTGCTCCCAGCGGGCCTCCTCCGCTTGCGACATCTTTTCGAGGGCCGCCGCCCGGTCTCGGATGGCGCCGGCTTTCTTGAAATGTTCTCGCTCGGCTTTGTTCAATGCCGCTTGGGTCTTCGCGACGGCCTGCTGCCTTCGTTCGCTCTGCTTCTGCCTGGCCGCCTCCTCCTTTGCCTGTTCGCGCTCGCGGCGCTGCCGTTCCAGTTCGTATGCTCGGGCGGCCTTTCGATCCGTCCCCTTACCCGGTCGAACAGGGGCCTGCTTGGATTTGGGCGTGTGCTTCCGGGCACCTTTTGTGGACTGTCCGCCATCGCCGATATTTTTGGGCAGGTCGGCGTGCTCGCTGAAAGTGCCGTCGGATCCGACGGCGCGCTTGAGGATGACGCCCGGTTTCGCCATTGTCGCGGCAACGATGTCCGGATCGGTGCTTTCCTTCGCTGCGCCCTGGTGGAAGAGATTGCTGTCGGCGCCCCACGCCTCCAGCGCGGCCTTCATAGAGGGCGCGGCGATGGCCTGCTCGAAGAATCCCAGCGACGTCTGGTAGGTCTTCAGTTTCCTCGCCATGCGTTGACTTACTGCCCAAGCAGCGAGTGCTCAAACCGAGCGAACAGCGCGGCCTTTCGGCAATTCGGGTTCCTCCACGGCGGTTGTTGCATATCAGCTGGCGCCCCTAGCACTTGAGTGGGGCTCGTGAGGGATGCGCACGCACAGGCCAAGTCGGCGAAGAAGGCTGATCGCCGTGAGCGGATTTTATGCCGTGCTCTCGTTCGACGGCCTTCAGGTGGGCTAAGCCGCCGACTGTCAGCCGTTTTTCGTCGCGCTCGCCGCGGTCGACCATTCCATAAATATGCTGGGTCAGGATCTTTCTCGCTTGCACCGTCACCGATTGATCGCGCGCCTGCATCTGCAGATAGATGGCCAGTGCGCGCTCGACGGCGGCAGGCGCGACGACGGCTTCCACGGCATCGGGCGGCAGCTCATCGGCCACTGAGATGGTCTTCATTAACGGCCTGCGATTCTTCGTCATGCTTCCTCCTTCCCGCAAAGCCGACAGCTAAAGGCCGCCCTCCTGGGCGCGGGAGCCCATGGGATGCCGATTCAAGCCGAACCGGGCTCCGTGGTTCCCTCGGCATTTCTGGACTAGCGAGCAAGCGCCGGATGAGGTCAAAGCTCGCCCTAGGCCGACTTCCGCCGCGGCCTGGCCGACGGCTTCTTCGCCGCCGTCGCCTTGGCCGGTTTCTTGCCGGCCATCGGCATCAGCATTTCTTTCTGGCCCGACGCAGCCTTCTTGGACGTGGCTGGCGACCCGCCGGAAAGGCTCGCCCCGCCTACGGGGAGGCGGGGATGAGGCTGGAAATCGGCTTAACGGTGCCGGTCAACGGGATACCCATTGGTGGACGGAACCTCAGCGGCCCCGCCTCCTTATTCCGATGGGCGCCGGCGGCTTATTCGATGGGTGGCGTCGGTGGATAGCGAGGAAACCGAATGTTCGAAGGATTCATATTTGACGTAGAGGGTACGCTCCTCGACAGCGTGTCTGAGAACCAGCGCAGTTTGCAGGACGCCCTGGAGAAATCAGGATACCGGGTTCCGATCCAGACGCTCCGGCTATACTCAGGCCTCGACGGTGATCAGACCCTGCAGCTTGTGGTCCCTGATGCATCCGACCGCGAGCGCATTGCCATCCTCGAGGATCGCCGCGAAATCTATGAGCGCGACTACCTCCCGAGCGTGAGACCGCTAGAAGGCGCTCGCGAGGCCATCCGCTCGTTGGCGAAGCGAGGTCGCCGAGTTGTCCTCGCAACGGACTGCAAGGGAGCGTCTTTCAAGCGATACATGGCGCTTCTTGACGCCGCGGACTACATCACGGCGACCGCATGTGGCGACGATCTTGAACACGGAAAGCCGGACCCACGCCTTGTCGGCGTCGCCTTGCGCAAGCTTGGTATCGCCGCCTCCCAGGCGGTCATGGTCGGCGATACGCCGTACGACGCCGAGGCTGGCATCGAAGCTGGGGCAAAGGCTGCCGGCGTTCTGACCGGAGGATTCTCCGAAGCTGTGCTCGAGGAAGCCGGATGCTTCGCCGTGGCGAGCGATTTGCGCGCTCTTCTTCCCAATCTGCTGTCAGGTCTAGGGAACGGCGGTCCGAACCAATCAGACTGGTTGCGAAGCGCTTGATCGCCGAAGTGGGCCACCTCCAAATGTGCACCTGACTGCCGTGCG
>Ga0265314_10006038_pt1 | contig 10780 bp, 8 predicted proteins | sample 4126metaG_FD_203106 | JGI IMG/M metagenome (GOLD analysis project Ga0265314, IMG submission 203106) | Rhizosphere microbial communities from Carex aquatilis grown in University of Washington, Seatle, WA, United States - 4-1-26 metaG | ecosystem: Host-associated > Plants > Roots > Rhizosphere >... | reverse complement strand
GAAGTGGCGGCGGAGGCGGTGGACGTGCTGCAGATTCCCGCGTTTCTGTGCCGGCAGACGGACCTGCTGGAGGCTGCGGGGCGGACCGGACGGGCGGTCAACATCAAGAAGGGGCAGTTTGTGGCGCCGTGGGATATGGCGCATCCGGTGGAGAAGGTGCGGTCAACCGGGAACGAGCGGGTGTTCCTGACTGAGCGCGGGGCGAGCTTTGGCTACAACACGCTGGTCGTAGACTACCGCGGCCTGCCGGTGATGCGGGAACTTGCGCCGGTGGTGTTTGACGGGACGCACAGCGTGCAGCAGCCGAGCGCGGCGGGCGGCGTGAGCGGCGGTCAGCCGGAGTTTATTCCCGTGCTGGCGCGGGCGGCGGTGGCGGCGGGAGTGGACGGGGTGTTCCTGGAGGTGCACGACGACCCGGCGCAAGCCAAGAGCGATGGGGCGAATGCGCTGCGCCTGGATTTGCTGAGGCCGCTGCTGGAGACGCTGCTGGCGATTGAGAAGGCGGCCGGCGGCGTTTAGTCACGAGCCATCAGCTTTTGATAGATATGGCTGTGCAGTATGCCGGCTTGAGCGGCGCGGGTCTGGAGACCCGCGCTACAGCCGATCTGGAGATCGGCGGTACGGCGAGTGAATTGCTCACTGCTGCGGCGGCGGATTCGTTGGAGCGGGCGCCGGAGCGGGCGCTCCCGGAACGGGCGCAATCGGAGTGGGCTGAACTGGCGGGGTGCTCTGATCCGGCTCATTCTTCTTGCGTTCGGTGATGCGGGTTTTCTGGCCGGTAGTGGTTGCTGGCTTCTTCTTCTTGTCGCCTGAGAGTCCCAGAGAGGATGACTGGGTCTGCTGGTCGGCGACCTCGGCGGCGTCAGGCGCCGCAGGCGCCAGCGCATCGGTTTTGGAGCTGTACTGGCCCTTCTTGGCTTTCTTTTCCTTGTGCTCCACGCGGGCGCGCGCAGAGAAGCGGGTCTTGTGCTCCGGTGGGGCGGCCGCCTCCTCAGTCAGATCGCTGGGCGGGGCGGCCGTTGCCACCTGGGTGCCTGCGCCGGCATCTTCAGTAGCAGATTGAGGCTCGCTGGGCAGAGTTTTGGTGGGCGATTGCCCGTAACGGATCTTCTCTTTCTTGCCCGGCTTCTGGATTGCCAGTTCCTCGGTCTTGTCACCCCCGGTCTTTTCCTTCCCGGTCTTCTTCTCCACGGACACTTTTTCCACGGTCGGCACTGAGGTCTTGGAGCGGAAGTGCGTAGTCTCGCGGAAGCGGGTGCGCTCCACCTTCTTCTTCTTCTTGGGCGTGGGCGGAGTGTAGGCGGCGTAGGAGATGGGGTTGATGCGCTTGTTGCCGGTGGCGCCGGTGTCAATGTAGCCGGTCTTGATCTCGAGATAGGCATCGTCGCGCATCTTGTTCAGATCTTCGCGAATCGCAGGCTCCATCTTGGACTCGTAGTAGTCCGACTCCACCTGCTGCTGGACATCCTTGAAGGGCTGCATGCCGGCGGGAATGTGCTGGGCCACCTTGAAGATGATGAATCCCTGGCGGGTGCGGATGGGCTGGGTGATGCCGCCGGTGGGAAGACTGAAGGTTGCATCCTCAAAAACCTGGGCGCCAAGCTGACCTCGGCGGTAAGTGCCCAGGTCGCCGCCCTGCGCGGCGGTCTGGCCCGCGCTGATGGTTCGGGCGAGCTCGGCGAAATCGGCGCCGGCCTTGAGCTTGGCTTCAGCATCGTTGGCCTTGGCCTCGGCCGCGGACACCTGGTCTGCGCTGGCATCTTCCGGAGTGGAGATCAGGATTTCGTTGAGCTTGACACTCTCCGGCAGCTGGTACTCGGATTGGTGCTGCTCGTAGTAGCGCTGCACCTCGCCGGGCGTGAAGTTGATGTGGGCGCCGACCTCCTGGCGCATCACCTGCTGGGTGATGATCTGGCTGCGGATGTTCTGCTTGAAATCTTCAAAGGAAACGCCCTGCTCCCGGGCAGCTTTCTCCAGGTCCTCCAGGGTGCCGAGATTGTATTGCTTGCGAATCTGGTCGAGCTTGTTGATGAGCTCGGTTTCGCCGGTGATGCCGAGCTCCTTGCCCTTGGAGAGCCAGAGCTGCTGGTCAATCATGTTGCGCAAAAGGTCTCTGTGGGCCTCGGAGATCTGCTGCATGGTGGCGCCATGCTGGCGCAACTCGTCGTCCATGTCCTTCATGGCGCGGTCATAGTCGGTCTTGGTGATGACCTGATCGTTGACGCGGGCGACGATCTCTTCCACCACCACGCCGCCGTAAGGGCTGGCCGGCTCAGTGGGGCGCGTTTGGGCCACGGCGGGAACTGCAAGCAGCATCGTGCTGAGCACGGAGACCGCGGGGATCGAAAGGGATCGAAAGCTCATATGTCGGCACATGGCAGGCACAATCAGACTGCGCCTGAGGTATAGACGCTATTGTAAATGGCCGGAGAGCAGCGGGTGAGTCAGTGAGGGCCCTCCAGGCCGGCTTTGGGCAAGACTGGGGATGGGCGCGCGCAGGTCGGACCTGAGAAGGGAAGTCCAGGCAGAGCCGTTGGGGGGTTGCGGCAGCGCCGGATTGACGGCGGAGATTGTGCGCGGCGACGCCGGAACGCGAGTAGACTGGGTGCATCCAGAGGAAGTTACGGGCCCGATATTTCGGGAGAACTCCGATGCGCAAGTTTGTTCTTGCATCCTTATTAGGCGGTATGGCGTTTATACCGGCATGCAGCAATATTACTTTTAACTCAAAACCCACCCCACCGCCGCCCAGCCAGGATCCGGATCAGCAGGCGGACCAACTTGTGGCTCAAATGACGCTGGGTGAAAAGCTCCAGCTTGTACACGGAGCGCTCACCATCCAAAACCCGGTGGGGCCCGGCAAAGCGGAGGAGTGGGTACCGGGAATCCCGCGGCTCGAGATTCCGGATCTGCTTTATGGCGACGGGCCGGTGGGCGTGTATTCGTCCATCGGTCCTGCTACCGCGTTGCCGTCTTCGTTGGCCAGTGCCGCCAGTTGGGACACCGCTGAGGCATACAAATACGGCCTGGTCATCGGCACGGAGCTGCGGGCTTACGGCATGAACGTGTGGCTGGGCGGGAACGTCAACCTGACTTCAGGCCGTGAGCCGCGCGACGGGCGCACTTTTGAAACAGCCGGCGAAGACCCGCTGCTCGCCGGCAGCATCAAGGCGCAGCATCTTCTGGCGGTCCAGAGCCAGGACCTGATTGGCACGCTGAAGCATTACGCGCTAAACGATGGGGAAACGGGCCGTTTCCAGGCCAACGCGATCATCGGCGATCGAGCCGCGCGGGAGAGCGATCTGCTGGCCTTCGAAATTGCGCTCAAGGAGTCGAATGCGCAATCGGTGATGTGTTCCTACAACCTGGTGAACAGCGTGTATGCCTGCCAGCATGGCGATCTGCTGAACGGCGTCCTGAAGACCGGATGGGAGTTTCCGGGCTTTGTTGCATCCGATGCATTCGCCACGCATAGTTCCGTTGATTCCGCCCTGGCGGGTCTCGATCAGGAGCAGATTGGCGGTTACTACTTTGGCGGCGTCTGGGGACCGAGCCTGGAAAGCGCCATCGGCAGTGGACAGATGCCCGTCTCGCGCCTCGACAACATGGTCCATCGCATTGTTCGCGCGATGATCGCAGCGGGACCCTTCAGCCATCCGGTGGCCATTGGCACTATTGACGCGGCAGGCGATGCCGCCATTGCGCGGGAAATTCTGGAACAGGGCGCGGTGCTGCTGAAGAACGGCTCCAGCCTGCTTCCGCTTGACGCCGCCAACACCTCGTCGATTGCAATCATCGGCGGACATGCCGATGTGGGCGTGATCTCCGGCGGCGGCTCGGCGCAAGTGTCGCCCATCGGGGGCGCGTCGCTCACGCTTCCTCCCGAGTGTCCACCCACTGCGACGGGCATCAGCGGCCTGGCATGCCTGAACTCGTCAGAAGTCTATGATCCATCGTCTCCGCTGGCCGCGGTCCGTGCTCGCGCTCCCAACGCCAGCGTGCAGTTTGCCGATGGAGCGGACCTGAACGCCGCTGCCGCACTGGCGCGGACTTCCACTGTCGCCATTGTTTTTGTGACTCAGTGGACCTCAGAAGGCATGGATCTGCCGGGTTTGAACCTCTCCGGCAACCAGGACGCGCTGGTTAGCGCCGTGTCTGCCGCCAACCCCCACACCATCGTAGTTATCGAGTCCGGCGGCGCGGTGCTTATGCCATGGCTTGCGGGCGCGGACGCGGTCCTTGAAGCGTGGTATCCCGGCCAGCAGGGCGCACAAGCTATTGCCCGCATCCTGTTCGGCGACGTCAACCCTTCGGGAAAACTTCCCATTACGTTTCCCGGCAGCGTCGCCGATCTCCCCCGTCCCGTGATTCCTCAGCCGGCCGATCCCACCTCCACCAGCCCATTCGACGTGGACTATACGATTGAAGGGCTGAATGTGGGCTACAAGTGGTTCGACGAGCAAAATATCCAGCCGCTGTTTCCGTTCGGTTTCGGGCTTTCCTACACTACCTTCTCCATCTCCAATCCGGTTCTTACACCCAATGCAGCGGGCGCCAGTCCGGGATTCCAGTTGAGTTTCACCGTGAAGAACACGGGTGCCGTGGCGGGCGCCGAAGTGGCCCAGGTCTATCTCGGGTTTCCTCCGGGAATCGGCGAGCCACCCAGGCGCCTGGTGGCGTGGAAGAAGGTCCATCTGGACCCTGGGGCACAGGAGCAGGACACGATCACTGTCTCGGCATCCGATTTCAGCCATCCGCTCTCGTATTGGGACTCCAGCAGCGGAAGCTGGCAGATGGGTACGGGTGTCTACACGGTTTACCTGGGTAACTCATCGCGGAATCTGTCAGTTGCAGGAACCTTTACGCCGGGCCACTAGAAAGGGCTGCCGCGGGCCGCGCTACCGGAGCCGATTGAGGGGCGTCAAATAAGCCAGTGATATACTTCAGGCTAAGGCTGCATTGGCCGGCTGCCCAACTCTTGTGCGCCACCACTGCCGCTGGAGGTTCCTTCCGCTTATGACTCCCCGCGCCCGCCGCGCTTTTTTCACCGTGATCGTGTTTTTCGCCGTCTGCGCCGGAGTGGGCAGCGTCCTTCAACGCAAGGTTGGCGCGCAGTCGTCTGAGGACGAGAGCCAGATCCGCGACAGCCTGAAGCAATTCACCAGCGTGTACGCGCTGGTGGAACAGAACTATGCCGAGCCGATCACCGGGGACAAGGTTGACGGGGCTATCTACGACGGTGCCATCCCGGGCGCGCTGCGGACGCTTGACCCGCACTCGAATTTCTACGATCCCAAGTCGTACGCCAAGATGCGCGAGGACCAGCGCGGACATTATTACGGCGTGGGAATGGTGATCCAGGAGCAGCGCGATCCGCAGGGACACGACAAGATTTACGTCATCACGCCGTACGAGGGCACACCGTCGTACCGCGCCGGAATCCGGCCGGGCGACGTGATTTCGGCGGTTGACGGCAAGGCGGTGGCGCCCGGAACCGATGATGAAGCCAGCCTGAACTCGTCTGACGCGGTGGCCAAGGCGCTCAAGGGGCCCAAGGGCACGCACGTGCAGGTAACCATGGCGCGGGTGGGCCAGGCCAAGCCGCTGGTGTTTGACCTGGTGCGCGACGAGATTCCCCATCCGTCCGTGGACCTGAAATACGAAATCCGGCCGGGCGTGGGTTACATTCACCTGATTCAGTTTCAGGAGACCACCGGGCAGGAAATCGAGGATGCCATCAACAGCTTTGGCAGCCTGAAGGGCCTGGTTCTTGACTTGCGCGGCAACCCGGGCGGGCTGCTGAGTCAGGCAGTGGACATGTGCGACCACCTGCTGACTAAGGGACAGACCATCGTGTCTCAGCGCGGGCGCGCCTACCCTGACCAGAACTACGTGGCCACGCATGGCAACGACGGCAAGGCGTTCCCTATCGTGGTGCTGGTCAACCGGAACACGGCATCGGCCGCGGAGATTGTCACAGGAGCGTTGCAGGATCATGACCGGGCGCTGGTGGTGGGCGAAACCACCTTCGGCAAGGGCTTGGTGCAGACGGTCTACAACCTGGGCGACAACACCGGGCTGGCGCTGACTACCTACCATTACTTCACTCCGTCGGGGCGGCTCATCCAGCGCAACTACAGCGGGATTTCGTTGTACGACTACTACTACAACCATGCCGGCGCCCAGCCTGCGGACAAAGAAAACCGCGACGTCAAGTTCACTGACTCCGGGCGCACGGTGTACGGCGGCGGCGGCATTACGCCGGACGAGAAGATCGATGAGCCCAAGGCGACCCAGTTCCAGGATGAGCTGGGATACCGCTACGCGTTCTTCCACTTTGCCCCCAGCTATCTTTCAAACCACACGGCGGACAAGGATCTCAAAGTGGATGACGCGGTGCTGGCGGACTTCAAGCAATTCCTGACCAGCGAGAACATCCCCTGGACGGAGAAGGATATTTCCGACAATCTTGACTGGCTGAAGATCAACATCAAGGAATCGATCTTCGCCAGCCAGTTTGGGGAATTGCAGGGGCTGCGCGTGCATGCGGACTGGGATCCGCAGATTCAAAAGGCTCTGAGCTACCTGCCTGAAGCGCAGGCGCTTGAGGACAACGCGCACAAGGTGCTGGCGGAGAAGGTGCAGGCACACGAGGCGCAGGCGGCGCACCAGGCCGCTGCACAACAGGGGACGCCGGTCCAGCAATAAGACAGATCGGGAAAGCGCAGTTGAGACGGACAGGCCTGGCGCCTGTCCGTCTTCGCTTTTGGGCGCAGACCGTTGAGTCCGGAGCGGCAATGGTGGCCTGCATCACAGCGGAACTGAATGACTCAGGCCTACGCTAACCTCCGGGTTCGGGCTCCTGAACTCTGCACGACAGGAGGTCCATTCATGCACAGCATCGACACTGAAAATGCGTCCCTGGTGGAAGTCTTGCGCACGGCTTTTGAAGGCGAGTCGAATGTGCAGGCGCGCTACCGCGAGTTCGCCGCGAAGGCGGATGGCGAAGGGTGGCATGGCGTCGCCAGCCTGTTCCGGGCGGCCGCCCGCGCTGAGGAGATTCATGCCGCAAACCACGGACGCATTGCCCACCAGCTCGGCGGTCACATGCAGTTTGAGCCGCAGGATTTTGAGGTGAAGAGCACGCTGGATAACCTCCGCTCCGCGGTTGCGGGGGAGCGGTTTGAAGTGGACGTCATGTATCCGGCGTTTGTGACTCAGGCGCAGGTTCACTACGATGTGGCCGCCATCCGCACCTTCACCTGGGCGCTGGAAGCGGAAAAGACGCACGTGCGGCTGTTCAGCGAGGCTGAGGCGTTGGTGGATATAGAGGACGAGGATTCCTGGGTAACCATGCACCGCGATTTCTACATCTGCCCCGTGTGCGGGTACACGTCGGAAGAGGAGTTCCAGGCGGAAATGTGTCCCGCGTGCAACTGCGCATGGAAGCGGTTTGAGTGCGTGGGGTGATCCAGATGTGATCCCCGACACAGCCAACCGCCGCAGTTTCGCCCAGACTCATTTTGAAGGGAGCTTCTTGGGAAGCTCCTTTCCTGTTCAGGAGGGAAAACGAATACCCCCCCCTATTTGATATCGATGCTATCAATGATATCAAACAGGCTAAATCAGGGCGAAAGTTCAGAATTTCCAGGGGCTGAAGGATAAAGCCCCGATTCCAGTGAGGGACGAGAAACACCCCCCTCCCCCCCTGTTTTGATATCAATGCTATCAATGATAGCAATGATAGCAAACAGGCGGAAAAGGGTGAGGATTCATGGTTTCCAAGGGGCTGAAGGACAAAGCACGAGTCCGGTGAGGAAAGAGAGATACCCCCTCCCCCCCCATTTTGCTATCAATGATATCAATGCTGGCAATTGGGCGAAATAGGGGTGTTAATTCAGAATTTCCAGGGGCTGCAGAACAAAGCACCGATCCCAGTGGGGGACGAGAAACACCCCCCTCCCCCCCCAATTTGATAGCAATGATATCAATGATATCAATGCTGGCAACTGGCGAAATAATGACGAAGATCCGTTGCAGCGCCGGCCTCCCGACCGGCTGTGGCGAGGACCTCCCGGTCCACTCTCTCCCACCAGCCCGGACAACCCCGCAGGCGAGAGCTATCGCTGGCTAGCTTCCCCCGACACCACCCTTCGGTTGAAGTCCGCCGATTGATTGCGCGGCACGCTCAACGACTGCCAATGTTCGCTGGCCAAGTGCTTGGCCAGAAGAACAATTTGCCCCACGTGATACGAGTAATGCGCCACCTGGCGGTTGATGGCCTGCATCACAGAATGGGCTTCGCCGCGGATGGTGATGGTGCGGTCGAGGTCGTCGTCGGTGAGCGGCTCGAGCGCGGAGAAGACGCACGCCCAGCCATCTTCCCAATCAGCCAGCAGGGCGGCGCGCGTGGGCGCCGGATCCACAAACTCGCTGTCGCGGTTGCGCGTCGGCTTCTCGCCGTCGCTGGTAAAGAAGTCCGTCCAGCGCGAGCGCATGTTGCCGGCCATGTGCTTCACCACAATGGCAATGGAATTGGCTTCCGCATCGAGCGTGGCAAAGAGCTGCTCATCGGAGACCTGGCTCATCGCTCGCTCGGCCAGCTTCTTGTAGTAGCCGAAGATTTCGAGCGAGTCTTCGAGGTAGGACGTGGTGAATTTCAGCGCCATGGAATCAGTGTAGGCAAGAAAGAGCCGCTAGGCGGCAAACGTCCGATCGTTGGTGGTTTGATCGCCCAGTCCAGCCAGCAGGCCCGCGATGGAGATATCCTCATCGAGCGTGTCCCAATGCAGGCCGCGACTGCTGATTCGCACCTGTTCCCGCTGCTTTGGATCGGCGCGCAACAGCCGGGGGAACCATGCGAGTGGCACACCGAGGATGCGTCCATCGCTTAGATCAACCCACATGCTGTCTTCGTCGAACCGGACGCTGGTTGCGTTAGGCGAAGTGCTCATTCCAAACCCTCTCAATGCGACTTCTGTTTGCTTCGACGATTCGTGATAACTCGCGGAGAGTACGGGCGTCGTAGCCATCATTGTAGGCGAGTTGGACGGTTGGATGCAGCCAGAATTTGGCTTCAAAACTGTCCTTCTCCACATGAATATGAACGGGCTCGAGCGGAGATCCCTCGTTGGAGTAAAAGAAAAACCTAGACCCGCGCTCGCGAAATACTGTTGGCATATTTAGAACACCTCTGAGCGCCTAATACTGCGGAATCTGGAATTCCATTGGGAAAAAGATACTTTACCTTGGAAGTTCGGTAGGTGGACGGAACCTTCCAGGTAGGACGTGGTGAATTTCAGCGCCATGGCTTGATTATGCTCCCGGCCGCATCCCGCCACGATCCGCGCCGGAGGCGTAAGCGCAGACGGAACGCACCGGGCAGCGGTCGCACTTCGGCTTGGCTTTGCAAACATTCTGGCCGTGGACTTTGAGCAGCAGGTAGGACCGCTGCCGATCATGAACTTGCGCCGGAACCTCCTGCTCGATCACTTCCTGCGACTCGCGATAGGTCACTCCGTAATTCTTGCGTTCCAGCCCGTGCACAATGCGGACCAGCACGTGCGCACAGTTGGAGGGAACGGCGGCGACCGGCGCGACACGAGCGAAGAGCAGGATGCGATCGGCGCCCGGATCGGCGATGCCATGAAAACGCTTGAGCGCGGCGCGCACTTTTGCGAGCGGGCCTGTGAAGAGCGCGTTGAGATCGCCGCTGTACTCTTCGTGAACGCGTCGCGCAATGTCGTGCAAGCGCATGGCGCGGAGCTCGGGCACCATGCCACCTGACTTGAGCGCAGCGGCCAACTGTGCCTGAGATGCCGCGAGGATCTGCGCAGGCTGAATCCCAACATGCTTCTTCAGCGCCTCCCAGCCGGCAGAGCAGCGCGCGTCCGACTGCGGGTAGCCGCAGTGCCACCAGACAAGGAACTCCCAGGGATCGACCGGGAATCCGGCCTGCTGCATGCCGTAGTGCGATTCCAGCCGGTCAAGCAGATCGGCAACGGCGATTGCTTTCCTTCCCATGGCGCACCCTCCGGTTCCGGTGCTGACCTCATCTATAACTCATCCTCAGTGCGATGGGGAACAGCCATTTACCATCACAATCAATGACTCGCGTAAGCAAGCTACTGGTTATGGCGGCATTGTACGCGGCGGAGTGCGCGGCAATTGCGGCGCCCAAACCGATTCCCGTGAAGGTCGTCGTCGTCGCCATGTTCGAAGTGGGCGCGGACACCGGAGACACGCCGGGTGAGCTTCAATACTGGGTGGAGCGCGACCATCTGGATCACGTGTATCCGCTGCCCGCGGGCTACCACGCGGCGCGCTTGAACAGCGCGGGCGAGATGGCGGTGCTTACCGGACCGGGAACCGCGCACGCCGCGGCAACCATCATGGCACTCGGCCTCGATCCGCGATTCGACCTGACGCATGCGTACTGGCTTATTGCCGGGATCTCCGGCGGGAGTCCCGACCGGATCTCGCTGGGCTCGGCAGCGTGGGCGCGCTGGGTGGTGGATGGCGATCTTGGCTATGAGATCGATGCGCGCGAGATTCCGCCGGACTGGAGTACGGGCAAGCTACCGCTTGGCAAGACGCGGCCCTTCGAAGAACCGGCGGAACCGCGGCCGGGCCAGGTGTACGAGTTGAACGCGCGCCTTGCGGAGTGGGCGTGCGGGCTCACGCGCGACGTGCCGCTGCCGGATTCCGGCAAGTTAAAGGAGGAGCGCGCGGCGTTCGATGGAGCAGCGGCCGAGAGGCCGCCGTTTGTGACCATGGGCGA
>Ga0265314_10006037_pt1 | contig 10783 bp, 11 predicted proteins | sample 4126metaG_FD_203106 | JGI IMG/M metagenome (GOLD analysis project Ga0265314, IMG submission 203106) | Rhizosphere microbial communities from Carex aquatilis grown in University of Washington, Seatle, WA, United States - 4-1-26 metaG | ecosystem: Host-associated > Plants > Roots > Rhizosphere >... | reverse complement strand
CGCGGAGTGTCGGTCGACCTCGCGCGCGAGCTGGCAACGCGAATGGGCGTGCCGGTCGCATTCGTGACCTACGCAGCTGCGGGGAAGGTCACCGCCGATGCCCGTGCAAACGTGTGGGACATCGCATTTGTCGCGGTCGACCCGGCGCGCGCCGTCGACATGGACTACAGCGCGCCCTACGTGCTGATCGAGGGCGCCTACGCCGTGCCGCGCGGCTCTCCCATCCGGTCCAACGGCGACGTCGATCGCGCCGGTCATCGTGTCGTTGTCGCAGCCGGCAGCGCGTACGACCTCTACCTTTCGCGGGAGCTGAAGCAGGCCGAACTCGTCCGAACGCCGACTTCGCAGGGCCCGGTTCCGGCGATGCTGGCGGAGCACTACGAGGTCGCCGCGGGCGTGAAGCAGCAACTCGAGGCCGATGCGAAGCGTCTGAGCGGAGTCGAGCTGCTCGCCGGGCGCTTCATGGTCATCCGGCAGGCGATGGCGACACCAAGGGACCGGACCGAAGGCGCACGATTCCTTGCGGCCTTCGTCGAGGAGATGAAGGCAAGCGGGTTCGTGGGCGCAGCGCTGGAGAGAAGCGGCGTGGAAGGCGCGATCGTTGCGCCACCCGCGGGCCGGGACGAATGACCTCGACGGCCGCGCACGCATGAACGCGCCGCCGGCATTGTTGCTATGATCGAACCCACACAAAGGGCGACCAAGATGAAACGGCACATTGCAACGGTACTGCTCGCAGCCTGTGTCGCATTGCCCGCGTCGGCTGCGCTCAAGCCCGGCGACAGCGCACCGGCGTTCACGGCCCCCGCGTCGCTCGGCGGCAGCGTGTTCACGTTTTCGCTCACCGAGGCGCTGAAGAAGGGGCCGGTGGTCCTGTACTTCTATCCGGCCGCCTTCACCACCGGATGCACGCAGGAGGCGCATGATTTCGCCGAGGCCGCCGACGCGTACAGCGCGCTCGGCGCGACGGTGATCGGCGTCTCGCACGACGACATCGACACGCTGAAGAAATTCTCCGTCAGCGAATGCCGCAGCAAGTTTGCGGTCGCCGCCGACGCCGACCAGTCCATCATGAAATCCTACGACGCGGTGCTGAAGCTCGTCCCGAAGTACGCCGACCGCGTCTCGTACGTGATCGCACCCGATGGCCGCATCGTCTATGCGTACACCGCGATGGATCCCGGCAAGCACGTGGCGAACACGCTCGACGCGCTGAAGAAATGGTCGGCGCAGCAGAAGCACTAGCGGACGCTCGGCGCGCGATGCCGCGTCGCTGACGGCAGGGTCGTTGCGCCCCTGGCGCATTGAAAGGGGAACGAGGTGAGCGACACGCCCGCAGCGGCGCCCGATCGCGTGCCGGATCCGACGGCGGCGGAAACGCCGGCTGTCCCCGGCAGTGCCGAGCCAGCGACGCCCGCGCCGGAGGCCACGGCGCATCCGCCCGCACCGGACGACGCGGTGAGCGTGACGGGCCGGCGGCACCTGAGGTGTTCGTTCACCGGCAATGCCGGCGATTATTTCCGCATCTGGATCGTCAATCTGCTGCTGACACTTCTGACCCTCGGCCTGTGGTCGCCGTGGGCCACGGTGCGCAAGCGCCGCTTCCTCTACGGCCACACGTGGCTCGCCGACGCCAACTTCGAATTTCACGGCAACCCGGTCGCCATCCTGCGCGGCAGGCTGATCGCGGCGGCGGCGCTCGGCGTGTACTGGTTCGTGGAGAATCTGGTCCCCGACTCCGCGGCCTGGCTCGTCGCGGTGCTCCTGTGCGGCGCGCCGTGGATCATCGCCCGCTCGCTCGCCTTCAACGCCGCCAATTCCAGCCATCGCGGCATACGGTTTCGCTTCCTCGGCACGTCGCGCGACGTCGCGCTCGCAATCTGGCCGCTCGCGCTGCTGCTGGTCCTGTTCGTCGCCGCAAGCCACAGTGCACTCGATGCGCTGGAGAATCCCGCCCGTGTCGCCGGCCAGCTCGGCGGCGTGTACCTGCTGCTGTTTGCCGCGTATCCGTATGCGATCGCGCGCATCCGCCGTCTCACCGTCGGCAAGGCGGCATGGGGAGATCAGCCTTTCCACTCGGGGCTGACGGTAGGAAAGGTTTACGCCATCTATGGCATCGGGATCATTCTGTGCGGGATCCCGCTGGTCGCGACGTTCCTCGCCGGCTTCTTCGCCGCGACGGTCATCGGGATGGCGCTGAAAGGCTCCCCCGCGGTGTTCTTCATCACCATTCCGATTTTCGTGCTGGGGTGGGTCGGCATCGTCATCGTCTGGACCGCGTACAACCGGTCCCGGATGACGAACCTCGTCCTCGGCACGGCGCGGCTTTCCGGCATCGCGCAGCTGCACAGCGCGATTTCCGGACGCAAGCTGGCGCGTCTGTACGCCGGCAACCTGATCGCGATCGTCGCCACCTGCGGGCTCCTGATCCCGTGGGCGGTCGTGCGGATCACGCGCTATCGGCTGCAGGCGCTGTCGGTCGAGATCGACGGATCGCTCGCGACCGTCGCCGCCGCGGTCGTCCAGGTGCCGCGCGCCACCGGTGAGGAGCTTGGCGAAATGTTCGGGTTCGACCTGGCGCTATGACCATGACGACCGGATCTTCCCTCGACGCGCATTGGTTCGACGGGCGCAGCGCTGCCGGCGAATCCGCTCAGGTCACCGTGACCGACGGGTACGTGCACGCGAAGATCGGCGACCGGCAGGTCGACATCCCAAGGAGCGACGTCGTCGTGTCCGCGCCGGTGGCCGGCATTCCGCTGCGATTCAGCCTTCCGGACGGCGGCGTGCTCGTCCTCGACGACGTCGCGGTGGATCCGCGCAGCGTTGGCGCCCGGACGCCGCAGGGCGTCGTTCATGCGCTCGAACGCAATCCGGCAGTCGTCGTCGTCGCGCTGGTTGCCGTCGTCGCCGTGGCGGTGCTCGCCTACCTGCGCGGGATTCCGTGGCTCGCCGACCGGATCGCGCAGCGCATACCGATCGCGGCGGAGGCGAAGCTCGGCAACGCCGCGCTCGCGAGCCTCGACCGGATCATGTTCGAGCCGTCGAAGCTCCCCGTGGAGGAGCAGGCCGACCTCCAGGCGCGCTTCGACCGCCTCGTCGCGCAAGCGGGATTGCCGTTCACGCCGAAGCTGCTTTTCCGCAATGCCGGGCACATCGGCGCCAACGCGCTGACGCTTCCCGGCGGCACCATCGTCGTCACCGACCAGCTGGTCGCACGGGTCGATTCGCAGGACGAGACGTCCGCGGTGTTCGCGCACGAGCTCGGCCACGTCGCGCACCGCGATTCGATGCGCGCGCTGCTCGCGCAGTCGTCGAGCGGCCTCGTGCTGGGCGCGCTGCTGGGCGACGTCAGCGGCATCGGTTCGCTCGCCGCCGCGGCACCCGCGATGCTGATCGGCTTGAGCTATTCGCGCGCCAGCGAGGAGCAGGCGGACGACTATGCGCTGGCGCTGCTGCCGCGCGCCGGACTTTCGCCGGCGCTCGTTGCCGACTCGCTGGAGGCGATCAGCGCCGCACAATGCTCGGCGGCCGAAGCGAAAGCGGATGCCAAGGGATGCGGCAAGTCGCGGCGCGGACGCCCGCAGCCGCCCGCCTACCTCTCGACGCACCCCGATCTCGAGGAACGTATCGCGCGGGCACGCGCTGCCGCCTCCCCCTGACCTACCCCGGATCGCGCGCGCAGCGCCCCCCGCGCGTGCCCCCCGGCGTCGCGGTCCTCAGACGTGTCGCCCGAATTGGCCCCGACGCCGATCATCGGTAAAGCACATTAATATTTATATAACAATCAATTGAATAATATTCCTAATGCTGGACATCAGATAAAACCCCGATCTGCGAGGCTCTGGCACGCATCCTGCAATACCCATGGCACATCAAAGGATTTGACGCCATGACAAGCAGGAGAGACCTCGAAGCCCTCGTCACCCGCAACCTTGCGGCGAGCGGGCTGGCACCCGTGCCGGGACAGTTCGCGTTCGCACACAAGGGGCAGGCCGTGGCGCTGACGCTCGACGAAAGCCCGTACACAGGTTACTTCCTCACCGTGCACGATCGCGGCCGCGCCGTGCGCCAGTTCCGGCCGCGCGCCGGGCATTACGACTGGGGCATAATCGCCGCGATCATTGTCGAGATCGCCGAAAGCCGCGTGCAGCACCGGCAGGCGTGGACGAGTCCGGAAGGCGTGCGCGAGAACAACCGCAGGATCGCCGAAGAGCTGACGACGATCACGGGCGCCGGACCCGAATCACGGCTGTCGATCGAGCCCTCCTCCGCCGTGCCGGGAAAGGTGCGCGTGAAGCTTTCCGAGATCGAACTCGATCCCGTGTCGGTGATGCGACTCTACGCGGCCGTCTCGCACGTGCTGCCGCCGGCGAAGCGCAAGCCCGCGCCGGGCTGACCGCGCCGGGCTGACCGCGCCGGGCTGACCGCGCCGGGCTGACCGCGCCGCCGCGACCGACGCAGCGGCGTCCGCAGGCGCACCGCCGCGCAACGGACGCCGACCGGGGTAGACTTGCGTCCCCCAACGGCATTGCATTCATCGATGAAACTCTCGGCTCAGCTCGTCCTTTGGCTATCGCTCGCGTTCGCCGGCGTCTGCATCGCCTATGCCGGCTTCGGATTCTCGTCGATCGACGCCGGCGCCGACCCGCAGATCGTCGCGGACAGCCGGGGCTATGCGTGGTTCTGGCTTTTCCTCGGCGGGATCGGCCTCGCGATGGCGTTCGTATCCTGGCTCATGGTGAAAGGCCGGCTCGGCGGCGACGACTGACGCGCACGCTGCGCGCGCATCACACGCACCTTCGCTTCGCGTTCGACCATTCGAGCTGCACCGTGTGCACGCCGACCTTGCGGAAGTTCCACGCGCAGATGTCGCCGATCTCGCCGTTCACGTCGTCGTACCAGCCCGTGCCCGGGACGGGATCGGTGATGGCTTCGCAGAGTTCGTGCGAGCTCGTGCCGGTGAGCGCATCCTGCGCGCTCATCCCGCCAAGACAGCCGCTGCACGTCGGATACGGCATCACCGCGTAATAGGTCGACCCCGCGTTGCTGTGGTACCCGCAGTAGCTCTGGCATGACTTGCCGCCGCCCATGATCGACACGATCCCGGGGTCGAGATAGACGAAGTACAGCGTGTTCGCGGTGGGCTTTTGCACCGTCTTCGCCCTGATCCATTTCGCGAGCGCCTGCTGCACGGCGCTGTCGGTCACGCTGCCCTTCGGCGCACCGGTGCCGATGACCTTCGTTCCGATCAGGGTGCCGTGGCCGATCGCCTTGCCGGGCACCGAATACTCGGCCAGCTGGTCGGTCAATTCGCTCCCCAGGATATCGGTGAAAAACGCGCTGATGCCGTCCCGGACCTTGCGGGCCGGCTCCGCGTTCCACTGGCGCCCCCAGAAAATGGCGAACACCTCCACATTGGACAGCAGCGCTCCGCCGCGATAGGTGAGCTTCGCCTTCGCCGGTGCTGCGTGCGGCTTGCCGTCGAACGGGTCGCCACGGTCGCGCGCGCCCAGTGCGCCGAGCGCGTACATCGGCTTCCCCGTATGCAGCGGAACGATGCGGATCGCCTCGCCGGCGGGCGGCCGCGGCGTCGCCGGACGGCTCGCGCGTGGCACGTTCCGGCGTGTAGCGGGACTCTTCGCTGCAGTTCGCGGGGTTCGCGTTGCCATCGATGTCGCTCCTCCGGCGTCGTCGCACGATCTCAAAATGATACGGCACTCCGGGTGCGCACGGGATCCCCGCAACGGCGTCGTGTTGCAGGGCCTCCCCCGTCATCCCCGTTTTGGCGGGATAATGCGGGCAGCAGGACCGTTTCGCGCCTGCGGAGAATCCACCATGACCGACATCGTCGGCATGCTCGGCGCCGAAGCCGACAGCCTGCTGCAGCACGTGTGCAAGGGAATCCCGAAGGCGTCGCTGCACGTCCCGGGACCCGATTTCGTCGACCGCATCGTCGCGCCCGGCGATCGCCCGCCGGCCGTAATGCGCAGCCTGCAGCAGATGTTCGACCACGGCCGGCTCGCCGGCACCGGCTACCTTTCGATCCTCCCGGTCGACCAGGGCATCGAGCACAGTGCCGGAGCGTCGTTCGCGAAGAACCCGATGTACTTCGATCCCGAGAACATCGTGAAGCTTGCCCTCGCGGGCGGATGCAACGCGGTCGCCTCGACGCTCGGCGTGCTGGGCGCCTGCGCGCGCCGGTACGCGCACAAGATTCCGTTCCTGCTGAAATTCAACCACAACGAATTCCTCACCTATCCCAACCGGTTCGACCAGATCTTCTTCGCGAGCATCAAGCAGGCGAAGGACATGGGCGCCGTCGCGGTCGGCGCGACGATCTACTTCGGTTCCGCGGAATCGAGCCGGCAGATCGTCGAGGTCAGCCGCGCGTTCGAGACCGCGCACGATATGGGGATGGCGACGGTGCTGTGGTGCTACCTGCGCAACCCCGAATTCAAGAAGGACAAGGACTATCACGTGTCCGCCGACCTCACGGGACAGGCGAATCATCTCGGCGTGACGATCGAGGCCGACATCATCAAGCAGAAGCTGCCCGAGAACAACGGCGGCTACCTCGCGCTCTCCACCAAGGAGAATCCGTACGGCAAGACGGACATGCGGATGTACACCGAGCTCGCGACCGAGCATCCGATCGATCTCACGCGCTACCAGGTCGCGAACTGCTACATGGGCCGCGCCGGGCTCATCAATTCGGGCGGCGCGTCCGGCGCCAACGACCTGCACGACGCCGTGCGCACCGCCGTGATCAACAAGCGCGCCGGCGGGATGGGGCTCATTTCCGGCCGCAAGGCGTTCCAGAAGCCGATGCCGGACGGCGTTGCGCTGCTGAACGCGATCCAGGACGTCTACCTGTCCCGCGACATCACCATCGCCTGAACCGATCCGTCGTCTCGACTCCGCCAGCCAGGCCTTCCCGCAGAACCGCCCGCCGCGATGGAATCACACGTCAACGACATCGCGCGGGTCATCCAGCTCGCCGTCGCGCCCGTGTTCCTGCTGACGGCGGTCGCAACGCTCATCAATGCGCTGAACATCCGGCTGGGCCGCGCCATCGACCGGCGCCGCGTTCTGCTCGACCATATAACGCAGATCGCCCCGGAAGGGCTCCCGGGCGTGCATTCGGAGCTGCGCATCCTGTTCCAGCGCATTCGCCTCGTCTATCTCGCGATCCTCGCCGCGGTCGTCGGCGCGCTGCTGGTCTGTCTCGTCGTCGCCAGCGCCTTCGTCGGCGCGCTGACGGGCATCGACATCTCGCGCGTCGTCGCCGTGCTTTTCATCCTCTCGATGTTCGCGATGATCGCGTGCCTCGGCATCCTGTTGCGCGAGGTGTTCGTGGCGGTCGCCGAATCGACGTCGCACCATCGGGTGTTCTTCGCGAAGATCGAAGGCGGTTAGGGAGCCTCTGCACAAGCATTCGCGGTTGCGACGGAGGCGTTTCGGGATGGATTGCCTCAGTTGCCAAATGAGGCGGACCGAAGCGAATGGCCGGCCCCCTTCGCGAGGGCCGCGCTCAGCTACCAAAATGAGCAGACCGCCCGAAACGCCTCGTCCCTTCGGGCTGCTGCCCAATGCGGCGTCTGCGGCCTCGTTTGCCTACTGAGGCTCCTCGGCATCGTAGACTCGGCTACGACCTTCGTCGCGCGTCTTGCAGCCATCCGCATCGGGCGCCAGCAGCGCAATCGTGAATACCTGTGCAGAGGCTCCCTGGCGCCCTGCGTTTCTCGTTCAGCCGGCGCTCGCGGCGAGATAGGACTCGCTGTCGGCGAGGAAATGCGGGCCGGCGTCGGAGCGCACCGCGGTGCCGACGCCGTCGGCCGTGAGCACCTCGAGCAGCAGCGCGCTGGTCACGCCGCCGTCGATGATGTGCACCGAGCGCACGCCATCGCGCACCGCTTCCAGCGCCGCCGTAAGGCGCGGCTGCATTCCGCCTCTCACGGTGCCGTCGCGGAGAAGTCCCTCGGCCTCGGTCGCCGTCAGCACGTAGCGCAGCTTGCCGGCGGCGTCATGGACGCCGGCGACGTTGGTCATCAGGATCAGCTTCTCGGCGCGGAGTGCGCGCGCGAGCTCGCCGGCGACGATGTCGGAATTGATGTGGTACGCGGTGCCGTCGGCGCCGACGCCGATCGGCATGATCACCGGGATGAAGCTCTTCGACAGCAGCAGGTCGATCACGTCGGTGTCGATCGATTCGACGTCGCCGACGAAGCCGTAGTCCGGCGCCGGCGCGCCGTTCACGCCCGACGGCACGGCCATGGGACAGGCGTGGATGAAGCGGCCGTCCTGGCCGTTCAGGCCGACTGCGCGGCCTCCGAAGCGGTTGATGTGGCCGACGAGTTCCTGGTTGCGCTCGTCCAGCACCATCTCGACGACCTGCATCGTCCGCTCGTCGGTGAGACGCATTCCCTCGTGCCGGCGGATCTCGATCCCCATCTGACCCAGCAGCTCGTCGATGCGCCAGCCGCCGCCGTGGACGACGATCGGCTTCATTCCGACGAGGCGCAGCAGCGCGACGTCGCGCGCGAACCCGGCGGTCAGCGCCGGGTCGGCCATCGCGCCGCCGCCAAAGCGGATCACCAGCGTCGTCGCGTGATAGGCGCGGATGTAGGGGAGCGCTTCGGCCAGGATGCGGGCCTTGTGTGACGCGGAAATGCCGGGGACGGACACGATCGGGAGGGCGCCGGAGGACAGAACCCGCGAAGCTTATCCGAATTCGTAGTCCCTGCCGGCGGAGGTTTGTTGACGCCGCGCCATTTATGCTATTGTCATAGCGTTGCATCGTCCCGGTGGAGCCCCGTCATGAAGGAACGCACCCTGCTCGCCGATCGGCTTTATTTCGGCATGGAACCGGACCGGCTCCGCGCGTCGGCCAAGCGGGTGCTGTCCCGCGTCTCCGGCATCCGCAAGGAACACGCACGCATCAGCGCCCGCAACCTGCGCCAGGACTTCGAGCTGACGACAATCGAGGGCCAGGCGTTCGTCGGCGAGCTCGTCGCACAGGGATTGCTCCGCGAGCGCTCGACCTCGGCCGGGCACTATCGGCCGACCCGCCGGCTGGCGGAAATCGCCCATGCCCGCGTCGTCCCGCCGCTGTCACGCTCCCGCGCAAAAATGATGGTGGCGAAGGCCACCGAGCTCGCCACACTGATCAACGTCCGTTGGTCGCGCATCCCGCTCGAAGTCGAGACGATCGCGACGTTCGGCAGCTACATGAGCCGCGACACCGAGATCGCCGACGTGGGGCTCGGCATCGTGCTGCGGCTGCGTCCGCCCGAGCGGCGCGCCCGGTTCCTCAGCATCGCGACCAAGGTCGAAGGCGCGAGGGAAATCAAGGCCGCGTTTGCCGGCATCAGCTCCTATGTCGAGGTGCAGCTCGTCAACGAGCTGCGCGAGGTGCCGCGCCCGTTCGCCGTCGTCTTCCACGACGACCTGCCGTAGCCCGCCTGGGTCAGTGGCTCGTCGCCGCGACGTCGAGCCACGCGCAGAGCGCTTCCTTGAGGGCCACGCCGGCGCGGGCGAATGCCGCGTCGCGCGGATCGAGCCGCGCGGCGTGATGGACGATGCGATCGTAGGCACGACGGCGTTCCGCCGGCGACAGCGCCGGATCCTGGATCGCCTGGCGAAACGCGTCGGCCTCGGACACGAAGCCCGTCGAGGTGAAGCAGATGCCCTGGCGCCGGTCCATGCGACCTCCGATCGTTTGCCCGAATGAAGTCGGGGCGGTTCGTGCCGCGGGCGCCGTTGCGCGCCCGCACGCACCCTTGAGCATGGAGTGTGCCAACCGGTGCGCGGAACGAGGGACATGCGCACGCAGGTCCACCTTGATCACTACAACTTTGGAGCCAAGGCCGTATAATTCGCCGATTGCCACTGACCAGCAGGCGCTCGGCCGTCCGTCGCGCGTCGCGGGCCACGGGATCGGAGAAACACAGTGCAAGCTAGGACTTTCGCGTTGGCGATGCTGGCCGGCCTGTTCGCCGCCGGCGCCGGCGCCCAGGGGCCGGTCCTCACGCTGGCCGTGACCGAAGGCGTCACCTACCAGGCAACACCGAAGGAAATCCGCGACAGGTTCACGCCGCTCGCGGAGTACGTCGGCAAGGCGACCGGGAAACACGTGAAGATCGTGCTGGTGCCGGCGTACGACGACCTGCGTGCCGGTCTCGCCAAGCAGGAATACGACCTCGCGTTCGTGCATCCGGCGCACGTCGCCATGGCGGCGATCAAGGCGGGGCGCTATCGCGCGATCGCGTGGACGTCCGGCTTCACCGACTACACGGTCTCGCTGCTCACGAATGCGGGCGCGCCGCTGAAGACGTTGGGTGACCTGCGCGGGAATACGGTGGTTACGCCCGACTCCGATTCGATCACAGCGGTGATGGTGCGTGCGATGTTCCGCACCGGGAACCTGACGACCACCGAGGCCAAGCCGCCTCCTCCGACGGCGGCGCGCGTGATCACGACGCGCTATCAGGATGCGGTGCCGTTCTACCTCGACAACGGGTTCGCGCAGGTCGGCGCGACGGCGGCGAAGGGCGTCGTCAAGTCGTGGACCGACAAGGGCGGCGCCGTGCTGACGCAGTCGCGATCGGTGCCGATCAAGCAGCTGATCGCGTCGACGCGGATGACCGCCGAGGAGCAGGAGCAGGTCCGCGACGCGCTCATCGGCATGAGTCAGACGAAGGGCGGCCGCGAGGCGCTCGAGGTCGTCGGCTACAAGGGATTCGTCGCCCCGGATCGCAACGTCGAGACTGCCGCGATCAGC
>Ga0265314_10006035_pt1 | contig 10787 bp, 7 predicted proteins | sample 4126metaG_FD_203106 | JGI IMG/M metagenome (GOLD analysis project Ga0265314, IMG submission 203106) | Rhizosphere microbial communities from Carex aquatilis grown in University of Washington, Seatle, WA, United States - 4-1-26 metaG | ecosystem: Host-associated > Plants > Roots > Rhizosphere >... | reverse complement strand
CACTTTCGTTCAGGTGACGGACCCGGTAACGGGCGTCGGCAAGGACGATTTCTATAACAACGATATCGCGGGATTCGTGGAAGATAGCTGGAAAGTGCGGCCGAACATCACGCTGAACCTAGGGATCCGCTACGACGTCTTCCTGATTCCTGCCCCGCCTAAGCCGAACCTGGCTACGCCGTTGACGCAGCTTTATACTTCGACCATTAACGTTCCCAAAAATCAATTCCAGCCGCGCCTCGGTATGGCTTGGGAACTTCGCAAGGGCACGGTGCTGCGCGCCGGTTACGGCATGTTCTACGGCAAGACCAGCAACAGCACATACTACGCCACCCGCGTGGAGAATGGCAGTTTTCAGCAGACTTATAACTGCTCCATCACATCCTGCCCCACGCTGGCGTTTCCGAACGTGATCTTCGTCCCGCCGGGTGGCGCGCCGGTGGCTCCCTTCGCGGGCGCTTTGACGCCGGTGGTGGCGCCCATCACCTTGTCATCGAATACGGCCACTACGCGCGGCCAGGACCCGGGCTGGGTGAATCCGCTGGTTCACGAAGCGGATGTAACCATCGATCAGCAATTGCCGGGCAACATCGGTATTTCCGGTTCGTGGGTATTTAGCCGGGCGCTGCATCTGCCGGTATTCACCGACGGCAACCTGGGGCCGACGACGGCTACCAAGACCTACACTTATCCGGGTGGCTCCACTTTCACGGTTCCGTTCTATACCAGCGCCAACCGTCTGAACGCGACTGGCCCCATTCTCGTTGGCCGCAGCACCGTGAACTCGCTTTACAACAGCTTCGTGCTCAATATTCGCAAGCGCATCCAACATGGGGTGGAATTCAATATCAACTATACGCTCAGCAAAGCGGAGGACGACGGCCAGGTAGGAGGGCAGTTCGGGACCTTCAACGGAACCGATTCCACAGTCGATCCCTACAACCAAAAAGGCATGTGGTCGCTTTCCGATCTGGATCAGCGCAATCGCTTTTCAGCCAACGTGGTGTGGCAGCCGCAGTTCGCGCAGCACTGGTCGAACAAACCCGCCAAGCTGATTGTGAACGGGTGGGTGCTATCGGGCATCTTCACGGCGGCGTCGGGTCAGCCGATCACGGGCCTGATCTCCGGTACACCGGCTGGCGCGATCGATGGTGGCCTTACCGGCGGCATGGTGAACAATTCGGGCACTCCTCCCTCGAGCTACGAAGATCCGAGCGTTCCGCGCAACTTCTATGCTGGCCCCGGCTATTGGGACATCGATACCCGTGTCAGCCGGGAGTTCACGTTTAAGGAACGCTACAAGTTCTCTTTGGTTGGGGAAGCTTTCAATCTCCTGAACCACACCAACATTCTGGGCGTCAACACGACGCAGTACTCGTTGTCGGGGACTACGCTTTCCCCGGTAGCGACATTCCTGACTCCGACCACGACCAGCAATGGTTTAGTGGGCGCGCGCCAGTTGCAGGTCAGCGCGCGTTTCTCGTTCTAAGAACGGCATCGTAAGCAACACGGCGCTCCGGGTGGCAAACATTTGTCATCCAGGAGCGCCGTTCTATTTTTGTGATGATATAAGCAGGTGCTCCGGCGTATTCTCACACTTGCGTTGTTGGCCGCGCCCGCCTTTGCGGCGGACTGGGTGGAATATCGCTCGGGGCCGCTGCATGTTTTCAGCGACGCGGGGGATGGCAAGGCGCGCGAGCGGCTCACGCAACTGGAGCAAATCCGCTATGTGCTTGGCGCGCTCCTGGGGAAGACCGAACTCACTACTGTCTGGCCTATAGATGTGGTGGTGTTCGCGAATCAAAAAGAATATGGGGCGCACGCGCTGCCGCAGCCGTTGGTCGACGGCGGATCGGCTACGCTGGCGGCATGGACGGCGGATACGGCGCTGCCGCGGGATCTGCTGCGCGCGATCACCCGGCGGCTGCTCGAAGACAACGCGGGACGCATGCCCGAGGACATCGAAAGCGGGCTCTGCGATCTGTTTTCGACCATTGAAGTGAATGCTACACGGGTGAAGATCGGGGCGCCGCTCGGCGACATTACGGGCGACCGACTGCGCGGCTGGGCCAAGCTGCAAATGCTGGAGACGCAGCCGGAATATAGCGGCAAGCTGCGTACCTACATCAACAACATGCAGAACGCTGGCGAAGAAGACCAGGCCGCGCGCAATGCTTTCGACATGAACGCTGCGAAGCTGGCGGCGCAGGTGGACGCGTACCTGAAGGCGGGGAAATTCGAAGCGGCGCCGGTGACTGGGAAGGCGTTGAGCCCTAGCAAAGACTTTATCGAAAAGAATCTGGACCGCGCCACGGTGGACGCGCTGCTGGCGGAACTGGCGGCAGGGGGCAAGAGTTTTCCGCCTGACAGTCCACGGGACTTGTTGGCGAAGAACACGATGCCGGCGCTGGAGCTGGCGATTCGAGCGAATCCTAAGTGGGCCGAGCCGCAATTCAAGATCGCGGCGCTCGAGACTGATCCCGCGCACAAGATCGCGCGTTTGAAGATGGCGGCGTCGCTTGCTCCGCGCAACGCTGTTTACTGGCAAACGCTGGCTACCGCGCAGGCGGCCGCGAACTTGTATGCAGACGCGGAGAAATCGTGGACTGCGGCGGAGCGCGCTGCGGGCACGCCGATCGAGAAGGAACAGATTCATCGCGCGAAACTCGCTTTGGAAGAAAATCGGGCTGAGTTTGAAGCTTCCGAGAAACGGCGGCAACAGGAAGAAGAGGCGCGAGATCTGCAGCGCGTGAAGGACAATGCCGCGGCCGAGATTCGCGCGGTGGAGCAGGCCGCGAACCAGCGCATGGCCGCCAACAACGGAAACGTGAAGGGCGCGGTGCCGTGGTATGGCGATCCGACCGGGCAAAAAGTTTCGGGGACGCTGTCGCGCGTCGAGTGCCTCAACGGCGGGCAGATGCGGTTGACGATCCAGCAGGCGGGTTTTCCGATACGGCTGCTGATTCGCAATCCTAAGCAACTCACAGTAACCGCCGATTCGGGCGAGGCTGAGTTTGCTTGCGGCGTGCAGAAGCCGGCGCGCAAGATCGAAGTCCAGCACGACGGAAAAGCGGATGCGAGACTGTCGACGATGGGCGACATTGTGACGGTCAAGTTTCCCTGATGGCGAGCCGGCTGCGGTGGGTGGTCCTCAGCATTTTCGTTATCGCCACTGCGTTGAATTATCTGGACCGGCTGCTCCTGGCGGCGCTCGCGCCTACTCTGAAGAGTGAATTTCATCTTTCGAACACGCAGTACGGCGGCGTGATTTCGGTGTTCTCGATTGTGTATGCGGTGATGGCTCCGCTGGCGGGATGGTTTATCGATCGTGTGGGATTGAACGCAGGAATCACGGTGTCGATGGCGGTTTGGTCGGCGGCGGGGATGGCGACGGGGTTGACGCGGTCGTTCGGCGGATTGCTGGCGTCGCGCACGGTTCTGGGTATCGGCGAGGCGGCGGGGATTCCTTGCGCGGGCAAGGCCAACGGAGTGTACTTACAGCCGCGCGAATTGGCGTTCGGGACGGCGCTGAACCAGGTGGGCATCACGGTGGGGAGCATCGCGGCGCCGCTGATGGTGGCGGTGATGGCTCCGGCGTATGGGTGGCGCAGCGTGTTTGGGGTGTGCGGGGCGCTGGGATTTTTATGGATTCCGGTGTGGTGGATCACGGCGAGGAGAATCGCTGTACCTAAGACGGAAGTGGCGGCGGCGTCCAACGGAATCGGCAAAATTTTGCGCGACAGGCGGATCTGGGGGCTCGCCGCGGCGAATGCGCTGGTGATGACGTTGTATACACTGTGGACGAATTGGACCACGTTGTATTTTGTCGAGCAACATCATCTGACGGAGATCCAGGCGAACGAAAACTTCGCGTGGATTCCGCCGGTGTTCGCGACGCTGGGCGGCTTCGCGGGCGGATGGATGGCGTTCAGTGCGATTCGTACTGGTACCGATGTGTTGCGCGCGCGGCTGCGTATCTGCTGGCTGGCGGCGGCGGTGATGTTGCTGACGGCTGCGGTGCCGCTGATGCCGACTCCGGCGCTCGCGGCTGCGCTGATCAGCTTCAGCTTTTTTTGGTGTCTGGCGATTTCTACCAACCTCTACGCCATGCCTATCGACTTTTTCGGCGCGCGCCATGCGGCTTTCGGAGTGTCGATTCTGACGGCGTCTTATGGGCTGATGCAGACGGTGCTGTCACCGCTGATCGGAGCGATGGTGGATCATTTTGGATTCACGGCGGTGTGTGTTTCCCTGTCGGTGATGCCGTTGGTGGGCATTGCCATCCTAAGAGCTACGACGCGATGAATGTGCGCGCTGCTACGGACAAAGATCTAGAGGCGATCGCGGAGATCCAGGCGCGGTCAGCGGAGGCATCGCAGTGGGATCCGGCCAGTTATCTCACCTATGAATGTCTTGTGGCGGCCGATCCGCAGGTCGTGGGTTTCCTGGTCGCGCGCCAAACTGCGCCAGGCGAACGTGAGATCCTCAATCTCGCCGTCGACCCGTCGCAGCGCAGGCGCGGGGTGGCACGCGCGCTGCTCCAGGTGGAACTGGGACACGAAAAAACGCAGTGGTTTTTGGAGGTTCGCGCGTCCAACACAAGCGCCATCGTGCTGTACCAGAACGCCGGTTTCCGGGTGGCTGGGAGGCGGGAAGCGTACTATAGCAATCCGCCGGAACCAGGTATTGTCATGAAGTTTGATTCATGATATTGTCATGGTGCGCCGAGGTATTTAAACCCTATTAGGAGGGCGTTCGATGGAGCAAGCAAGCACAGAATTGAAAGCGCATTTGATGGCGACCAGCGAGGAATTCCGCCAGTTGGCCGCGCAGCACGCCGAGTTCGAACGGCAGCTGGATGCTATTGAAGCGAAACCTCATGTGACCCCTGAGGACGAGGTAGAGGAGCATCGCATCAAGAAGTTGAAACTGCACGTGAAGGACCAGATGAACGACATTCTGGCCCATAGCAAAGCGGAGAAAGTAGCCTGAATCATCGGGTGCGCTGAATTTAGCGAGGGCCGGGCCGCAAGGTCCGGCTCTTCGTATTTTAGGGCAGGTTATAATAAGGCCACATGGACGAAAAAGAACGTTCGCGCGCGCTGGGAGCAACACTCAGCCAGATCGAAAAACAGTTCGGCAAAGGCTCGGTGATCCGTTTGGGCGGACAGCCGGTGCAGGCCGTGCCTTCGATTTCCACAGGATCGATTTCGGTCGATTTCGCGCTGGGGATCGGCGGGTTTCCGCGCGGGCGCATTTCGGAAATTTTCGGGCCGGAATCGTCGGGCAAGACTACCATTGCGCTACAAGTGGTTGCGGAGGCCCAGAAGATTGGCGGGATGGCGGCGTATATCGACGTCGAGCATGCGCTCGATCCGGCGTATGCGCGCAAGCTGGGCGTGGACGTGGACAATCTGCTGGTTTCGCAGCCGGATTATGGCGAGCAGGCGCTTGAAATCACGAACGCGCTGATTACTTCGGGCTCGATCGATGTGCTGGTGGTGGATTCAGTGGCGGCGTTGGTGCCGAAGGCTGAGCTCGACGGCGAAATGGGCGACAGCTTCATGGGCGTGCACGCGCGGCTGATGTCGCAGGCTATGCGCAAGCTGACCGGGATCGTTTCGAAATCGAACACTTGCCTGATTTTTATCAACCAGATTCGAGAGAAGATCGGGGTGATGTTCGGGAACCCTGAGACCACTACGGGCGGGCGCGCGCTGAAATTTTATTCCAGTATTCGCGCGGACATTCGCCGGATTGCTGCTATTAAGGATGGCGACGTGGTTACGGGGAATCGCACCAAGGTCAAGATCGTGAAGAACAAGATGGCGCCGCCGTTCCGCGAGGCGGAGTTCGACATTATTTACGGCGAGGGGATTTCGAAGGAAGGGGATCTCATCGATCTGGGCGTCGCGCAGAATTTGGTGGAGAAGAGCGGGGCTTGGTATAGCTACAAGGGCGAGCGCATTGGGCAGGGTCGTGAGAATGCCCGGCAGTTTTTGAAGGATAATCCGGAAACCTTTAAGAAGCTGGATGTGGAGCTGCGGAAGGCTTTGGGGTTGACTAAGGCGGATGTAGCTGCGGTGCCCGTGCCTGCTCCGGTGGTGGCGGCGGCTCCGGCAGCGGCTGCGAGTCGCGGGCGCTAGAGTTCCTATTTTTCTATCACGAAGCTGCCTACGAACAACGCGTCGATTCCGGAGGAGTAGAAGCTGCGGACGGCGTCGCGGGGCGTCGAGACTAATGGGTCGCCGAACAAGTTAAAACTTGTGTTGTAGAGCACGGGCAGGCCGGTGGCTTTGCCGGCTTCGTGCAAGAGGCGATGGTAGATGGGGTTGTCGCGCTCGGCTACGGCATGGACGCGCACGATGTCTTCGCCTAGGATTGCGGTTTCAAAAGTCTTGCGATGCTGCGGTTTTACGCGGCCTACCGTGGCTAGATTGGCGGCGTTGGGGCCGGCTTCGAAGTACTCGGAGGCCAGCTCGGCGGGAACGGACGCGGCGAATTTGCGGAAGGGCTCGCGGTGCTTGATGAAGACGTTCAGATTTTCCGTCGAGTAGGGGTCTAGCGGCGAGGCCAGGATGCTGCGGTTGCCTAGTGCGCGCGGCCCGAATTCCATGCGGCCTTGCATCCAGGCCACGATCTTGCGTTCGCCCAACATGCGGACGGCTTTCGCTAGAACATCGTCAGTCGAGCGCATGTATTGGAAGCGCAGCTTGCAATTTTCCAGCACCTTCTTGATTTCTTCGCGGCCGTAGCTGGGGCCTAGCAGCAGCGACATTGCGCCGCCGCGCTCGGTGTGGCCTTGGCGCTGGTGCCAGACGTGGAATGCTCCGCCGAGCGCGGTACCGGAGTTGCCGGCGGCGGGCTGCACGAACACGTTTTTCCAGCGGCCGCTGCGTTCGAGGAACTCTATTAATAAGGCGTTGTAGAACAGGCCTCCGGCTAAGCACAAGTTTTCGCCTTCACCAGCCATGGCTAACACGGTGTCTTCGACGGCGCGCTGCAGGCCGTGGGCGATCGCCGGCGCGAGAGATGCGGGGATCGGGGCGCCGTCTTCGAGGCCGAGGCGTTCGAAAAATTTCGCGCTGAAGCCGCCGCTGGCGGTGCGATGGCCGTCGAAGAAAGTGGCGTCGAGGCGTCCGCTGGCGGCGGCGATTTCGTGGAATAGTTGGTGGAAACGGTCGTCGCCTGATGTCGAGAGCCACTGGACTTTGTGTTCATCGGCGCCGGCGTGGAAGCCCAGCAACTCTGTCACGGCGCTGTAGAGCCAGGCCAGCGAATCCGGATACTGCCATTCTTTTTCGAGCTGCAGTTGGTTCGCTTGCGCGTTCCAGCGCGCACCGCAGCAGAAGTCGCCGGTGTGGTCGAGCGTCAGCACTGTCGCGCTTTCGAAGGGTGAGGCGAAGAATGCCGATGCGGCGTGGGCCAGGTGATGTTCGACGACGGCGACTTCGGCCTTGGGGAACAATTCGCGCAGGGAGAAGTGCAAGGATGGATCGACGGGGCGCACTACTGCTACACAATCGACGGCGTCGCGATCGATACCGGCCAGGCGCAGGCATTCGGCCAGCGCGGCTTCGGGAACACCAGCGCGCGCGCCGCGAGTGAGCTTCGATTCTTCGATGGCCGCGATGATGGTTCCGTCTTTCAGAACGGCGCATGCGCCGCCGCCTTGCAGGCCGCCTAATCCGAGAATAATCATGTTCTATTTCTTCTTCTCGATTTTGGCCCAGGTGTCTTTTAGCGTTACCGTCCGGTTGAAGACCGGCGTCTGCGGCGTGGAGTCGCGGTCGACGCAGAAGTAGCCCAGGCGCTCGAATTGATAGCGGGCGCCGGGAGCGGCGCTGGCCAGGCTGGGTTCAAGTTTGCAGCCGGTCAGCGTTTGAATGGACTGCGGATTTAGATTGTCGGTGAACTCACGGCCTTCGGGGACGTCGTCGGGATCTTCTTTGGTGAACAGCGTTTCGTAAAGGCGAACCGTTGCGTTGATGGCGTGCTCGGCTGACACCCAATGGATGGTGGACTTCACCTTGCGGCCGTCCGGTGGAGAGTTGCCGCCGCGGGTCTCCGGATCGTAAGTGCAGTGGACTTCCACCACTTCGCCTTTCTCGTTCTTGACGACGCCGGTGCAGGTGATGAAATAGCCGTAGCGCAGACGCACTTCGCGGCCGGGCGACAAGCGGTAAAACTGCTTCGGCGGATCTTCGCGGAAGTCGTCTTGCTCGATATAGAGGACCTTGGAAAACGGTACATGACGCGCGCCGTCGCCCGGATCTTCCGGATTATTGATGGCTTCCATCTGCTCCACTTGATCATCGGGATAGTTGTCGATCACGACGCGCAGGGGATTGAGCACGGCCATGACGCGCAGCGCGCGTTGGTTCAGATCTTCGCGGACGCAGTATTCGAGCAGCGAGAGTTCCGTGACGCCATTGGTTTTCGACACACCCAGGCGGCTGCAGAAGTTGCGCAGAGATTCGGGCGTATAGCCGCGGCGGCGCATGCCGGAGATGGTGGGCATGCGGGGATCGTCCCAGCCGTTCACGTAGTTCTCCTTCACCAGCTTGAGCAGTTTGCGCTTGCTCATCATGGTGTAGGTGAGGTTCAAGCGGTCGAATTCAATCTGCTGCGGGTGATGGATGCCGAGTTGTTCGACGAACCAATCGTAGAGCGGGCGGTGGTCTTCGAATTCCAGAGTGCAAATGGAATGCGTGATGCCTTCGATCGAATCCGATTGGCCGTGCGCGTAATCGTACATCGGATAAATGCACCATTCCTTGCCCGTGCGGTGGTGCTCGGCGTGGAGGATGCGGTACATGATGGGATCGCGCAGGTTGAGATTCTTCGACGCCATGTCGATTTTGGCGCGCAGGGTGCGGGCGGCGTCGGGAAATTCGCCGGCCTTCATGCGGGCGAACAGGTCCAGATTTTCTTCCACGGAGCGGTTGCGATAGGGGCTCTCTTTACCGGGTTCGGTGAGGGTGCCGCGCTGTTCGCGGACCTGCTCGCCGGTGAGATCGCAGACGTAGGCTTTGCCGGCTTTGATCAGCTGCACGGCCCATTCGTAGAGCTGTCCGAAATATTCGGAGGCGTAGAAAATGCGGTCGCCGAAATCGCCGCCGAGCCATTTGACGTCTTCGATGATGCCTTCGACGTACTCGGTTTCTTCCTTCGAAGGGTTGGTGTCGTCGAAGCGGAGGTTGCACTGGCCGCCGAATTCTTTGGCGAGGCCGAAATCCAGATGGATGGCTTTGGCGTGGCCGACGTGCAGGTATCCGTTGGGCTCGGGAGGGAAGCGCGTGCACACACGGCCCCCGTATTTATTGGTCTGCAGGTCGTCCTGAATGATGTCGCGGATGAAGTTGGACGCAGCCGTCGCGGCTGGGGTGGAAGTACTTTCGCTCATGATATTTCTCCGGCGGGCAGCAACTCGAGCGCGCGACCGATGCGGTGGAGGCAGGTTTCGCGACCCAGCACTTGCAGCGTTTCAAACAGCGGCGGCGCGACTTTGCGGCCGCACACGGCCACGCGAATGGGCTGGAACATCTGGCCGGTTTTGACTTTTAATTCGGCGGCACCGGCGCGCAAGGCGGCATCCAGGCCGTCGTGATTGAACTCGGCGGTTTTCAGAATCTCGTGCGCTTTTTCGAGAACCGCTAATGCCATGTGCGCATCGCCTTTTTGCGGGATCAGTTCGGTGGTGTCGTAGGGCGGCAGTTCTTTGGCGAAGAAAAAGTCGGCGGTGGTGGCGACTTCGCGCAGGGTGCGGATGCGCTCGCGGATCAGCGGCGTGATGGCCAGCATTTTCGCGGGGTCGGCATCGAACTTGGCGGCTTGGGCGAAGGGCAGCAGCAACGCGGATAGTTCTTCCACTGGCAAGGCGCGGAGATGCTCGGAATTGAGCCAGACGGCTTTGGGATCGTAGGGATCTTCTTCCGTGAAATTCACGGTGGCGTTCGAGCGGTTGACGCCTTCGAGGGTGAACGCGTCGACGAGTTCCTGGCGGGACATCACTTCGCGATCGTTTTTCGGTGACCAGCCCAGCAGGCACAGGAAATTCATGTAGGTGTGGGGCAGGAAGCCGCCGTCGCGATAAGTGGTGACGCTCACAACCGGACCATGTTTACGCTTCGACAGCTTCGAGCCGTCGGGCGCGATCAGCAAAGGAAGATGCGCGAACTGGGGGGAATTGACACCCAGCGCCTCGAAGATCAGCACGTGCTTGAAGGTGTTCGTCAGGTGATCCTGGCCGCGGATGATGTGGCTGATTCGTAAGTCGGCGTCGTCAGCGCAGGAGGCCATGTGATACGTCGGCAAAGTGTTGCTGCGCAGCAGGGCGAAGTCTTCGATGTCGGCGGTGGCTTTGGATTGCTCGCCGTAGACCAGATCGGTAAATGTGACCGCTTCGCGTGACTCGCGTGGGACTCGGTAGCGCACGACGAACGGTTCGCCGGCGGCGGCGCGGCGGTCGCTTTCTTCGCGCGAGAGCTCGCGCATCGCGGGATGGGAGAGCCAGTGACCTTCCATGTGGTTCTTCTCTTCGCTCTCTACTTCGAGCGGCGTGAAGTCGCGATAGGCCAGGCCTTTGGCCAGAATCTCATTGGCTAGTTTGCGGTGCAGGTCCAAACGCTCGGACTGGCGGTAGAATTCATCCCAGCCCAAGTCCAGCCACTTTAATCCGTCAAAGATGGAATCGAGCGAGGTCTGGGTGTTGCGTTCGACGTCGGTGTCGTCAATGCGCAGGATCATGACGCCCTGGTTATGCCGGGCGTACAGCCAATTGAAAA
>Ga0265314_10006032_pt1 | contig 10794 bp, 13 predicted proteins | sample 4126metaG_FD_203106 | JGI IMG/M metagenome (GOLD analysis project Ga0265314, IMG submission 203106) | Rhizosphere microbial communities from Carex aquatilis grown in University of Washington, Seatle, WA, United States - 4-1-26 metaG | ecosystem: Host-associated > Plants > Roots > Rhizosphere >... | reverse complement strand
CCTCTATCTGGCCGGCATCGCCTCCAAGGTCACCCTGATCCATCGCCGCGACGCGCTCCGCTCGGAAAAGATCGCCCAGGACCGCCTGTTCGCCAATCCCAAGGTCTCGGTGGCCTGGGACAGCGTCGTCGACGAGATCGTCGGCGACAGCAATCCCCCCGGCGTCACCGGCGTGCGCATCAAGAACGTCAAGACCGGCGCGCTCAGCGTGCTGCCGGTGGACGGCGTGTTCATCGCCATCGGCCACACCCCCAACACCGACCTGTTCAAGGGTACCCTGGACATGGACGACGAGGGCTATCTGGTCACCGCCCCCGGCTCGGTCGCCACCAACGTGCCGGGCGTGTTCGCCGCCGGTGACGTGCAGGACAAGATCTATCGCCAGGCGGTCACCGCCGCCGGTACCGGCTGCATGGCGGCGCTGGAAGCCGAGCGCTTCCTCGCGGCGCATGGACATGGCGGTTAAGTTACGGCACAGTAGCCGGTAATAGTTGGGGAGGCGGAAAGCATAATCCGCCAGGGGAGGAGACCGGTCGTACCATGGACTGGGATAAGCTTAGGGTTTTCCATGCCGTCGCCGAGGCGGGCAGCTTCACCCATGCGGGCGAAGTACTCAATCTCAGCCAATCGGCCGTCAGCCGCCAGATCAGCGCGCTGGAGGAAAGCCTTAACCTGCCCCTGTTCCATCGCCACGCCCGTGGGCTAATCCTTACCGAGCAGGGAGAACTGCTCTACCGGACCGCCCGCGACGTGTTCTCCAAACTGGCCATGACCGAGGCGCTGCTCACCGAAAGCCGCGAGCGCGCCCAGGGGCCGCTGAAGATCACCACCACCGTGGCCTTCGGCTCGCTGTGGCTGACGCCGCGCATCAAGGAATTCCTCGATCTCTATCCCGAGATCGCGGTGACCATGGTGCTGTTCGACGGCGAACTGGACCTGGCCATGCGCGAGGCCGACGTGGCCATCCGCATGATGCCGCCGCGCCAGCCCGATCTGATCCAGCGTCACCTGATGTCCATGAACTACGCGGTGTTCGCTTCACCGTCATATATCGAACAATACGGCATCCCCAAATCCGCCGATGATCTGGACAACCACCGCATCATCGTCTACGGCGACGACACCCGCGTCTCGGCCCCGGTGTCCAATGTCAACTGGCTGCTGGAAGCCGGTGCCTCCCCCGACCGGCCGCGCCGGCCGGTGCTGGAGGTCAACAATATCTACGGCATCTACCGCGCAGTCAAAAGCGGCTTGGGGATAGCCGCCATGCCGGAATACCTGCGCGGCGAAGCCGAGGCGCTGGTCCACATCCTGCCCGAACTGAAGGGCCCCAAGGTGGAGACGTATTTCGTCTACCCCGAGGAATTGCGCCATTCCAAGCGCATCACGGTGTTCCGCGATTTCCTGCTTTCCAAGATCGCCGAAAGCGCCTGATCCGGCAAAAACCCTACCTGAAAAGCCAAGGCATGCGCAGGCCGCATGCCTCTGTCCTGGTTTTTGGTGTGGTTCAAATGCCCGCTATGCCTTACATGAGTACTTACGACTTGTTGCACCGCAACAGGTCCCGAGATTGGCGGTTTCCGCCACCTCGTTCCCAGGTGCAATGCCTGGGTTCCGGGTCTTCGGACCCTACGTCTCCTAGACGTGAAGCCTCCCTGTTTGACTTACCCCCCGGTGCATAACCGGGGGGTTTCTTTTTGGCGGAACGGCGACAGCAGTCCCCCTCCCTCACGCAAAAAGGCTACCCGCCTTCCAGCGGATAGAGCGGCGCGCCTCAAATATGAGGCGGGCCGCTCCAGCGCCCGTTGAGGGCGCGGCCAAGGGCGCGGATGCGCCCGCCCGGCGAGGGAAAATGATAAGGCCTATAGCGTGATGCACATTTTGGGCATCACGCTATAGCCTTCGTGTTTTGCGACGGCCGAATATCCGCCCCGACTATTCCTCGACCGGAGCGCCGTCCAGGTCGCCGGGGCCGGCGGCCAAGGCGTCGGAGATCAGGCCGGCATTCTGGCGGATGGTGCCTTCGATCTCGGCGGCCATGGCCGGGTTGTCGCGCAGGAACTGCTTGGCGTTCTCGCGCCCCTGGCCGATGCGGGTGGAGTTGTAGGAGAACCACGCCCCCGACTTCTCCACCACGCTGGCCTTGACGCCCAAATCGATGAGCTCGCCCATCTTGGAAACGCCCTCGCCGTACATGATGTCGAAATCCACCACCTTGAACGGCGGGGCCATCTTGTTCTTCACCACCTTGACGCGGGTCTGGTTGCCCACCACCTCGTCCCGGTCCTTGATGGCGCCGACCCGGCGGATTTCCATGCGCACCGAGGCATAGAACTTCAGCGCGTTGCCGCCGGTGGTGGTTTCCGGATTGACGAACATCACGCCGATCTTCATGCGGATCTGGTTGATGAAGATGACGATGGTCTTGGATTTGGACACCGAACCGGTCAGCTTGCGCAGCGCCTGGCTCATCAGGCGGGCGTGCAGGCCCATGTGGTTGTCGCCCATCTCGCCTTCCAGCTCGGCACGCGGCACCAGGGCGGCCACCGAGTCCACCACCAGCACGTCGATGGCACCGGAGCGCACCAGGGTGTCGGCGATTTCCAACGCCTGCTCGCCGGCGTCGGGCTGGCTGATCAGCAGTTCGTCCAGGTTGACGCCCAGCTTGCGGGCATAGATGGGATCAAGGGCGTGCTCGGCGTCGACGAAGGCACAGGTACCACCCTTCTTCTGGGCCTCGGCGATGACGTGCAGCGCCAGGGTGGTCTTGCCCGAGCTTTCCGGCCCGTAGATCTCGATGATGCGGCCGCGCGGCAGGCCGCCGATGCCCAGCGCCACATCCAGGCCCAGCGACCCGGTGGAGACCACCTCGGCCTCGACCACCTGATCCTTCTGGCCCATCTTCATGATGGAGCCCTTGCCGAACGCCCGCTCGATCTGGCTGACGGCGGCTTCCAAAGCCTTCTGTCTATCCATGGTATCCTTGTCCACGAGACGCAACGCAGCCTGCGACATGGCCGTTCCCCTTCATCTATCCCGAACCGGGCGGTTCCGCAACGAGGATTACGCTACACGAACGAGAGGAGAACGCAAAGGGAATTGTTCGCATTTGTTCTGATTGAGTTCTTGGAACGGTTTGCTATCCCTCTTCCATCACCTGCTTGACCGCCCCGGCCAGCTGCTTGAGCGAGAAGGGCTTGGGGAGAAAATGGATGCCGGCGTCGGGATCGATGCCGTCGCGTGCGACGTCCTCGGAATAGCCGGAGATAAGGATCACCTTGATGGCCGGGCGCTCCATGCGGACGAAACGGGCGAGCGTCACGCCGTCCATGCCGGGCATGACCACGTCCGAGATGAGGACCTGAATGGGCTCGCCGCCGTTCAGCACCTCCATGGCCTGCTCGCCCGAACGGGCCTCGATCACCGTATAGCCCTTGTTCCGGAGGGCGCGGGCCCCGAACAGGCGGACGGCGTCCTCGTCCTCGACCAGCAAGATGGTGCCCGAGCCGGTGAGGTCGGCGCCCACCGTCTCGGTCTGCTGGGCGGGGCGTTTGGTCTCGGCCGCCGGGTCGGCGTCGATGCGCGGCAGGTAGATGGAGAAGGTGGCGCCCTGGCCGGGCTCGGATTCCACGAAGATGAAGCCGTCGGTCTGGCGCACGATGCCATAGACGGTGGACAGGCCCAAGCCGGTGCCGGCTCCCACCTCCTTGGTGGAGAAGAACGGCTCGAAGATGCGGGCCAGATTCTCCTTGCCGATGCCGGTGCCGGTATCGGCCACCTCGATCTGCACGTAATCGCCGGCCGGCATCAGTTCGGGGCCGCGCTGCACCGGCTGGTCCACGTGGACGGCGTTGGTGCGGATGGTGAGCGCGCCACCGCCCGGCATGGCGTCACGGGCATTGACGGCAAGGTTGATAATGACCTGATCGAACTGGCCGGGGTCGACGCGCACCAGCCCCAGGGCGCGGCCGTGGGTCATGCGCAGTTCGATGGTCTCGCCCAGCAGGCGGCGCAGCAGGTTGGACAACTCGGCCAGGGCGTCGGTGACGTTCAGCAGGCGGGGCTGCAGGGCCTGGCGGCGGGAGAAGGCCAGCAACTGGCGGACCAGCGAGGCGGCGCGGTTGGCGTTCTGCTTGACCTGCATGATGTCGGCGAAGCTGGGGTCGCCGGCCCCGTGGCGCTGCAGCAGCAGGTCGCAAAAGCCGATCATGGCGGTCAGCAGGTTGTTGAAGTCGTGGGCCACCCCGCCGGCCAGCTGGCCCATGGCCTGCATCTTCTGGCTTTGGGCAAACTGCATCTCCAGATTGCGCTGCTCGGTGGCGTCGATGAAGTGGATCACCAGACCGGAGATGTCGCCGTCCTCGTGACTGGGACTGACGAACAGTTGGGCGATCAGGTTACGCCGCCCCTTGAGGCGTACCTCCAGATGGGTGCCGGGAGTGGAACCGGCGATCACCTTGCCCAATTGCTCCGAGGCCGGCGCCCGGTTCTCCTCGGCGATGACGTCGATGACGGCGCGGCCGATCATGTCGTCGCGGTCGATGCCCAGCATGGCCTGCAGCGCCAGATTGCAGGCGCCGATGGCCCCATCCAGATCCACCAGGGCGATGCCGACGGGAGCATCGTCGAACAGCCAGCGGAAGCGGCGCTCGGCGGCGCGCAGCGCCTTTTCCCACTGCTGCTCCGGCACCAGATCGCGCACCACCACGGAGCGGGTGAACATCTCGCCGCCCTCGTCGAATACCGAATGGGCGACCAGGGCCTGGAACACCTCGCCCGAGCGGCCGCGCAGGCGCAACTCGGCCCGCTCCTCCTCCGGGTTGGGAACGGTGCCGAACACCTCGGCCAGATTGTGGCCGACGATCTCGTCGCCGCTCTTGCCCAGCCATTCGGCCAAGCGCTGGTTGACATAGCGCACCGTGCCGTCGGCATCGGCCGAGTAGCAGCCCACCGGCAGCAGGTCGACGAAGTCCGACAGCAGTTCGTTCTCGCGCCGCAGGGTCTCCTCGATGGCGCGGCGCGAACTGACGTCCTCGGCGACCCAGGCCACCGCCTGGGAGTTGCCCGCCGGCCGGACCTCGAGCGCGAACCACTCACGCCCGCCCCCCGCCGAGACCAGGGTCACCTCGGTGCGCCGCGGCGCCCCCACCGCGGCGGCGGCGTCGAGACGCTCCATCTCGGCCAGGGCGCGATCGTCATCGGCGGCCAGCGCCTTGAGCGGGGCCAGGGGATCGGCGGCACCGCCCAACAGGCGGCGCGCCGCCTGATTGCGATAGAGCTCCCCGCCGGTGGAGGCCACCACCAGGACGGCGCGGCTTTCGGATTCCAGCGCTCCGGCCAGGATCGGGGCTCGGCCGGCCGGGCGGCGGGCGCGCAGCAGCAGCATGCCGCCGGACACCGCGGCCACCAAGGCGGCGGCGGAGATGGCGGGCCAGCCGGCCTCGGCCATGCCCAGCGCGGCGGTTCCGGCCACCGAGGCGGCCAGGCTGAGGATCAGCGGAGAGGGAATGGCCGCGTCAGTTCGCAAGTTCGCCCTTCAACTTCATGACGTAACCGATGATTTCCGCCACGGTCTTATAGTGCTCGGGCGGGATTTCCTCGTCCAGTTCGACGGTGGCGTAGAGCGCACGGGCCAGCGGCGGGTTCTCGACGATGGGCACCTCGTTCTCGGTGGCGAGGTCGCGGATGCGCTTGGCGATCAGGTCGACGCCCTTGGCCACCAGGACGGGAGCGCCCATGGATTCCTGGTCGTATTGCAGCGCCACCGCATAGTGGGTCGGGTTGGTCACCACCACGCTGGCCTTGGGCACCGCCGCCATCATGCGCTGGCGGGCGCGCTGCATGCGCAGGGCCCGCAGGCGGCCCTTGATCATGGGATCGCCTTCGGTCTGCTTGTGCTCGTCCTTGATCTCCTGCTTGGTCATCTTCATCTGCTGCGTGAACGCCCAGCGCTGATAGAACCAGTCGGCGGCGGCCAGGACGAACACCATCAGCACCACCACCATGATCATGGCGATCACCTGATGGCGCAGGTAATCCAGCATGGCCATCAGGTCCAGCGCCGCCAGACCCGCATACTCGCTCATATGCGACCTGAGTATCAGGAAGATGACGAAGCCGATGGCGCCCACCTTGAACAGCGACTTCACGAACTCGACGAGGTTGCGGCCCGAGAAGATGCGCGTGATGCCCTTCATGGGGCTCAGCTTGCTGAAATCCACCGTCAGCTTGTCGGGCAGGAACATCAGGCCGCTCTGGGCCATGGCCGAGGCCACCGCCAGGACCATCAGCAGCATCATGGGCAGGATCAGGACCTTGATGATGCTGACGGTTATCTCGGCCAGGATCCGCCCCACGTCGGGCTGCTCCATGGGAAAGGCGTGGGGGTGCTCGATGAAGGGAATCAGCAGGCGTTTGACGTCTTGCGCCATGTAGGGAGCGAACAGGGAGACGACGACCAGGGCGCCGACCAGACCCGCCCAGATCTTCACCTCCTGGGAGGTGGGGATGTTGCCCTGCTCGCGGGCCTGCGTCAGTTTTCGGTCTGTTGGGTCTTCTGTTTTGTCTTCGGCGTCTTCGGCCATGCCCCTACCTCGGCTGTATGTAGGGCATGAGGCCGGATTCGAAGAAGCGCAGGAACAGGGAAATGATCAGCGGCAGCGACATCATGAACAGCCACATGCCGACCATCACCTGTACCGGCATGCCGACGAAGAATACCTGCAACTGGGGCACCAGCCGCGACAGCAGACCGAGGCCGGAATAGAACACCAGCCCGAACACCACCAGCGGCGCCGCGAACTGGGTTCCGACCTTGAAGGTCTCGGTGACCAGATGGCCCAGCGTCTCGGCATAATCGCCGAACTGCAACGGCTGGCCGGGGGGGAACAGGATATAGGACTCGAATACCGCCTGGAACATCAGGTGGTGCAGGTCGGTGGCGAACACCGCCACCAGCCCGATATTGGACAGGAAGCCGGTCAGCAACTGGCTCTGCTGCTGGGCGATGGGGTCGAACGAAAAGGCGTTGGTCAGGCCGGTCTGGTAGCCGATCATCGATCCCGCCATGTTCAGCGTCGACATGATGACCATGATCACCGTGCCGAGATAGATGCCGACCACCGCCTCGCCGAACACCGCCAGCACCATGCCGCCCACGCTCCTGGGCACCGGCGGCAGGCTGACTCCCACCACCGGCAGCATCACGAAGGCGACCGACAGCGCCAGCAGCAGGCGGATGCGGGTCGAGACCAGCGAGCCGCCCAAGCCGGGAAACAGCATCAGGGCCGCGCCGATGCGGGTGAAGACCAGAAAGAAGCGGAAGATGTCCAGTTGCAGGAGCTCGGTCAGCACGTTAACCGCCGCCGGCGACGACGCGGTCCATGACCAGCCTCCAGAACTCGCTCAGCGAGTGCAGCATGAACGGCAGGAACAGGATCATGGAGGCGAAGACCAACAGCATCTTCGGCACGAAGGTCAGGGTCTGTTCCTGAATCTGGGTCAGCGTCTGGAAGATGGATATGACCAGGCCCACCACAAGGCCGGTCAGCAGGGTGGGCGCCGCCACCTTGAGCATGACGATGATGGTTTCGCGGGCGATGTCGATAAGCTCGGGCTCGGTCATCTAACCCACACCCGATCAGATGGGCATGCGCAGGATTTCGTTATAGGCGTTGATCACCTTGTCGCGGACGTTGACCACGGTTTCCAGGGTCATTTCCGCATTGGCGACGGCGGCCACCACCTCGCGGATGTCGGCCTTGCCGGCGATGGCGGACATGGAGGCCTTTTCCGCCGATTTGGCATCGCCCACCGCCACCTTGGCGGCATCCTTGAGCACGCTGGCGAAATCGGTGCCGTTGCCCTCGGCCTCGGAGGTCTTGCCCACCGATTCGAACGGATTGGCGGCGGTCTTGTAGGCGGAGATGGCGTTGGTGAGGCTGGAAGTCATGATGGCAAATCCTTAACGCAGCATCTGGCCCTAGCGCAACATATCGATGGTGCGCGACAGCAGCGAGCGGGAGGTGTTGATGACGTTCATGTTGGCCTCGTAGCTGCGCTGGGCCTCACGCATGTCCATCATCTCGATCAGCGGATTGACGTTGGGCGCCAGCACGTAGCCGTCACGGTCGGCGGCCGGATGCTTGGGGTCGTAGCGGCGCTGGAACTCGGCGGTATCGCCCCGCACCTTGTCCACCTTGACCAGGGTGGTGCCGTTGGCGCGGTCCAGCTCGTTCTTGAAGGTCATCACCTTGCGGCGATAGGGCAGCCCCTCGGGCGTCTGGGCCAGCGAATCGGAATTGGCGAGATTCTCCGAGATCACGCGCAGGCGCTGCGACTGTACCTTCATGCCCGAAATGGCGATGGTCGTGCTTTTGCTGAGTTCGTCCATGACGGTCTCTTCGGTTACCGGCTGCCCGAGGCGGTCTTGATCATCTTCTGGTACTTCTGGAACAGCGCGGCCGCGGCGTTGTACTTGGAATTGGCGTCGCCGATCTTCGCCATCTGCTCTTCCAGGATAACGGCATTGCCGTCGGGCGTGGATTCGTAGGTACGCCGCTGGGTCTGCGCCTTGAAGGGGCTGGGTGACACCTCGGGCACGATATGCTTGGCATTGGTCGCCGTCACGCCCACGTCGGGCTCGGTGGTTCCGGCCAGCACGGCCTTGAAGTCGGGTTCCTTCAGGTCCTTGGGCAGGTAGCGCGGCGTGTTGGCGTTGGCGATGTTGCCGGCCAGCACCTCCTGGCGCTGGGCAATCCAGTCCATCTGCGCCTTGGCCATCTTGAAAATGCCGAGATCGTCGTACATTCCGCGAAACCTTCGCTATCCAGGCCGATGGGCCAGGTCCATGGGCGGGCGGACCCGACTCGCCACGATTACTATCCGCCCGACCCTTTTAAGATTCGGTAAAGCCTGTGCTTTCACGCGGGTTCAGCCGCCGCCAGCTTAAACGAATTTTAAGCGCGCCGAGCCCATTGTGAACGCTGATGAACCCGCTGGGAAGCCGGTCGATGGGCAACAGGGATATTTGGGACGAGGAGGCGGAGAGCGAGCAGGCCAAGGCCGCCGCCAAACCCCACCGCCGTCAGGTGGCCGTGGCGCTTTCCGACGACCCCGACAATCCCGGCCTGCCCACCGTCACCGCCTCGGGCCGCGGCGCGGTGGCCGAGCAGATTCTGCAACTGGCCTTCGCCCACGGGGTCAAGGTCCGCACCGACCCCGATCTGGCCGAAGTGCTGGCCGCCGTCGAGGTCGACACCGTCATTCCGGTGGAGGCCTTCGTCGCCGTAGCCGAGATCCTGGCCTATGTCTATCGCGCCAACGCCGCCATGGGCGAGCCGCCGCCGCCGGGAGGCGCCGCATGAGCACCGAATCCGACGCCGTCCGCCAGGAACTGGAGAAGGCGGCCACCCTGGTGGGAACCGCCAGACGCCTGCTGGCCACCGGCACCGAGGTGGACCTCGCCGCCCTGGAAGGGCGGGTGCGCTTCGTCTGCGGCGCGGTTCTCGGCCTGGAGCGGACCGAGGGGGCGGCCTTTCGCCCCGGTCTCGAAGCCCTGGTCGCCGACCTGGACCGGCTGGCCGCCGCGCTGACCCAGCGCCACAATCCGACCTCCCTGGACGCCTGAGCATGGATTCAGCCCATTACCTGCGCTTCATCCTGTCACTGGTGGCGGTGTTGGGACTGATCTTCGGCGTGCTGTGGGTGGTGCGCCAACGCCTGCCGGGCATGATGGCCGGACGGAGCGGCGGCCCCGGACGGCGGCTGGCCGTGGTGGAATCCTTGACGCTGGACGTGAAACATCGTCTTGTCCTGGTGCGACGCGACGACCGCGAGCACCTGCTGGTCCTGGGCGGCGGGCAGCCCGTGGTGGTGGAAACCGACTGCCCCCGCGCCGCCTTCGCAATTCCCCCGGGCAAACCGGGGACGCCCAAGCCGGAGACCGGAGCATGACCCGCCTGCCCTCCCGCCGCCGGGTGATCCTGGCCGCCGCCATCGGTATCCTGACCGCCCTGGCGGCCGGGCCGGTGCTGGCCCAGTCTCTGAACATCGACCTGGGCGGCCCCCAGGCCAGCGCCACCTCGCGCATCATCCAGCTGATCGCGCTGACCACCGTCCTGTCGGTGGCGCCAAGCATCCTGGTGATGGTCACCTCGTTCACCCGCTTCGTGGTGGTGCTGGGCTTCCTGCGTCAGGCGCTGGGCACCCAGCAGAGCCCGCCCAACACGGTGATGGTCAGCCTGGCCATGTTCCTCACCGCCTTCGTCATGGCGCCCACCTTCGAGAAGGCCTGGACCGACGGCATCCAGCCGGTGATGGATGGCCATCTGGACGAAATCGAGGGCTTCGAGCGCGCCGTCAAGCCGTTCCACGGCTTCATGAGCAAGCATGTCCGCCCCCAGGACCTGAAACTGTTCATGGACCTGTCGCGCGCCAAGGAAGTGGAGAAGGTCGAGGACGCGCCGCTCAAGGCCCTGATTCCCGCCTTCATGATCAGCGAGCTGCGCCGCGCCTTCGAGATCGGCTTCCTGATCTTCCTGCCCTTCCTGATCATCGACATGGTCATCGCCTCGGTGCTGATGAGCATGGGCATGATGATGATCCCGCCGGCCATGATCTCGCTGCCGTTCAAGCTGATCTTCTTCGTCATGGTGGACGGCTGGTATCTGGTGGTGGGCTCGCTGGTCCAGAGCTACGGGTAATCACGGACGGCAACCAAATCGAGATGTGATGCTGCATTGCACAATCGTTTAAATTCGGTTAATGCCCGGAGCGAATTGTGTTGACGTTCTT
>Ga0265314_10006031_pt1 | contig 10794 bp, 10 predicted proteins | sample 4126metaG_FD_203106 | JGI IMG/M metagenome (GOLD analysis project Ga0265314, IMG submission 203106) | Rhizosphere microbial communities from Carex aquatilis grown in University of Washington, Seatle, WA, United States - 4-1-26 metaG | ecosystem: Host-associated > Plants > Roots > Rhizosphere >... | reverse complement strand
CGGGGAGTAAGGCGGAGGTTCGGGATTTTTTGTCGGATCGAAACCGGCTCGCTGGCCGGCTTGGTAGGACCGATTGACGAAGCAGCCGCCGGCAAGTTACGCAAAATTTGCACGGGAGCTTGCCGCGCGGGCGGCCGGACTCCAGCGTCGCCGCCTATGATCGAGGTCAACGCCCTGTCCAAACGCTACGGCGATTTTCCCGCCGTGCGCGAACTGTCGTTCACCGTCCGCCCCGGGGAAGTGCTCGGTCTCGTGGGGCCCAACGGCGCCGGCAAAACCACCAGCCTCCGCTGCATTGCCGGCATCATTCCCGCCAGCGGCGGCACCGCCCGCATCGCCGGGCACGACGTCGCGACCGAACCCGTCGCGGCCAAGCGCGCGCTCGCGTTTTTTCCCGACGAGCCCCGGCTCTTCGACTACCTCACTGTGCGGCAGCACCTCAATTTCGTGGCGCGGATCTACGGCGTCGCGAACCACGAGGCGCTCGCGCAGCCGTTGCTCGAGGAACTCGAGATCGCCGACAAGGCCGACCAGCTCCCCGGCGAACTCTCGCGCGGCATGAAGCAGAAACTCGCGATCGCGTGCGGCCTGCTGCACAGCCCGAAGGTGATGTTTTTCGACGAGCCGCTCACCGGTCTCGACCCGCTAGGCATCCGCCGCATGAAGGATTCGATCCTCCGGCGCGCGCGCGACGGCGCGACCATCGTGCTCAGCTCGCACCTGCTGCACCTGCTCGAGGAAGTCTGCTCCCACGTGCTCATCCTGAAAAAAGGCGAGAAGATCGCCGACGGCACGATCGCCGAGGTGTCCACGCGCTTCAGCAACGGCGAGGCCGACGTCAGCCTCGAGGAGATTTTCATCCGCGCGACCGGCGGCTCGGAAAACTAAATGAAAGATCATGGGTGATCGGTCACGGGCCTTGGGGCCCGGAAGAATTTTCCGCACTGTTCCCCCGTCACCATCACTCCACCGATAACCATTCCCGTTTCCATGCTCGGCGCCCTCCTCTATTTGCGGATCACTTCGTTGCAGAACCGGCTCGTCCAGTTCGTGCGGCGCCTGCGGCAGCCCAAGTATCTCGCGGGCGCGATTGTCGGCGGGCTCTACCTCTGGCTCACGTTTTTCCGCCGCTTCCACAGCAACAGCGCCCGGCAGGCGGCGACTGCCGGCGGACTGATGGCCGAGTGGCTGCCGCTGATCGCGAGCATCGGCGCGCTAGTGCTCCTGCTGATCGTCGTCCTGATGTGGGTGCTGCCAACCGACAAACCCGGCCTGCATTTCAGCGAAGCCGAGACGGCCTTTCTGTTTCCCGCCCCGGTGACGCGGCGCGCACTCATTCACTACAAACTCGCGAGCTCCCAGTTCGCGACGTTGATCCAGGCGCTGATTCTCACACTCATCTCGGGCTCATGGCACACCTTCAGCGACAATACCGCCGTGCGCGTGCTCGGCTGGTGGGTCATCCTCTCGACGCTCCGCCTGCACCAGACCGGCGCGGGTTTCACGATCGCGCGGCTGATCGACCGCGGCGTCAGCCCGGCGCGGCGCCGCGTGGCGGTGTTCGGCGGCATCGGCCTCGTGCTCGCCGCCACGGGCGCATGGGTGTGGCACAGCTTGGCGGCGCCGGGCGCAGGGGACACCGCCACCGGCGGGGCGCTGCTGCGCTACGTGCAAACGCTGCTCGACACCAGCGCGCTCGGCTGGCTGCTCCGGCCATTCAAGCTGGTTGTCGCCCCGATCCTCGCGCCCGATCTGTCCCGCCTCCTGTTCGCGCTCGTGCCGGCGCTCGCGCTGATCGCGCTGCATTACGTCTGGGTGCTGCGCATGGAGGTGTCGTTCGAGGAGGCCTCGATCGACCTCGCCGCGAAGCGCGCCACCAAGGTCGCGGCGATGCGCGCCGGCAACTACCGCTTTGCCCGCGCGCCGGCCAAGGGCCGCCGCGGACCGTTCCGCCTCGCCGCGACCGGCCGCCCCGAGTTCGCGTTCCTGTGGAAAAACCTCCTCTCGACCGCGCCCTATTTCAACCTCCGCTCGCTCGCGTGGGGCGCGGCCGCGATCGCGTTCGGCTGCACCTGGCTCGGCGGGCACGCCGAGTGGCGCGCCGCGCTGCCGGTCGTCGGCCTCGTCGCGCTCTTCGCCGCGGGCTACATCCTTTTCCTCGGCCCGCAGCTCGCGCGGCAGGACATCCGCAGCGACCTCGCCAACGCCGACATCCTGAAAACCTATCCGCTGCCCGGCTGGCAGCTCCTGCTCGGCGAACTGCTCGCGCCCGTCGCGATCCTGAGCGGGCTGCTCTGGCTCGCCGTGCTCGCGGCCGCCCTCGCCTTTCAACCGCACTTTGCCGCGTGGCTCACCGACAGCATGCGCGTGACGCTCGCCCTCTGCCTCGCCGCGCTCGCCCCGCCGCTCACCGCGCTGCAACTGCTGATTCCGAACGCCGCCGCCGTCGTGTTTCCGGCGTGGTTTCAGGCCACGCGCACGCGCGGCCCCGGCATCGAACGCATCGGCCAGCGCCTGATTTTTATGTTCGGGCAACTCGTGGTGATTCTGGTCGCGCTGCTGCCGGTGGCCCTCGTGGGCGCCGCGTCCCTCGGCGCCGCGTATTGGTTGTTCAACGGTTCCGACGTGGCCCTGCTCGGCGCCGCGATTTTCGGCACGGTGCTGATGTTCGCGGCCCTCGTCGGCGAAGTCTGGTGTGGCCTGTGGCTGCTCGGCGCACGCTTCGAAAAGCTCGACCTGTCGGCGGAATTGCGACCGTGAAACACTCCCGCCTCGTCGAGATCGCCGCCGACACCGTCGGCGGCGCGCAGCGCCGGCTCCCGCCGGAAATCCGCCCGCTCGCCCGCGCCGTGCCGGTCCATTACGAAAAAGCGCCCGCACCCGACGTGCTCGCCGAGGGCTTCGAACCCGACATCCTCGGCCTGTTCACTGGCAGCCCGCACGGCACGGAACTCTCCACCGACAACCCCGCGCCGCCGCAAATCCTCCTCTACCTCGCCAGCCTCTGGGACTTCGCCGAGGAGGACGTGGACGCCTTCCGCGAGGAAGTGCGCCTCACCTACCTCCACGAACTCGGCCATTACCTCGGCTGGGATGAAGACGACCTGACGGCGCGCGGCCTGGACTGAACCCAAAGCCACCCTGCGCGTCGCGCGCCCAAGCCGCCGCTATCTTTTGGCGTTTGAATCTTTGGAACATGCGCTTTGCCCCGCTTTCTGCGGGGCTCACTCCGCGCTTTCCAAGTCCGCCGGGCCGTGCATACACTCGGCCCGATTCAGCCTTTTTCCACCGCCATGAAGAAACTCCTGATCCTGTCCATCGTTGCGCTCTTCGGCGCCGCCAGCGTCCGCGCCGAGACCTCGCGCGCCGAGTTGGTTGACCAAGTCGAGACCTGCGAGGCAATTCTCCAGGAATTTCAGCTCCGCCCCGAGACCGCCATCCCCGCCGTCGTCCTGCACAAAGCCCGGGCGATCATCATCGTGAACCAGTTCAAGGCCGGCCTGTTCTTCGGCGTGAAAGCCGGCTACGGCGTCATCCTGGTGAAGAAACCCAGCGGCCGCTGGAGCCTTCCCGTCCTGATCAACGCCGGCGAAGCGAGTCTCGGCCTCCAGTTCGGCGCCACCGCGGTCGAGTCCGTCTTCATCATCACCGACGAAAACACCCCGCGCCTGCTCTTCGACCACCGCTTCAACATCGGCGTCGACGCCCGCGCCGTCGCCGGCCCCAAGGCCGCCGAGGCCGAACGCAATGGCAAGGAAATCCTCGACACCCCCATGCTCGTCTACACGAAGAACGCCGGCCTCTACGCCGGCGCCACCGTCAAAGCCGGGCACCTCGCGCGCAACGACTCCGCCAATTCCGCCCTCTACAACACGCGCTACACGATGCCCGAGCTGCTCTACAGCGACTGGGTCCAGCCGCCGGCCGAGGTGCAGCCGCTGATGGCGCTGATGCAGAAACTGGCGCCGTGACGCGCGGCCGCGCGCAAATCGCAAACGGCCAAATCCCAAACGCCAAAAATCTCCGCGCGCCGCGTCGCGCTCGTCAGCGCCTTGGCTTGCGGTTGGGTTTTGGATCCTGAGATTTTTTTGGACTTTTGGCGCTTGGGATTTTGTGTCCCGAAGCCGTGGTCGAGTTCTCCGGCGATGCGCCGACATGGTCTGCGTTCACGCGCCGCGCAGCTCCCGCAGATATTCGACCAGTTCCGCCACGGCCGCCGCGGCGACGATCGCCTGCACCTCGGTGCGCGACGCCCCGGGACATTCCACGCGCCCGCGCCGCACGAAAAATTTTCCGCCGCCGGTCCTGCGCTTGCCGAACGGGCGACGCCGGTGCGCCACCGCCCACCACGCAAACGGCTCCGTCACCCGATCCGCCGGCGATCGCTCCGCGTAGCCGGTCGTCGCCACGCCGACGTCCGCGCCGAACAGCGCGCACACGCCGCGCGCCATCTGCTCGGCGATTTCCGCGGACACGCAATTCACGCGCTTCGCTGCCGCGCGCTCCACGCCGAGGTGCCGCACTTTCTCGTCGAGCGAATAAGCCGTGAGGCCGCCGAGAAAAAATTCCGACGCCCCCGAAATCGCGCCGATGCGCGCCTGCACGTGACCGCAGGTCAGACTCTCCGCCACCGCCAGCGTGAGCCGCGGCGTGCGGAGCATGAGTTCCTTGAGTTCGGTCATTGGGTGCGAGCGTGCCGATGCGCCGCCGAAAGAAAAGCCTACGCTGGCCAGTCGCGCGCGCGAGGTTTGCCTTTTTCCCACGAATCGCTCGTCTCGGCCGCGATGCTCGCCCGCTCGCCGCGTCTCGTTTGGTTTCTCGGCGTCCTCACGCTTTCCGTCGCCGCGGCGAAATCCGCCAAGGGCGACGGCGAGTTCATCGATCAGGTGTGGTCGGGCCACCCGGTCGGCTTCGCCCTGCTGACTGAACGCGGGCACCAGTTTATCGCGTATTACGACGCCGCGCGCCGTCTCACGGTGGCCGGCCGCGCGCTGGGCGAGGCGCACTGGACGCGCGTGCAGCCGCCCGGCGTTCCCCTGCCGCGGCAATTTGAGTTGCCCGACGCCGATGTCGACACGGCTGCACGGGTGGGTTCCTGAATCCCCCGAACGCACCGCCTCGACCATCCTACCCGTTTGCTCCACTTCACCAAAATGCGCCGCTCTTCTCTCCTGCTGCTCGGAATTTTATTTACCGGATCGCTGACCTCGCTCGCCGCGCAACCGGCGCCGGCAGCGCGGCACACGTTCGCCATCGGCGAGCGCGACTTTCTCCTCGACGGCAAACCGCTGCAGATTCGCTGCGGCGAAATCCATTTCGCCCGCATCCCCCGCGAGTATTGGCGCCAGCGGCTGCAGCTGTGTCGCGCCCTGGGCCTCAATGCCGTTTGCGCCTATCTCTTCTGGAATTTCCACGAGTGGAACCAGGGCACCTACGACTGGACGGGCCAGGCCGACGCCGCCGAATTTTGCCGCATCGCACAAGAGGAAGGTTTGTGGGTCATCCTGCGACCCGGCCCCTACGCGTGCGCCGAGTGGGATGGCGGTGGGTTGCCGTGGTGGTTGTTGAAAAATCCCTCCATCCGCCTGCGCTCGCTCGATCCCGCTTTCATGGCGCCGGCGGCCACGTGGCTCAAGGAAGTCGGCCGTATGCTCGGCCCGCTGCAAGTGACGAGGGGCGGCCCGATCCTGCTGGTCCAGGTGGAGAACGAATACGGCTCGTTCGGCAAGGATGCCGCCTACCTCGGCGCGATCCGGCAGACGCTGCTCGATGCAGGCTTCGACGTGCCGCTCTTCGCGTGCAATCCGCCGGGCGATCTCAAGAACGGTTTCCGTCAGGATCTGTTCCAAGTCGTGAATTTCGGCCAGGACCCGGCCCGCGCCTTCGCCGCGCTGCGCGCCGTGCAGCCGGTCGGGCCGCTGATGTGCGGCGAATTTTATCCGGGCTGGTTCGACACGTGGGGCGCGCCGCATCACCTCGGCGACACACCGCGCTATCTCGCCGACCTCGAGTTCATGCTGAAGGCGGGCGCGTCGTTCAGCATCTACATGGCCCATGGCGGCACGACCTTCGGGCTCTGGTCGGGCACCGACCGGCCGTTCAAACCCGACACGAGCAGCTACGACTACGACGCTCCGATCAGCGAAGCCGGCGGGAGCACGGCGAAGTTTCAGAATACGCGTGCCCTGATCCAAAAATATCTCGCCCCGGGTGAAACGCTTCCCGATCCGCCGCCGACGACGGATTCCGCCATGAGCGTGGCGCCGTTCACGCTCACGGAAAGTGCCGCAATCTTCGCCAACCTGCCCGCGCCAGTCGACGACAACGAGCCGCGCAACCTGGAAGCTTACGACCAGGGCCGCGGCTGCATCCTCTATCGCGCCACGCTGCCCGCCGGCCCGGCCGGCACGCTCGAGACGCCGCCGGTGCATGACTATGCGTGGGTTTTTCTCGACGGCCGCAAAGTCGCCGCCCGCGACCGCCGCTCGCCGGCCGCGCCGATCGCACTCCCCGCCCGCGCCGCGCCGGCGCAGCTCGATATTCTCGTCGAGGCCGCCGGCCACATCAATTTCGGCCGGGAAATCCACGACCGCAAAGGCCTCGCGGGACTCGTGCGTCTCGTGGCAGGAGCGGACTCGACGGCCATTACCTCATGGCAGGTTTATCCCCTCGGCCTCGACGTCCCGATGCTCGCGAACCTGAAATGGAAATCCGTCGCCGCGAAAGGCCCGGCCTTCTGGCGCGGTAACTTCACGGTGGATCGGCCCGCCGACACCTACCTCGACCTGCGCACCTGGGGCAAAGGCGTCGTGTGGATCAACGGCCATTGCCTCGCGCGTTTCTGGAACATCGGCCCGACCCAGACCGCCTACCTCCCCAGCCCGTGGCTGCACGCCGGCTCAAACGAGGTGGTCGTGCTCGACCTCGCCGGCCCGACAGTGCCGACGCTCGCCGGCCTGGACCATCCGATCCTGGACGAGCTCCGCCCCGAACTGGACTTCGCACCGCCTCCGCGCAAGTGACGCGCGCGGTCATGGCGCCCGCTCAGCCCACCTCGAGTCCCACCGGACAGTGGTCGCTGCCCATCACCTCGGGCGAAATCCACGCGCGCTTCAGCGCCGGCCGCAGCCTGGCGCTCGCGACGAAGTAGTCGACGCGCCACCCGATGTTCCGCGCGCGGCAGTTCATCATTTGGCTCCACCACGTGTAGTGCCCCGGACCTTTTTCAAATTCGCGAAACGTGTCGACGAAGCCCTTCGCCAGCAGCGCGGAGAAATTCTCGCGCTCCTCGTCGGTGAAGCCCGCGTTGCGCCGGTTCGTCTTCGGGTTCGTGAGGTCGATCTCGGTGTGCGCCACATTCAGATCGCCGCAGAAAACGACCGGCTTCTTTTTCTCGAGTTTTTTGAGGTGGGCGAGAAACGCCGGATCCCACTCCTGCGTGCGGTAGCCGAGCCGCGTCAGCCCGCGCTGCGAATTCGGCTGGTAAAGGTTGACGAGAAAAAATTCCTCAAACTCCGCCGTGATCACTCGCCCCTCAGTGTCGTGCGCGGCCACGCCGATGCCGTTCGTCACGTCCAGCGGCATTTTGCGCGTGATCACCGCCGTGCCGCTGTAGCCCTTTTTGTCGGCGCTGTTCCAGAGCACCTCGTAGCCCTTCGGCCACGCGACGTGCTGCACGTCGCCCGGATGCGCCTTCGTTTCCTGCAGGCAGATGACGTCGGCTTTGACCGCCGAAAAATAATCCATCGCGCCCTTCTTGAGCGCGGCGCGGATGCCGTTGACGTTCCAGGAAACGAGTTTCATGCGCGTCCGTTGAACGCGGGCGTGCCGTCGGGCGCAAACCGTTTCGCGCGTCGCCCGCTCAATGCCACGCGCCGAGGATCGCGCCTTGCAGCGCGTAGAGCACGACTTCGTGCGCGCCGTTGATCAGCTGCAGCTTGATCGATTTCTTCTCCCACACGCCCATGTTGAGCATCCGCACCACGGGCCCGAACAGCCCGATAAACGCGCCGAACGCCGCCCCGTGCTTCCAGTTCGGCGCCCCGTGCGCCGCGATCAGCGCCGCGAGACCGAAGGTGCCGAGCAGCGTGTAGACGAAACCCTTGATGAAGTAGCCGGCCATGCCGCCCTTGGCCCGTTCCTCCTGCACCATCTCTTCGGTGATCTTCATCTCCGCCATCCAAGCCTTGCCGAACAGCACGGAATACCACAACCAGCCGAGCATGAAGCCGACGACCGCTACGACGAGCACATGGACATAATTCAGGTGGGGGATGACATCTCTCATGGGATTTGCGGGGGTTAACTGGATCCGGGCGGCACCGGTCGTCGACGCCGCCCATCGTTCGCAGTGTGCCAACAAGCGCCGCAAAAACGAAGCCCGATGTTCGCAAGCCGTCTGCGCCATGACACACGCTGACGCACCGCACCGTTGCCAAATGCTTCAGGCTTTCAACTTTCCTCATTCAACTTTCAACTGCCTCGCACCGTGTCCGCCTTCGTCCACCTTCCCCTCGGCCAACGCATCCCGGCCAGCCCGCACGCCGTCTCGTGCAGCCTGCCCACGATGCGCGACGTGCGCGGCTACGAGGAAAAGGACCCCGCGGTCACGCGTCACCTCACCTCCGGCTATCCGCGCTTCGTCGTGCATCCGTTCGCGCTTCAGCTCGCCGCGCACCTCGTCACCTCCACCCCCGGACTGGCCGGCCGCGCCCTCTGGCTCACGTCATCGGAAAAAATGGCCCGCGCGCTCGCCGCGCAGCTGGGCGCCGCGTCGGACGCCGCGGTTTTTTCGCGCGACGGCCTGCATGGCGTCTCCCACCCCGACTCGCCGGACACTTTCGCGCGCGCCAAGGTCTTTCTTCAAAACCTGGGCGGCTTCCTGTCCTCGCGTGAAGCCGAGGATCACCTCGTGCGCCGCGGCTTGCTCGCGGCGCCGTTTCCCGAGGCCACCTTCGCCGGCGACTCCGCGGCCGAGGTGCGCCGCCATCTCCGCCGCGCGCTGCCCGGCGCCGCCGACGCCGACCTGCTCCTCGCCAACTGCGGCATGAGCGCCATCTACGGGGCCTTCCGCGCCGTCGCCGACCTGCAGGCCGCGCACGGGCGCACCGTGTGGCTCCAACTCGGCTGGCTTTACCTCGACACCATCGCCGTCCTGAAAAAATTCACGGCGACGCCCGCTGACTACGTCTACGTGCGCGACGTGCTCGACCGCGACGGACTCGAGCGCATTTTTCAACAACACGGCCATCGCATCGCCGGCGTCTTCGCCGAGCTGCCGACGAATCCGCTCATCCAGACGCCCGACCTCGGTGGTCTCGCCGCGCTCTGCCGCCGCCACGGCGCGCGCCTGCTGCTCGATCCGTCGGTCGTGTCGGTCTTCAACCTCGACGCCCTGCCTCACGCCGACGTCGTCGTCGCCAGTCTCACCAAATACACCGCCAGCGAAGGCGACCTCACCGCCGGGCTCGCCGCCGTCAACCCCGTCGGCCCCGATGCCGCCGAACTGCGCCGCCGCATCGCCGAGCACACCGAGCCGCTCTACCCGCGCGACCTCGCCCGCCTCGCCGCGCAAATCGGTCGCACGGAATCCGTGCTCGCGCGCATCCACGCCAACACCGCGCACGTCGCCGCATTTTTGGAAAGGCATCCTGCGGTAAAGGACGTATTTTGGGCGCTGCATCCCGCCTCGCGAGACAACTACCGCCGCCTCGCCCGCGCGCCTGACGCCAGCGGCGGCATGATCACCTTCACGCTGCGCAAAATCGGCGCGCTGGAGAATTTCTACGACCGCCTGCGCCTGCCGAAGGGCCCGAGCTTCGGCATGACTACGACGCTGATTTGTCCGTTCATGTATCTGGCGCACTACGATCTCGTGACGACGCCCGCCGGGCTCGCCGAGCTCGCCGCGAGCAAACTCGACCCCGACCTCCTCCGCCTCTGCGTCGGCACCGAGCCCGTCGAAGAAATCGTCGCCGCCCTCGCCGAGGCGCTGGGGTGAACGGCGCGGCCTGCGCGAAGACCGCCGCCGCATCGCCTTTCCTTCTCGTGAACCCTTCAGATCCGCAATCCTTCGATCGGTTCGCCGAGCAATACGATGCCGCGGCCGCGCTCGAGCGTCGGCACGATTTCTTCCTGCAAAATTTGCCGGAGCGACGTGACGTTGCACTCGATGTGGGGTGCGGCACCGGCCTGTTGGCCCACGCGCTGAGCGCGCATTTTCGCTTCGTAGTCGCGGTCGATATTTCGGAGCCCATGCTCGCCCTCGCCCGCCGAAATCGCACCGCGACCAACATCGACTACCGGCGCGCCGATGCCAGCGATCTTCGGCTCGACGCGCGCTTCGATGCCATCGTCAGCCACACCACGTTGCATCATCTGGCGGATCCTTCGCGTGCGCTCACCGCACTGAAATCCAGCCTGCGCCCCGGCGGCCGTCTGCTGCTCGTCGACTGTGTCACGCGTTTTCCGGCGGCGATCCCGCGGCTGACTATTTTCTACTGGGCCTTCGCCAGTCTGCGCTTCTGCCGCGACCTCATCCGCCGTAACACCCGCGAGGCGCTCGTGCTGTTTCGCTTCAACCTCTCGCGTCGCTGGATTGCCCATCTTCAAAGCGACCGATACCTGTCGCGCGCAGAGCTCCGTGCGCTTTGTGCCCGCGAATTGCCCGGCGCGCAATGCGTCGACTTTGCGAATTTCGTCGGCATCGTCTGGACCGCGCCGGCGGCCGGTGCGGCGCTTCATCCTGCACCCGCCCATGGCTGAGAAATCTCCTGCCGAAAAATCCTGCACGCT
>Ga0265314_10006030_pt1 | contig 10795 bp, 10 predicted proteins | sample 4126metaG_FD_203106 | JGI IMG/M metagenome (GOLD analysis project Ga0265314, IMG submission 203106) | Rhizosphere microbial communities from Carex aquatilis grown in University of Washington, Seatle, WA, United States - 4-1-26 metaG | ecosystem: Host-associated > Plants > Roots > Rhizosphere >... | reverse complement strand
CCGCAGCATCGCGATCCGCGCGAACATCAGCCAGCCGCCGCCGGTCTCGGCGGCGTGGATCAAATTTTCCACCGCGGTTTGCCAGCGCGGCTGTTGCTGGGCGGGCTTGGGCAGTTTCATGACGTAATCGGCGGCCTGCTGCAGGGTGACGAGTTTGCGGCCACCCTTCAGCGCGATCGGCTCGTCGAACGGCGTCGACCACGGCATCGCGCGTTTCCGGAGATCGCCGGTCCGCTAGCCCGCCTTCTTCGATCGCGCGGCGGTCGTCCGCGCCGGCTTCTCGGCCTTTTTGGGCTCGGGCTTCGCGGTTTCTTTCGCCCCGCGCTTGCCGCCGCCGCTGATCGGCAGCAGCATCTCGCGCTGGCCCTCGGCGCGCTTCTTCGGCTTCTTGCCGACCGCCTTGGCCTTGTCCGTGTTTTTGGCGGCAGGGGAGGCCTGCTTTTCGCTGGCAAGGCTGCGCTTGAGCGCGTCCATCAGGTTGATGACGTTACCGGTCGACTTAGGCGCGGCCTTCGGCACCGGCAGGCCGTTGCGCTTCTGGTTGATCAGCTCGATCAGCGCTGATTCATAGCGGTCCTCGAACTCTTCGGGCTCGAACGATCCGGATTTCTGCTCGACGATGTGCTTGGCGAGATCCAGCATGTCCTTGGTGACTTTGACGTCCTGGATGTCGTCGAAATAGTCCTTCTCGCTGCGCACCTCGTAGGGGTAGCGCAGCAGCGTTCCCATCAGGCCCTTGTCGAGCGGCTCCAGCGCAATGATGTGCTCGCGGTTGGTCAGCACCACGCGGCCGATCGCGACCTTGTTCATGCTGCGGATGGTTTCACGGATCACCGCAAAGGCGTCATGGCCGACCTTGCCGTCGGGCACCAGATAATAGGGCCGGATCAGATAGCGGTTGTCGATGTCCGTCTTCGGCACGAACTCGTCGATCTCGATGGTGCGGGTCGATTCCAGCGCGATGTCGTCGAGCTCATCTTTCGAGATCTCGATGTAGGTGTCGGTGTCGACCTTGTAGCCCTTCATGATGTCGTCGGCCGCGACTTCCTCGCCGGTGTCGGCATCGACCTTGGCATATTTGATGCGGTGGCCGGTCTTGCGGTTGATCTGGTTGAAGCTGACCTTTTCCGTATCCGACGTCGCCGGGTACAGGGCGACCGGGCAGGTCACGAGCGAAAGGCGCAGGAAGCCTTTCCAGTTGGCGCGGGGGGCCATGGGATACTCCGAAAACGCAACAGACGAGGGCACAGACTAGCACGGGGAACCCGGAATTGAACGGATCGTCCCGGGAAGTTTCGAGGGAATTTCCTAACGGCGTTAACCGTCGCCGGGCCGGTTGGTTCGGAGCCGGGTAGCGCCTTTTGGCCGATTTTACCCTCGCTTAGCCCGCCAAAAGACTCGGAACATCACTCCCGACCATGCGTTGCTTTTGACAGCTGGTGTCGACGCAATCGGGCATCAGGCGCGCTTACGTAAATGAGGCTCCCATGGCGACGAGACAGCACGATCAGATCATCGAAACCCCGACCGAAGCCCGGCAGGCCGAGCCTGGCCCCTCCGTGCTTGCGCTGCTCACAGCCTCGACCGGCCTTGCCGTGCTGATCCTTGGCATCATTTGGTTCGCGTTTTTCCGCAGCTGAGTTTGGCAAGTCAGGGACCAGGCTGAGATGTCCGGATTATCCGCAACCTGCGGCGGCTTATGCCGCCTGTCATTGTTGGCGCATCGCGGCCGTTGCACGGCCGGAGTGCGACAATTTAGCCTGCCGGTGGCGCGACGTCGGCCCTGATTGAGAAGTTATCGTCCCTGGTGCATTGTTGCGCGCAAATCTCTTTCGATCTCAGGATTGGGATTGGCCGGGAATTGCGGTTGTGAAGAAAAAGTAACATTGCGCGATGTGTCCTGTTCATTGCCCATTCACGCGCGTGAGCCTCATGATGAGGTCAGTTATCGTGCACCTGACCTGCGGAGACCAGCTTGCGCTTGCTCGTCGTTGAAGACGATCCCGATCTCAACCGCCAACTCACCACGGCGCTGACCGATGCCGGTTATGTCGTCGACCGCGCCTTCGATGGCGAGGAGGGGCATTTCCTCGGCGACAGCGAACCTTATGACGCGGTCGTGCTCGATATCGGCCTTCCCAAGATGGACGGCATTTCGGTGCTGGAGGCCTGGCGCCGCAACGGCCGCGCGATGCCGGTCCTGATCCTCACCGCGCGCGACCGCTGGAGCGACAAGGTGCAAGGCTTTGACGCCGGCGCCGACGATTACGTCGCAAAGCCCTTTCACCTCGAGGAAGTGCTGGCGCGGATGCGCGCGCTGCTGCGCCGTTCCACCGGCCATGCCCAGTCTGAATTGACCTGCGGTCCGGTTTCGCTGGATACCCGTACCGGCCGGGTCAGCGTCGCGGGCAACCCGATCAAGATGACGTCGCACGAATACCGGCTGTTGGCCTATCTCATGCACCACACCGGGCGGGTGGTGTCGCGCACCGAACTGGTCGAGCATCTCTACGACCAGGACTTCGACCGCGACTCCAACACCATCGAAGTTTTCGTTGGCCGCATCCGCAAGAAGCTGGACGTCGATATCATCCAGACCGTGCGCGGACTCGGCTATCTGCTGACCCCGCCGACGCCGAATTCCTGACATCGAGAACCCGATTAAGGGCTCTTGCTAACGCCGATTCTTTTTAAAAACATGGTCGATTTCAGCTATTGATCGGGGCGCGGACTTGTCCTCTTGTTCGCGCATGATCTCAATTGAAGGCGTATTTGAAGACTTGCGCCGGTTGATGCGGCCTCGGGCCGCCGGGTTGATTTTCGGGGTGCACTCCTGATGCGCGGCAGTTCGCTCGCCACCCGGCTGTTCCTGTCGGCGACCGCGTGGGTGGTGGTGATCCTCGTCATCACCGGCATCGTGCTGTCGTCGGTCTATCGCGACGCCACCGAGCGGGCGTTCGACCGCCGTCTCAATCTCTATCTGCGCACCCTGATCGCCGAGGTCGCAACCCCGGACGAGCCGCCGGACCGCCAGTTCCAGTCGCTCGGCGAGCCGCTGTTCGAACTGCCGCTGTCCGGCTGGTACTGGCAGATCACCCGGACCGACACCGAGAAGGGCGAGACCCGCGCCTCGCGCTCGCTGTGGGACAAGAAGCTGCCGAAACTGGACGAAAACATCACCGATTTGACCGCAGCCGGCGTCCGCCTCGGCTATGTCGATGGCCCGGAAGGGCAGACGCTGCGGATGGTGGAACGGCCGGTCGATCTCGGTGCCGACGGCAAATTCCTGGTCAGCGTCGCCGGCGACGCCACCGAGATTTTCGACGAAACCCGCAGCTTCGATTATTATCTCGGCGGCACGTTCGCAGCGCTTACCATCGTGCTGCTGCTGACCACGATTTTCCAGGTCCGGTTCGGGCTGGCGCCGCTGAAGCGCATCTCGGATTCCATCGCCGATATCCGTTCCGGCCGCGCCGAACGGCTGGAGGGTGAATTCCCGGTCGAGATCGCGCCGCTGGCACGCGAGACCAATGCGCTGATCGACGCCAACCGCGAAATCGTCGAGCGCGCGCGCACCCACGTCGGCAATCTCGCGCACGCCATCAAGACGCCGCTGTCGGTGATCGTCAACGAGGCGTCGGCGCACGGCGCCGATCCGTTTGCCAGCAAGGTGCTGGAGCAGGCCGATTTGATGCGCGACCAGGTCGCCCATCATCTGGAACGCGCCCGCATCGCCGCGCGCCCCACCATCATCGGCACCGTCACCGAGGTCGCGCCCGCCATCGAGGCGCTGCGCCGGACCATGGAGAAGATCCATCGCGACCGCGGCGTGGTGATCGAGCTCAAGGCCGATGCCCAGGCGAAATTTCGCGGTGAGCGGCAGGACCTCGAGGAGATGGCCGGCAATCTGGTCGACAACGCCTGCAAATGGGCGGCCTCGCGGGTGTTCATCGAAGTCAGGGTGGAGCGGCTGGTCGAGCCCGGCGCCGGCCCCGCCTTGCGGATCATTGTCGACGATGACGGGCGGGGGCTTTCGGCGGCCGAACGGACAAAAGTTTCGGGGCGCGGCCAGCGGCTGGACGAATCCAAGCCGGGCTCGGGGCTCGGGCTTTCGATCGTGGTCGACCTCGCCGCGCTCTATGGCGGCAGCCTGTCGCTCGGCAACGCCCCGATCGGCGGCCTGCGCGCCGAACTGGTTTTGCCGGGGGTGTAAGACTGGGGATTATCTGATCTTGTTGATACGCTTCAGATCGGCGTCAATTCGCGACTGCCAACCTCGGCCACCGGATTTGTATTTCTCGATCACCGAGCCCGACAGGCGAATGGTCACAAGCTTTTTTGTCGGAGCCTTGTTCGGGCCGCGTCCCCTGCGGATCGACGCCGCGAGATCGGGCAAGGCTTCCGCGAAGGGTCTGGCTTTTGCAAAATCCTGTTTGGTCCACTCCGGATTGTCGCTGACGTCGCGCAAATCGCGGGGGCTGTAGCTCTTTTTTTTAGCGTTCGGCATAGAGCTTCCTTTCATTTCGGCTGGCCGGTCGCATACTGATAACGCTGACCGCTTCAACGCCCAATTTGACGAACACCACCACGATGACGCCGCGAATATTCTTGCCGATGCCGGCCCAGCCTGTTGCGCGCGGGTAGAACCAGAGCGCTCTCAAAGAAAGCCTCATTCAGATCGGCGAAGTCCAGACCGTGCTTGTCCAGATTGGCCAGACGTTTCGGCTCGTCCCACACGATCCTCATTAAATATATTGTAATTACAATTTAACCCGCGTCAACGCTGGCCGCGCAAAAATTTCTCACCCGTAGCGAGATTTGCACGGCCTTGAGGCCTCACTTCGGCAAGGCTCCCGATACACCGAATTCATAGTTCCTAAACGACTTCTTAACGCCGGAGCTCTTATGATGACCGGTGGACGCCAAGACAGACGTGCATCCAGACGAATGGACCAGACATCGATCGAGCGGCTGAGAGAATATCTCGCGCAGCTTCCGCCGCAGTCGCAGGCGTTGCTGATGCGGGAGTTCGAGCGTGCCATCGAGCGGGGCGAAGACGCCGTCGTGGCGAACTTCGTGCTCGAGGAATTGCGCAAGATCGTGCGCGGCACCGATGAGCCGACGCGGGCGCGCACCGACGATCCGGCGCGGCTGTTGTTCCGCCCTCTGGAACCGTTCCTGACCGAGGGCAATTTTCCGCGGCGTCCGGGACAAATCCGCCGCGCCTCGCTGCAACCGGTCTGGCAATGGTTGATCCGCGACGGCGCGCCCGATCCGGCGCGCGATTTCGAGGCGGCGTTGAACGCATTGCGCGACAGCGATAAATCCGCCGCGCTTGAAGTCGCGGTTCGCGCGTTCCAGCGCGCCGCGGCGGACGCGATCGGCCAGCTTCTTGCCGACGGCGACCGGCGGCAACTGGCCCGCGTCGGCGGCCCTGACGTGCTCGAGGATTTGCAACCGATCGGCGCGGTGCTGGCTGCCCGCGAGGCGATCGAAGCCCTCAATGGCCGGCTTCCCACCCATTTCCGGGTGTTTGCGGACGCCCAGGTCGGATCCGCGGTCGCCGCGTTGAACGTTCCCGCCCTGCAGACCACGCAGCTGCTGCCGTTCGCGATGGCGCTGGTGATGCAGCGGCTGTCGGCGCCGTGGCAGATCATCCGCCTCGCCATCAAGATTGCGGCCTCGGACGACGAGATCCGCGTCGCCGCCACGCCCTACGGCGTCGCCGTCACCATCGCGCTGCATGATCTGTCGTATCTCGCCGCAGTGCTGCGCACCGACATCAGGCGCGGCCATTTCGACAACATCGGCGAATATCTCAAGACGTTGCATGACGGCGTGCGCGGCCTGCGCACCGAGCTCGATTTGCGCAACGATTCGACATGGGGCAAGCAACTGACCGCGATCCGGGCGGAGATTTCCAATTCGCTGCAATCGGAAATCGACAGCGTGCCCGGCCGCGTCCGCCGCATCCTGCGCCAGCGGCCCGACAAGGATATCTCGATCGGCTCCAAGGTCGATTCCACCGAGGTCGACGAGACCGCCGCACTGATCGATTTCGTCGCGGTGTGCCGCACCTATGCCAGCGAACTCGCCATCAACGAGGTCACGCTGCGGACCTATTCCGACCTGCAGCAATATGTCGAGAAGTCGACCGAGGCGCTGGTGCAGTCGCTGCGCAGCGCCGACAGCAAGACGCGGCCCTACCGGCAGTCGCAGGTCCAGGCCGCGGTCCGGTTCTGCGAGGTGCTGTTCGGCCACGATTATGCGTCGCTGATGAGCCGGGCGGCCGAGAACGCGGTGACCGTCGAGCGCAAATCCTCGCGCGCCGGCTAGCGCATGATCGGTTCTGATAGAATCAGAACCGAAGGTCTAGATTCTTGTTTTGACGCGTTTTCTTCACGCGAACCGGTATCCACCCTGGGATTAAAGTCCGAGGGCATGCTTCGCTTGAAGGCGCTCTAACAAGATAGCAAAAATTTTAAAATACTATTTCTGGTTGACTGGGCGCGGTGGACAACCTATTTTCCCGGTATGTACTCGGTCATCAAATTCGTAGAACTCGAGAACCGCGTGGTCTCGGCGACCTATCGAAATCTCATGGTCAGAGCCAAGGTCGTGCTGGTCGACACGGCCAGCGGCGAGGTATTGCCGGAGCCCGTCACCACGATCGCCTCACCGGCTCCGAACGGGTGGTTGCGGATCAAGCTGCCGGAGACCATCAAGGCCGGCGCCTATTACCTCATGGCGCTGAACGGACATGGCGAGGCGGCGGCGCAAAGCGCCGAGTTTTACGTCGGTTGACGGCCGGTTTTATGCCGGTTTCGTGATGGACCGGCGAGGCCGGATTTGCAGCGATAATTGCCGATTGCCCGGCTTGGCGCCCGTGGTGTAAAGCGGCGCATCGGCCCCCCGTGGGTGCCGATTCACCGGAACCCGTTTGATGACGCTGTGGTTCGTGTTCGCGCTGATGACGGCTGCGGCGATTTTCGCCGTGCTCTGGCCGCTGGGCCAAAGCCGGGCCAAGCGAAACGACGCCAGCGAGGCCACTGTCTACAAGGATCAACTTTCCGAGATCGACCGCGATCTCGCCGCCGGGCTGATCGCCTCGGCAGAGGCCGACGCCGCCCGGGTCGAAATCAGCCGCCGCCTGCTGTCGGCCGTGGACCACCAGCGCCCGCCGCCGACGGCGGCAAGCATAAAACTGCGCCGCATCGCCGCTGTCGTAGCTCTGGTGGGGCTGCCGCTGCTGTCGGTGGCTTTCTATCTGCCGCTGGGCTCGCCGCGTCTTGGCGATTTTCCGCTGGCCGAGCGCGCCCGCGCGCCCGGCGCCAATCAGTCACTCGACGCCCTGGTCGCTCAGGTCGAGACGCATCTGGAGAAAAATCCGACCGACGGCCGCGGCTGGAATGTGCTGGCGCCGGTGCTGATGCGGATCGGCCGCTATGACGATGCGGTGCGTGCCTTTCGCAATTCGATCACCTATAATGGCGACAGTGCCGACCGGCGCGCCGATCTCGGCGAGGCGCTGACCGGCGCCGCGGGCGGCGTCGTCACTGCGGACGCCAAGGCCGAATTCGAACGTGCCGTCGCGCTTGATGCCGACGAGGTCAAGGCGCGCTACTTCCTCGGCCTTTCCTCCGAACAGGATGGCCGTCGCGACGAGGCGGCCGCGATCTGGCGCGCGATGCTCGAAAAGGCCCCGCCGGACGCGCCATGGCGTCCGCTGGTTCAGGCCGCTTTGGTCCGCGTCGGCGGCCCGCCTGCGCCGGCGCTGCCGGACGATGCGATGGCCGCGGCCAAGGACATGAGCGAAGCCGACCGGACCACGCTGATCCACAGCATGGTGGATCGTCTCGCCGGCCGATTGAAGCAAAACAGTGGCGACGTCGAGGGATGGCTGCGGCTGGTTCGGGCCTATATGGTGCTGGGCGACCGTGACAAGGCAAAGGGCGCACAGACTGACGCCCGCGAGGCCGTCGCCAACGATGCCGAACGGCTGCGGAAATTGAACGAAGGCCTGAAAAATCTCGGGCTCGATGGATGAACCGAATGCCTGATAACATCAAGCAGCTGGCGGGGCGCACATGACGCGCAGGCAACGGCGGTTGACCATGATCGGCGGTTCGCTCGCGGTGCTCGGCCTCGCGGCCGGACTGGTGCTGAACGCGCTGCGGGATTCGATCGTGTTCTTCTCGACGCCGGTGATGGTGGCGGAGAAACACATTCCGGCCGGCAAGCGGTTCCGGCTCGGCGGAATGGTCGAGAAGGGGTCGCTGGTGCATGGTGACAATCTCGCCATCTCCTTCAAGGTCGGCGACGGCAGCGCGACGTTGCCGGTGGCCTATAAGGGCATTCTGCCGGACCTGTTCCGCGAAGGGCAGGGCGTGGTCGCCGAGGGCGCGCTGGATTCCTCCGGCGTGTTCAGGGCCGATACCGTGCTCGCCAAGCATGACGAGACCTACATGCCGAAGGATGTCGCGGACGCCCTGAAGAAACAGGGACACTGGAAGGACGATTACGGCGAGAAATCACAGGCCGCATCGAGCGCAGCACGGGGAGTGACGCAGTGATCGCGGAAGCCGGACATTACGCTTTGGTGCTGGCGCTGGCATTGGCGCTGATTCAGTCGACGGTGCCGATTTTGGGCGCGCGGCTGCGCGATCCCGCGCTGATGAACGTCGCCCGCTCGACCGCGCTGGCGCAGCTGGTGTTCGTGCTGGGCTCGTTCGCGGCGCTGGTCACGCTGCATGTCACGTCCGACTTCTCCGTCGTCAACGTGTACGAAAATTCGCATTCGCTGAAACCGCTGATCTACAAGATCACCGGCGTCTGGGGCAATCATGAAGGCTCGATGTTGCTGTGGGTCTCGATCCTGGCGCTGTTCGGCGGCCTGGTCGCGGCGTTCGGCAACAATCTGCCGCTGTCGCTGCGCGCCCATGTGCTGGCGGTGCAGGCCTGGATCGCCAGCGCCTTCTATCTGTTCATCCTGATCACCTCGAATCCGTTCCTGCGCATTGCCAACCCGCCGATCGAAGGCCGCGATCTCAATCCGGTGCTGCAGGATATTGGCCTCGCGGTGCATCCGCCGATGCTCTATCTCGGCTATGTCGGCTTCTCGATCTCGTTTTCGTTCGCGATCGCGGCCCTGCTCGAAGGCCGGATCGATGCGGCATGGGCGCGCTGGGTCAGGCCGTGGACGTTGCTGGCGTGGATCTTCCTGACGCTCGGCATCGCGATGGGCTCGTACTGGGCCTATTACGAACTCGGTTGGGGCGGCTGGTGGTTCTGGGATCCGGTCGAGAACGCCTCGTTGATGCCGTGGCTGGCGGGCACCGCGCTGTTGCATTCGGCTGTGGTGATGGAGAAGCGCAATGCGCTGAAGGTCTGGACCATCCTGCTGTCGATCCTGACTTTCTCGCTGTCGCTGCTCGGCACCTTCCTGGTGCGCTCGGGCGTGCTGACCTCGGTGCATGCGTTCGCGACCGATCCGACGCGCGGCGTGTTCATCCTGTTGATCCTGTGCATCTTCATCGGCGGCAGCCTGACGCTCTACGCCTGGCGCGCCTCGACGCTGAAGCAGGGCGGACTGTTCGCGCCGATCTCGCGCGAGGGCGCGCTGGTGCTCAACAACCTGTTCCTCACCACCGCCTGCGCCACCGTGTTCGTCGGCACGCTGTATCCGCTGGCGCTGGAGGTGATCACCGGCGACAAGATTTCGGTCGGCGCGCCGTTTTTCAACCTGACCTTCGCGCCGTTGTTCGTGCCCCTGATGATCGCGGTGCCGTTCGGGCCGCTGCTGGCCTGGAAGCGCGGCGACCTGCTCGGCGCCGCGCAGCGGCTGTTCGCCGCCGGCATCGCGGCGCTGATCGCGATCGCGGTCTTATGGGCGTGGACGTCCGGCGGCTCCACGCTGGCGCCGCTGGCGATCGGGCTTGGTGTGTTCGTGATCGCGGGTGCTTTCAGCGACTTGGCCGAGCGAACCGGACTGTTTCGCGTGCCGCTTCCGATCGCCGCGCGGCGCGCGCGCGGTTTGCCGCGTTCGAGCTGGGGAACGGTGTTCGCTCATGCCGGCGTCGGCGTCGCCCTGATCGGAATCGTCTGCGAAACCACCTGGAACAGCGAATATATCGGCTCGATGAAATCGGGCGATGTCGCTCATGTCGCGGGCTATGCGTTGACGCTCGACGGCCAGACGCTGCGGCAGGGGCCGAACTTCCGCGAAATGGTGGCGCAGTTCGAGGTCAGCCTCGACGGCGGCGGGCGGATCGGCGTGATGACGCCGTCGAAGCGCAATTTCACCACGCGCGGATCGACCACCACCGAGGCCGCATTGCTGACGAGGGGCGTCAGCCAGCTGTATATCTCGCTCGGCGATACCGCCGCTGATGGCGCCACCGGCGTGCGCATCTACCACAAGCCGATGGTGCTGTTGATCTGGTTCGGTCCCGTGCTGATGGCGTTCGGCGGCCTGCTGTCACTGTCGGACCGGCGGTTGCGGGTCGGCGCGCCGAAGCCGGCGCGGGCGCCGCGCGGACTGCAGGCCGCGGAGTGATCGATTGAAAAAAATCTTCGCCGCTATGTTTGCCCTATCGATGCTGCTCGGCGCGCCGGCCGCCTACGCGGTGCAGCCGGACGAGATCATGGCGGATCCGGCCAAGGAATTGCGGGCGCGAAATTTGTCGCGCGAACTGCGCTGCATGGTCTGCCAGAACCAGTCGATCGATGATTCGGAAGCGCCATTGGCGCGCGATCTGCGCCTGTTGGTGCGCGAGCGGATCGCGGCCGGTGACAG
>Ga0265314_10006028_pt1 | contig 10795 bp, 11 predicted proteins | sample 4126metaG_FD_203106 | JGI IMG/M metagenome (GOLD analysis project Ga0265314, IMG submission 203106) | Rhizosphere microbial communities from Carex aquatilis grown in University of Washington, Seatle, WA, United States - 4-1-26 metaG | ecosystem: Host-associated > Plants > Roots > Rhizosphere >... | reverse complement strand
TCGCGAGAACGCGGACTCACATCCCGTCGTCCCAGCGCACGCAGGGACCCATAACCCCGGACGCTGCTGTTAACAGAAGGCGTCGACCTCACTGCTTAAAATGAGACGACACGGCGTAAGGGTCCCTGCGCCCCGTGCGCAATTGCGCACTAGGCAGGGACGACAAGCGTCAATCATCCACATCGTCCTGCGGGCGGCCGAACAGATGCACGATGCCGGGCATCGCGATGGTGACGAATACGAAGCGCGAGAGGTGATGGGCGCCGACGAAGATCGGATCGATGTGCAAGGTCAGCGCCAGCGCCAGCATGGCGTCCATCGCGCCCGGCGCAAAGGCGACGATGACGTCGGAAAACCGCACATGGGTGGTCAACGCGATGAACGCGACAAACACCGCCGAGATTGCGATCGCGACCACGAATGACCCGAGCGCGGCGTTGACATGGCTGAGCAGCGTCTTGACCTTCATCCGTGCGAACCGCGCCCCGATCAGCGCGCCGACGCCGACCAGCGCGATGCTGCGCAGCCAGGGCGGCAGCGTGCCTTCGACCAGCCCCGCGCCATGCAGCAGGCTCGATCCGATCATCGCGCCGAACATCCAGCTCGCCGGAAATTTGATCCAGCGCAGCAGCAGTGCGACCGCCACCGCGGCGGCGACCAGCCCGGCCAGCCCGAGCGGCGAGGCGATCACGATAGAAGTGGCCGGCGGCGAGGCGGGCGCGATCCCGGCGACCGACAGCAGCATCGGCAGCGCGGCGGTCAGGATGATCACCCGCATGGTCTGCACCACAGCGATCGCCGGCACGTTGGCGCCCTTTTCGGCGGCCAGGATGGTGACCTGCGACAGCGCGCCGGGGCAGCCGGCCAGAAACGCCGAGGTGCGGTCCCAGCCATGAAAATACCGCAGATAGACGCTGCTGCCGAAAGTCGAGCAGAACGTCGCCACCGCCAAGAGCGCAATGGTCAGCGGATAGGCGCCGGCATGCTGCAAGAGTTGCTGCGACACCAGCGAGCCCAGCGAGATCCCCAGCAGCACCAGCACCGATTGGGTGATCAGCGAGGGGATAGACAGCGGCCGGCCGGCGATCGCGGCGATGCCGACCGCGATCATGGCGCCGGAGATCAGGCCGCCGGGCAGGTTAAACCACAGGAATACGCCGCCGCCGGTAGCGCCGATCGCCAGCGTTTCGAGGACGTGGAATGTCCTGGCGCGGCTCGGAAGGGCAAAGGCCGGCGATGCGGGGGTTCGGCTCACGCCGTTTTATGTCAAATCCGCCGGGTCAGGACAATTGCGCCGGCGCGCATGCAGCAATGCAAGACACCCTGCTTGCCGGCCGCTTCAAGCCCCGAAACAACAAGGCTCGCTTCTCGAAAAGCGAGCCTTGTCGTCGAAAAAGCGAGCCTTGCCGATCGTCAAACCCGCTTTCGCGGGTGGAATGGCAGGAATTACTTCGCGGCCGGCGCGGCGCCGTCCTTTGCCTGCTTCTTGCAGTCGGAGCGGAATTTCTTGCGCTCCTTGCCGTGCAGGCCCTTGGCGTCGGCTTCCTTCGAGCATTCGAGCGAGGCGGCCGTATGAACCACGGGCTTCTTGTCCATTTTCGCGGCAGGGGCGGCGGCCGGCGCGGCCGTCTGCGCCAACGCGGCGGAGCTCATCAGCAGCACGGAAGCAAACGCGGTTGCGACCGCGCGGGAAGAAAGGGTCATCATGGGGGCACCTCGGGTTGAAGAGGCGCGCAAGGTCGGCTCGCGATGCTGAACCGTGGATGAATGAAGCCGGCCGGCCGGCGTATGGCCGTGCCGATATTTTTGTCAGTGCAAGGGCGGCTGTTCCTTTGTCACCCGCCGCCGCTGGGTTAGGATGGGCCGTTGGTTTGCCAAGCCTTAAATCTATCACGCCCCAAGGAGGCCAAGGATGAACGTTCGAGCAAAAGTTTTACTGTGTGCCGTTGCCATGTCGGGTTATGCGGCGTTCGCCGCGGTTTCACCGGCCCAGGCGCTCAGCATGTCGGAATGCAGCGCAAAATATAAAGCCGCCAAGGCCGACGGCAGCCTCAACGGCCAGAAATGGAGCGATTTCCGCAAGGCGCAATGCGGCACCGATGCCGCTGCTGCGCCCGCCGCCGCACCTGCCGCGGCCCCCCCGCCGGCCCCCGCGCCGAAGACTGCCGCCGCACCTCCTGCCGCGCCCGCTGCGCCGCCGATGGCGATGGGCAACGCGGTATTTCCGTCCGCCGTGGATCCGAAATATTCCAAGGAATCCGCCGGCAAGGGCCGCATGCATACCTGCGTCGACCAGTACAACGCCAACAAGACCACCAACGGCAATGGCGGTTTGAAGTGGATCCAGAAGGGCGGCGGCTACTACAGCGAATGCAACAAGAAGCTGAAGGGCGCGGCCTGATCCCCAGATCTTGATCTAGACCTTGATCCAAGTCTTGATCCAAGTCTTGATCCAAGTCTCGATCTAAGTCTTGACAGACGCGGGCGTTGCATTCTTGTCATGCCCGCGTCTTCTTTTTGATTATGTGGGACTGTGCCGTTGAGCATGATGTGTTCGGAAAACCGCTGCCCGCCCCGCAGTGAACGCGGCGGCGCGAACGGGATTCTCGCGTGATCATTTCCGCGACCCAGGCCTTGCTGGGACTGGCGTCGGGGTCGTTGGTCGGGTTTTCGCTCGGACTGGTCGGCGGCGGTGGCTCGATCCTGGCGGTGCCGCTGATGGTTTATGTGGTCGGCGTGCCGGAGCCCCATGTCGCGATCGGCACCAGCGCGATCGCGGTCGCGGCCAACGCCGCCGTCAATTTGTCGAACCATGCCCGCGGCGGCACCGTGCGCTGGTCCTGCGCGCTGACCTTTGCCGCCGCCGGGATCATCGGCGCCTTGGTCGGATCGATCTTCGGCAAGATGGTCGACGGCCAGAAGCTGTTGGCGCTGTTCGCGCTGTTGATGCTGGTGATCGCCGCCCTGATGTTCAAGTCGCGGTCGAAGGTAGGCCTTCCCGACGTCCGGATGACCATGGCCAACATGCCGGCGGTGGTCGGGCTGGGCGTTGCGACCGGGACGCTGTCCGGTTTTTTCGGCATCGGCGGCGGATTTCTGATCGTGCCCGCCCTGATGCTGGCCACCGGTATGTCGATCATGAATGCGGTTTCCTCCTCGCTGGTGGCGGTCACCGCGTTCGGCCTTACCACCGCGACCAGCTACGCCTGGTCGGGGCTGGTTTCTTGGCCGTTGGCCGCCCTGTTCGTCGCCGGCGGGGTCGTCGGCGGCCTGGTCGGTACCCGCTTGGCGCGGGGCCTCTCGGAGCGGCGCGGCGCGCTCAATATCGTGTTCGCCAGCGTCATAATCCTGGTCGCGCTCTATATGCTGGCGCGTAACTTATCCCTATCTTGGGCGTAGACAGGCTGCACCCCTGCCGGCCCGGAGACTTCATGATGCCCATATCGATTGACCCCACCCGGCTTGGCTCGGCGACCAGTCGGCGCGAGGCGCTGACGCTGTTCGGCGCCGGCTCGGTCGCGCTCGCTCTTGGCCTGGCGTCGCGGCAGGCGCGGGCGGAGGCCGATCCGGAAAACGTGCTGACCGAAGCGCTGGTGCTGCGCGATCCCGAGATTCCGGTGGCCGGCAATGCCGAGGGCGACGTCACCATCGTGGAATATTTCGACTACAACTGCCCGTATTGCCGCAAGCTCGAGCCCGAACTGCAGCAGGTGGTTTTTGACGACGGCAAGGTGCGCCTGATCTGGAAGGACTGGCCGATCCTGGGACCGGTCTCGGTGGTCGCCAGCAAAATGGCGCTCGCCAGCAAATATCAGGGTAAATACGTCAAGGCGCATGAGGCGCTAATGGGCGTCAGCTCGAAATTGACGGAGTCGCGGATCAAGGAATTGCTGGCGAACGCCGGCATCGATATCGACCGGCTGAACCGCGACCTCGACAGCAACGCCAAGGCGATCGGCGCCATTCTCGCGCGCAACAACGACCAGGCCACCGCGTTCGGCTTCAAGGGCACACCGTCCTTTATCGTCGGAAAATTCCGCGTGCCGGGCGCGCTCACCATGGAAGAGTTCGGTCAGGTCATTGCCGACGCGCGCAAGGCCGGTGCGGAGAAGAAGACCAACACGCTGTAAGGATATGAGGGATTGCCGCAGCAAAACGCCCCCGTCGGAAACGGAGGCGTTCGTGTCGGATGAGGTGACAAAAGCTTATTTTGACGACAGTCTGATCCAGTCATCGTGGGCGCGCGTCTTCATCGCGTTCCAATCGGTCGACGCGACGTCCCAGTTGACGATCGTGCGCCCGCTCTGCGCGACCGGACCGTTGGCGACCGTCGAGGTCTGCATCGAATCATAGACATAGACGCCGCCGACCAGCAGCACCGCGCCCAAAATCATTCCCAGAAAGGTCTGCATCGTTTGTCCTCCAATGACGCCCAACAACGCCGCCGTAATAGGATGGTTCCCTGATTAGGAGCCGTTCAACGGCCGGAGTTGCCCGGCGTCGAACCCAGCCAGCTGAGGATGTCGGGGTTGATTTCGCGCGGATAGCAATGGCTGAGATCCTCGATCTCGCGATAGGTGACGTCGCAGCCTGCCGCCGATAGCGCCTGCCGGGTTTGCCGCGCCACCTGCACCGGGAACATCCAGTCGAGCCGGCCGTGCACTAGATAGACCGGTAGGCCGCGCAGCCGCTCCGCGTCGGCGATTTCCGCCATCAAGGGATGGAAGGTCGATGCGACCGGCGCAAGATGAGTGAAGGGGGAAGCACTATCGAGGCCGGAAACATAACAAAACGTGCCGCCGTCGCTCATGCCGGTCAGCAGCAACCGGTGGGGATCGATGTTCCAGCGCCCCCGCACGCGATCCAGGATGCGCACGAGGTTGGGCGTATCGGTATCCTCGCCCATCAGCGCCCACGTCGTTTTGGTCTTCGACTCATTCCCGGTCGCGGTGGGCGCGACCAGAATCGCACCATGGCTGCGGGCGTCGCGCAGCCAGCTCCACACAAAGCCGCGGCCGTTGCCGCTGCCGCCGTGCAACGCCATCACCAGCGGCCAGGCACGGTCGGGCGTGTAATATTCCGGCACGTACAGCGAATAGCCGCCGCGGCTGCCAGGCTCGTTGTGATCGTGAATGATGCCGGTGTCCGGTTGCGCGTGCGCTTCAAGCCGCGCGGCCAACGCCTCGTCGTCGCGCAACGCTGGGTCGGTAAAAAAGCTGCTGACCGGCGGAAATTTGACAGCGAGCGGATACAGCGCCTCCTGCGCGCGCGGCAAATAACGCAGCGCGCGAAACACCGCGACCAGGTCGCCCTGGCCTTGCTCGACCGCGCGCAATCCCTGGAACGCCGCAAGTGCCGCGTCGCTCGCGGCCTGCAGCCCAGTCCTGATGTCGGCGAATTCGCCGGGCCAATCGACCAGCCGGTCATGGACGGCCTGCAGGTCCCGATCCGGCGTCCCGGCGGCCTGCATGACGCGGCCAAATTCCGGCGGGTTGAGATGGCGCGCGACAAACGACAGCGCTTCGAGCGATTGCAGCAGCGGCGGCAGCACGGCCACGATGTCGTCGACCACCGCCTCGCTCATCTTCCCGCCTCTGGTATAGCCTCTAATGCAATCGTGGCCCTTTGAGCAGCTTGGCGCGATCGGTCGAGGCCAGCACCACGTCGAAGGTGACGCCCTCATGGTAGACGGTCAGCGGCACGTCGACGCCCGCCGGTCCGAGCGACCAGAGTTTTCGGTAGAATTGCGTCTGGCTGGCGATCTTCTCGCCCTTCACGGCCAGGATGACGTCGCCGGCCTTGAGCTCGGCGCGCGACGCCGGTCCCTTGGCGGAGATGCCGACCACCACGATCTTGTTCTCGATCTCGGCGGTATACATGCCGAGCCAGGGCCGCGCCGGCTTGTTGACGCGGCCGTATTTCCGCAAGTCCTCGAGCACCGGCTTGAGCAGGTCGATCGGCACGACCATGTTGACATGTTCGCTCTTGCCCTCGCGCTCCCGTTCGAGCTGCAGCGAGCCGATCCCGATCAACTCGCCGCGGCTCGAGATCAGCGCGGCGCCGCCCCAATTGGGGTGGGCGGGGTAGGTGAACAGCGCCTCCTTCAGCAGATACTCCCAGTAGCCGGTGAATTCCTGCTTGGCGGCGATGTGGCTCGCAACCGATCGGGTGCGGCCGCCGACGCCAGCCAGCACCACGCGGTCGCCGATCTCGGTGGCGGCCGAAGAACCCAGCGGCACCGGATCGAGATCGAGGCGGCCGAGCGCCTGCACCAGGCCAAAACCGGTCTCGGAATCAAAGCCAAGCGCATGGCCCTGCACCACGCGGCCGTCGCCGAGATGCAGCCAGACCGCCTCGGCCTCGGTGATCAGATAGCCGATGGTCAGGACCAGTCCGTCGTCGATCACAACACCGTTGCCGGCGCGCTCGGTGCCGAGGTTATCGGCGAGGAAGGCGTCATTGGGGATGATCGAATGCAGGCCGACAACCGACGCCAGCACGCGATCGAGATCGAACGCGTAGTCGCCCGTGCGCGGCTGGTTGGCCGGCGGCACTTTCCATTCAGTCATCGTCGCCATTGCAGGCTCTCCCGTTCGGTCAGCGCCAATGGCCGCCGACGTCCGCCGCTGGTGGCGAATGTGTGGCGACGACGCCGGGCGCGACTCCGCGCCGGCCCCTCAGGCTATTTTGGCATGCACCAGCGGGATTTCAACGTCTCTGTCGGGCCGCTTTTGCCTTTCGACAGCCGCACGGACCAAATCGCCGTTCATCTCTACGGATCGAGTTCGGTGTCCCAATAGAGATAATCCAGCCAGCTGTCGTGCAGATAGTTCGGTGGGAACAGCCGGCCATTGCGGTGCAGCTGATGCACCGTCGGCGCGAACGGGAGCTGTCTGGGAAACATCCGCGCCTGCTGCGGCGTCAGATTGCCCTTGCGCAGGTTGCACGGCGAGCAGGCCGCGACGACGTTCTCCCACGTGGTCTGGCCGCCTTTGCTGCGCGGGATGATGTGATCGAAGGTAAGATCGTCGGCCGCCGAGCAGTACTGGCAGACGAAGCGATCGCGCAGGAACACGTTGAACCGGGTGAAGGCGGGATGCGTGGTCGGCTTGACGAAGGATTTCAGCGATACCACGCTGGGCAGCTGGATTTCGAAGCTCGGGCTGCGCACCGCGCGGTCGTAGTGCTCGACGATGTTGACACGGTCGAGGAACACCGCCTTGATCGCGTCCTGCCACGACCAAAGAGACAGCGGGTAGTAACTCAGCGGCCGGAAGTCCGCATTCAGTACCAGTACCGGCCAACCACCTTGCGAGACGTGTGCGTTCAAGTAACGCTCCTGGCCCCCGTTTTGGCTGCGAAGCAGCTCGTGCCTGACATACTACAGGCAGCGTGACGGCATTGTGAAGGGCGTTGGCGGCCTTATCCGCCTCCGTCAGGGCAAGGGTCCGCATTGCATGACCCGCATCAAGGCGGCTAAACCGTGGCGGGCGGCCCTTCCGGCCGTCCACGGATCCGGCGAAATGGTCACTAGGGCGCGTTATCTTGAAGCTCCGCAACGGCTGCGGGCGTTCGTTCGCGCCCATGAGGCGAGCCTGGTCGTCCTGGCGCTCTTGATCGGCACCCTCGGCGGGCTGGCGGTGGCCGTGATGAGCGTGGCGGTCGAAGGACTGCACGTTCTGCTGTTCAACCTCGAATGGGGCGACCGGCTTTCCGCCCAGTTTCACATCGAGCCGCTGCGCGCACTGCTGGTGCCGAGCCTCGGCGGGCTGCTGCTCGGCGTGGCGTTCCTGCTGTTGCTGCGCTGGCGGCCGGCGCGCGAAATCGACCCGATCGAGGCCAATGCCCTGCATGGCGGGCGGATGTCGTTTCGCGGCAGCTTGATCGTCTCGCTGCAGACGGTCTGGTCGAGCGGCGTCGGCGCCTCGGTCGGACTGGAAGCGGGATATACCCAATTGGCCAGCGGGCTTGCGGCGTCGCTCGGCCGTGGCTTCCATCTGCGCCGCGCCGATCAGCGCATCATGGTGGGCTGCGGTGCGGCGGCCGCGATCGCCGGCGCGTTCGGCGCGCCGCTGGCCGGCGCCTTCTATGCGTTCGAACTTGTCATCGGCGGCTATACCCCGGCCAGCCTGACGCCGGTCGGCGTCGCCGCGGTGGCCGGCTATTTCGTGACGCATGTGTTTTCGCCGCTGACGCTCGGCGTCGGCGTCGGTCCGGTCGGTGACGTGCTCGGACGTGACCTCGCGGTGGCGGCGCTGCTCGGCATCCTGGCGGCGCTGGTCGGCATCGCCATCATGCGCGGCGTTGCGCTGTGCGAGGCGCTGTTGGCAAAAACGCGAATTCCGCATCCGGTCCGCCCGGCACTGGGCGGTCTCGCCGTCGGCCTGCTCGCGCTGGCGACGCCGCAGGTGATGTCGTCGGGACACGGCGCGCTGCATTTCGCCGGCTTCGTTTCGATCCCGCTGACGGTCGTCGCCAGCATGTTCCTGCTCAAGGCGATCGCCTCCATCCTGTCGCTCGGCAGCGGTTTCAGGGGCGGATTGTTCTTCGCCACGCTGTTTTTGGGCGCGCTGGGCGGTCATCTGTTTGCCGGCGTGATCGATGCGATCTGGCCGGCGCTCAAGCTCGATCCCAACGTCTATGCGATCATCGGCATGAGTGCGCTGTCGGCTTCCGTGATCGGCGGGCCGCTGACGATGTCGTTCATCGCGCTGGAATCCACCGGCAACCTCTGGCTCACCACCGCGGTGCTGGTCGCGGTGATGATCGCCACGCAAATTACCCGCGAACTGTTCGGCTATTCGTTCGCGACCTGGCGCTTCCATCTGCGCGGCGAAACCATCCGCAGCGCCGCCGATGTCGGCTGGATCCGCGACCTGACCGTGCGCAGCCTGATGCGATCCGACTTGACCACCGTCGACGCCAGCATGCCGATCGAGGAATTCCGTGAGAAATTTCCGCTCGGCTCGAAAACCCGGGTGGTCGCCGTCGATGGCAGCGGCCGCTATGCCGGGCTGGCTCTGGTGGCGGAGGCGCACGCGCCGGATCTGGAGGCCGTCAACGGCATCGGTGACATCCTGCATTTCAAGGACGTGGTGCTGCACCCCGTGATGAACATCCAGGAGGCGATCGCGGTGTTCGATGCCGCGGAAGCCGAGTCGCTCGTCGTGGTCGAGCCCGGCGAAGCGCATCGGCCGATCGGCGTGCTCAGCGAGTCGCATGCGGTACGGCGTTACGCGGAGGAATCCGAACAAAGGCGGCGCGAGGCGGTCGGCGAGGCCTGACCGGCACAACCGATCCGCTTGGCGAAGGACCGGTGCCGGGATTAGGATCGGCAACAAAATCGACATGCGCAGCATGCGGACGTTCCGGGGGAGTGAGATGCGGGGACTGCTGAAGGTTTCGGCCGCGGTTGTTGCCGGCGTTTTGGCAGCGGCTGCGTCGAGCGGCATGGCCGCCGCACAGGAATATCCGACGCGGCCGATCACCATGATCGTGCCGTTCCCTGCCGGCGGCGCCACCGATACGCTGGCCCGCTTCCTCGCCGAGCAGATGCGGCCGCTGCTCGGTCAATCCGTCGTCATCGAGAATGTCGGCGGCGCCGCCGGCAGCATCGGCGTCGGCCGCGCCGTTCGCTCGACGGCCGATGGCTACACGCTGAGTATCGGCACCTCGACCACGCATATGCTGACCGGTGGGCTCTACGCCCTGCCGTTCGACCTGATGAAGGATCTGGAACCGATCATCGAGATCGGCAGCGAACCGCTTCTGATCGTCGGCAAGAACAGCCTGCCGGCCGACGACCTCAAGGGACTGATCGCCTGGCTCAAGGCCAATCCCGACAAGGCCTCGGTCGGCGTCGCCGGCGTCGGCGCCACTGGACATCTCACCGGCATCGCGTTCCAGAAGGCGACCGGCACCAAATTCCAGTTCGTGCCCTATCGCGGCAACGCGCCGGCGATGCAGGACCTTCTGGCGGGCCAGATCGATTTCATGATCGAACCGTCGTCGAACTTCCGCTCGTTGCTGGCGACCAAAAGCGTCAAACCCTTTGCCGTCACCGGCGAGAAGCGGTTGCCCGCCTCGCGCGATATTCCGACCGCGGATGAAGCCGGCATGCCCGGCTTCTTTGCGACGCTGTGGTACGGCCTGTGGGCGCCCAGGGGCACGCCAAAGGATATCATCGCCAAGCTCAATGCCACCATGGTGCGGGTGCTGGCCGATCCGGCCGCGCGGAAGCATTTCGATGATCTCGGGATTCAAGTCGCGCCACTCGACCAGCAATCGCCGGAAGCCCTGCGCGCGTTCCAGAAGGCCGAAGCCGCGCGCTGGTGGCCGATCATCAAGGCCTCCGGCATCAAGCCGGAGTAGGGCTTTGTCGCGTTCGTGTTGCGCCATCCGCATCGCCGGTTTTCCGATTCACCTGTCGAACAGCCTATGCCGTAGCCGTCATTGCGAGCGAAGCGAAGCAATCCAGGAGCCACAGACGAAGACTGGATTGCTTCGTCGCTTCGCTCCTCGCAATGACGAGCAAACATAAATCCGCACTCTCGCGACATGGTTTTGTCCGAGGCTTGCAAATTAGCTCCGCCCTAAAAACAAAGGGCGCAGGGAAGACCGGGTGCGCGCTGCACCCGCGGTCTCGTGTGCAATTGTGCATCAAAAAAATGCGCACACGAGCATACAGGTTCAGCGGAAACACTCCGGCCTTCCCTGCGCAATGGCTTTACGGCCTATATCGTGCTCTCCCTGGTGAATCGGAGCCTCTTGCCACCATCGCCCCCGAGAGGCGTTA
>Ga0265314_10006027_pt1 | contig 10797 bp, 5 predicted proteins | sample 4126metaG_FD_203106 | JGI IMG/M metagenome (GOLD analysis project Ga0265314, IMG submission 203106) | Rhizosphere microbial communities from Carex aquatilis grown in University of Washington, Seatle, WA, United States - 4-1-26 metaG | ecosystem: Host-associated > Plants > Roots > Rhizosphere >... | reverse complement strand
CTAGACCCACGGCTGCCAGGGCCGGCGGCAGGCGGAAATGTTCCAGATTCGTGCCGACCATCCAATTGCTGGGGACGATGAAGGTGCGGCGTTCGGGGTCGAGCAGGCGGAGTGCGGCGGATGGCAGCGACCAACTCAATGTCGCGGGGGTTCCCATCAACGCACCACCTTTGCCGAGCCCCGACGGGCCACGGAGAAGGGTCGCGACCGCGATCCACGGCAGCGCGAGCGCGGCGATGCTGGCGGCGATCAGGGCACGGACGGCGCGCCGGTCGCCTCGAAGTATGAGGGCGACGCCAAGCAGGCCTGGGAATAGCTTGATGGCGAATCCTAGTGCCACCGCGGCGCCGCTCTTCCAGTGCCGGCACGTGAGAGCGAGGACAACCAGCAGCGTCAAAAGAGGACCGACCTGGCCGGCGGCGAGCGATTCACCCGCTGCCACGCCGAAGCCCCAGACTAAGGCGATCCAACAGGCGGATGCCCAGTCACGGCCGAAGCGCCGCCATAAGAGGAACGCGGACGCGATCAGGAATAATTGCGAGATTACGTACCACGTGCGCCGCGCGGTGACATAGTCGAGTGGCGCCAGGGGAGTAAGTAGAAATGAAAAAATAGGCGGATAGATGTAGCCGTCAGCCAGGTAGGGGCTTTCTCCATGCACGATGTGTTGCGCTGCCTGGAAGTAGGGCAGAAAGTCGCACGGATTGCTAGTGAGGACCCCGACTCTCCGCACGACGGTGCTTTGATAATATTGCTCGCTGCAAACGAAGAGGATGCAGAGAGCAGCAGCGACGGGTAAGTAGCGTTTCATGCCGGAAGGGTAAGCATCCGGTTGAAATTACTATCACACGGGCTGCCAGAGTACTAACGGATACGTGGCTCAATCCTTCAGGCCCAGGGCGGCGCGGGCGTCAGCGAGGGTAACCACGAGAGTGCCGGCGTCGTTGGGACAGGGATCGAAGCCAATGGCGACGTAGAAGCGATGAGCTTCTTCAGAGATTGCGTGGACAAGGATGCCGCGAATCCCGATGCAATCGGCGGCCACGCTGACGCGGAGCGCGGCGTCGCGGAAGAGCGCGCGACCGAGACCGCGCCCTTGCAACCTGCGATCGACGGCGAGGCGCCCCAGTACCGCCACGGGAATCGGGTCGGGCATGTTCCGGCGAAATCTGCCCGGTGTTGCCGCCTGCGTGATCGCTCCGGAAGCCAACGCATAGTACGCGACCACCTTATTGCTTTCGCACGCTACATAAGTACGCGAAGCGCCGCTCGATTGATTGGCACGCGCCCGCCGTCTCAACCATTCGTCGAGGGAAGTCTCACCCGAGGCGAAGGTGTCCAACTCATGATCGTCGGCCAGCGGCGCAGGCGGCGATAGGGAAGCGTTTAGTCCCACGGCGCCGGGGTCTGCATGGTCTTTCGAAGGCGCGCGTTGGGCCGCGGCGGCGCGTCGAGGCGTTCCAGAAACTGCCGGTACGCCGTGGGACTCACGGTGAATAGCGTGCGATCCAGCAGCGTGTCCTCGGCGGCACGGCGCGCAGCGTCAAGCACGAAGTCGGTGCGTGTGCGGCCGGACAACTCAGCGGCACGGTCGATCAGGCCGCGAACTTCCGGCTGAATGCGGATGTTCAGCGTGTGGCGCCGGCTGGACTCGCGGGCTCGTACAGGCATGGAGGCTCCTCGAATCCAGCATAGCACGCTGTAATGACGTCGTCATTACGCGGCGAGCCCCGCTCGCCTGGACAAGCTAAAGCATGTCCTACTTGCCGCCCTTCCAGTCGGGCAGGCGGCCGGGGGTGGGCGGCGCGCCGGCGGCGTCGAGTTGCTTTTCGAGATTCTTGATGTCCGTCTCGATCAGCTTCTTGAGCTTGGGAATCTGCACCGCCAGTTCGTCGGAGCCGATCTGGTATTGCTCCATGGCAGTCTTGGTCGGGTGGCCGGTGCCGCGGCCGGAACTGCCGGCAGCGCCGATCCTCTCGGAGATCGACGCGGGGACGCCTTCCTGGTGCGAGCGCCAGACGCGGTCGCCACTGAGCGCTACATTGATGGCGTCGAGGTCGCGCTGCAGGCCGAGCGCCGTTTCGTGCAACTTGGGCGAGAGCGACGGCATGGCGTCGATGGCGCGCTTGATGGAATCGAGACGGGAGCCGGCTTCCGTGGCGGCCTCCTGAGTCGCGGTGAGGGCCTTCTGCAGTTTGCCCAGCTTCTCCTGGAATTCGATCATGGAGATGCGCTCTTCTTGCGTGGTGGGAGTGGCACCTGCTACTTCGATGGTCTCCGAGCCCGGCAGGTCGGTAACCACGCCGTTTACGCGCTTGGCCAGCGACACGGTGTATTTACCGGGCAGGACGAAAGCTCCGGCGCCACCGCCGCGGCCTCCGAAGAATTCGCCGGGATCGCCACCTCCCGCCGCGCCGGCACCGCCGCCACCACCCGCGCCGCCGCGTCCGCCGCCTCCACGACCGCCGCCGCCGAGCGGCACCGAAGGCGCGAGTCCGATACCCGTAGTGCGAAGGTCCCAATTGATGCGGTGGACACCTTGTGTGGCGGCTTCATCCAGGCGTCGCACGACGTTGCCCTTCGAGTCCTTGATAGTGACGAGGATTGCCGGGGGCTCCTCCAGCGATTCCTGCCGCAATTCTTCAGGCGTGGGATACGGCGGAGTCTCGCCGCGCTGTGCTGCTTGCCGTTCACGCTGCTGGCGTTCCTGCGCCTTGGTGCGGATGGTGTCGCGCAGATTGTAGGTGATCGCCGCGCCGGCCGGGGGATTCGGCACGTTGAAGTTCGCGGTGCCCAGGTCGCCGCCGGGATTGAACGGCACATACTCAAGCGCCTTGCGTACGGGGAAGATGGCCGCTTCCTTCTGCATCATCTCGTTGGTGGCGGCGCGCAGCGGGCTGTAATCGTCCAGCACATAGATGCTGCGGCCAAAGGTGCCGATTACCAGGTCATCCATCTGCTTTTGGATGGTCAGGTCGCGCATCATGGTGGTGGGCAGTCCGACATTCAACTTGATCCACTTCTCGCCGCCGATCTTGGTGAAATAGAGTCCGAACTCGGTGCCGGCGAATACCAGATTCTTGTCCTTGGGGTCTTCAGCGATGGCATATACGCCGCCGCGCTCCGGCAGATTACCGGAGATGTTGACCCACGACTTACCGGCGTCCGTGCTCTTGATGAGATAGGGTTTGAAGTCGCCGTTCTGGTGATTTTCGTACGCCACGTAGACCGTGCCCGCGTCAAATTGGGAGGCCACGATGCGTTGCACGTAGGCGTTCTCGGGCACGCCGGCGGGCTTGTCGACCTTGGTCCAGTGCTTGCCGCCGTCCTCGGTCACTTGCACCAGCCCGTCGTCGGTGCCCACGTAAATCAGGCCCTCCTTCACGGGAGATTCGGCCATCGACGAGATGTTGTCGTAGAGCGCTGTCGACACGTTCTTCTGGATGGCGTCGATAGGCCAGATCTTGCCCATGAGCGGCAGCTTATTGCGGTCCAAATTGCGGGTGAGATCGGGACTGACGGCCACCCAGGAATCGCCGCGGTCGTCGCTGCGATAGAGCTTCTGCGATCCGATATAGAGGCGGGTATTGGAGTGCGGGCTGATCATGAACGGCGCGTCCCAATTCCATCGCAGCGCCGGATCGCCTTTCGCGGGTTGAGGCTGGATGGAGGTGCGCTCGCCGGTGCGCTTGTCGAAGCGCACGATGCCGGCGTTCTGGCTGGCGGCGTAGACGGTGTTGGCGTCCTTGGGGTCGACGCGGGAATAGAATCCGTCACCGCCGTTGGTCACGAAGCAATCGGCGTTGGTGAGGGAGGTATTGCGCGTGCGCACCGCGCAGCCGACGCTGTTGTTGTCCTGCGTGCCGCCGTAGACGTGATAGAACGGCACGTCCTCATCCACCGCCACGTCGTAAAATTGCGCGGTGGGTAAGTTGGCCTTGAAGATCCAGGTGGACGCGCGGTCATAACTCTCGTACAAGCCGCCGTCGCAACCGACTAAGTAGTGGTTGTTGTTTTTGGGGTCGATCCAGATATCGTGATTGTCGACGTGCTTGTCGCGTGTGCCGAGGGAGGCGAAGGTGCGGCCGCCGTCATCGGATACCTGGATGTTGACGTTCATCACATAGATGCGCTCGGCGTCGCCGGCATCTACAACGACTTTGGCGTAATACTGCCCCTGCGAATCGGCGGGGTTGCGGCGTTCCCAGGTGGCGCCGTCGTCGGTGGAGCGGAAAACGCCGCCGCGGCCTTCGGGCGCTTCGATCATGGCGTAGATCATGTTGGGATTGGTGGGCGCGTAGTTCAGACCGATGCGTCCCAGGTCGCCCATGGGAATCCCGCTAGTTACTTTGGCCCAGGTCTTACCGGCATCCATGGTCTTCCAGAGGGCGCTGCCGGGACCGCCGTGAATCATGCCGAAATAGGCGCGCTGGCGCTGGTGGGTGGCGGCGAAGAGGACGTCGGGATTCTTGGGGTCCATCACTAAATCGGAGCAGCCGGTGTAATCGTCCACCTTGATGAGGCTCTGCGACCACGTCTTGCCGCCGTCGGTGGTCTTGTAGAGGCCGCGCTCGCCGCCGCCTTTCCATAGTGGACCGGGCGCCGCCACGTAGACCACGTTGGAATCGCGCGGGTCGATCACGATGCGGGCGATGTGCTCCGTCAGCTTGAGGCCGACGTTGTGGAACGTGCGGCCGCCATCTTCGCTTTTGTAGACGCCGTCACCGAAGGATATGCTGCGCTGGCTGTTATTCTCGCCGGTTCCCACCCAGACGATCGACGGATTCTTGGGGTCGATGGTGATCCAGCCGATGGAGTACGACCCGTAGTTGTCGAACACGGGAGTCCAGGTGGTGCCGTTGTTGACGGTCATGAAAACGCCGCCCGAAGCTTCGGCCACCATGTAGTGGTTGGAGTCGTCGGGGAACACGGCGATCTGCGAAATGCGGCCGGAGATCATGGCCGGCCCTATCTGGCGGGCTTTCAGGCTGGAGAATGTGCGGGCATTGATGGGATCTTCATTCCCTCTTCCCCCGCGGCCGCCGGCGGGCGGTTCGTCCTGAGCGAGGGCAATTACGGAGCAGCATAATAGTATCGGAAACAGCTTCATGGCGTGGAGTATATCGCATGGCGCGCGACTCCCGCTATCGTTTGTCCGACAGCCGGCGCTAGCCTTTGTCAGTAATTCAGTGCGGCCCCATCAATGTTAAATTCATGGCGCCATGCCTTCTCGTCCCAACCGGGCGATGGTGCTTCGATGGTCTCCTGATCGCCGGTGTGTTTTTGCTGTGTGGCGGCGTGATCATCGGGCTTCCACACCACGGTGCGGCAATTCGCTCCCATCTTTATTGTCGATGAGGACCGCCAGCGGTCCTTTATTGCCATCGCGAACTCATTCCACTCACAGCGTCGGCTCTATGTCCGATTCGCGCGCGAAGCATGGGTCGTGGCCGGAATTGAGCGCGGATGACGGGTAGGTGGGCAGCCATCCAATTGATCTCATTGGTCTCACGGGGAGCCTCTGGGCATGCCTGGAGACGGGCGACCACAATCGCGCTTCTGAACTCGGCCACCATGCCGCCGAAGCGCCCGGTCGGTGGCAGCATTGCGAAATTGCCTGCCTGGTGACGACGGCACAAGCTCACTGCATGTCGGAAGGTACGTGGCTTCCGGAGTATGTGGAGAGGGCGGGGCAGCTTATCGAGACGGACGGCCTGATGCTGGAAGAGCGGGCGAAGCGGTTGGAGTGGCATAGGGTTTGGGAGTGCGCTCCTGGCGATTAACGGTTGGCGGTGAGCTTTAGTTTCGGGAACATCGTGGGCGCGTCCGGCGTCTTATCGACATAGAGGAAGGTATGTCCGGCCACCGGTCACAACGGCACACCGCCTGTTGCTGGCTGCTCCGCCTGGCGGGCGGATTGGTCCCGTCAGAGGTGCGCGCAGCCTGGCGCCGCCAGCGGGATGCGAGTTTGGAAAGCCTCTGCGTTTTGGCCGATCGCGGGGAGTTGCCTGGCAGCGATCTTGCCGTTCTGGCTTGGTGGTGTGGAGACGCGTTGGCGAGCGCGTTCCTGTTGCGCTGCCGGGGGTTCGATCCGCGGCGATGGATGCGTGGGCCGGCCTTCGTGATGACCGCGGCGGGTATCGCCTTGCTGCTGATGGCCGTCTGCACGCATGGATTCGCCGCCACGCGATTGTTACTGGGCTCGTTCGGCGGCGTTCCCAGCAGGCAGAAGGACGACCGGCTGGTGGCGAATCTTTTCCCGATTGTGTTCGCCTTTGCCGTGAGCGTGATGGCGGCCGCCGGACGGGTCTCGTTGCGCGGTCAAAGCTGGCGCTACTATTGCTTCCTCCTGTTGAAGACACTCTCGCTGTTCGTCGTGGCGTCTCTGCTGTGGATCGAAGGCGGCCCGAGGATCCGCGCCCAGATCCCGAATGAGGCGGTGCGAGTCCTGGCCGGCGGACTGCTACTCGCCGTTGTGTTCGTCGGCGCGCTGGGTTGGGCGGTGATCTGGAGTCTGACTGACCAGCGGCAGCGGTGTCCGGCTTGCTTGCACCGCCTCATCCTGCCGGTGAGGATCGGTACCTGCGCCAGCGTTTTCGAGCCTCCCACTACGGAGTGGATTTGCGCCGCCGGCCACGGATCGCTGTGCGTGTGCGAGGTAGGAACGGGCGACCGTTGGATTGTGCATAGCTCTTAGTTTTTCGCTAAACGTGGCGTCGTAACAAACGCGTGTCCGCTCGGTTGAAGGCGTCGTTGGTAAGGCTGCAGGCATGGGTGCCGGCGCTGCAGGCAAGAGTGCCTGCGCCACGTCGCGTCTTCATCACCTTTGGTGGCCCGCAGAAACTGAGCCGGCTGACGCCGGCTAGGCAAGCTGAAGCATGCCCCACCCAAAAGGCCAAACACCAATGCCCGAAGGGCCATGATGCACTCGGTTGAAGACGCCGCTGGTAAGGCGGCAGGCACGGGTGCCGGCGGCGTCCACTCCCTTACGGTCGCGGCTCAGTAACAAGCGGCGGCTCGGTAACAAGCGGCGGCGGCCCGCTTGGCGCCGGCGATGGAATGTTAGCCAGGGCGGCCACCAATTCGTCCACCCGGATGGGTTTGGAGAGATAGCCGTCCATACCGGCGGCGAGGCATCTTTCGCGATCGCCCTTCATGGCATGAGCAGTCATGGCGATGATGATCTGGTGCTTGCCGGTACCGCGCTCCTTCTCGCGAATGGCGGCCGAAGCCTCGAGCCCGTCGAGTTCCGGCATCTGGACATCCATGAAGACGACGTCGAAATCCTGCTGCTCCGCGGCACGCACCGCCTGTCGCCCGTCGGGGACCACGACCACGGCGTGTCCGAGCTTCTCGAGCAGTCTTAGGCCGACACGCTGGTTCACGACATTATCTTCGGCCAGAAGCACGCGCAGCTGGGTAGCAGAAACTCGCGGCGGTGGGGCCGTTGTGGCGGCGTCCGGCCGGGCGGCAGGCTGCGATAAGGCATCGATGGTCGCGGCGCGCAATTCGGAATCGCGTACCGGTTTTTTCAGCACGGCAGCACGCAGTCCGCGGTAGCGCAAAGCGTCGCTGGACGCCGCCAGGAGGATCACGCGAAATGCCGCCAGCCGGGGCTCGCGGACTATCTGCTCCACAGCCGGGAAACGCGCGTCGCACCAGACAAAGTCGTAGGGCTTTCCGGACTGCGCCGCACCCAGGAGCGCTTCACGCGCCTCGTCCCCTGTGGCGGCCACCGCCGCCGAAAGGCCCCAGCCCACGGCGGTATCGGTGAGCGCCTGGCGAGTCTTCGGGTGGCCGTCGACAATCAGGACGGAGCGCCCGATCAACGGGCTGTGCTCGCGCCCGCCGGATCCGCCTGAGCTCTGGAACTTTGCCGTGAAGTGGAATCGGCTGCCTTTTCCGGGCTCGCTCTCCAGCCAGATGCGGCCGCCCATCATGGCCACCAGACGGGAGGAAATGGTCAGCCCCAATCCGCTGCCGCCGTATTTGCGCGTTGTGGAAGCGTCAGCCTGCGCAAACGGCGCAAAGATCGCGTCGTGCTTGCTGGAAGGGATGCCGATGCCGGTATCGCTTATAGTAAAGTGCAGCAGCGTCTCCGCCCCGGCAACTGCGTCGACCTGAACTTCCGTCGCAACCTCGCCCGCTTCCGTAAACTTGATGGCGTTTGCCACCAGATTCAGTACGATCTGTCGCAGGCGGAGCCGGTCGCCCACCACCGTCTCGGAGACACCCGGCGCGATCGCGCAAATCATTTCCAGGCCCTTCTCATACGCCTTCGGGGCAAGACTCTGCACCGCTTCCTGGACACTGTCGCGCAAGTTGAACTCGGTGCTGTCCAGATCCAGGCGCCGCGCTTCGATTTTCGAGAAGTCGAGAATGTCGTTGATCAGATTCAGTAACGAATCGGCCGACGAACGCAAGGTGTTGATGTCCGTGCGCTGCTCGCTGGTCAGATCGCTGCGTAGCAGCAGGTCCGCCATGCCCAGGACGCCATTCATTGGGGTCCGGATCTCATGGCTCATGTTCGCCAGGAATTCGCTCTTGGCGCGGTTGGCGCCTTCCGCCGCCTCCTTGGCCACCCGCAGTTCCTCCGTGCGGACGTCCACTAATTGCGACAGGTTGTCCGCGCGGCCGCGCAGTCTCCGCGTATATAGCTTTTGGCCGGTCACGCCGCAGAGCAGCAGCGCGGCGCCGCCGAGGGCGTAGAACCAGCCCGTCTCATAGAAGCGCGGCTGCACGTAGAATGCCAGGGCCGCGGGGGTGGGATTCCACACGCCGTCGTTGTTCGTTCCCAGGACCTTGAACCGGTACGGACCGGGCGGCAGTTTGGTGTAGTATGCCACCCGCCGGGAGCCCGCCTCCACCCACTCCCGATCGTACCCTTCCAACTGGTAACGGAAGCGCACGCGCGATGGTACCAGCATGCTGAGGCTGGTATAGTGCACCTCCAGTCTGCCGACTCCCGGCGCAATGCTCATTTCGGGCGACGTAGGACTGATTTTCCCATCCGCCACAATTTCTTCCACGACCACCGGAGGAATCATCCGATTTCGCGCGATATTGGTGGGATCGGCCACCAACACGCCCTTCTGGGTGGTAAACCACAACCGCCCATCGGGGGTACGGCCTCCGGCCGGCTGGGCCGGAGGACGCGATGCCTCGGCCGTCTTCATGCCGTCACGCGTGTTGTAGCGAGTGGTGTGAACGGTGGCGATTCGGCCCTCGGCGAAATCGTCAAGGTCCTGGCGATTGGCCACCCAGAGCCCGTTTTCCGTGCTGATCCACAGATTGCCGGTGCTATCCGTCAGCATGGCGCTGGGGTAGCCGTCGAATAGGCCGTCTTTGCTGGTGTAGCGCGTCACGCGCCCGTCAGCTATGCGGAAGCGCGTCAGTCCGGGAGTTCTTCCGCCCAGCCAGAGGCTGCCGCGACCGTCATCGTAAATGGCGGTCACCGGGAAATTCACCTGCTTCTGCCAGGCATTTTCCACCGGTTCGCCATCGTGAAATCGGTACAGACCCTTAACCGAACCGAACCACAGGGTTCCCCCGGGATCTTTGTAAATCGTGAAGGTGTAGTTGCCGGGCGCCGACAGTGGCGTCGTCTTTCCGTGAAACGTGAGGGGCGAGACTTCATCGTTCCGGAAGCGGAACGCCATTTCCTCGGACGTGGCTACAATCAACCCTTCGTCATCTTCGCTGATGGCCGAAAGGTAGTAGCGAGAGAGCCGTCCGTGCGCCGTGAAGAGATCGAAGTGCCCATTGCGGAATCTGGTAAGGCCATTGTTTGTGCCCAGCCAGACACTGCCATCCCGGCTTTCGAACATGCCATCGGAATAGACGCTCGGCAGGCCGTCCTTTTTCAAATAGGCGGTGACCGCATCGCCGCGAATGTGCGCAAATCCTCGTCCGGCGCAGAAGACGTACACGCTTCCGTCGCGCGCCACCATCAGATTCTCAGTCGAATCGGCGGGCAGCCCCTCATGGTGGGTGATGGTCAACAGCCGCGCGTTGCGAAACCTCTCGAAGCCGCTCGCTGTCCCCACCCAAATGCTGCCCTCGCGGTCTTCGAACACCGATAACACGCGGCTATCGGTCAGCCCGTCGAGCGAGCTATAGTTCGCCACATTCCTGCCGGCAATGCGATACAACCCGCTTCCCGCGGTTCCGAGCCATAGATTGCCATCGCGGTCCCGGACCATCGCCGAGACTTCGCCCTGGATTTCCCGGGTTACATCGTTCTCCACGATGGCGCCGTCGGTGAAGAGCTTCAGGCCGTTGATGGTGGCAACCCACAAGCGGTTCGGGTCGTCGAATGCCAAACCTGTTGCCTGCAAGCGGTCGGTACCGGCGACACGTGACAGCTTGCCGTCCGCAAACTGGTATTTGCGGGTAAGCGACGGTATCCAAACCCGGCCCGCCGGGTCTTCCGCGGATGCGAAGACCCAGCTCGTGGCGTCGCCCAACAACGCGATTCCGGTGTTGGTGCTCGCATATATGAAATTGTCGGAGCCCACCAGGACTTCGTGGTTGCGGGATTCACTCAACTCCCTAATATCCCCATCGGGTAACGCGCCGGGCTTTCGATAATCTGTGAATGTGCCCCCGCTATAGCGCAGGGTTCGCGAAGTGGTGCGAACCAACAGCCCGCCATCGGCCCCCAGGCATATGGCTTTCACTGGTTCCCGCAAGACGCGCCCACCTATTGCAGGCTCCATCAGTACGAACCGCACGCCATCGAAACGGACGAGGCCCGCGGAGGTCCTCAGCCACAGATAACCGTCGCGGGTCTGCAGG
>Ga0265314_10006026_pt1 | contig 10798 bp, 9 predicted proteins | sample 4126metaG_FD_203106 | JGI IMG/M metagenome (GOLD analysis project Ga0265314, IMG submission 203106) | Rhizosphere microbial communities from Carex aquatilis grown in University of Washington, Seatle, WA, United States - 4-1-26 metaG | ecosystem: Host-associated > Plants > Roots > Rhizosphere >... | reverse complement strand
CAAGAATTGCAGGCCAAATTCAAAGTGGACGGTTTCCCGACTTATGTTGCTCTGAATCCAGACGGAAAAGAAATTGGCCGTCAGGTCGGTTATTTATCCGGAGGGCCACAGGCTTTTATCGCCGAGTTTAAAAAATTTAGGAAGCAGTAAATTTTAGTCCACCGTCACGCTTCGTCGAATCACGTGCTTTGTTTACGTGTCGGGATTTAGCACGGACAGTCCCGCTTCGAGCGGCAGTCGTCTTCCAGACGAATTTGCATCAGCCGCAATTCCGTGCGCAGCTTCCAGCCGGTGTGCACCCAAAACTTCATGCCTGCCGCATTATTCGCGAAGATGAAGATGTTGCATTTGGAAATGCCGGCCTGGCGGAGTTTCGCCAGACAGGCATTTACCAATCGCCGGCCGATGCCTCGCTGACGATGCCGCTTGGCCACCGCGAGATGATGCAGGTAACCGCGCCGGCCGTCGTGGCCGCACAACACGGCGCCAACTATCCGGCCATCCTGCTCCGCAACGAAACTGAGGCGTGGATTGTGCCGCAGAAACGCGGCGATGGCCCGGCGCGTGTCGGATTCATTCAGTCCCACCCCTTCCGTGCGCCGCCACAAGGCGATGACCGCGTCGTAATCTTCAAACCGAAAAGCGCGGATGATGATCCCATCGTCGCCGGGGCAGCCGGAAAGTTTCTTTTTCAATCCGCCTTTACGTTTTGGACCAGCTTTCACGGCTTGGGCTAGGCAACGGCGGTTACGCGATATTGGTTTTGGGCGCCGGCGAGTTTCAATTTCAGGACCTCGCCCTGTTTCCGGCCCAGAAGCTGTTCGCCCAACGGGGATTGCGGTGTAATCACCAGCACTTCCCGTTTGTCATGCAGCACCTCCGTGCCGCCCGCCCGGGGGCCGATGAAGTAAGCCGTTTTTTCCGAGTTCAATTCCAGTTCCACGAAGGCCCCGACATCAATGGGTTCACCCGCCCCGAACCGGCGCGCGTCGAGCTTTTCGAATGCGGCGATGGACTCTTGTATTTCCACCGCCTGCCGGGATTGTCCCCGGGCCAGATAGGAGGCTTCGAGTCCGCGGGTGTCGTATTTGTTCTCGGCCTTGCTCTGTTCATGCGTGGCTTCCGCGCGCGAGGCCCGGGCCGCCCGGAAATAAACCTCCAGTTCGTCCGTCAGCCGGGCCACGATCTTTTTGATGAGCGCGCGTTTGTTCATGCCAAAGGAACGAGCTTATTCCACCATCACGCGCTTGGCCAGATTTCCCGGCCGGTTCACGGTGCGGTCACGCTCGCATTCCAGCTGCAGCGCCATTTTCTTTTTGCCATGGCGCGTTCCCGCGTTGATTTGAAAAATCCGTGTTCATCCATGTGCATCTGTGGTTAACATTTGGCAGATGCTGACGACGTTGCGCATTAAAAATCTCGCCCTCGTGACCGACCTCACGCTGGAACTCCAGCCCGGCTGCAACGTCATCACCGGTGAAACCGGCGCGGGCAAATCCATCATCATCGGTGCGCTCGATCTCGTCCTCGGCGAACGCGCCGACCGCACGCTCATCCGCTCCGGCGAGGAGAGCTGTTCCGTGGAGGCGGTGTTCGAGGTCGCCGGGCTCCGAACACCGCTAAAAAAATTCCTCGAAGCAAACGGGCTGGAACCGTGCGAGGAAAACCAATTGGTCCTCAAGCGGACCTTTTCCGCCAACGGAACCAACCGCCAGTTCGTCAACGGTTCGCCCACCACGTTGAACACGCTGGCGGCAATCGGCGAATCGCTCGTGGACCTCCACGGCCCGCACGATCATCAATCCCTGCTCCATCCCGCGAAGCAGCTCTTGATTCTGGACGCCTTTGGCCGTTTGGAAAAGGAACGCGAGGCGTTCGGCGAACTCGTCCGCCGCCGCGCCACGCTGGCCGCCGAAAAATCCGCGCTGATTGTGGATGAAAAAACCTACGCGCAGCAATTGGACCTGCTCCGCTTTCAGGTCCGCGAAATCGACGGCGCGGGCCTGCAGCCCGGCGAAGACGGGCAGGTGGAACAGGAATTCAACCGCGCCAGCAACGCGGCGAAACTGCTGCAATTGAGCCAGGCCGCCATCGACACCTTGAGTGAAAGCGAGGATTCATTGCTCACGCAGGCCGGCGCCGTGGGCCGCGCGTTGCAGGAATTGCAGCGGGTGGATCCCGGCGCGGCGACCCTGGCCGCACTGCACGCCCAGGCCATCGGCACGTTGCGTGAATTGCAGACCGGCCTTTCGCGTTATGCCGAAAAAGTGGACGTGGATCCTACGCGACTTGCCGAACTCGAAGCGCGCCTGGACCTGATTCATTCGCTCAAGCGCAAATACGGCGCGACGCCCGCCGAAATCATCGCCTTTGGCGGGGCGGCGAAACAGAAATTGCAGTCGCTGGAAAGTCGCGACGCGGAACTGGCGCGCCTCAATGCCGGATTGCAAAAGCTCGACGCGGACATTTTGCGCGCGGGCCAAAAGCTTTCCGATGCCCGGCGCAAGGTAATTCCGCCCCTGGCCAAAGCCGTGGGCCAACAGCTTGACGACCTGGGATTCCAGCAAAGCAAGTTTGACGTGGCAATTCAGCCGCTAGCAACCGAGGTAACGAGGCTCAAATCAACAGATAGTCAGAGCCTCCTCACGTCGGCGGCTACGATTAAACAGACTGGTTTTGACGAAATCGAATTTCAATTTGCACCCAATCCCGGCGAGCCGGCCAAATCGCTGCGGGCCATTGCGTCTTCAGGCGAAATGGCGCGCGTGATGCTGGCCCTCAAGACGGTCCTGGCCGCCGAAGACGAAATCCCCGTGCTGGTTTTCGATGAAGTGGATGCCAACGTCGGCGGTGAAACGGCCCATGCCGTCGGTGAAAAAATGAAACAGCTGGCGGCCAAGCGGCAGGTCTTGTGCATCACCCATCTGCCGCAAGTCGCTGCGCCCGCGGATGCGCATTACGTGGTAAACAAGGAGGTCAGGAACGGCCGGACGATTTCCGAGATTCACTTGCTGGGCAGGAAAGAGCGCATCACGGAACTGGCGCGGATGCTGGGCGGCCAGAATGACGCCGCCCGCAAACACGCGGAGGCGTTGTTGAACCCGAAAACCGAAGTTAAATTCCTGCGTTAGCGGAGTGCGGCCGTCCCGGCCGCAGCAACGTGGGATTGGTGAGCTGTTGTAAACGATTCGGTGGCTGAAAAGAAGCCGGTGGCTGCGCCCGAGGACGGGCGCACTCCGGGGCGGCCTCAGCCAACCCGCCACCACCGGCAACTTCGGAATTCGGGTTGAACTGAGTCACTCCACCGTCACGCTCTTGGCCAGGTTGCGCGGTTTGTCCACGTCGCAGCCGCGCGCAACGGCGATGTGATACGCGAACAGCTGTAGCGGCACGGAGGCCAGAATCGGATAAATGGGTTCCAGCGCCTTGGGCAGGTAAATCACGTCATCGGCCACCTTCCCGATTTGTTTGTCGCCTTCGGTGGCCAGCGCGATGATGGGGCCTTTGCGCGCGCGAATCATCGCCAGATTCGCCATCGTCTTGTCGTACATCGAATCCTGCGGCACCACAAACACCGTCGGGGTCTTCGGGTCAATCAGCGCAATCGGGCCGTGCTTCATTTCCGCCGCCGAATAGCCCTCGGCGTGGATGTAGGAAATCTCCTTAAGCTTGAGCGCGCCTTCCAGCGCAATCGGAAACGTGTAGCCGCGGCCCAGGAAAAAGAAATCCTCGGCCCTGGCATATTTCTTCGCGAGTTTCTTGAACACGTGGTTCTGCGCGAGGATGGCTTCGAGTTGCTTGGGCACGGCTTCGAGCGCGTGCAGAATCTCCCGCGCGCGATTCGCGGACAGCAGCCGCGTCCGACCCAGATGCACGGCGAGCAGGGACAAAACGGTCAGCGTGGAAACAAACGCCTTGGTCGAGGCGACGCCAATTTCCGGGCCGGCGTGCATGTAAATGCCGCCGTCGGATTCGCGCGCGATGGTGCTGCCGACGACATTGACGATGGCGAGCGCGCGGTGGCCGCGGCGCTTGGCCTCGCGCAACGCGGCGAGCGTGTCGGCGGTCTCGCCGGATTGCGAAATCACCAGCAACACGGTGTCGCGTTCGAGCGGCGCGTTGCGGTAACAAAATTCGTGCGCGAACTCGACCTCCACCGGGATTTGCGCGAGTTCTTCGATTAGATACTCGCCCACGAGCGCTGCGTGCCAGCTCGTGCCGCTGGCGGCAATGACAATGCGTTCGACGGAACGCAATTGTGCCGCCGTCAGGTTCAACCCGCCGAATTTCGCGGTGGCGCCTTCCTTGTCCACGCGGCCGCGCAGCGCGTTTTCCACGGTGCGCGGTTGCTCGAAAATTTCCTTGAGCATGAAGTGCTCGTATTTTCCGCGCACGGCGTCCTCCTGGCTGAATTCCAGGTTGCTGATCTGGACGTTGGCCGTGTCGGCGCCGAGATTAATCACGTCGAAACCTTCGGGCGTGATGGTGGCCACGTCGTAGTCGTTGAGGTAAACAACTTTTTTCGTGTGCGCGGCGCCGACAAAGGCGTTGGCGTCGCTGGCCAGAAAATTTTCACCATTGCCGATGCCGATGATGAGCGGCGAACCGCGCCGGGCGCCGATGATGGTGTTGGGCTGGTCGGCGCAAACCACGGCCAAGCCGTAGGTGCCGATGACTTCGCGGAGCGCGTCACAAACCGCCAGGGTGAGGGCTTGGGCCCCGGGAGCGCCGGCATCCTGCCGGCGGGTTGGATTATTCCCGCCCGATGAACCCGCCGGCGGGACGCCGGCGCTCCCGGATATCCGTTTCTCGTAATAATCGCCGATCAAATGCGCGAGCACCTCGGTGTCGGTGGCGGAGCGGAATTTGTGCCCGGCCTTGAGCAGCTTTTCCCGGAGCGCATCGTAATTTTCGATGACGCCGTTGTGAACGATGGCGATTTTGCCGGAGCGGTCGAGGTGGGGATGGGAATTGACATCGGACGGCGGCCCGTGCGTGGCCCAGCGCGTGTGGGCGATGCCAAGGCTTCCCGGCGCCGGTTCGGATTTCAGGAGGCGCGCGAGGCCCTCGTCAATCCGGCCTTTTTTCTTGCGCAAGAATAGATTGCCATCCTGCACCACAGCGACGCCCGCACTGTCGTAACCGCGATATTCCAGCCGCCGCAATCCTTCGAGCAGGATGGGTGAAACCTCTTTTTTACCGACGTATCCAATGATGCCACACATAGTTCACATTCTCTGGTAGGGCTGACCTGCTGGTCGGCTTGGACGCGCGGCAGCGCGTCCCTACCGTTTTTGTTTCAAAATCCAATCCGCCGCGCCTTGCAAATCGTCCACGACGACCGCCCGCGAAATTGTGTCCGGCGATTCGCGTTCGAGTTCCGCGCCATAACCGGTGCGTACCAGTATGCTCTTTTTCACGCCCGCGTTCCAGCCGCATTCCAGATCAATCAGCTTATCACCGATCAGATAGCTTTGCGCGAGGTCCAGGCCGAATTCGTCGCGCGCGTCGAACAGGAACTGCGGCGACGGTTTGCGGCCATGGCTGGGTTCGCTGGGTTTTTCCGGCGCGATATAAATTTTCTCGAAGCGCACGCCGCGGCGCGCCAGTTCACGGCCAAGATGCTGGTTGACGTTATCCACGTCGGCAAGCGTGAAGTAGCCGCGCCCCACGCCGGACTGGTTCGAGACGATGAACAGCCGGAAGCCCGCGTCGCCGAGCCGCTTCAGGCCGGCGGGCGTGGCGGGGAAAATGTTCACGTCCTCCGGCCGGGACAGATAGTTTTTTTCCGCGATGAGTGTGCCATCGCGGTCGAGAAAAATCGCCCGGTTCATTCCGGCAAATTGTGGTTGGAATATGGCAAGAATGGAATTGAATTTTTTGCCGGCCCCGAGCACCCTGTGCTGGTTTCCGTTTTTAAGTCAATTTAATCAACCATCACAACATTCACATGAGCAGAGGCAGATTGGGCATTTTGGTCGGTGGCGGACCGGCGCCGGGCATCAACGGCGTCATCGCGGCGGCCACCATTGAAGGCATCAACCAGGGCTATGAAGTCATCGGTTTTTATGACGGCTTCAAATGGCTCGCGGCGGGCGAGGCGCAGCATTGCCGGCCGCTGACGATCCGCGACGTGAGCGGGATCCATCTCCGCGGCGGCTCGATTCTCGGCACCTCGCGCACCAACCCGACCAAGTCCGAAACCAGCATGCAGAACGTGTTCAAGGTGTTTGAACAACTGGGCATCACCACCTTGGTGACGATTGGCGGCGACGACACGGCGTTTTCCGCCAGCCAGGTGGCCAAGCGCAGCAATGGCAAGATCCATGTCGCCCACGTGCCCAAGACGATTGACAACGACCTGCCGCTGCCCGGTTCGACGCCGACGTTCGGTTTTGAAACGGCGCGGCATTATGGCGTGCAACTCGTTCGCAATTTGATGGAAGACGCGCGCACCACCTCGCGCTGGTACATCATCATCAGCATGGGCCGGGCGGCGGGGCATCTGGCGCTCGGCATTGGCAAGGCATCAGCCGCGACGCTTTCCATTATTTCCGAAGAATTCCACGGCCGCCAGGTGACGGTGGACGAAGTGTGCGACATCATCATTGGTTCCATCATCAAGCGCCATGCCGAAGGTTCGGAAAATGGCATTGTCATCCTCGCCGAAGGCCTCATTGAGGCGATGGGCGAACAGGGGCTGGTCAAGGCGCTGCCCGAGGGGCAGCTGGAACGATTCGGCAAGGTCCTGCGCGATGACCACGGCCACCTGCGGCTCGGTGAAATTGAATTTGGCCGGCTGATGAAGGAACTGTTGAATCAGCGCCTGGAAAAGCTCGGTCTCAAAACCACCTTCATTGACAAGGACCTCGGCTACGAACTGCGCTGCGCCGACCCGATACCGTTCGATGCCGAATACACGCGTGACCTCGGTTACGCCGCGGTGAAATTCCTGCTGTCGCCCGAGGCGGAAAAATACGGCGCCATCATCAGCTTCGTCGACGGCAAGATGAATCCGCTGCCGTTTGAGAAAATGCTCGATCCCAAGACCGGCCGGATGCAAAACCGGAAGGTAAACGTGGATGGCGAGGCCTTTGAATGCGCCCGCGCCTACATGATCCGGCTCGAACGCGAGGATTTCGAGAACGCCAAGCAGCTCGCCAAGCTCGCCGCCGTGGTCAAGCAGACGCCGGAACAATTCAAGGCGCGCTTCGGTTATCTGGTCGGGTTGAAATAGACCTTTCCGGAATCATTTGCGGCGGCGGGAATTCTTCCGCCGCCGTTTTTGTTTTTGAGAACCCGTTCACGTTCCGCAGCGCCCATCATTAAAGTGGCGCGCGACTTGAATGCGCGCTAGTTTTCCGCATGTTTGTTATTGGACTCGGCACGGCCGCCCCGGCACAACGTTATGCGCAACGCGATTGTTGGGATGTCCTTCGGCAGGCCGAACCCTTCGCGCAACTGGCGCCGCGCTCGCGCGCCATTCTCAAGAAAGTGCTTTGCGGCGACAACGGCATCGCCGCGCGCCATCTCTCGCTCAATCCGCTGACGGAAGTTTTCAATCTCACCCCCGACGTGCTGCAGGCGCGTTTCACCCGACATGCGCCGGCCCTGGCCGCGGAGGCCGCCCAACGCGCGTTGCAGGACGCCGGCTGCGCGCTCGCCGACATTGATGCCGTGCTCATCAGCACCTGTACCGGTTATTTGTGTCCGGGACTGACGAGTTACGTGAGCGAACGGCTCGGGTTGCGTGCGGATGTCTTCGCCCTGGATCTGGTCGGGCAGGGCTGCGGCGCGGCGTTGCCCAATCTGCGCACGGCCGAGGCCCTGCTGGCCGCCCAACGCGCCCAAAAGGTTTTGTCCGTCTGCGTCGAGGTCTGCAGCGCGGCGTTTTATCTGGACGACGACCCGGGCGTGCTCATCAGCGCCTGTTTGTTTGGCGACGGTGCGGGTGCGGCGGTGCTCGCCGCCAAACCCCGAGCGAACCAGCGGCGTGTGGCCTGGAAATTCGGTTCAACCTGCCTCGCGCCGGACAAGCGCGATACGCTGCGGTTCGGCCATACGAACGGCATGTTGCGAAACATGCTGTCCCCGCAAGTCCCGCAAATTGCCGGCGGCGAAGCCGCGAAACTTTTGGCCGAATCCCTGGCCACCGCCGGGGTCCGGCGCGAGCGCGTGGCGGGCTGGGTTTTGCATACCGGCGGACGCGATGTGCTGCTCGCGCTGCGGGACAAACTCGATTTGACCGAATCCGATGTTCGCCACAGCGCCGCCGTGCTCCGCGAATACGGCAACATCAGCAGCCCCACCGTGTATTTCGTGCTGCAACGCGCCTTGCACGACGCCGTGCCGGCCGGATGGTGGTGGATGTCGTCGTTTGGCGCGGGTTTCAGTTGCCATGGTGCATTGCTGGAAGTCGGATAAGCGTTCCCGTCCTCCTGCTCGTTCTCGAAATGAACCGTCTGGTCCAACCTGAATTGCTCGACGAACTGCCGTTCGATGACCCGCGCGCCCGGTGGTCCCGCCGCGACTTGCGCCGCGTCAATGCCTGGATGCGCAATGCCTCCATCATGGCCCGGGCGTTGCAAACCGCGGTCAATGGGGCGGCGCCGAAACAAATCACCGATCTGGGTGCGGGCGACGGCCATTTTTTTTTACACGTCGCAAAAAAAACCTCTTCCCGCTGGCCGGACACCAAAGTGACACTGCTCGACAACCAGCACATCATCGGTCCGCCAACGCTGGCATCGTTCACGACGCTCGGCTGGCACGCGGAAGCGGTGGCGGCGGACGTTTTTGAATGGCTGCCCACCGTCGAGGGGATGGACGTGGTCGTCGCCAATCTGTTCCTCCATCATTTTGAAGACGCGCAGCTGGTGAAATTATTTCGGACCGTGGCCGGCCGCGCGCGCCTGTTCGTGGCCATTGAACCGCGCCGCGCGTCCTGGCCGTTGTTTTGCAGCCGGTTGCTTTGGGCAATTGGCTGCAATGCCGTGACCCGCCATGACGCGGCCGTGAGCGTGCGCGCGGGATTTTCCGGCAGCGAACTTTCGGCGTTGTGGCCGGCGGACCGGGACTGGCAATTGACCGAGTGCCGCACGGGATTTTTCAGCCACTTATTCGTCGCCCGCCGTACGGATTGAAAACATGGCCGCGAAACCCATCACCATTGTCGGCGGCGGGCTGGCCGGGTTGACCCTCGGCATCGGACTGCGTCAGCACGGCGTGCCGGTGACCGTGTGGGAAGCCGGTCACTACCCTCGGCATCGGGTTTGCGGCGAATTCATCAGCGGACGCGGCCAGGAAACACTGTCCCGGCTCGGCCTGCGCGAATTGCTCGAGCGCGCGGGCGCCGTGAACGCCGCCACTGCGGCCTTCTTTTCGGCAACCCAATCGGCCCTGCCCCGGTCCCTGCCCACCCGCGCCCTCTGCCTGTCTCGTTTTACGCTGGACGAACTGCTTGCAAACGAATTTCAGAAGCTCGGAGGCGAATTACGCATTGGCCAGCGCTGGCCCGCTGTTGGAGTTCGCGCTTCAGCGTGTCCCGACAGGCTAAAGCCTGAACTCCAACCCGAAGGCGTCGTGCTTGCAACTGGCCGGCGTTTGCCACCTTCCGGAAACGGCTCGCGCTGGTTCGGCTTGAAGGCGCATGCACGAAATGTGGCCTTGACGGCTGACCTGGAAATGCATGTTTCGCCGCGGGGCTACGTCGGTTTGTGCCGGGTGGATGGTGGCGCGGTGAACGTTTGCGGATTATTCCGGCGACGGGCGGGTGAGGGGCAGACGCCACACAACTGGCGCGAATGGCTGGGCGGCCCGGCCGGGTCACCGTTGAACCAACGGCTGGCGGCGGCGGAATTCGACGAGAGTTCGTTTTGTGCGGTGGCCGGAATTTCGTTGCGGCCGCAACGCGCCGCCGCCCGCGCTGAATGTTGCGTTGGCGACGCCATCACCATGATTCCGCCCGTGACGGGCAACGGGATGTCCATGGCGTTCGAATCCGCCGGACTGGCCGTCGAACCGCTGGCCGCCTGGAGTCGGGGTCAGGTTCCGTGGGTGCAAATGCAGGACCTGTTGGCGCGCCGGTGCGACACCGCATTTGCGCGGCGGCTGGGGTGGGCCAAATGGTTGCAGCGGATGATGCTCACACCATCGCTTCACGGTGTCCTCGTCCGGTTCGTCTCGCGCAGTGAATGGTTCTGGCGGGCGGCCTTTGAACGGACGCGCTGAAATTTTTGTAGCGGCGGTCTGTGACCGCCGGTTAATCTACAAATACGGCGCTCACAGAGCGCCGCTACAGAATGAAACCGCTCCCGGATTGCAGGCTCTACACCTTCGTGGACACGGCCTATTTATCGGGCCGCGCGCCGGAGATCGTGGCCCAGCAACTCTGCGACGGTGGCAGTGATTTGATCCAGCTCCGGGCCAAAAAATCGACGCCCGCTGAAATCCGCGCCATCACGGAAAAAATCCTGCCCATCACCAAACGCGCGGACGTGGGCCTGGTCCTCAATGATCATCCGGAGGTGGCGGGCGAAACGGGCGCGGAACTTTGTCATTTGGGCCAGGAAGATTTTTTTGATTCGGGCCACTTGCAAGTTTCGGAACTCCGAACTCCGAACTCCGAACTCCGAATTGGTTTGTCCACCCATTCGCCGGAGCAGGCGAAGCGCGCCCTGGCAGCCGGACCTGATTACATTGCCATCGGACCGGTATATGCGACCGGCACGAAACCGACGGCCCGGCCGGTGACATTGGAATACGTCCGCTGGGCGGCCGCGAACGTCCCCATTCCATG
>Ga0265314_10006025_pt1 | contig 10798 bp, 10 predicted proteins | sample 4126metaG_FD_203106 | JGI IMG/M metagenome (GOLD analysis project Ga0265314, IMG submission 203106) | Rhizosphere microbial communities from Carex aquatilis grown in University of Washington, Seatle, WA, United States - 4-1-26 metaG | ecosystem: Host-associated > Plants > Roots > Rhizosphere >... | reverse complement strand
GACTTCAACATCCAGACGGAAGCGCCGGCCCCCAGGACGATCGTCGCCACGCCCACGCCGCCGCCGCCGCCGCCGCCGCCCCGCGCGGTTGTGGCGTCGCCGCCGGCCCCGCCGCCGGCGCAGGCTGAACCGATCCAGGCCACGCATACCACGCCACCCTACCCGCCGCTTTCCCAGCGTCTGGGCGAACACGGCATAACACTGCTCAATGTTTCGATTGACGAAAATGGCCGCTGCACCGACGCCACCGTGGTGGGTTCGAGCGGCTCCAAGCGCCTCGACGAGGCCGCCATCGAATATGTCAAGCAGCGCTATCGCTGGAAGCCCGCGACCAAGGAAGGCAAGCCCGTCCCCACCACCCAGCCTCTGCGTATCGTGTGGTCCCTGACCAACGCCCAATAATCCCAATCACAACCTTTAAAGCTTCAAGCACGGAGTAGACCAAAATGAATTCCAAGCACCTGACGATAGCGGCCGCGGCCGTCACCGCCCTTGCCGTCTTCGCAGCCATCGAGCCGGCCCTGGCCCAGGCTGCTGCTGCCGCGCCGGCCGCGCCCGTCGAGAACCCCTATGGCCTCGAGGACATCCTTCGCCGCCACAACTCGGTTCAGATGGGCATTCTTTTCATCCTGGCCGTGATGTCGGTCGGCACCTGGTACATCTCGGTCATGAAGTTCCTGGAGCAGCGCCGCATCCTCGGCCAGGCCAAGGTCCTGGAGAAGAAGTTCTGGTCCTCCGCCACCCTGTCCGAAGGCATCGACAAGCTGCCCAAGAACAGCGTCTGGCGCGCCGTCGCCGAAGCCGGCCTGAAGGCCAGCCAAGGTGGCAACAGCCTGGTCGGCCTCAATGACTGGATCGGTATGTCGCTGACCCGCCAGCTCGAAGACGCCAATGGCCGTATGCAGGGCGGCGTCGCCTTCCTCGCCTCGGTCGGTTCGACCGCTCCGTTTGTGGGTCTGATGGGTACGGTGTGGGGCATTCTGGACGCCCTGATCGCCATCGGCGTCGCCGGCCAGATGTCCATCGACAAGGTCGCCGGCCCGGTCGGTGAAGCGCTGATCATGACCTTCCTCGGCCTGTTCGCCGCGGTTCCGGCGGTGCTGCTCTATAACCTCCTGGTCCGTCGCAACAAGGTGATCACCGAGAAGCTGCGCGCCTTCGCCGGCGACCTGCAGACCTATCTCATCAGCAAGAGCAAGTAACCCGTCCTTCAAGGCTTCTTGCCGGAGACAGTATTATGGCAGTAGACGTCCAGCATGCGTTGCCGGATGACAGCGCGGATCTGAACACCACCATCAACACCACCCCGCTGGTGGACGTGATGCTGGTGCTGCTGGTGATCTTCCTGGTCACGATCCCCGTGGTCGTGCAGGAAATCCCGATATCGCTTCCGAACTATCGCAACGTCGTCACCATCACCAAGCCCGAGAACATCGTGATCGCGGTGGATGCGTCCGAGAATGTCTATTTCAACAATCAGTTGATCGACATTGGCAACCTGCGCGACCTTCTGCTCAAAAAGCAGGAAGCGGTGACCAACGGCATCTATCCCGAAGTGCATATTCGCGCCGACCGGCGCGTGCGCTTCGAGGCGGTGGGCCGCGTCATCCTGGCCTGCCAGCAGGCGGCGATCCAGAAGGTCGGGTTCATCACCCTGCCGATGGGCGGCGGCAACTAATCGCGTGGGCGGCGGGTTTTCCAGCCGCCGCCATTTTCAAGGATAAAGGCACACAGCCATGGCAATGAATGTTGGGTCCGGCGGCGAAGGCGATGTTATGGTGGAGATGAACACCACCCCGCTGATCGACGTCATGCTGGTGCTGCTCACCCTTCTCATCATCACCATCCCGATCCAGAGCCATGCGGTGAAGCTGGACATGCCGCGGCCGAATACGCCGCCGCCGCCGGTCCAGCCGGATTCGGTGGAATTGGGGGTGGATTTCGATGGCACCATCACCTGGCAGGGCAATACGGTCACCATCAATGAGCTGGACAGCTATCTTAAGGATGCTTCGCTCAAGAACCCGCAGCCGGAAATCCATCTCAACCCCAACCGTTTGGCCAAGTATGACTGGGTGGCCGAGGTGCTGGCCCATGCCCAGCGCATCGGCGTCACCCATATTGGTTTTAGCGGCGTTGACCAGTATAATTAGCCCGTGAGAGACAGTTTTTCGCGATTGGGGGTCGCGGGGAGTTCCCCCACGGCCCCCAATCGTTTCAGCCAAGCAGAATGAGGTCTGACATGCGTAAATTGTGCGCCGCCGTCCTGGTGGCCCTTCTCGGAACTTCCATTCTCGGCGCCGGCGGCGCGCTGGCCCAGAGCGTCAGTGCTGCGGTCGGCAACCCGCTGAACCAGGCGCGCAGCCTTGCCGATGCGGGCAAGTATCGCGAGGCGATGGAACAGGCCAACGCCGCGTCCGCCGCCGCCAAGAGCGCGCCCGAGCGTGCGAAGGTCGATCAGATGAAGCAATACATCGCCATCAAGTCGGGCGATGCCTCGATCGGCGGCGCCCTGGGCGCCAAGGCCAAGTTCGCCAAGGACTACAATGCCGGCCTCTGGAAGGAGGTCATCGCCGATGGCGACGGCTTGGCCAAGACCAATTCGCTGGACGCCAATTCGCATCTGGTGATCGTCCAGGCCTATTACCAGCTCCACGATTCCAAGGGCTGCATGAACTATATCCGCAACCACGGCCTGGGCGGCGAAGCCGCCCTCACCCTGATGCAGCGCTGCGCCTATGACGCCAATGACGAGGTCACCCAGCGCCAGGCGCTGGAGCAGCTAGTCGGCAGCACCGGCAAGCCCGAGCATTGGAAGAGCCTGCTGCGCCTGTCCGAGCGCTCCCACGGCATGAAGGACCACAACACGCTCGACGTCTATCGCCTCAAGTCGCTGACCGGCAATCTGGAGAACAGCTCCGATGTGATGCTGTATGCCCAGCTCGCGCTGCAGATGAAAAGCCCGGCCGAGGCCAAGACCGCGACGCAGAAGGGCATCGACAGCAAGATGCTCAACGCCGACGACCGCACCAACCGCCTGCTCAAGCTGGCCACCGACCAGACCAACGCCTTTGCCGGCGGCTTCAACGGCGCCGTCGCCGACGCCAGGAAGCAGCCTCAGGGCGATGCGCTCGTCGCGCTGGGCGAGGGCCAGATCGGCCAGGGCAAGACCAAGGAAGCCATTGCCACCATCCAGGAAGGCATCGCCAAGGGCCTGAAGGATCCGGCCGAAGGCCAGCTCCGCCTGGGCTATGCCTATCTCGTCGCCGGCCAGAAGGCCGACGCCACCAAGGCCTTCGCTGCCGTGAAGGGCGACGACAAGGATGAGATGGTCGCCCATCTTTATACGCTCTACGCGCGCAGCGGCGGATCGGCGAGCGCCGAAGAGGCGCCCGCCAAGAAGCGCGGCAAGAAATAACGCAGCGATAGCGGAATGGAAACGGGCGCCGAAAGGCGCCCTTTTCTTTTTCAGCCTACTGACGCAAGACGGAAAGCAGATAGGAGCGCGTGTCGGTGTCGGGTGACGACGCCACCCCGCCTTTTCCGGTTTGCAGTTCCCGCAGCGAGAAGTCCATCTCGGCCTCATAGCGGCGGTCGATCTGGTTGCGCAGCTTTTGCTCCGCTTCATACCAGGCGCGCTTGACGGCGCTGTCGCGGCAGGAGGCGGCTTCCTCGCCCACCGCCCCCCAGCGCCGCTCGACGCACTGATAGGGATCGAAGGACATGCGGAACAGTCGCGCCCGCGCCTCCTCATAGCCAAAACGCACAAGCTGGCCGTTGCTGCGCAGATAGGAGAGGCTGCAACGCGCCGCCGCCGCGTCATAAGTGGTGAGCAGTTCGGCGGCCAGGTTGCCGCCGCGCCAGGCCAGCCGCGGATCGCGCGCCCGCGCCATGGTGACGAAACGCTGTGCCATGTCGCGCAGATTCTTGAAGGCGGTCTTGAGCCGGGCGTCGCGCGAAGGCGTGGAATAGGTCTCCCAATCGCCGTCGGTGCCGTAGATGTTGGGCGGCAGGCGCTCCGGCTGCGGCCGCTCCTGCAGCCCGGCCTCCAGCGCGGCATCCACCGCCTCGGCGCGATAGCCCAGATCGGCGCAGTTCGAGGCCACCATGTCGGAAATTTCCTGCAGCGGATCGAAGCGCAGGCTGCCGCCGCCCAGCACGGCGCGGACATAGTCGTAATAGCCCATGCTCTGCCCCTTGAGGCGGAATTCCCCCGCGCTCCACGCCTCCCGGCGCGCCGTGCCGTAATATTGGGTGAGAGAAAAGCCGGGCAAAGCGCGGTTGGGCGTCAAGACCACCGTGCCGCCGAACAGGATCCCGTCCAGGCGGTGTGCGCCAACCAGGGTTTGCGGCCGCCAGTTCTTGAATCCCGCCCCCATGCCGGGCACGGCGCGTTCGAAGCGCAGGTCATAGAAGCCGCGGGTGAGGGAATTGTCGGGATGGGCGTCGATATAGCGGATGCGCCCGTCCGGCGCGACGCGGAAGACCAGCGCCAGATGGCCGTTGGGGTCGTAGATCACGGTGCCAGGGCGGATATTCGCCCGATCCAGCGCCGAGGAATAGAAATCCTGTTCCAGCGGCGCTTCCACCTCCGGATCGATGCGATAGGTGGCGGAGGAAATCTCATCCTGCAGCCGCGCCAGCATCGCAAGCGCGTCCGCGCCGCTGGGCAGCTCGCGGCGGCGCTCGACCCGATTGCCCTCATCGCTATAGCGGGCGTCGCGCGCGCGCCCCCGCGGCGAGACCTCGGCGACATAGGAAAAGGGCAGCCCCCGCTTCCAGGCGTAATAGAAGCGCAGGACGTAAGGCAGGTCGGCGCAATCGGCGCGGAATTCAGCCTCCGGCGGATCGGAGGCGCGGAAGTGATTGGCCGCGCTCTTGAGGCAGGAATCGATGCCATCACAGCCGCTGTCGCCGATGGCGGTAATGAACTCGCCGAAACCGCGTTCATCGGCCTCAGTCCAGGCTTCGGCGCGGACCAGATACCGGCTGTCGGCGCGGGCCGGCAGGATCACCGCCGCCAGCACTGTCAGGCTCAGAAGAAGGGTGCGCCAGCCCATCATGGCGAAGGCTAGGCGGTGTTTCCCCGGAACACCAGCAGGCGCGATAGGGTGAAATTGAACACCAGCCCCGCCAGTACGCCGCAGGCCTGGGCGGCGTAGGGATTGCCCAGCCAGCCCGGCCCGTAATGCACCAGCGCCAGCGCCACGCCATAATTGACCACCGCGCCCAGTAGATTGGCGCCAACAAAGCGCAGCCATTCCTCGGCGATGCCGCGGGCGCCATGGGCGCGGCGGGCGGCGAAGGTGAGATAACGGTTGCCCACCCAGGTGAAGCACATGGCGACGAAGATGCTGCACGCCAGGGCGGCGTCCACGCCCAGGCCAAGCGTGCGGGTGAAGACAGTGAGGGCGGCGGCGTTGACCAGATAACCGGCGCCACCCACCGCCGCGAAGCGGACAAAGGCTTGCCGCCACGCCCAGGCGATCAACCCGCTCACGGCCCCACTCACGGTGGAGTCAAATCCTTGGGGCCTGGAATGGCGAGATAGGCCATGCGCTTCTGTTCCCAGCGGCCGCGCGTCACCGTGTCCAGGATCAGGCCGCAGGTCAGCGACAGGGAGGCCAGCAGCATCAGGCCGGTGGCAAGGATGGCGCTGGGCAGGCGTGGCACCAGACCGGTGGCGAGATAGTCGTTGATCACCGGCAACGCCACCAGCACCGAGACCGCCGCCAGGATGGCGAAGCCGGTGGTGAAGAAGACCAACGGCCGCTCCTCCCGCACCAGATGGCCGATGGTGCGCAGGATGCGGAAGCCATCGCGCCAGGTGTTGAGCTTGGAAACCGAGCCCACCGGCCGCTCTTTGTAGCGGGCGTCCATCTCCGCCAGCGGCATCATCAGCCGCACGGCATGGACGGTGAGTTCGGTCTCGATGCCGAAGCCTTCGGCGGTGAAGGGGAAGCTCTTGACGAAGCGGCGGGAAAAGACCCGATAGCCCGACAGCATGTCGCCGATCTTCACATTGAAAAGCCAGGCGGTGAGGCCGGTGAGCAGCTTGTTGCCGAAAACATGGCCGGGGCGGTAGGCGGCGGTGTCCGTGTGAATGCGGCGAGCGGTGAGCAGGTCTGCGCCTTCGGCGATCGCGGCGCGGATCATCGCCGGCGCGGCGCTGGCATCATAGGTGTCGTCGCCGTCCACCAGCACATAAAGGTCGGCTTCGATGTCGGCGAACATGCGGCGCACGACATTGCCCTTGCCCTGGCGGCTTTCGTTGCGCACCACGGCGCCCGCTTCGCGCGCCACCTGGGCGGTGCGGTCGCGGGAATTGTTGTCATAGACATAGATTACTGCCCCGGGCAGAGCGGCGCGGAAGTCGCGCACCACCGTGGCGATGGCCGCCTCCTCATTGTAGCAGGGCACAAGCACGGCGATGCGCGGAATCAATTCTGCCTCGCCTGTTCATTTCTGGCGACGGGGCACCATTGATAGGTCCCCACCAGGTTGGTGTCGAATTGCTGGCATTCTGTCAGGCGGATGGCAAGCCCGTAATCGCCGATGGCTGTCCGCGCCCGCGCCATGTCGATGGCGTCGGAGATCAGAAAGAGCGCCCCGCCCCTGGCCAGATGCGCCGCCACGCGCGCCTTCATCTGCCGCGTCAGTTCGCTGCCGTCGCGCGGCTGCACCATCCAGCCGTCAATGCGCAGCACCGCAATGGCGGGCGGCAACTGGGTGGCGATGAAGCCCATCGGGGCGTCGCCGGTCATCAGCACCATGGTGCGCGCCGGGTCGGCGATCGGCGGCAGCGCCACCTGGATATAGGGATCGTCCAGCGGCGCATGCTCCAGGAAATCGCTGCGGGCGGTGACCAGGATGGCGAAACAGAGCGCGCCCAGGGCCAGCAGGCGCGCCCGCCGCGACCCCGGCAGCAGTCCCACAGCCGCCACGATCAGCAGCGGCGCCAGCATCTCCAGCGCCACGATATAGCGATAGATGGCGAACAGGCGGAACCAGACCAGATAGCTGGCGGCGGCGAAGGCCAGCAGGACCGCGCTGGCGCAAGGCGTGGCCAGCGGATCGCGGTTTTGCCGGCGCATCGCCCAGACGACGCCCGCTCCGATCACCGCGCAATAGGCGATGAGGACGCGGATATCCTGGAAGCCCAGATCGTCGGCGACATGCCAGTCGAGCGAGAACAGCACGGGAAAGAAAAGCTGCTGCCACCAGGGCCGGTATGTCGGCACAAAGCGCAGGTCGCGATAAGTCGCGTTCAGCGCCAGCGGCGAATGCCAGAAATTGTTCCAGTAGGGAAAGAGCGGATTGCCCGTCAACTGATAGACGTGAATCATCCAGGGGGCGGCGAACAGCGCCACACCGAGAGCGCCGCCCAGTCCGCCGGCCAGCAGGCGCACAGTCTGATGCCTGCCGCTTCCGCCCAGCGCCAGCAGCGCGGCGGCGAAGCCGATGCAGAAGGGAAATTCCGGCAGCTTCAGGCCCGCGGCGCTGCCGGTGACAAAGCCCGCCAGCAGCGACAGGCCCGCCACCTTGCCCAGCGGCCCTTCACGCAGCGTCTCGCGCTTCACCACCAGGATGGCGAGGCCGCTGAAGACCAATACGCTCATGATGTTGTCGTAATAGGTGGTGCCGAACTCAGTGAGGGTCAGCGCCCCGGCTTGGCCCAGGATCGCCAGCGAGCCGGCCCAGAGCTTGACGTCGGGTACGCGCAGACTGTGCCGCGCCAGCAGATAGAGCGGCACGACATTGGCGCCCTGCGCCGCGCCCAGCATGGCCAGCGCCACCCAGGAAGGGAAATGGGTCGCCAGCCAGTAGAAGGGAATGTCGAGATAGGGATTGTACCAGCTCGCCTGGTGCGCCACCGCCACGTCAATGGCCAGGCGGTTGTTGAACAGGGCGTAGGGCGCGTACCAGTGATAATTGCGGAAGTCCCAGCTGGTGTCCTTGCCCAGCACCACGACAAAGGCCGCCCAGAACAGCACGGTGCAGGCGAGGAAGGCGAATTCGCCTGCCGACAGGGGGCCACGGGACGTGTGGGGCTCGGCCTCGGACATTGGGGCGGGCGGGAACTCGAAAGGACCGCCCCTTCTAGCCTGTCCCAGGACCGCCGATAAGCCCTTTCGCCTAAGGGGTTAAGGCTTGTCCGGCTCGACCGCGATGTTATTGAGGAATTGCAGGGTGCAGGCCCGCCAGGAACTGCTCTCGGCGAAGGCGCGGGGGCTGAGGGGCCGGGGATTGTGCTTCAGCGCCAGCGCCCCCAGGCAGGCTTTCTTGAGGTCCTCGTCCAGCACCGCCACCTCGGCGCCGCCGGGCACTTCCGGCCCCACCACATCGCGCGGCCCTTCCACCGGATAGGCCGCCACCGTCAGGCCGCAGGCCAGCGCTTCCAGCATCACCAGCCCGAACGTGTCGGTGCGGCTGGGGAAGACGAAGACGTCGCTGCCGGCATAGGCGCGGGTCAGCGGCTCGCCGGTCAGGGCGCCCAGGAATTTGACCGCGGGGTATTTGCGCGAAAGGGCCGCCCTGGCCGGGCCGTCGCCCACCACCACCTTGGTGCCCGGCAGGTCGAGGGCGAGAAAGGCCTCTATGTTCTTCTCGATGGCGACGCGGCCGACGAAAATCCAGATCGGGCCTTCATAAGGAAGGCGATGGCCGGGGATGGGGTGGAACTTCTCCACATCGACGCCGCGCGACCACAGTTTCAGATGCTTGAAGCCGTGGCCCGCCAGTTCGTTCTTGAGCGTATGGGTGGCGATCATCACCGCGCTGGCGGGATGATGGAACCAGCGCAGCCAGCGCCACACCAGTTTTTCCGGCACGGCCTTGAAACGGGCATGGACATATTCGGCGAAGCGGGTGTGGAAGGCGGTGGTGAAGGCGATGCCGTGCTTGATGCAGATGCGCCGCGCCGCCAGCCCCAGCGAGCCTTCGGTGGCGATATGTACCGCATCGGGCGCGAATTCGCGGATCTCGCGGGTGAGGGCGGCGCGCTGGAAGAAAGCCAGGCGGATTTCCGGATAGGTCGGCAGCGGGAAAGTTCGCCGGCCCAGCGGCGTCACCATGCGCACGGTGTGGCCCAGCGTGCCCAGATCCTTGGAGAGGATTTCCAGCGTCCGCACCACGCCGTTGACTTGCGGCGCCCAGGCGTCGGTGACAATCAGGACCTTCAAATGCGCCGCCACGCCTGGAATCGGGCCGGGCTGGAGCTTGTGGCTTCTATGCGGGTACAAGCGCAGCTTCTGGCCGCGGCTCGCCAATGGCGGCCGGAAGGTCCAGGGTGCGTCCCGAGGAAGGAGCCCAGCGCAGAATCTCCAAATGTCCCCGCCCATCTTCGACAAGGGCGCTGCAGCTTTCAACCCAGTCTCCATCGTTGAGGTAGAGCACGTCGCCGATGCGGCGGATTTCGGCATGGTGGATATGGCCGCAGACCACCCCGTCGACCCCGCGCTGGGCGGCTTCGCCGGCCACGGTTTCCTCGAAACGGGAGATGTACTCGACCGCGTTCTTGACCTTGTGCTTCAGCCAGGCCGACAGCGACCAGTAATCCAGGCCCAAACGCTTGCGCACTGCGAACAGCAGGTCGTTGAATTTCAGCGCCCAGCCATAGGCCCAGTCGCCGGCATGGGCCAGCCATTTGGCGAAATGGATGACGCCGTCGAAACGGTCGCCATGCAACACCCAGAGCCGCCTGCCGTCGGCGGTCTCATGGATCGCCTCGTTGATGATCTCGATGCCGCCGAACAGCCTTCCAGCATAGTCGCGGGCGAATTCGTCGTGATTGCCCGGCACGAAAATGACGCGAGTGCCATTGTCCACCTTGCGCAGGATTTCATTGACCACGCGCTGCTGCTCGTCGGTCCAGAACCAGCGCCGCTTCAATTGCCAGCCATCGACGATGTCGCCGACCAGGAACAGCGTCTCGCATTCGTTATGGACCAGGAAGTCGGCCAGGGCCTCGGCCTTGCAGCCGGGCGTCCCCAGATGGGTGTCGGAGATGAAGATAGTGCGGTGGCGGGTGAAGCGGTGGCGGTCGATGCGGGGAGGGGCGGCGTCTGATGCTTTCGCTGGGGATTTCTTCCTTGGCTGGTAGGTGTCCAAGGCATTCTCAAACCAGGCAATCTCGGCCACGAGGCATCTCCAAGCCTTGTTCGCGCCGCGAGATAGCTGCTTCGCGCGACTCTTTTGTTGCCCGGGCGCGACAGGCGTGTGACTCGGCGGCATCGCTTTTTCTGAGGTCAGAAAAGCGGCGGAAAACAGGATTTTTTGCAGCGCACAAAATGTCGCAGAGCGGCCAATCAGGGCGCAAATTCAACGGAGTGGCGTAATTTTTCGAGGATTTCCGCAAGGTAAACTAGGGGAGGGTGTGATTTTTATGCTTGCGGGTAATCCGGCTTTCCAACATATTGTTGCAGCGCGGTATTGCGATCCCTGATTGCGAAGCCGCCGCCCTTCCTGGGCGTTTCCTCCCTGAACTTGGCCGCCCTCGGGCGGCCATTTTTTTGTCCCAGAGATTTTGGGCCGTGGCGGCGTTCCTCGTCGCTCATGGGCCTAAGCCCATATCGCTCCTCGCGCCCGGCCACGTTCCAAAATCTCTGGGACAAAAACGGCGTGATGAATTTGGAACCGGCGCTACTCCGCCGCGTCGGGCAGGCTGGCTGGCAGCAGGTCGGTGATGGAAATGCGGACCAGCCGCGTCAGGGCGGCGGCGAGGCGCAGCTTCACCATCTCGAAGCTTTCCTTCCGCGTGATCCTGTCCTCATCCAGATAAAGGCCGCGATTGACTTCG
>Ga0265314_10006024_pt1 | contig 10799 bp, 4 predicted proteins | sample 4126metaG_FD_203106 | JGI IMG/M metagenome (GOLD analysis project Ga0265314, IMG submission 203106) | Rhizosphere microbial communities from Carex aquatilis grown in University of Washington, Seatle, WA, United States - 4-1-26 metaG | ecosystem: Host-associated > Plants > Roots > Rhizosphere >... | reverse complement strand
TCGACGCCGGCGCGCTGCTGCGCGCCGATTGGGACCGCGTGGCGGCGCGCGCCCAGGTGATCTGCCCGGCCGGCGACACGGCCAGCCTGGAATCGATCTGGCGAGCGCTGGCCGACGCGCAGTACGGCGACGGCCTGACGCCGGATGCCGCCGACGCGCGCGTGCGCGCCGAGCTCGCCGCGTCACCGCCGGGGACGCCCTGCGGCCCGCCCGCGCCCTGATCGCCTGCCTGCCGCGTCGGGTGTCGCGCGTCTCTTTCAGCGATGCGGATCTTGCCGGCCTTGGTTGGACGCCCTGTCGTCGATCTCCTGGTCGCGGCGGCGCTTTGCCTCTTGCCCGCGTGTCGCGGCTCGGCGGGCGGGACACCCGCGACGGCCACCGGGACCGGCGGCTCGGGCTCGAGCAGCGCCCATGACGCCGGCGCGCTGCACGACGCAAGCGATGCGGCGACGACCGCGAACGACGGCGCGGCGCGCGACGCCGGCGCGGGCGGAGCCGGTGGCGCCAACCCGCCCGCCGGGCCCGAGGGTCCCAACGCCGAAGCATTCGATCCCATCACCGGGGCGTTGAATGTCGATTACGCCGGCTTCTTGTCGAAGCACGACATCGTCTACAAGCAGCCGAGCACCGCTGCCGTCCAGGGGCTCACGGTCGGTAACGGCCGGGCTGGCGCGATTGTCTGGAGCGCCAATGGCCTGACCATGCAGGTGTCGGGCGTCGACACCTCTCAGCAAACCGCGTTCTCGGCCGGGCTGGTCAACCTGCAGACCACGCCGACGCTCGACGCGGGAACGACCGCGTTCGAGCAACGCCTGTCGCTCTACGACGGCACGTTGACCACCAGCTACGGCAGCGACCGGCGCGTCACGATCATGGGTGCGCCGGCCTCGGAGGTGATGGGCATTCACGTCGACGACGCCCGCGCCGGCGCGTCCGCGGTCGTCGAGCTCGGCCTGTGGGACCTCTCGACGCTGGCCAACGCCGGCAACGTCCCCGACCTCAACACCTGGAAGACGGTGACCACCTTTGCCGACGGCAGCGGCGCCGGGTTGAGCCGGGGTCAGACCGACGCCAACCACTTCGGCTACACGCTGGCGGCGACCGTCGAGGGCGCGGCGTTCACGACCCAGGTGCCGTCACCGGGACATGTGCGCCTCACCATCGCGCCGGCGGCGAGCTACACGATCTGGATCGCCTGCGCGTCGCGCCTGAACGCCCCCGGCGACGACAGCGTCGCCGCCGCCCGAGCGGAGCTCGCGACGGCGAGCGGCACCGGTTACGCGACGACGATCGCGGACCAGCGCGCCTGGTGGCACGCGTTCTGGGGACGATCCTTCGTTCAGTACGCGGGCACGGGTGGAGCGGCCGACTACCTGGAAAACGTCTACTACCTGGCCACGTACATGATCGCGTCGGGTGCCTTCGGGCGCTACCCGTTCCACTTCATCAACGGTGTCTTTCGCGCCACCGCCGACAACACCAAGTGGAGCAACGCGTACTGGTACTGGAACCAGCGCGACGTCTACAACTCGTTTCTGGCGTCGAATCACGCCGACGTGCTGCGCGTGTTCAACGACATGTACAGCAGCGCCGCGCCCGCGCTACGGGCCTTCACGCAGAGTCGGTTCGGCGTCGCAGGCATCTGGGTTCCCGAGACCATGGGCTGGAACGGCAACGCCGATGGGACCATCAACAGCGACTTCACCAAGAACATCTATTCGACCGGCTTCGAGGCGGCCGCCAACATGTACCTCGCATCTCGCTACACCGGCGACACCAGCTACCTGAGCGCGACGGTCTATCCGTTCATGCGCGACGTCGCCAACTTCTACGCCGCCAAGCTGACGCGTGACCCGACCACGGGGCAGTACGGCATGACGTCGTCGAACGCGCACGAGACCTACTGGAACGTTCCGAACGCGATCACCGACCTCGCCGCCGTGCGCAGCCTGTTTCCGCTGGCCATCGCCACCGCGGCGTCGCTTGGTCTCGACGCGCCGGCGCGCGCGCAATGGCAGGCGATCCTCGACGACCTGGCGCCCTACCCCACCGACGGCACCAGCTATCTGCCGTATGCGGGGCCGACGGTGCCGAGCCGAAACGGCGAGAACGTCGCCTGCGAATTGATCTGGCCATACGGCGTCACGGGAATCGGCGCGGCCGACTACGCAATGGCTCTCAGCACCTGGAAGACGCGGCCCTTTCCGTACGGCAACGTCTGGGCGAACGACGCGATCCAGGCGGCGCGGCTGGGCCTGGGCGACGACGCGTACAAGGGATTGATCACGATGCTCCAGAGGTACCAGAGCTATCCGAACGGCATGACCAACAACACCAACGGCGTGTTCGAGTACCTGGGCGTGCACCTGTCGGCGATCAACGAGTCGTTGCTGCAGAGCTATGACGACACGATCCGCGTGTTTCCCGCGATGCCCGGTAACGCGACGGACGCGACGTTCGTGGGGCGGTTCACGTTGATGGCCAAGGGTGGCTTTCAGGTCAGCGCGGAAAAAGACGCCGGCGACATCAAGTACGTCGGCATCGCGAGCACGCGCGGCGGCGCCGCGCACATCGCCAATCCTTGGGGTATGCAGGCCGTGCAGGCGCGGCGCACCAGCGACGGCGCGATCGTGACCAGCGCAGCCAGCGCCGCGCTCGACCTGGCGACCGACGCCGGCGCGGTCTACGTCGTCGAGCGCGTCGCCAGACCGCTGTCGAGCTACACCTATGCGCGCATCAGCGGCAGCGCCAACGCGTCGTCGAAAGCGCTGGCAGGCACGCCCTGCACGCTGGGGATTCCCGCCGCAACGCCCGCGCCGTGAGCGCCGCTTCGCGCCGCGGCGTCAGGTCGCGAGCGCGCTCTTGATCACGGCGCCCGCGAGCACGTTGGCGTCCAGGTTCTCCTGCGGCAACCCGACCGCCGCGCCCAGCGTCTTGCCCATGGCGCCAAACGTCGAGCTGAACCCGACGTCGCCCGACGCCGAGCCCTGCCCGGTGGCCGAGTCGATCGGCAGCGCGGTGTACTCCTTGCCGGCGGCCGGTTGCGCCACGCCGCCGATCACGCTGCCGTGCACGCGCGCGCCGACAATCAAGCTCACGTGGTGCCCCTGGTTGTGCTGGCGGCCGTTGGTCGACTGCGACGCGATCATGGTGCGGCCGAAGACGTTGGTCATCGCAAAGGTGACCTGATCCGCCATCCCGGCCGCCGCCAGCGCGGGCGTCAGCTTGGCAAGGGTGGCGACGCCGCTTTGATGCCCGGCGATCTCGCCCGCCAACCCGGGATCACCATGGTTGTCGCCACCGAAGCCGACGTTCACCACGACGGCGGGCGTGACCTTCATCTGAAACAGGATGATCGCGGCCTGGATCTGCGAGTCAGCCGAGTTGTTCTTGATCGTCGCCAGGCCGGCGAGCAACCGGTCCTGCAGCGTGCGCAGCTGCGCCGTCGAGGTCGCGTAGCGATCGATGAAGCTCTTCTGCGCGGTCTGCCCCTGGCTGCGCGCGAACGCCAGCAGCGCATCGAGCCCCTGGTCGCGCAGCTTGACCAGGTCGGCGCTGCCGAGGCCGTTGGTCGGCGACGACAGGACGCTGGACAGCGTCGTCGGCGTCAGCAGCGCCTGCGGCGCGCCCTGGTAGTAGACCGCCTCCGTGGCGCTTCCGCTGAGCGAGATCGGCTGCGCGCGCACCGTGCCCAGCGCCCCTGCCAGCTCGCGCGACAGCCAGGACGGCAGCATCTCGCCGCCGGCGACCGCGCCCATCATGCGCAGCACCTTGCCCTCGTCGGGATGAATCACGGTGTACGTGGCGTGGTGAAAGAAGCAGGTACGCGCCAGCATCGCCGCCGGCAGCGTCGACCAGATCTGGGCCGCGTTCACGGTTGCGCCGCCGCCCAGGCTCAACGGCGTCGAGGCCATCGACGGATCGGCGGGGTGGCCGATATTGGGGTCGTCGTAGGTCCCGGGCGCATTGCAGTTGATCGGATCGCCATTGGCGCTGGTGCTGAAGATCAGGAACTGCGGGTTGGTCAGCGCGCCCGTGCCATCCGCGCCGGGACCATCGGTGACGCCGCCGTCCGCGCCGGCGGCCAGCGCCCGGCGCGGGTCGAGCAGGATCGACGCCGGCACGCCGGTGGCGAGCGCGCGCAGGCCGATGCCGCCCGCGCCGAACAGCAGCTTCAAGATCGCATCGCGACGATCGGGTCTCATTTCACAGCCCCACACTCACGACCCACGGCGACGTGCACGCCAGCGTGAAGGTCGATTTGAGCGCGACCGTCGCCGACTTGCCGGCGGCGATCGCGGATTGATAGTGGTCGGTCAGGATCTGCAGGGGTTGCGCGTCGCGAGACGCGTCCATGCCCATCAGCCCGTGCACGATGGCGGCGATCGCGGCGGCGGATTGCGCGCTGGCGTAGAGCGACAGCGTTCCACCGGCGCCGGCGTCGGCGCCCGCGGTGACGTCGACGACTCTGTCCGCGGCCAGCGCGCAGATCTTCTCCACGGCGGCGCGGAAGAAGGGATCGGGATCGTTGACGTAGAGCGCGGCCGCTTGACCGCGGCTGTAGCCGTCGCTGGGCAACTGCGCCGCTACCGCCGGGATGGTGCGCCCGCCCGCGCCGGTCTGGATCGCCGCCAGGCCGCACACGTCGGTCAGACCCAGGCGGTTGTCCAGCGTCGCGCACAGCTGCGCGCGGCGCGCGATGGCGACCGGCGTGCCCCACTGCGCCGCGGTCTCGGTTGGCCCCGCGTACGTCACCAGCGGCGACGTGAACAGCGCGTGCACCAGCGCGCGCCAATCATAGTGGCTGTCGGCGAAGACCTGCGCGATCCGCTGCAGCTCGGGGTCGGCTTCGTCGCAGTCGTGGCTGTTCGCCCACGCGCACAGCTTCTTAGTCCAGGCGATCTTGAAGCGCGGGTGGGCGCCGATCTGCGCCGCGAGATCGTAGAGCGTCGCGCCGGGCGCGGTGACGCCGCCGAAGACGAACGTCCCCGGAACGCTGGTCTGCGCGGGATCGAGCTGCGCGCTGTAGTTGAGCGTGAGCGCCGCGCGGAAGAAGCGCCGCATCGGATCGAGGCTGGAGTGGCAGAGCAAACACGCCGGGTTGGCGGCGTGCGCGCTGTCGACGCCGGGCGCCAGCGTGGCCGGCACCGGATCCGTGCCGTCGATTGAGCGGCCGAGCCCCACGATCATGGTCTGATTGACGGTCACGCGCGCCTGATTGCTGATGTTGGTCGGGTACTGCGAAAAGAACGCCGGCGTCGTGAAGTAGCCGACCCGCGGCGCGAACAGGCTCAAGGTGTTGGCGGCGCGGATGCCGACCACGTCGAAGAAGCGCGTTTGCGCTGCCTGGCCGGCCGCGGTCTGGATGGTCACCATGCGCCAGTCGGCGTAGTCGGCGTCGGTCAGCGCGGCGGCATGGGTCGATTGATCCTTCGCGTCGGTGGTCGTGCCGCCGCCTTCGCACCACTTCGCTCCGGGTTGGCCCTGCGGCGGGTCGAAGAACCAGAAGTTCTGGCCGAGGATGAAGCTGTAGAGCCAGGCGGCGAGATTGCCGCCGAACGCGAACGACGAGTTATTGTTGAAGACCACCGGATCGACCGTGCTGCAGTACGCGGCGTTCTCTGTCATCCCGTACTGCGCCGACAGGTTCGGCACCGTGAAGACCAGGTAGTCGGGGCTGGCCGGGTTCCCGCTGTCGGCCAGCGGCACGGTACGATTGGCGGTCAGCGTGAACGACCATTTCGGATCGTTGCGAATGAAGCGGTTGGTCAGCTGGCCACCGTTCTGCTCGGTCGCGTCGCTGAGCAGGCTGGTATCGGTGTACGCGTAGTACACCATCATCGCGGTGGTCATCATGTAGCGCCGGGTCGTGACGGCCTCGGTGAACGGCTCGCCGGCGGCGACCAGCGCGGTCATGGTCTTGGCGAAGCTCTGGCGAAAGTCGAGCAGCAGCGGATCGGCCGGCGTGTAGATGCCGTCGTCGATCACACTCTTGAAGTCCTGCGACTGCGCCTGCGATTGTTGAAACGCGTCGGCAAAGAACCGCTCCATCTTGGTCTGATAGGCGGGCAGCGCCATCCAGCCGTCGACCAGCGGGCCGAGCGCGCTCGGAGACGCGGCGACCGCGTCGATCTCCGCCTGCGTCGGCGCCAGGCCGGTCAGCACGGTCTTGACCTTGGTGACGTACGACGCGACCGGCAGCGCTTCGAAGGGCACGCTGGCGCCGCCGGTCCCCGCGCCGCTTCCAGGCCCGTCGCCCGCACCGCCGCTGCCCGCGCCAGCGCTACCGCCCGGTCGCGGGGCCCCGCTCGCGCCGATGCGCCCCGTGCACGCGCCGGCCGCCAGCGTCACGACGACGAGGGTCAACCACCCGCGCCGGGGGGCGCGCGAACCGCGGGCGACAGCGTCCATCTTCCAGATTAGACGCTGCCCGGGGAGACAGCAGGCAGGCCGCCTGCATCTTCGCCGGCGGTCGCGACTACCAGGTCACCGCGTCGACGTACGCCGTGAACGCGCCGGTCGTGGTCAGGTCGACACCGACCTGGCTGCCCGTCGAGCTCGACGGCACCGTGATCGAGAACTGGTTCCACGAGCCCTTGAGGTGATTGGTCACCGAGTCGGTGTTCTTGGTCTCGGTGCCGTTGGTCTTCTTTACCCAGCTGCCGATCGAAGTCACGTTGGTCGCCGCGTCCAGGTAGACGTAGAGGTGCGCGCGCTTGCCGGCCGCGAGCGACAGCGTCGCCGGACCCGCGAGCCGCACCGTGCCGGAACCGCCGCTGTAGACGGCCTTCAGCGACTTCGAGCCGGTCTCGGCGCGGTCGGCCGACGACGACAGCGTCGCCGTCGAGGTCCAGCTGTTGGTGCTGCCCTCGAAGTCGTAGCCGACCGTCGAGCCGTCGGCGGTCTTGCCGGCGATCACGTTGCCCGACGAATCGATCGCCTTGTTCTCGCGCCACACGGTCACCATCTGGTTCCAGGCGACCATCGATCCGTCGCCCATGGTGCAGGCCTTGTAACCGTCGGGCACGCCCTTGGTCGTGATGTCCGAGGCGAGGCAGAGGTAGTTGCTGGCGCAGTAGCCGTCGGTCGACAGATCGCGATAGGGCGCGCCGACCTGGGTCGAGCCGATTCGGCCGTCGACGACGCTCTTGTCGAAGCCCGGGCCCTCGCAATAGTACGCGTCGGTGTGGCCCACGTTGTTGACGGTGAAGATGTTGCCGAAGAACGTGCCTTCCTGGTTCGGGTAGGTCGGCGACTGGCCCCAGCCGAGCCCGGGGTTCTGCCCGACGATCCAGATCGGGACGTGAATGCCCGCGGTGTTGACGTGCGCGAGCATGCAGGCGGAGTTCCAGCGCTGACAATCACCGCCGCAGCTGCCGGTCTCCCATTCCGGGGAGAGGCCGATCCCGCCGGCAAAGGTGTAGCTGGCGCCGGTCGAATCGGTCTTGGTGATGCTGTGGCCGGCCGGCAGCGCGCAACGAACCAAGTACGACAGCGTGGAGCGTCCCGCCGCTGAGTTCATCAGATACGCCGACGACGTCAGGCCGGTGCTCGCCAGCGGGTTCAGCACCAGCGCCTGTCCGCTGAGCCCGTTGCCCGACAGACCATTGCCAGAGAGGCCGTTGGTCATCGACAGCCCGTTGGTCATCGACAGACCGTTGATCATCGACAGGCCATTCGTCGCGACCAGCTCGCTTTCGGAGGCTCCCGCATCGTCGGCGCCTGGCGCCTGGCAGCCGGTGAGCGCCGCGGCCAGCGCCAGCGCCGTCGCGAATCGCGTCGTGTGCTTCGAGGTCTTGGAGCGTTCCATATTCCATGACAATAGCAGTAACCGTGCCCACGGTATTATTTTGTATTTATTAGTTAACTATCTGATTTTATTGTACCTGTTGCTATACGCCTTACAGTGGTGCCGTTGCGGCTGACGCAACAAAACGTTGCGGGCCGCGGCCCCCCACCCTGGGGCACAATGCAGGCGGTGAGGGTGCGAGCGCGACCGGGGCTATTTCCGCGCACGGTCGCGCGACCACTTCCGCTCGCGATGCTGTGTGTGGCTTCCGCCTGTTTGCCAGCGCCGGAAGCTGCGCGACCGCCGACGATGCGACCGCCGCGCGAACCGCTGCCGGCTCGGTCCGCGCCTGCACCGAGGGCGATGCGCGAGACAATCCTGCCGAGCGGCCTGCGCCTGCTGCTCGAAGAAGATCCGAGCGCGACGCTCGCGGGCGTGGTCAGCGTCGTTCGCGGCGGTTCGGGCGCCGACCCCGCCGGCGGCGAGGGGCTGGCTCACATGGTGGAGCACCTGACCTACCGCGCGGTCGATGTCGACGGTGGCGCGGGCACGGGGCCGTCGCTGACGCGCTGGGATCGGCTGATCCAGCTCGCGACCGCACAGATGAACGGCCACACCACACCCGACTGCGTCTTTTTCTATGAGTTCGCGGCGCCACGGCAGCTGCAGGGTTTGCTCGATCTCGCGGTGGCACGGCTCGGCGATCCGCTCGCCGGCGTCGACGAACGGGCCTTCGAGCTGGAGCGACAGATCATCGGCAGCGAGCATCTGGTCCGCGCCGATCCGCGCGCGGGACAGTGGGCGGTGAACGCGCTCTTTCCGCGGCTGTTTCCACCGAAACATCCCTACGCTCGACCGGCGGGAGGAACCGAGGACAGCCGCCGTCACTTCACGCTCGCGGACGCGCGCGACTACGTGGCGCGGACGTTCCGCGCCGATCGCATGACCGTGTTCGTGACCGCTCCGCCGGGCGCGGTCACGCTTGCGGGGATCACCGCGCGACTACCGGCGTCGCTGCGCCAGGCAGCGGGCGGCCCGGCACCAGCGATTGCGCCGGCGACGCCTCCGGCGCCGCCGCCAAAGCCGGTGACCGGGAACGAAGCGCCGATCACCGTCGAGCGCAAGGCTTCGCCGCTGTCGGTCCCCGAGCTGTGGCTCGCGTGGACGCTGCCCGGCGGCTTCGGCGATCTCGGCCCGACGGAAGAAGTGCTGGGCCACTGGGTCGAGAGCGACGCCCGCAGCGATCAATTCGCGAAGGAAGAACCCCACATTCGCCACGTGAGCGCCTGGGTGCAGGCCGGCGAATCAGCGAGCGTCTTGTTCTTGCGCGCGATCCTGTCGGATGCCGCCGATGCGAATCGCCTCGCGCAGGCGCTGGCGGCGCGCGTCTCCAGTCTGTGGGCCCGAGAGCCGGAAGCGCGCCCGAGCTTCGCGGCGCTTCGCCAGGCCTTCGAGGCCGAGCGCATCCTCGACGAGCCGGGGCTGCCCGAGCGCGCGCTGAAGGTCGCGCTGACCACGGCGCTGGGCGGACGCCCACCGCGAGCCGCCGACGCGCCGTCGTCCGTGGAAGCGGTGAAGAGCGCGGCCGTGGCCGAGTTCGCCTATCACCATCTGACGCGCGCGCGCGCCCACGCGACGTTCTTCGATCCCGCGCCCTCCGCGAGCGGTGGCGATGCGCTCCGCACCACGCCGGTTCCCGTGCGCGAGTCGGTTGGCTCTCCGATCGCCGCGCTGATTCCGGGCGCAGCCGCCTGGGACACGCGGCGGCTGCGCGAGGTGCTTCCACCGGCGCCCGCCGTCACGGTCAGGAAGCTGCCGACCGGGCTCACGGTGGTGACCGCGCGCCGGCCCGGCGCTGCGGGCGTTGCCTGGCTCGGTTTCCACGGCGGATACTCCGACGCGGATCCGCCGTTGCTCGTCGAGCTGGCGGTGCACGCGCGGCCAGAGGCCTGGCGCGCGGCGGCGATGCACATCCTGCCCGCGCGGGGCACGACGCGCGATCTGTCGTTCGACGCCGTCGAGTTCCTGCCGCCGCAACTGCCCGAGGCGCTGACCGTGCTGTTCGCCAAGGCCACGGCCAGCGTCACCGACTGGCCGGCGCACGACGAGCTCGAGCGGCGCCTGGCCGGCGTGGCCTCGGCCGAGGACCCGCCGGCAAAGAAGGCCGAGCGGGCGTTCTGGCGCGCGCTGTTCGGCGACCACCGCTACGCCCGCATCGTCGACACCGGCGATCTGGATCGCGTCGCGCGCTCCGACGTCGACGCGTGGCTCGGTCGAGTCCACAACCTGCGCAGCGCGGCGCTGGTCGTCGTCGGCGACTTCGACGCCGCCGAGGTGCAGCGCGAGGCCACGGTCCTGTCGCAGCGGTTCAAGACACCGGCGTGGGTGGATGCCCTGCCGACGCCGCCTGCAGTGACAGTGCGCGCCTCCGGCGGCGAGCGGGTCCTGCCGGTGGTCACCGCCCGCGCCGGTAACCTGGTCGACATCCGGCTCGGGTGCTTGTTGCCGCCGATGGCGGCCCCCGATCGCGGCCGTTACGAGCTGCTCAAGTACGCCATCGAGAGCCGCCTCAATACGGCGTTGCGCATCGATCAAGGTGACGGCTATGGCGTCAATGTGACCTACGAGCGTTTGCGCGACGGCACCACTTACTTGCTGGCATCGACGTTCGTCGCCGATGAGGCGCTGGGACGAGCCCTGGCGGTGCTCCACGGCCAGTGGCAGCGCTGGGGAAGCGCCGGTTTCGATGCCGGCGAGATCAACGTCGCGCGCTGGCGTCATGCCGCCAGCGTGTCGTCGATCGACTCGAGCGCGCACACGCTGGCATTTCAGCTGATGCGCGCCTGGGGGACGGAGCCCGCGTCGCTGGAAGCGCTCAATCTGAGCGCGGATGTCGCCGGCGTCGACGGCGCGCGCGTCGGAGAGCTGTTCACAACCTGTCGGGCCAACGCGGTCCTCGGGCTGACCGGGAACGAGCCGACCATCCGGCGCGCGCTCGACACCGGCTGGC
>Ga0265314_10006022_pt1 | contig 10805 bp, 8 predicted proteins | sample 4126metaG_FD_203106 | JGI IMG/M metagenome (GOLD analysis project Ga0265314, IMG submission 203106) | Rhizosphere microbial communities from Carex aquatilis grown in University of Washington, Seatle, WA, United States - 4-1-26 metaG | ecosystem: Host-associated > Plants > Roots > Rhizosphere >... | reverse complement strand
GTCTCCGATCGCGGCCACGCGCGTCCGCGCCGCGAGACACCCCCGTCAGAACTTGACCCCCTCGCCCGACCCCCGTAGACTCGCCGCCATCATGAGACCGACGGCCCTGTGCCTGGGACTTGTCCTCGCGACAAGCGCGGCGGCGGCCACGGTCACGGTCGGCGGCGTCTCGCTGCGCGTGGTGGCGCTGTCGCCGGAGGTGCTGCGCCTCACCGCGCTCTCCACCGCCCCGGAGGAGCCCGGCCCACCGGTCCCCGAGCTCTCGGTGGTGAAGCCGGAGGAGGCCTGGCCCGGCGTGCCGGTCGCCGTGCAGCCGGACGGCGCGAGCGTGCGCGCCGGCTCGCTCTCGGTGTCGTTCGCCGCGGACGGTCCGGGCCGCGCGACCGCGCGCGTTAGCGGCGGCCCCGCGCTCACGTTCGCGCCCGCCACGCACACGCTCACCGCCGCGCTCTCACCCGGCGAGCGCGTGTTCGGCTTCGGCGACAAGCGCGCCGCGATCGACCAGCGCGGCCACACCGTCGAGATCGTGAACCGCGACGCGTTCGCGAGCGAGACCAACGCGAGCTACAAGTCGATCCCGTTCTGCTGGACCACGCGCGGCTGCGGCCTGTACCTCCACGACTGGCGCCCGTCGCAGGTCGACGTGGGCGCCGCGCGGGCCGACCGCCTCGAGTGGGTGTCCGACGGCGGGGCGCTCGACGTGTTCGTGTTCCTCGCGGACCGGCCGCGGCGGCTCCTGTCGCTCTACACCGAGCTCACCGGACGCCCGGCGCTGCTGCCGCGCTGGGTCACCGGCTACCACCAGGGCAAGGCGGCGTACGCCGGCCGCGACGCGTTCCGCGTGGCCGGCGAGATGCGCCGGCGCGGGCTGCCGCTGGAGGCGATCTACTACGACGACCACGTCGACGAGGCCGCGCGCCCGGAGTTCGTGTCCGCGCTCTGGCGCCGCTACCACGTGCGGCTCACGATGGGCGGCAATCCGTTCCCGATCGGCGACCCGGAGTTCCAGGACCGGATGGCGGCGCACCACCAGCTGATGGAGGACGGCGCGCATGACCCGGTGATCGAGCCCGCCGAGGAGATCGCGAACGACCAGGGCGTGGCCGACGCCGTGGGCTACGTGGACTTCTTCTCGCCGGCCGCCGCGCAGGAGTTCGTGAGCCACGAGTGGGCGAGCGCGCTGGGCGCCGGCGTCGCGCTGGGCATGGCCGACTTCGGCGAGCTGGACCACGTGCGGGACGCCGCGCACCGCCGCTGGCCGAGCCTCGCGCGCTCGGTGGCGGCGACCCGCGACCTCTACGCGCTCGCCTACGGCCGCGCGCTGGTGGAGGGCTGCCAGGCCATCGCGGGCGGGCGCCCCACCGGCATGCTGCGCCCCGGCTTCGCGGGCGCGCAGCGCCTGGGCTGGACCACCACCGCGGACTCGCTGCCCACGTTTCCGAACATGCGGGCGCACCTCCGCGCGCTGTTGAACCTCACGCTGTCGGGCTACTCGAACGTGGGCTACGACATCGGAGGCTGGGACAGTCACGGCCCCGCCGACGTCTACGCGCGCACGTTCGCCGCCGCGACGTTCAACCCGTTCATGTGGGCGCACGGCCAGAAGGACCACGAGCCGTACACCTACGGCCCGGCCGCCGAGAACGCCGCGCGCGCGTGGCTCGCGTGGCGCTACCGCCTGCTGCCGTTCCTCTATTCGCTGTCGGAGGAGGCGCACCGCACCGGCGTACCCGTGCAGCGCCCGCTCGCGCTCGCGGTGCCGGAGGACGCCGCCGGCGCCACGGTCGACGACCAGTTCTTCGTCGGCGAGGACCTGATGGTGGCGCCGGTCTTCGACTCCGCGGGCGGGCGCGCGGTGCACCTGCCGCCGGGTCCGCGCTGGTACGACCTGTTCGGCGGCGCTCCGGTCGTCGGAGGTCAAACGATCGTGCGCCGCGACGTGCCGTGGGACCGCATCCCGGCGTTCGTGCGCGCCGGAGGGATCCTGCCGCTGGGCCCCGCGATGAGCTGGTCGGGCGAGCGGGCGGTGGACCCGCTCACCGTGCGCTACTTCGCGCGCGGCACGCCGGGCCGCTCCCGCACCTCGCTGTACGAGGACGACGGCGTCACGACCGCCTACGAGCGCGGTGCATTCGCGCGCACCGAGCTCGCGTTCGTCGAATCCCCGGGACGCGTGGAGTTCTCCGCGCGCATCGCGAGCGGCGACGGGCGCTTTTCACCTCCGGGCCGCACCGCCTACCGGGTCGAGCTGGTGGGCCTGACGCCGCGCCGCGTCACGCTCGCCGGCCGCGCGGTCCCGTTCCACCGGGGCGACGGCGGCGTCTGGTTCAGCGTCCCGGTGCACCCCGATCCGGTCGTCACGATCGACCTCGGCGACTGATCACCGCGCCGCGGCCGCAAGGACTGGCTCGCGATGAACGCAGAGAGCGCGCTAACGTCACGGGTGCAGGTGATGCGATGACACTGGCGATCGAGACGGCGGGGCTCTCCCGCTACCGGCGCGGCCGCGGCCCGGAGCACGTGCTCTCGGAGGTGTCGCTCGCGGTGCCGCAGGGAGCATGCGTGGGGCTCCTGGGCGCGAACGGCGCCGGCAAGTCCACGCTGATAAAGATGCTCCTGGGCCTGGCGCCCATCGGGGAGGGCACCGCGCAGCTGTTCGGCCGCCCCGTCCCCACGATGGCGTCGCGCGAGGGCGTGGGCTACCTCCCCGAGCATGCCTCGCCCTTGCCGCACCTCACCGGGCGCGAGCACCTCGAGCTGTTCGGCCAGCTGGCGGGGCTCGCCGGCACCGCACTGGACGCGGCGGTCGCGCGCGGGCTCGCGGACGCCGGGCTCGCGCCGTTCGCGGGCGTGGCCACCGGGCGCTACTCGAAGGGCATGCTGCAGAAGCTCGAGCTCGCGCGGGTGATGCTGACGCCGTCCCGGCTCCTGGTGCTGGACGAGCCGATGACCGGGCTCGACGCGACCGGCCAGCTGGACCTCGAGGAGCGGCTCGCGGGGCTGGTGCGCGAGGGCGTCACGATCCTGGTCACGTCGCACGCGCTGCACGTGCTCGAGCACCTGTGCGACCACTTCGCGCTGCTGCGCCGCGGGCGCCTGGTGCGGTCCGGCCCGCGCCGCGAGATCTTGAAGTCGGAGGGCTTCCGCATCGCGCTCGCGCCAGGGCAGCCGCTGCCCGCGGAGCTGCCGGCCGGGGTCGAGCGCTCCGCGGATGGGCGCGCGCTGACCTGCGCGGACCGCGCCGCCGCCGACGCAGCGCTCGCGCGGGTGGTGGCGGCGGGCGCCGCGGTGGAGAGCTTCGGCGAGGTCATCCGGGGCATCGACCAGCTGCTGCGGGAGGTGGCGGATTAGATGGAGCGCGCACTGCGGGTGATCCGCATCCTGGCGGTCGCGTCGTTCCGCCGGGGGCTGCGCGGGCGCCTGGGACTGCTCGCGCTCGCGGGCGTGCTGGGCATGTTCATGCTGGGCACGGTGTTCTCGCGCTTCGACAAGAACCTCGGGCTCGAACTGCGGCTCGTGCTCGAGACCGGGCTCGCGGCGTCCGCGCTGCTGGTGCTGGGGACCGCGCTCCTGCTCTCGAGCCGCGGCTTCGGGCACGGCGAGGACACGCGGTTCGCGCAGGTGCTGGTCGCGCTGCCGGTGTCGCGGCGCGCGCTGTTCCTGGGGCACTTCGGCGGGCTGGTGCTGACGCTCGCGACCTACTCGGCCGGCACCGGGCTCGCTCTCGCGGCCACCGTGTGGTGGCGCTTCGGCATCTGGCGAAATGAGTTGCTGGTGCACTTCGGCACACTGTTCGTGGAGGCGGTGCTGCTCGCGGCCGTGGTGTCGCTGGTCGCGCGGTGGGGCTCCGCGGTGGTCGCGTTCTTCACCGGGCTCGCGGTGGCGCTGATCGCTCACGCCGAGGCGGTGGTCGCGCACCTGGGCGAGAGCGGGACGTCGGCCGCGCTGGACTTCCTCATCCGCATGGTTCTCAAGCTCCTGCCCGATCTCGCCGGCCTCGACGTGCGCGCGAGCGCGGTGCGCGGCGTGGCGGTGAAGTGGGCGGCACTCGCCCCGGCGCTCGCGCACGCCGCGCTCTACCTGATCGCGGTGCTCTGGATCGCGACGGCGCTGTTCGAGCGCCAGGAGATCTGATGGCCCGCGACCTCGCGATCGCGGTGCTCCTGATCGCGCTCGTGATGGCCTCGCGTCCCGCCGCTCCGCAGCCGCAGGAGGGGCCCGGCGAGGACCTCCCGCACGCGCTCGCGATGCTGGGCGGCGCGGACGCGGCGCAGCCCTCGGAGCGCACGCACGCGCCGATGGACCGCGAGTACCGGCACTGGGACACCGGCACCGCGCCGCACCCGCGCCCCGCGCTGCCGGCCGCGCCGGACGAAGGCGCGCCGCCGATGGTCGCGGGGCTGGTGGCGGTCGCGGACGCGCTGGGCCTGCGCGAGCTCGCGGGGCTCGGGCTCTACCTGCTGTCGGACATGGCGGAGGATCGCGAGGACTGGGTCGCGGTGGACCTTCTCCTGCGCGCGATTCCCTACGTGGACCCGCGCATGGCCGACGCCTACATCATCCTCTCGTTCATCCGGCGCGTGGACGACCCGGCCGGCGCCGAGGAGATCCTGCTGCGCGGCGTGCACTACAACCCCGACGTGTGGGAGCTCTGGTACGACCTCGCGTGGCTCCAGATCGGCCCGCACCACCGCGGGGACCCCGACCTATGGAAGGCGCGCCGTTACCTGGAGGGGGCGCTCGCGGCCCCGCACCCGCTGTTCCTCACGCGCACGTACGGCGCGGTGCTGCAGGCGCAGGGACGGAAGGCGGAGGCGGAAAAGCTGTACCGCGAGCTCCTGGCGCGTCCGGATCTACCGGACGTGGACCGGGTCGCGACCCAGCAGGCGCTGAAGGACTGCGAGCAGGACGTGGACCGGCTGGGGCTGTTCCGCCAGCGGCTCCACCGTCGCTAGGCCTTGGCGCTAGGCCTTCTGCTGGGGCTCGAGCGCGCGGCCCACCCAGAACAGCAGCATGCCGACGGACATCAGCATCATCTCGAGACGCATGCCGTGCTCGTAGAGCACACCGAACAGCAGCGCGGGGGGCATGAGCGCCATACCGGTGACTTGCAGCGAAAGGGCGAAGATGCGCATGGGAGCGGCATCATACCACGCGCGCGCGCCTTCGCGGAAGGCTAGTCGAGGATCGCGCGGACGAGCGTGGTGACCGCGAGCGCCACCGTCATCACGACCACGATCGCCGGGCCGGGCGGCCAGTCCCACTCGAACGCGAGCCAGAGCCCCGACACCGTGGAGATCGCGGCGGTGGCGAGCGCGACCGCGAACACGCCGGGCAAGCGCCGCCCGGAGACCAGCCCGGTCACCGCGGGGATCAGCAAGTAGCCGAACACGAGCAGGAGCCCGCACCCCTGCAGCGAGATCGAGATGCCGGCGCCCAGCGTGAGGAACAGCACGAGGTTCCACGCCCACACGCGCACGCCCGCGACGTGCGCGGTCAGCGGGTCGAACGAGACCGCCACGAGCCGCCGGTAGCCGAACACGTGCACGAGCGCGACGCCGACGGCGAGCACCGCGAGGTGCACGAGGCCGGAGGACGAGATCGTGAGCAAGGACCCCTGCAGCATCTCGAGCTGCTCGGCCTCGCCGGTGCCGGAGCGCGCGAGCATGATCACCGCGAGCGCGCCGGCGATCACGTACACGAGGCCGATGCGCGACTCCGGCGAGACGTGCCCGCGCAGGCGCACGACGCCCGCGAACGCGGAGAAGCTCATGGTGGCGAGCAGCGCGACGGTGACCGGCGGCCAGTTCATGTAGACGCCGAGCGCGACCCCGGCGCTCGCGACCTCCGCGAGCCCGATCCCGACGAACACCATGCGGCGCAGCACCACGAACACGCCCAGCCACGCGCACGCGAGGCTCGCGAGCACGCCGGCCAGGATCGCACGCTGCATGAAGTCCGCGCGGAACGCGAAGAACACGTCGTGCGACTCGTGGTGGAAGTGCGGCTGCGGGTGCGTGTGCTCCTCGGGCACGTCGTGGTGCACCGGGATCGGCGGCAGCCCCGGGTTCGGCGGGCTCTCCTCGATGCGGCGCTCGAGCGCCTCGAGCGGGTCGGGGGCCGCACTCGCGGCGGGGCCGGGAGCGGGCGTGGCCGCGAACAGGGCGGGGGCGATCAGCGCGAACAACAGGACCAGCGTGCTCGATCTCACAGATGCGCCTCCGGATCGGCCACGATGACGCGGTAGCCGTCCACTTCGGCGACGCGCACGCGGGTGCCGTACATCGCGGTGAGGCGGTCCGCGACCAGCAGCTCGTCGGTGGTGCCGGTGACCACGACCTTGTCGCCGACCAGCGCGAGCTTGCGCGCGTAGTTCGCGACCAGGTTCAGCTGGTGCGTCACCAGGATGATCGAGCGGCCGTCGCGGTGGAGGCGCGCGGTCAGCTCCATGATCGCGTGCTCGCTGGGGAGGTCCAGGCCGTTGGTGGGCTCGTCGAGCACGAGCAGCTCGGGCTCGATCACCAGCGCGCGCCCGATCAGCACGCGCTGCTTCTGGCCGCCGGACAGCTCGCGGAAGCGGCGGTCGGACAACCCTTTGAGCCCCACCGATTCCAGCGCGGCGTCGACGCGCGCCGCGCCGGGGCTGTCGGAGCGATAGAGCTCCCAGCCCATCATCACGACGTCCCGGATCGTGAGCGGGAACAGCTCGTCGAGCGAGCCGCGCTGCGGCACGTAGCCGACGCGCAGCGAGGGCGGCGGCGGGACGCGTTCGCCCGCCTGCGGGACCAGCACGCCCAGCAGTCCGAGCAACAGCGTGCTCTTGCCGGCGCCGTTGGGCCCGACCACACCCAGGTAGTCGCCGCGGACGACGTCCAGGTTGACCTTATCGAGCACGGTCAGCCCGGGATACCCGAGCTGGACCTGCTTGAGCGAAAGGAATGTTTCGGAGATGGCTCTCTTGCCCCTAGCCCTTGATCCCGTCGACCAGGCTCTTCACGATGCCGTCGTAGTTATCCAGGATGTTCACGTTCTCGGGCGTCTGCGCCTGGATCACCACGACCTTGGCCCCCGCCTGGCTGGCAACCCCTTCCGCGCGCCCGCGATTATACCACGGTTCCATGACGATGATCTTGACGTGGTCGCGCTTCATCTCGTCGATGAGCTGCGTCAGGTGCGACGGCGTGGGCTCGATGCCGGGCTTCACTTCCACCGTATCCTCGATCGAAAAGCCCGCGAACTGCGCGAGGTACGGGAAGCTCGCGTGGTAGCTGATGACCTTCGTGCCGGACAGCGGGGCCAGCGCCTGGCGCCACTTCGCTTCGCGCGCGGCGAGGTCCTTCAGGAACGCGCGCTCGCGGTTGCGGAACTCGTCGCGCTTCGCGGGGACCGCGTCGGACAGCGCCTTGGTCACGGTCACCGACATCAGCTTGATGTTCTCCGGGTCCAGCCAGTAGTGCGTGTTGCCGAACACGTGGAGGTCGCCGCGGCTGCGGTCGACGCCGCCCGAGGGCACGTCCACCAGCGTCACGCCGCGCGAGCAGTCCACGTAGCCCGGCGCGCCGGGCGCCACGCGCTGGTTGCCGGAGGACGAGATCGCGTCGGGCAGCCACGGCTCGTGGTCCAGACCGATCGTGACCAGCCACTGCGCCTGCTTGATCTTCTGGATCACGGAGGGGCGGAGCGGCAGCGAGTGCGGCTCCTGGCCGGAGGGCAGGATGTTCTCGAGCTGGATCTCGGAGCCCCCGATCAGCTTGGCGATCGAGTAGAGGTCCGACGAGGTGGTGACGAAGCGCGGCTGCGCGACCGCCACGACGGGCAGCGCGAGCGCGAGAGCGAGGAAGAGGGACAGACGCATGGCTTTTCGACCTCCGCGAATTGGCTAGTACTTGTGCGCCCCGTGCGGTCCCGCCGTGACCGTCCACTCGACGAACAGCGCGTCGTCGTGCCGGCGGTTGTCCGCGAAGGCGAAGTCGGTGTCGTGGTGGCTGTACTCGATCTTGAAGCGGTTGAACTCCGTGGTCTCGTATTCGTACCACAGAGACGGGCCCGCGATGCGGCTGTGGTTGATGAAGAACCCGGGCGAGACCCCGTCGGGGCTGGCCGTGCGCGCCATCATCAGCGCGGCGTCGGTGTCGTCGTAGCGGGCGCCCACCCACATGTTCCGCTGGAACTGGTGATTGAGCAACGCGTAGAAGCCGTCCGGGTTCTCGGTGGTCTTCGACAGGTCGATCCGGCCGGTGACCGGATCCTGGATGAAGCCGGTGACGTCGCGCTCGCCCCGCAGGTACTCGGCGCGCGCCAGCGTCTTGTGGTACACGCCGCCCTTGATCGGCTCGTGGCGGTACGTCAGGTCCAGCCCCGTGACGTCGAACTCCCGCTGCTCGAGCTGGTCCCAATCCCCGGAGATGTGCGACACGCCGAAATCGATATTATTCGAATCGTCGAATTCGTGGTAGTAGCGCGCCCGACCCAGCCACAGCATCCCGTGGTTGAACGCCCCGGAGAACGGCGAGTCCTCCGACACGTCCGTCATCGCCTGCCCCGTCAGCTCGAGGATCGACCGGTTGTCTTTATCGAGCGAGAACGACTTCTGCAGCGACAGCCCGTATTCCTTCAGGCCGTCCCGCCCGAAGAAGTTCGTGATCACCGACGGCCGGTCCACGCTGAAGAACACGTGCGTGTGGGTCAGGTTCTCCTTGCCGAACTCCGGCCGGAACTTCCCGCCCTTCAGCACCAGCCCCCAGGGCAGCTGGGTGTACGTGAGGTACGCCTCTTCGATCTCGATCTGCTGCTGCGGCACCGCGGTCGCCGTGTCGTTCAGATCCCCGTTCAGCCCGGGCATCGTGAGGAACACGTCGAGCCGCGCCCACGGATCGATCACCGACTGGAACGCGATCTCGAGCTCGCGGAAGTCCAGCTTGTTGTCGTTGGCGTTCCCGGCGACGTGGTTCGTGGGCCGTCCGGTGATCGGGTTCAGGTCCTGCCCGGTGGTCACGCCTTCCTGCAGGTGCGTGTCGCGGTAGACGAAGTCCCCGATCACGGAGATCAGCGGGTTGAAGTACGTCCGCGCGTTGCCGCCCCCACCGCCGCCCCCGCCGCCCGTGGGCGCATAGGGGGTGGCGCGCGTCGGCACCGGAGGCCGGTCCGCTCCGGCGGCCGCCGCAGCCGCGCGGCCGGAATCCACGCCGCCGGAGTACCCGAGCCGCGACTCGAGCGCCTCGAGGTCGTCGCGGGCGGCGGCCCCGGCGGACTCCGTGACGGCCGCCTTCGCGGGCGCCGGCGCCGCGTCTCCGGCGTACCCGAGCTTCCGCTCGGTGGCTTCGAGCTCGTCGCCGCCGGAGTCCCCGGCGCCCTTGGTCGAGGTCTCTGCGCTTGCCGCGGTCCGGCTGTCCTGCGCCGCGAGCTTGGCCTGGAGCGTCTTGACGGTGGAGGAGAGCGCCCGGATCTGTTCCTGCATCTCGGCCAGCTGCTTCGCCGTGGCGGCATCACCCGCGCATGCCGGCGCGACCAGCCCGAGGCATACCATTCCGCAGAGGAGGATCCGCATCGCTACCATCCTGCGCGGCCCCTGGTCCTGTCTGGAGTCATCACCTGACTCGATCAGCCCGGTTCCGGCGCGCGGGCCACCGTAACAGCCCCTCGAGGGAGCGTCAAGAAAGCCCGGCCGCACGCCGCCGCGGAAATGTGACGATTTCCAGACGCCGCTCGCCACGCGGAAAATCCTGGACCGCACTCCAGCCGGGAGTCGGTCTCACTTGCCCCCCGGTCAAGTGCAGGACGGGAGGGCACGGCCGGATCAGCGTTCCGGCTGGGGATCCTGCTGGCGCAGCGCGTTGCGGCGGTCCTGCTCGACGCGGTGCTGGGCCAGCGCCTGGCGCACCGCCTGGTCGTCGCCCGAGCGGAGCGCGTCCATCACGGACGTGTAGCTGTGCAGATCCGCGGGCGCGCCCGCCGCGGACGAGGTCGGGGCGGCCGGGCCCTCGTAGGTCGACGCGGTCGACGTGCCCGTGCTGTCCGGGGCCGCCGCCACCGTCGCGCCGCCTGCGCCCGGCGTCAGCGCCTGCTGATACAGCTTCTGGATCGACGACAGGTCGCTGTTCAGGGACCAGCGGGTCCAGAAGTTCCACCACGGCAGCGCATCGAGCTGCGCCTTGTCCTGCGCGTAGCGCGCCTGCAGCGTCGCCACGTCCTGCGAGCTCGCCCCCTGGCCAGCAGAGGCGGTCCCGCCGCTCGCGTCGGATGAGGTGGCCGCCGCCGCGCCCGCGTACTGCGGGGCAACGGCGGTGCCGCCCGCATAGTACGGCTGCGTGGTCGCGGCTCCGCTCGCGTAGTACTGCTGGGCGGCGACGGTCGTGGGGCTGCCGTAGGCCGACGGGATGCCCGCCGAGTTCGGTGTCGCGGCCAGCGTGGTCGTGCTGACCGGCGCGGCCGCGATCGGCTGCGAGCCGGCCATCTGCTCCATCGACGCCAGATTCGGGATCTGGCCTCCCGACATCTGGTTCACGTCCTGGTCGATGATCGGCGCGAGCTCGGGGCACGAGACGGCCAGGCTGCCCAGCAGGTCGGTCAGATTCTGCGGCGACGTGCGCGACATGACCTGCGTCATCTTCCACATCGCGTTGTCGTTGGCCGCGTCCGTGGAGATCTTGTACATCAGCGAGGCGGCCCAGCCCTCGCAGGACAGGAGCTGCTGCGCGTTCTTCCAGTGGCCCTGCCCGTCGGTGGCGTACCAGTTCGAGGTCATCGCCCCGTCCGGGTCCTGCGCGATCGTGGTGCGCCCCGTGAAGTAGGTGCCCACGAACTCC
>Ga0265314_10006021_pt1 | contig 10806 bp, 10 predicted proteins | sample 4126metaG_FD_203106 | JGI IMG/M metagenome (GOLD analysis project Ga0265314, IMG submission 203106) | Rhizosphere microbial communities from Carex aquatilis grown in University of Washington, Seatle, WA, United States - 4-1-26 metaG | ecosystem: Host-associated > Plants > Roots > Rhizosphere >... | reverse complement strand
TCCAGCGAGTCCTCGAACATCTCGTTCATGTCCGGCTTGTCCTCGAGGACGTTCTTGATGATGTAGTCGTGCTCGGAATCTTCCAGCTCGTACTTCCACTGGGCGCTGCCCGACTTGTAGTAAACGGTGATCATCAAGCCTGCTCCGTAAGGGAACGATTTGCCCGCGACCTTCGGCCATTTGCGGCGAAAAGGCAAGGGCGGGATTGCCCATCGGGGCCGGGTCGGATAAACCCTTTGATCTGTTTGAATGAGGAGTCTGATCATGGCCGAGAAAGCCGCCTGGGTGCTGACCATCACCTGCCCCGACACGGTGGGAATCGTGGCGGCGGTTTCGGGTTTTCTCAGCACGCACGACTGCTTCATCACCGAGGCCGCCCAGTACGGCGACCCGCTGTCGTCGCGCTTCTTCATGCGCATCGTGTTCGGCGCCGGCGCCATGACGCCGCCCCGCGCCGAGCTGGAGAAGCTGTTCACCGTGGTGGCCGCCCAGTTCCAGATGATCTGGAAGCTGCATGACGGCTCGCGCAAGGCGCGGGTGGTGATCCTGGTCTCCAAGTTCGGCCACTGCCTCAACGACCTGCTGCACCGCTACCATACCGGCTCGCTGCCCATCGAGATTCCGGCGGTGATCTCCAACCACCAGGAGATGCGCTCCATCGTCGAATGGCACGGCATCCCCTATCACTACCTGGCGGTGGACAAGCACGACAAGGACACCCAGGAAAACCGGGTGATGGAGGTGATCGAGCGGGCCGACGCCGATCTGGTGGTGCTGGCCCGCTACATGCAGATCCTGTCCACGGATATGTGCGTGCGCCTGCAGGGCAAGGCCATCAACATCCACCACTCGTTCCTGCCCAGCTTCAAGGGCGCCAAGCCCTATCATCAGGCCCATTCCCGCGGTGTGAAGATCATCGGCGCCACCGCCCACTACGTCACTCCCGACCTGGACGAAGGCCCGATCATCGAGCAGGGCGTCGAGCGTGTCGACCACACCCACACTCCCGATGATCTGGTGGCCATCGGCCGCGATATCGAGAACGTGGTGCTGGCCCGCGCCGTGCGTTGGCACACCGAGCACCGGGTGCTGCTCAACGGCTCAAAGACGGTGGTGTTCCGGTAGGGATCAGTTTCCGAAGCTGACCGTGGCGAAGGCGCGCTGAATACGGTGTTCCCCCCAAAACGTCGGGGGAAGCGGCGTGGCGCCGGGGGCTGTCACCGAAGTGCCTTCGCCGGGGGTGCCCAGTTCGACACTGCCCGTTGGGGAACTCACCACCACGCGGCCCTCGATCAGCAGCACGCTGAGCGGCGCGTCGAGCGGCCCGCCCCAGAACTGGGTGCCGCGCACTCCCACCGAGGCCAGGGGCGTCTTCACCGTCAGGGGGTGGTCGGGCAGCTTGCCCACCGCGCCGGTGCGCAGCAGGAACGAGCCCCGGACCAGGGCCAGTTCCGCCTTGCCCGCCGCCTGGACGGCGTCCCAGCCGAAGGCGGCCACCGCCATCTCGGCACCGTCGCTCAATGTCAGTTCCATGCCGTCGGCGAACAGGACCAGCAGGCGCGAGCCGGGACCAGTGGCCAGGGTCTCTTCCGCCCGCACCGGATCGCCCGCCGCCAGGGGGCGGCTGGCGGTGCCCAGGCGGGCCTCGGCGTTGCCCTGCAGGCGGACGACCTTGCCGGCCGGTTCCGCCGCCCGGATACCGGGAGCCGGCAGAAACAGGCCCAGGACCAGAGCCAGGACCAGAGCCAGAGCAGGCCGCGCGTTCCGAACAGGCATTCCCAATTCCCCCCTTGGCGGGCACACTCGCTTCATTATCTCGTGAGTGGGATGCGGGCGGTCAAGGAGGACATGAGCATGGGCGTCTGGTTGGTGCTGGCCGGGCTCAACGGAGCCATAGCCATCGGATTCGCCGCCTGGGGTTCCCACGGCGTGGACGGCGAGGCCGCCCGCTGGGTGGGGCTGGGCAGCCAGTTCCAACTGCTGCACGCCGTCGCCCTGCTGGCCCTGGCCCGCTTCTGCGCCGAGCGCCGCCGGCTGGTCCGCCCGGCCGCCGGCCTGATGGTGGCCGGCGTGGCGCTGTTCTCCGGTTCGCTCTACCTGAAGGCGCTGGGAATTCCCTTGCTAATACCCATGGTTACGCCCCTCGGCGGAATAAGCCTGATGGTGGCGTGGCTGTTGCTGGCGCTGGCCGGCAGGTTAATTTGTGATCATGCTCGGGTTTGACTTGGGATCGGGAATTGCCCATGATGCCTGCTCGTGGGGGGCCTGGAATATCAGGGCCATTCGGGGCTGAGCGGGGAAACGGGAACGTCATGGCCAAGTCTGTGCTGATCGTCGAAGACAATGACTTGAACATGAAGCTGTTCAACGATTTGCTGCAGGCCAACGGCTACGAGACCATCCAGACCAAGGATGGCCGCGAGGCCATGGACATCGCCCGCAAGCACCATCCCGACCTGATCCTGATGGATATCCAGCTCCCCGAGATTTCCGGCCTGGAAATCACCAAGATGCTGAAGAACGACGCCGAGCTGAAATCCATCCCGGTGATCGCCGTTACCGCCTTCGCCATGAAGGGTGACGAGGAAAAGATTCGTGAGGGTGGCTGCGAGGGCTATATCGCCAAGCCCATCTCGGTGGCTAACTTCCTGCAGACCGTGGCGCGCTTCCTGGAATAGGGCGCCGTCTATTTTCAGAACACCATAGAGCCCGTCATCCCGGCCATCAGCGGGGGGAAGAGGCTTGCCCTGGCCCGGCCTATTGCCGGCTTGGGCTCCGCCATGCCCGGCGGAGTTTCGTTTACGGAAATTTCATCGCGGGTAAACGAAAAGGGCGCCCCCTTGGGGCGCCCTTTGATCTTTCCGTCGCAGCCGGCCCTTGGGCCGGCGACCGACTACTTGATCTTCGCTTCCTTGAACTGGACGTGCTTGCGCACGACCGGATCGTACTTGCGGAATTCAAGCTTCTCGGTCGTCTTACGGGGGTTCTTCTTCGCCACGTAGAAGAAGCCCGTCCCCGCGGTGCTCAACAGCTTGATGAGAATGGTGGCAGGCTTGGCCATGGCAAAAATCCCGAACAGCGTTGGTGATGAAAACTCGAGGCGCGCACCATACTGATCCCAACGGCGGAGTCAAGTCAGAATAGCTTGGTCCTGGCGAGAGAGGGGCATTCGAACGGCAATTCCCCCTCCGCCACCAGCTGCTCGAACGAGCGGACCTGATCGCGGCCGTGGCCCTTGGCGTAATACAGCGCCCGGTCGGCATTGCCGATCACCACCGAGGGCAGATCGTCGCAATCGATGCGCACATAGCCGACGCTGACGGTGATGTGACCCACCTCGGGGAAGGCGAAGGCGGCCACGGTGGCGCGGAAGCGCTCGAACACCGCCTGGGCGGCCGAGAAGGTGGTGGGGGCCAGCAGCACGACGAATTCCTCGCCGCCGAAGCGGAACAGCTTGTCCTCGCTGCGGAACGCCTTGCGCATCAGGGCCGAAAGCAGCAGCAGCACTTCGTCGCCGAACACGTGGCCGAAGGTGTCGTTGATGGTCTTGAAGCGGTCGATGTCGATGATGCCCAGCCAGTGATGCTGGCCGTCCAGATGGGCTTCGCGCCGGTTGCCGTTGAACGATACGTCGATGTGGCGGCTTTCGGCGACGATGGAGCTGAAATTCTCGTCGAAGGTCTTGCGGTTCTTCAGGCCCGTCAGGGTATCGCGCGCCGCATCCCACAAGATGGTCAGGTAATTGCGGTAGATGGCGACGAAGCCCTTGATCAGGGCGGCGGGCTCGGGCTGGCCGGGGGCCGTGCGGGTCACCAGGAAGGCGCAGACCTTGCCGCGGTCGTCCACCACCGGATGGGCGCGGCGGACGCTGCCGTCGGCAAGGCTTTCGCTGCGCTCGGTCCCCAGCGCCATGCAGTCCAGCAGCAAGGGGTCGGTACCGATCTCCTGCAATTCCTCGGACTGGCCGGCGCCCTCGGCGCTGCGGGTGGCGGCCCAGTCGATGAAGATGCCGTTGGCGGTGGGCATGGGGGTGCAGATGCCGCAGAACGGCAGGGCGGCCAGTTCCGCCAGGGTCGCGGTCAGGCAGTCTTCCAGGTGCTTCTGGCTGCGCTGCTCGGTCAGGAGAACCACCGAGGATAGAATTGATTCCGGTGTGATCGACACGCGAAAGGCCTTCCCCAAAAGTATTCCCGCTAAGCTTATTCCCAAGGATATGGGGGGAGTCAATGACCGTCTGGTGACGCCCTTCGGGCGGCACCGTTAGGTGAGAATGCCTGTGTCGGGCATAACAACTCTAAAAATATGTATTTTTATTTACAATAACACATGCTAATCGTGATTTAACCCAAGGACGACCGAACGGAGTTTTCCCATGGCTTTTCGTTTCCCCACTTTCGCCGCCCTGGCGGCCCTGGCCCTGATTCCGGCCGGCGCCCTGGCCGAGGACAAGGCGCCGGGCGAGTTGCTGAACGTGTCCTATGATATCGCCCGCGAGCTGTTCCAGCAGATCAACCCCGCCTTCCAGGCCACGCCGGCCGGCAAGGGCGCCGACGGCAAGGCCATCGAGATCAAGCAGAGCCATGCCGGTTCCTCCAAGCAGGCCCGCGCCATCCTCGAAGGCCTGCCCGCCGACGTGGTGACCTTCAATCAGGTCACCGACGTGCAGGTGCTGGCCGACCGCGGCTTCGTGCGCAAGGACTGGCAGACCGCCTATCCCTTCGGCGCCTCGCCCTATTACTCGCTGCCGGCCTTCGTGGTCAGGAAGGGCAATCCCAAGAACATCCGGAACTGGGACGATCTGGTCCGTCCCGACGTGAAGGTGGTGTTCCCCAATCCCAAGACCTCGGGCAACGGCCGCTACACCTATCTGGCCGCCTATGCCTTCGCCCTGGAGGCGGCCAAGGGCGATCAGGTCCAGGCCAAGGAATTCATCCGCAAGCTGGTGGCCAACGTGCCGGTGTTCGACACCGGCGGGCGCGGCGCCACCACCACCTTCGTCGAACGGGCCACCGGCGACGTGCTGGTCACCTTCGAGGCCGAGGTGGGCGGCGTGATCAAGGAGTTCGGCGCCGACAAGGTCCAGTCGGTGATCCCTCCGGTCAGCATCCTGGCCGAGTTCCCGGTGGCCGTGGTGGACAAGGTGGCGGCCAAGAAGGGCTCGGCCAAGACCGCCAAGGCCTATCTCGACTTCCTCTATTCCGACGAGGCGCAGGAAATCCTGGCGAAGAACTACTACCGGGTCCGTTCGGAGAAGGTGGCCGCCAAGCATGCCGCCGACTTCCCCAAGGTGCGCCTGTACACCACCGAACTGTTCGGCGGCTGGGACAACATCCAGAAGATCCACTTCGCCGAGGGCGGCATCTTCGATCAGGTCTTCGGTAAGAAGTGATGCGCAACCGGTTGGACCCGGTTACAAGGTTCGTCACCCCGCGCCCCGGCGCGGGGTGATTGCTGGTTACAAGGTTTGTCACCCCGCACCCTGGTGCGGGGTGACCGGCCGAACGGCTCAACCGGAGTTCATATGATGCGCGCCCGCAGGCTGCTGCCCGGCTTTTCGCTGACCATGGGGATGACGCTGGCCTATCTCGGCCTCATCGTCCTGCTGCCGCTGGGCGCCATGCTGATCAAGGCGGCGGGCATGAGCCTGGAGGGCTTTTGGGCCGCCACCACCGGCCCGCGCGCCCTGGCCGCCTATCAGGTCACCCTGGTGTCGGCGGCCGAGGCGGTGATCTTCAACGGGCTGGCCGGGCTGCTGTTCGCCTGGGTGCTGTCCCGCTACCAGTTTTTCGGGCGCAACCTGCTGGATGCGCTGATCGACCTGCCCTTCGCCATGCCCACCGCCGTGGCCGGTCTGGCGCTCGCCGCCGCCTTCGCCCCCAACGGCTGGGTGGGGCAGTACCTCGAGCCGCTGGGCATCAAGGTGGTCCACGCCCAGCCGGGCATCGCCATCGCCATGGCCTTCACCAGCCTGCCCTTCGTGGTCCGCAGCGTGCAGCCGGTGATCGAGGAACTGGAGACCGAGACGGAGGAGGCCGCCCGCACCCTCGGCGCCTCGGAGACGCAGATCTTCCTCAAGGTGATCCTGCCCACCCTGGCGCCGTCGCTGCTGGCCGGCATGTCGCTGGCCTTCGCCCGCTGCCTGGGCGAGTTTGGCGCCATCATCTTCATCGCCGGCAACCGGCCGTTCGAGACCGAGATCGCCGCCCTGCTGATCTTCATCAAGCTGGAGGAATACGAGTTCGGCTCGGCGACCGCCATTGCCACCGTGGTGCTGGGCTTCGCCTTCATCACCATGCTGCTGACCAACGGTATCCAGGCCTGGCAGCAGCGTTATCTGGCAAAGGGGTGATAGACGATGATTCCCGCCATGGCCGTCCACCACGTTCCCCACCGCCAGCCGGGCGGCAAGCGCCGACTTGTCCTGATCGGGCTGGCCGTACTGCTGGCGGCGGGCTTCCTGATGGTGCCCATGGCGGTGATCTTCGCCCAGGCGCTGTCCAAAGGCTGGGCGGCGTGGTGGGCGGCGGTCAGCCATCCCGAGACCCTGCACGCCATCGGCCTGTCGCTGCTGGTGCTGGCCATCGTGGTGCCCATCAATGCCGTCTATGGGCTGGCGGTGGCCTGGACGGTGACCAAGTTCCGCTTCAGGGGAAGCAAGTGGCTGGTTGCCCTGGTGGAGGCGCCGTTCTCGGTGTCGCCCATCGTGGCCGGCGTCGCCGCCCTGATGGTCTATGGCGGAACGGGCTTGCTGGGACCCTGGCTGGAGGAGCACGACCTCAAGGTGATGTTCGCCCTGCCGGGCATCATCATCGCCACCTTGTTCGTCACCAGCCCGTTCATCGCCCGCGAGCTTCTGCCGCTGATGCAGTTGCAGGGCACCGACGACGAGGAGGCCGCCCTGACCCTGGGGGCGGGCGGGTTGTCCATCTTCCTGCGGGTCACCCTGCCCAACGTCAAATGGGCGCTCTATTACGGCATCATTCTGTGCGCCGCCCGCTCGCTGGGCGAGTTCGGCGCCGTCTCGGTGGTGTCGGGGCAGGTGCGGGGCGAGACCATGACCCTGCCGCTGCAGATCGACCTGCTCTATCACGATTACGAGCCGTCGGGGGCCTTCGCCGCCGCCTCGGTGCTGACCCTGCTGGCGCTGATCACCCTGGTGCTGAAGCTGCTGGTCGAGCGCTTCTACGACCGCGAGATCGAGGATACCCTGGCCGAGCGCAAGGGCTGATCACGCCTCGACCGGCGGGGCCGTCGCCATCGCATGCAGGGGCAGGGTGATGATGAAGGTGGAGCCTTGGCCCACCGCGCTTTCCAGCCGCACCGTGCCACCGTGCAGGTCGAGAATGTTGCGCACGATGAACAGCCCCAGACCGGCACCATGGACCTTGGTGGCTTCCGACGTCCGAAAATACTTCTCGAAGATCCGCTCGCGGTCCTTTGGGGCGATGCCGGTGCCGGAATCGCTGATCACCACCTCGGCCGAGGATGGCCTGCCCCACAGAGCCACCGAGACGGGCTGGTCGGGAGGCGAGAATTTCAGCGCGTTGCCGATCAGGTTGTCGAACATGATGCGCAGCAGGTCCGGGTCGCCGACCATGGGCAAGGGGCCGGCCGAACTGAGGTGAATGGCCCGACCGCCGCTCAGGCGGGCCTGGCTTCGGCAGGTGGAGGCCAGCAGGTCGTGCAGGTCCATCTCCACCGGGCGGAAGGGCAGCCCCGACGTGGTCAGGCGGTCCTCGGACAGATAGGTGTCGATCAACCGGCTCATGCGCTGGACGGCACGCCGGATCTTGGCCATCTCCTCCTCGGCCTCGGGCTTGTGGTCGCCGATGATGTCCAGCAATTGCGAGGCGCCGTCGATGATGGCCAGGGGAACCCGGAATTCGTGGGAGATCATCCCCAGGAAGTTGCGTTGCTCCTGCAAAGCCTGGCGTTCGGTCTCGATGGCTGATTCGGCCACGTCGCGGGCCTCGTTGACCTCTGCGGCCTTGAGCGCCACCGCGCTTTCCAACTGGGCCGAGCGGTGGGCCAGGCGCGAATGTCGCCGCCGCAGGACGAGCCCCGCCGCCACCAGGGTCAGCAGGGCCAGGGTGGCGATGGCCCATTGCGCCATGCTGGTGGTTCGCCAGATGCCCAGCGGCCGGTCCAGCGACGCCACCGTCAGAACCCGCAGGCCATTGCGCTGCTCCAGTTCGGTGACGCCGACCAGATCGTCGCCGATGCGATGAAGGCCGGGAGTCAGCGGCAGCCGCCCGGCCAGCCGTCCGCCCGCCATGATCGAGCCGGCGTCGCGGGTCGCCGCGTCGGGGTGGGAGCAGGCGGCGATCACGATGCCCTCGCCGTTGACCAACGCCGCATCGAGCAGGGGGGCGGTGCGGCCGGAACTGCAGATGCGGGCGAAATAGCCGGGCTCGAACGATGCCATCATGACGCCGTCGAAACGGCCCTGGCGGTCGGTGATGCGCCGGGTAATGGCGAAGGTGACGGTGCCGGTGTTGCGCCCCAGATAGGGGCCGAAATGATAGCTTTCCGCACCCTCGCGGTGGGCCTTGAAGTAGGGGCGGTCGGCCACGTTGATCCGGGGGATCGGCCATATGCTCATCATGAAGCGCTGGCTGCCGTCGGTGTCGAAGACCAGGAAGTCGCGCAATTGCGGAATATGGCGCTGGGTCCGGTATTCCCTGAGGAAGGCGACACCCCGCTCGGGGGACCAGCCGTGCCAGTCCTGCTCCGCCAGCGAGCCGACAACGATGTCGAGGACCACGTCGGCCGTCTCGATGGCCCGCGAGGCGCTTTCCGCCATCACCTTGCCCAGGTGCCCCACGTCCCTCTCGGTGCGTTCGATCAGATCGTCACGGACGCGCAGGGTATAGAGGATGGTCGCCGCCAGCAGCAGGACCAGCAAGGCCACTCCAAAGACGGCCAGGGCCGCCACGGGCACGGGAAGACTGCTTCGGGACCCAGATTTCATCAAAGGTCACGCCGTCAAGTTCGCAACCCATCACTTATGGCATATATTAAGGCGCAGTCACAGTCGATTGAACTGGCCGATCGGCTAGGGTGAACCGGAAGCGCGAGCCTTGCCCCGGTTCCGACTCGACCCAGATATGCCCACCGTGATGCTCGACGATCTTGCGGCACAGGGCCAGCCCGATTCCGGTGCCTTCGTATTCGTTGCGGGTGTGCAGACGCTGGAAGATGTCGAAGATGCGGTCGAAATATTCAGGCGCGATGCCGATGCCGTTGTCGGCCACCGTGCACGTCCAGCCCGAGCCGGAGCGTTCAGCCGTCACCGTGACCATGAGGGGGCGGTCGGGCTGGCGATACTTCACCGCGTTGCCGATCAGGTTCTGGAACAGGCGGACCAGTTCACTGGCTGATCCGGTGACCACCGGCAGGTCGGCGGGGATGGAAAGGGTCGTGCCGCTCTCCTCGATGGGCAGTCTGAGGTTCTCGGCCGCGGCGGCGACCGTTTCGGCCAGGGCGACCTGGGCGAGGGGGGTGCGGACCCGGCCGACCCGGGAGAATTCCAGCAGGTCGAGGACCATCAGGTCCATGCGTCTGGCTCCGTCACGGGCGAAGTCCAGGAACTGCCGGCCGTCCTCGTCCAGCAGGGCCGCGTAACGCCGCTCGATCAGGCCGATATAGCTGGTGATCATGCGCAACGGCTCGCGCAGGTCGTGCGAGGCCACGTAGGCGAACTGCTCCAGTTCCCGGTTGGATGAGTCCAGGTCGCGCAGCAAGGTGGTCTGGCGCTCGCGCTGCTCCACCCATTCGGTGATGTCGCGGCCCACCGCCTGGACCTCGACGATGCGGCCGGCCATATCGCGGATGGCGGCGCCTTCCCACGAGATCCAGCGCAGGCCGGTCACCGTCTCCATGCGGTTCTCCACCGAGGCCCGGAAGGCGGGCGGACGCAGGACGTCGGTGATGGCCTGGGCGGTGGCGGCGTGGTCGTCCTGGTGGACGAAGGCGCGCCAGGACTGGCCGACGATGGCCGCCGAGGCCTGTCCGTGGGCGCGGGCGAAGGCCTCGTTGACGAACACCAGATGCTCGTCGAGGGTTAGGCGGACCACCAGATCGTTCTGGGTCTCGATCAGGCCGCGATAGCGCTCCTCGCTGGCCTTCAGCGCGATCAGGCGGCGCCCGGCCAGACCGGTCAGCCCGAAAATGGCCAGGGCCAGCGCTCCCACCACCGCCGCCATGGTCAGCGCCTCGGTGCGCCAGGGGGCCAGCACGCCTTCGAGCGGCCGTCCGACGATCACCACCAGCGGCGGCATGGCGGGGTCGGTCAGGGTGCGGACCGCCGAAAGCTTCTCCTTGCCATCGGTCGCCGTGACGTGAACGAAGGTGTTGGCGGCGTTCCCCGCCTGACGGTGCATGGCGAAGGCGCCGCCCTTGGCGATGTTCTTGCCCACGTAAAGTTCGGGCTCGGGGTCGCGGCCGACGATGTCGCCCTCCGGCGTCACCAGCAGGGCGCCGGCCCCCGGTTCCCCGGTGTGTACCGATTGCAGCAGGGTCTGGAAGTAGCCCAGCTCCAGCGACACCGCCGCCACCCCGTCGAATTGGCCGTCGGGGCCGCTCAGCGGCATGGACACCATGATGACCAGACTGCCGTCCGCACCGAGGGGCAGGGGCTTGGCGACATAGATGTCGTGGCCGGGCGGCAGGTTGCGGGCCTCGGCGAAGAAGGGGCGGTCGGCGGTGTTGCGGCCTTCCACCTGGGGAAGGGTGGCGATGGTGACGACGCCATCGGCATTGACGATGAAGGCCTGGCGGATTTCGGGGACCACCTTGGCGCGGGTG
>Ga0265314_10006019_pt1 | contig 10810 bp, 10 predicted proteins | sample 4126metaG_FD_203106 | JGI IMG/M metagenome (GOLD analysis project Ga0265314, IMG submission 203106) | Rhizosphere microbial communities from Carex aquatilis grown in University of Washington, Seatle, WA, United States - 4-1-26 metaG | ecosystem: Host-associated > Plants > Roots > Rhizosphere >... | reverse complement strand
GTTCAAGGACGATGGCATCGTCATCGACGACAACGATCCGTCGAAGCGCTGGATCGCCCGCTATGAGCGCGAGGCCGATCGCGCCCCTTCCGATCCCGGCACGCGGACGTTCGGCGCCTTCGGCTCCAATGAAAGCGGTTTGCAGGACGTCGGCGGAAACGTCTGGGAATGGACGGCGACATGCTTCGTCCGTCGCGTGCTCGACGACGCCGGCAAGGTCGTCTCGGAAAGCCCCAACTGCGGCGTGCGCGTCGTCGAAGGCCAGCATCGCGCCTACGTCACCGATTTCATCCGCGACGCGAAGGCCGGGGGTTGCGCCGTCGGCGTTCCCCCGGACAACCTCGGCTTTCGTCTCGTGGTCGAACGTGATCGATGGCCCGGCGTGCAGCACCTCGTCAGCCGCGTCAAAGCACTGCTTTAACCCGGTCCGAACATCGCGCTCGCCATCGGGACCGAACACTGCCCTGGCGGCCTGGATTTGGATCACCGCATTCCCCGGCACGGCATCTGGCTCGGCGGGCTTCGCCTTCGAAAGCGCCCTCCGCAAATCCGGATAGGAGCCCCTCGGCAATTTCAGCCAAACCGGGCGCGATTTGCGCTATCCTGCCGGCAGTCAAAAACGGCCCAGCCCCGGTCCAAGGGGTGGCCATCGCAGCTTCGAGAGGGAGGATGCCATGCAGTACAGGATTTCGCCGGACACGCTGCAGAACTACAGCACCGAGGAATGGCAGGCGCGGGTCGACCTTGCGGCCGCGCACCGGCTGGCGTTCAACCAGGGCTTTTCCGAAGGCATTTTTAATCACCTGACCTTCGTGGTGCCGGGCCGCAACGATCGCTATTACCAGATCCCGTTCGGCACGCACTGGTCCGAAGTGACGGCCTCGTCGTTCATGGAAGTCGGCATCGACGATGGCAAGGTCAAGCGCGGCGAGGGCGACGTCGAGCGCTCCTGCTATTGCATCCACGCGCCGATCCACAGGGCGCTGCCGCAGGCCAAGGCGGTGTTTCACACCCACATGCCCTTTGCCAGCGCGCTGACCCGGCTCGAAGACCCGCGCATAAAAGAGATCGGCCAGACCGAGGTCGGGTTGATGGGCGAGATCGCCTATGACGAGGAATATACCGGCCCCGCGCTCGATCCCGCCGAAGGCGCACGCCTCGCAAGCGTGATCGGCGACAAGTCGGTGCTGTTCATGGCCAATCACGGCATCTCCACGGTCGGCGAGACCGTCGCCGATGCCTACGACCGACTCTATTACATCGAGCGTGCGGCGCAGGTGCAGATCTACGCAATGTGGACCGGGCAGCGCCTGAAGCAGCTTCCGGAGCCAGTGGTCGAGAAGACCAAGCGCGATATCGGCGGCAGCAGCATGTTTGAAGGCCCGAGCGCGCCACAGCGTCACTTCGATGCGCTCAAGCGCATGCTCGACCGCAAGGAGCCGGACTACGCGACGTGATTGGTTTTCCCCTCTCCCACAGGTGAGAGGGGAAAAGAACGCCGCTCACCCGATCATCGCTCTCACCTCATCCGCAAACCGGTGCCACACCTCCGGTCGCCAGCTGCCATTCGCCGCGCCCGAGGTCGAGGGCAGGATCCAGATTCGTGTGTCACCGATCCGCTCGGTCTGCTCGCCATAGTCGCGCTGGCCGCCCAGAAACCGTTGGCCCCCGGCCTTGCTGGTGAATGCGAGGAACGCCGGACGAAATTTGATCATCGCGGCGCGCAGGCGCGCGCGTGAAACCTCCGCCAGTTCCGTCAGCGGTATCTGGTGATCCATGCCGGAATGGGTTTTGACAAAATCGGTGAGGCCGATGCCGTATTGCAGCAGGTCGCGGTACTGGTGAGGCGACAGCAGCGACGGCGTCAACTCGGTCGCATGCAGAATTGTCCAAAACTTGTTCTGCTTGTGCGCGTAGTAAGCGCCGGCTTTGGCCGATGCGGTGCCGACCGCCGTGCCGCACAGCACGACACGCAGGGAAGCCTGCAATACATCCGGCAAGACGTCCGGTGCGGTCCTGATCTGCTTATGGGTGAGCGCCCGCGGTGCTTTGGGATGTGTGGCCATGGGATCTGGAATTAACCCCAAGGGCAGGGTTTTCACAATCGAGCCACCGGGCTCGCAGCGCGCCCTTGAGTTACGCGATGGCCGCCGATACGGTCGCCTCCGGTTCCCTGATTTCAAGGGAAAACCCAAAGAAAATAGATACTAAAGATACTATGAGACTCAACTGCAAGCAGGACGCCTGAGACGTGCGCAGCATTTACAAGATTTGTCCCGCTTCGGCCTGGCGCGAGGCCGAGCGGCAGGGCGTGTATCGCGGCAGCGCCGACGATGCGCGCGACGGCTTTATTCATTTCTCGGCGGCCTCGCAGGTGGCGGAGACCGCCAAAAAGCATTTCTTCGGCCAGACCGGGCTGTTCCTGATTCAGGTCGACGCCGATGCGCTTGGCGAGGCGCTGCGCTGGGAGCCCTCGCGCAACGACGAACTGTTTCCGCATCTCTATGGCGTGCTCGATCTCGGCGCGGTCACCGGCGTGCTCGATATGCGCGCGCGCTCCGACGGCTATCACGACATCCCGGAGCTATTGCCGTGATCCGCGCCTTCGACGCCTTCTCGCTGCCGCTGCTGCGCTGGTTCGATCCGGAAGACGCCCATCGCATGGCGATCCAGGGGCTGAAAATCCTGCCGCCGGTAAGACTGCGGCCGGACGATCCGAAACTCGCGGTGCGGGCGTTCGGCCTGAACTTTCCCAATCCGATCGGCATGGCGGCGGGCTTTGACAAGAGCGCGGAGGTCCCGGACGCGCTGCTGCGGCTCGGCTTCGGCTTTGTCGAGATCGGCTCGGTGACGCCGCTTCCGCAGGCCGGCAATCCGCGGCCGCGGCTGTTCCGGCTGGAGCGCGACGAGGCCGTGATCAATCGCATGGGTTTTAATAATGACGGCGCCGAGATCGTACTGCGTCGGCTCGCCGCGCGCGCGCATCAGGGCGGCATTGTCGGCGTCAATGTCGGCGCCAACAAGGATAGCGACGACCGCACCGCCGACTATGTCAAGCTGATCGAGACCTTCGCGCCGGTCTCGAGCTATTTCACCGTCAACGTGTCGTCGCCGAACACGCCGGGCCTGCGCAATCTGCAGCAGGCGAGCGCGCTCGATGATCTCCTCGCAAAAGTGATCGACGCGCGCGAGCGGGTGCGCAAGAACGCCGGCGATTCGCCGGTGCTGCTGAAGATCGCGCCGGATCTGAGCCTTGGCGAACTCGACGATGTCGTCCACATCGCGCGCTCGCGCCGGGTTGACGGCATGATCGTGGCCAACACCACGCTGGCACGGCCTTCGACCCTGCGCGAACAGCGGCGTGCTGCCGAGCAGGGCGGCCTGTCGGGCCGGCCGCTGTTCCGGCTGTCGACCCGGATGGTGGCGGAGACCTATGTGCGCGCGGAGGGCGCGTTTCCGTTGATTGGCGTCGGCGGCATCGACAGCGGCGGCGCCGCGCTGACCAAGATCCGTGCCGGCGCCAGCCTGATCCAGCTTTATTCCTCGCTGATCTACAAGGGCCTCGGCCTGGTCGAAAGCATCAAACGCGATCTCGCCTCGACGCTTTTGCGGACAGGCCGCGACTCGCTTTCGGAGATCGTCGGCGCGGATGCCGCGACGATCACGGCCGAGGACTGGCCGGTGAAGTGACGGTTATCGTGCCCCGGATGCGGTGCAGCGCGCCGCGCTCGCGGCGTGATGCACTGCTGATCCGGGGCCCACCCACGCGTCATGGCTCCCGGCTCTGCGAAGCGGCACTTCGCGCCCGCATCGCGTCCGGGACACGATAACGTCGCGCCCTAGCTCCTTGTCTTGAACGTCGCCCTCAACAGCGACGGGTAGCGCAGCGCCTGTAATCCGCCGCGGGCGGCGTAGTGGAACAGCAGCGCGCCCCACAGCCCGGCATTGCCGAAGCCGCGCAACGCGAACCAGGCCGAAAAGAACATCGCAAGCGAGACGACCATCAGGTTGCGCATGTCGCGCGCCCAGGTCGCGCCGATGTAGACGCCGTCGAAGGCAAAGGCAAACACGCCGAGCAGCGGCGCGAACAGCACGAACGGGAGAAAGGCCCGTGCGATGGCGCGCACGTCGGGGCTGGTGGTCATGGTGTCGATCAGCGAGGGACCGAACAGCAGGAATGCCGCGCTCACGACAAACGAAAAGGCAAAACCCCACGCGATCACCAGCCTGACCGCGCCGGAAAACGCGCTCCGGTCGCGCGCGCCATAGGCCTGGCCGCACAATTGCTGCGCGGCGTTGGCGAGCCCGTCGAGGAAAAAGGAGCTGATCAGCAGAAAATTGTTCAGGATCGAATTGGCGGCCAACGCCAGATCGCCGGTCCGCGCGCCTTGGGCGGCGAAGAACAGCCACACCGCGATCAGGGCGGCGGTGCGGATCATGATATCGCGGTTGACCGCGAGCATGCGCACCAGTTTTGCTCGCTCGAACAGCGAATCCGGCTCGAGGTCGAGCCTCCATTGCGTCAGGCGTCCCGCCGCCAGCACGCCGAGCAGCACGCCGGTCGCCTCCGCGCTGACCGAAGCGATCGCGGCGCCGGCGATGCCGAAGTCGAGCACCAGCACCAGCAGGATGGTCGCGGCAGCGTTGATGATGTTGATGGCGATCTGCAGGCCAAGCGCGAGGCGCGCATGCGCCAGCCCGATCAGCCAGCCAAGCACGACGTAGTTGATCAGCACCAGCGGCGCCGACCAGATGCGGATGCGGAAATAGGTCTTCGCCGCCTCGGTCACCGCGTCGCTGCCGCCCATCGCGCCGAGCAGGAGCGAGATCAGCGGAACCTGCAGCACGATCAGCGCGACGCCGATGATCGCGGCAACGATGAAGCCGCGCACCAGGATTGCGCGCAGCTCGGTGGCCTCGCCGGCACCGAGCGATTGCGCGGCGAAAGCCGTCGTGCTCATGCGGACAAAGGCGAACAGCCAGAATACGCAGTCGAAGATCACCGAGGCCATCGCGACGCCGCCGAGCAGCGCCGGCTCGCCGAGTCGGCCGATCGCGGTCGTGGACACAATGCCGATCAGCGGGGTCGTCAGGTTCCCGATCATCGCGGGGCCGGCGATCGCAAACACCCGCGCGGTCGTGACCTTCGATTGGGAACTCAACGAGGAATCCTCTTCACCGTCATTGCGAGCCAACGGGTCGGGCGAACGCCCGCCCGATGACAAGCTTCGCGAAGCAATCCAGGGGCCGCATATGGAGCCGTGGATTGCTTCGTCCGCTTCGCTCCTCGCAATGACGACAAACCCTTCATCCCCTAGAGCTCGACGATCATGCCGTCATGCGCCGTGGTGTGCTCGAGCGTCTCCAGACGGCCCAGCATGTCGTCGCTCATATGGGTCAGCACCAGCCGCTTCGGCTTGATCTCGGGCAGACGTGCCTGAAGCGTCACGAGGCTGAGATGATTCTTGACTACCTTGTCGTAATAATACGCCTCCGCAATGAACAGATCGGCCTCCCGTGCCAGCGGGATCAACGTCTCCGTCCATTCGGTGTCGGCGCTGTAGGCAATCACGCGTCCCTCGGCCTCGATCCGATATCCCAGGAACGGGCCGCCGGATTCACCGTGCACGACCGGATAGGGCGTGATCGTGACAGCGCCGAACGTGCGCGTCTGTTCCGGTTTTAGGGCCACGACCGAGAGATCGAATTTCGGTTTGGTCTTCGAAGAATACTCGAACAGGGCTTCCATCACCTGGGTCAGCCGCAGCTCGATGCCTTCGGGGCCCGCGATGACCAGCGGACGGCTGCGGCGGCTGAACTGGGCGTCGAGCAGCAGGAACGGCAGTCCGGCAAAATGGTCGCCGTGGAAATGGGTGATCAGGATCAGGTCGATGGCATCGCGCGCGATGCCGAGTTTTTGCAGCACCGGCAGCGAGGACGCGCCGCAATCGATCAGGCAATTGACCGTGTCGCCGGTCAAATGAAAGCAGGTGTTGGTGCGTCCGCCGGACCCGAACGCGTCGCCGCAGCCGACAAATTGCAAGTGCATCGGCTCGGGACCTGCCGGGATTATCGGGCGCGCGGCGCGCCAAACAGCCGCGACAGCAACCAGATCGGAATCACGATCACGGCGCCGAGCAGGAAGTAGCGCCACAGCCCGTTGATCGCATCGAAGCCGAGGTCCCAGATCCGCTGGAACAACAGGCGGATGCTGTTGACGATATTCCAGGGGTCGAATCCAATAGCCGCCAGCACCACGCCGACCAGAATCGACAGCAGGATCAGCCGAAACGCCACCGCCAGCGGCGAACCGCCGAGGAAACGGTGCATGCCGTCCCGGTTCGCCGGCAATTCCCTGGTGTCGTTGGTCATCGATCATCTCCTGCGCGCGGCTTTGGGCCGCATTCTACAGCGTTTTCGAGCGAAGTGGATACCGGTTCGCGTTAAGAAAACGCGTCAAAACAAGAATCTAGACCTTCGGTTCTAATTCTATCAGAACCGATAATACTCCAGTCCAGCACAGGGCAGATGGGGAACCCGGTTGATGCCGTCAATGGCCGTCCGCCGCGACGGCCTCCTGAGCCGTATCGGCCTTCAGCATCCGCTCCAGCGTTTCCAGCCGGTCGGCCTCGCGCGGCGGCTTGTCCCAGCGCAGCCGGCTGATGCGCGGAAACCGCATCGCCACGCCGGATTTGTGCCGCGGCGAGCGCGCCAGCCCCTCGAAGGCCACTTCCAGCACCAGCCCCTGTTCAGGTTCATGAACGACATGCCGGACCGGCCCGAATTTCTCGGTAGTGTTACGTCGGACAAAACGATCGATCTGCAACAGTTCCTCGTCAGTGAAACCGAAATAGGCCTTGCCGACCGGCACCAATTGTTCGCCGCTGTCGCCCTTGGTCCAGACCCCGAACGTGTAGTCGGAATAATAAGACGAGCGCTTGCCATGGCCGCGCTGGGCGTACATCAGCACGGCGTCGATGATGTGCGGGTCGCGCTTCCATTTCCACCACTGGCCCTTGGGCCGGCCCGGCAGATAAAGCGCGTCGCTGCGTTTGAGCATCACGCCCTCGACCGCCTCGGCATCTTCGCCGGCGCCGGCTTGTGCCGGATCGGCACGCGCGGCGCGCAGGGTTTCCCAACTGTCGAAGGCGATGGTCGGCGAGAGGTCAATGCGCGGATCGTTTAATTTCCTGACAAATGTCTCGAGCCGTGCGCGGCGTTCGGCAAATGGCAATTCGCGCAGGTCGGTGTCGCCTTCGCTCAGCAGATCATAGGCGCGCAAATGGATCGGATAATCCTTCAGCAGCTTTGGCGAGACGACCTTGCGGTTCAGCCGTTGCTGCAACACGTTGAAGGTTTGCACCCGGCCATCGCGCAGCACCAACAGCTCGCCGTCAATCGCGCCGGGCAGATGCAGCGAAGGCAGCAGATCGGGAAAGCTTTTGGTGATGTCCTCGCCGCTGCGTGAATAGAGTCGGGCCTGCACATTGCCATGATCATCGCGGCCGCTGACCGCCTGCGCGCGAATACCGTCCCATTTCCATTCCGCGACATAGTCCGAAGCGTCGAGATTGGCGAAATCGGTGTCCTCGATCGCATGCGCCAGCATCACCGGGCGGAACGGCGCCGGATCGAGATTGACCGGCTTGTCGGCGCGGCCTTCCAGCCACGCGAACAGATCGAGATAGGGCGGAGTTAGCCCCGGCCACATCAGTTCGACGTCATGCGGGTCCTTGTCGCCGAGCGCGGCGGCCGCCGTCTTGGCCAGCCGCGCCGAAATGCCGATCCGCATCGCGCCGGTGACGAGTTTCAAGAGCGCCCAGCGGCCGGTCTCGTCCAGTTCATCGAGCCAGCGCGCCAGCTGCTTCGGCAGCTCGGTCTTGCCGAGCGTGCGTAGCGTGGTGACGACCTCGGTCAGGGTCGGCGGGGGAGGGTTGTTATGTAGCGGCTGTGAGGCCTTCGGCCACATCAACGCGACCGTCTCCGAGAGATCGCCGACATAATCATAGGACAGTGCAAACAATACGGGATCGGTGCGGTCGGCGATCAGGTCGCGGATCAGGCCGGGCTTGGCGTGCTTGAACGACAGCGCGCCGGTCAGCGCCGCCAGCGCGTAGCCGCGATCGGGATCCTCGGTGGCGCGAAAATAATTCGACAGCAGCCGCAGCTTGTTGGTGCGGCCGGGCTCATAGGCGAGCCGATCGAGCAGTTCGGCGAAGCGGTTCATGCTTCCGCGGCCTCGTTGACCGTCGCGTCGGCCTCGTCCTCGTCGCCATAGCCGACCAGGTCGAGCGGCCGCGCCGCCAGTCCCTTGGCCGTGCACCAATGCACCAGCGCATCTTCCTGGCCGTGGGTGACCCAGATCTCACCGGCGCCTGTCGCGTCGATAGTCTTGGTCAGGCCGTCCCAGTCGGCATGATCGGAAATTACCAGCGGCAGTTCGACGCCGCGCTGCCGCGCCCGGGCGCGTACCCGCATCCAGCCCGACGCGAACGCCGTGACCGGATCGGGAAAACGCCGTGTCCAGATATCGGAAGTGGCCGACGGCGGCGCCAGCGTGATGGTGCCGGCGAGATCGGCTTTCTTCACGCCCTTGACGGCGCGCAACTCGCCCAGCGCGATGCCGCGGCTTTGATAATAATGCGTGATCTTCTCCATCGCGCCGTGCAGGTAGACCGGCGCGTCGTAACCGGCGGCGCGCAACAGCGCGATTACGCGCTGCGCCTTGCCGAGCGAATAGGCGCCGACCAGATGGGCGCGCTCCGGAAACAGCGCGACCGAGGCCAATAGCTTGTTGACCTCGTCCGCCGCGTCGCCATAGCGGAACACCGGCAGGCCAAACGTCGCCTCGGTGATGAACACGTCGCACGGCACCTTCTCGAACGGCGTGCAGGTCGGATCCGGCGCATTCTTGTAATCGCCGGACGCGACGATGCAGGTGTCCTTGCAGAAGACCGCGATCTGCGCCGAGCCCAGCACATGGCCGGCCGGATGGAACTTTATCGTGACGTCGCCGAGCTTGATCTGCTCGCCATAAGCGATGGCTTGCGTGCTGCGGGCAAAATTGTCGCCGTAGCGCAGCCGCATCATGTCGAGCGTTTCTTGCGTGGCCAGCACCGCGCCATGGCCGGGCCGGGCGTGATCGGAATGGCCGTGGGTAATGACCGCGCGCTCGACCGGGCGCACCGGATCGATATGAAACCCGCCGGGTTTGCAGCACAGGCCGGCGGCCACCGGCATCAGGATGTCTTGCGGACGCATGTCAGGTATATAGGCAGGATCGAGCCGCTTTTTAGAGACCAACGCAGACACCATGCCCGCGCGCCTGTTCCTGTCTTCCGGCGACATGATTGCCGACCGCCGGTTCGAATTTGCCCGCGATCTGCAATTGAAGGGCGATCTGGTCGCCGCGGCCGACCTGTTGTTGCAGGCCGTGGAACTGGCGCCGAATTTTGCTTCGGCCTGGTTTACGCTCGGCGAAATCCGCAAGCAGCTCGGCGAGGCCGATGCGGCAATCGCAGCCTTCCGCCATGCGCGCGCCGCCGATCCCGAGGATCGCCATGGCGCCAGCCTGCGTCTGATGCGGCTTGGCGCCGAGCCGTTGGCCGACATGCCACAGGCCTATGTGCAGGTGCTGTTCGACCAATATGCGCCGCGGTTCGAGGCCGCGCTGGTCGACGATCTCGGCTATCGCGGCCCGTCGCTCTTGTTCAAGGCGGTGCTGTCGGTGCGCGCGGCGGCGCGAAAGCCGGCTTTCTTCAGGCGCGCCATCGATCTCGGCTGCGGCACGGGGCTGGCGGCGACCGCTTTTGCCAAAGAGGTCGATCGCTTCATCGGGATTGATTTATCGCCGCGCATGATCGAGCGGGCGCGCTTGACCGGCCTCTATGCGGAACTGGAAGTCGCGGACATGACCGAAGGCTTGCGCGGCAAGCCGGACGCCAGCGCCGATCTGGCGCTCGCCGCCGACGCCATGGTCTATGTCTCCGATCTTGCGCCGCTGCTGCACGAGGTGGCACGGGTGCTGGTTTCAGGTGGACTGCTGGCCTTCACGGTCGAGACCCATGCCGGCGAAGGCGTGCTGATCGGCGAGGGGCTGCGCTACGCCCATGCCGCGCCGTACGTGCGCGCGCAGGTCGCAGCCGCCGGTCTCAAACTGGCGCACTGCGAGGATTTGTCGGCGCGCAACGAGGACAATGTGCCGGCCCCGGGCCTGGTCGCGGTGGCCACGAAAACTTGAGTCTAGACGCTATGCGATTCCTGCAATGGCCGCGCGGTATTATACCGATCGGCAAATTCCTGCTTGCCGATCCCCCGGGAATGTTGGTCAATACGCCCCCTAGGGAGAAACAAAACAATGAACGATAAACAGACACGGCGCCAGTTCGGCGCCACTGCCGTTGGCGCTATTGCCGCCGTCACCTTGCCCGCGCCTTACGTCCGGGCGGCCGAGAAAAAATACGACCCAGGCGCCAGCGACACCGAGATCAAGCTCGGACAAACCATTCCGCATAGCGGCCCCGGTTCGCTCTATGGCGTGCTCGGCCGGGTCGGCGAGGCCTATTTCCAGATGTTGAACGAAAGCGGCGGCATCAACGGCCGCAAGATCAACTTCATGACCCTGGATGACGCCTACAGCGCGCCGAAATGCGTCGAAGCGACGCGGCGGCTGGTCGAGCAGGAGGAAGTGCTGGCGCTGTTCGGCTCGCTCGGCACCGCGCCGCAGACCGCCGTGCATAAATATCTCAACTCGAAAGGCGTGCCGCAGCTGCTGCTCAACACCGGCGCATCGAAATGGAACGATCCGAAG
>Ga0265314_10006018_pt1 | contig 10810 bp, 10 predicted proteins | sample 4126metaG_FD_203106 | JGI IMG/M metagenome (GOLD analysis project Ga0265314, IMG submission 203106) | Rhizosphere microbial communities from Carex aquatilis grown in University of Washington, Seatle, WA, United States - 4-1-26 metaG | ecosystem: Host-associated > Plants > Roots > Rhizosphere >... | reverse complement strand
CGACATTCTGGTCAACAATGCCGGCGTGGCCCAGGATTCAATGCTGCACAAGATGACGCCGGAGCAATGGTCGCGAGTCATCCACACCAACCTCGATTCCATGTTTGCGATGACGCGACCGGTGATCGAGGGAATGCGCGACCGCGGCCGCGGGCGCATCGTCAACATCTCATCGATCAATGGCCAGAAGGGCGCCCTCGGGCAGACCAACTACGCCGCCACAAAGGCCGGCATCATTGGCTTCACGAAGTCGCTGGCGCTGGAAAGCGCGCGCAAGGGCATCACGGTCAACGCCATCTGCCCCGGCTACATAGATACCGAGATGGTCGCCAACGTGCCGCCGAAGGTGATGGAAGGCATCCTGGCGCAGATACCGGTTGCGCGGCTGGGCGCCGCCGAAGAGGTGGCGGAGCTGGTGCTCTACCTGGTGTCGGACGCCGCCGCGTTCATGACGGGCGCGGTGCTGTCGATGAACGGCGGCCAGTACCTGGCGAACGGCTGACCCGGGCCAGCTTCTTCGCCGCGCTCGGCTTCGGTGAGGCCGCACTTCGCCTCACCGGCGGGCGCTTGTCCTTGAGCGGACGCGAGCCGCCCATCCAGTTCGGCGGCGCTGTCCGGTTCAGCGCAACGGCGGCCTGAATCAGTTGGCGAAGGTCCGCGTTTGCCACGTCTGCCGGCGTCCTCAACTTCATGTGCCGGGCGCCCTTGCCTGAGCCTTCGAGCAGGCCGGCAGGGTCGGGCAGGCTGGTGCCGCGCATGAAGACAAGGCTCATGTGGCGGGCGGCAAAAAGCACCGAGGCAACCGGGCCATCGGCACTGTTGAAGGTCAGCAGCGACCAGGGGTTCACGCCTTCGTTTGCCTGCGGCACCGTTGCCTTCATCAGGGCGCGGAGCTGGCGGAGCGTAGTCCGGTAGCCGGCGTCCTTGCCGGCGGTGCCGGCCGCGACGATCGCGGCGGCGGTCGCCTTCGCGGCCACCTTATTCGTCGCCGCGGTTGCGGTTGTACGAGGCGATGATGCGCTGGATCTGATCGCCGATGTCGCCGCTCTCGGCATCGTCCTCGGGGTCCGGCTCCGGCGGCGGCCGCTTGGCCTGGCCGGAGTTGCGCGGGGCCGGCGCCGGGGATGCCTCGTCGTCCTCGATCGCGATGTCCTCGATCTCCGGCTCGTCCATTTCGGGGACGGCTGAATCCTCGACCAGCACGTCGACGGCTTCGGCGATCGCTGCCAGAATCGAATTCTCGAGCGCGTCGGCATTCTCCTGAGAGCGGGAGGCTGCCGACGGCGCGGCGGCTGTGGCGGGAACCTCCTCTTCGGCCGGCGGCTGCGGCACCTTCGGCGCGGGCTTCGCCGGCAGCGGCGTACGCGTGCCAGCGGGCTTGATCTTGGCGGCCCCGGCGATGCGGGCGGCGATCACCGCCTTGGCTTCTTCGCGCGCGGTCGGCAGCGGCACCGGCTTCGCGGCGGTGGAAGTCTTCGGCAGATCGACCGGGCGGACCGGCTGGGCCCGCGGCGGCCCAGGCACCCGCGGCGCGGGCTTCGGCTTCTCCGGCGCCGGCGGCTTGATGACGGCCTTGGCGACCTCGCGCTCGATGGTCTCGGCGATCGCCGCTTTCGCTGCCGCGGGCGCCTCGGCCACGACCACCGGAGCCGCGGTCGTCTGCGGTGCCGGTTGGGTCAGCGTCGAGGGCGGCGGGCGGCTCAGGAACCAGGCGCTGAGGAGGTTCTCTTCGCGATCGGTGAGCGCGATGCCGGCGTTGCCGATGAGATAATGCGCCTGCTCACGAAACACCTCGGCCAGCCGCTCCGGCGTGTCGCTGGTCGAGAAGACGTGCCCCTTCAGCGCCAGGCCTTTCACGATGAACACGACCTGGCGGCGATTGACGTTGCGGCCGCCGGCCACCATGCGCTCGGCCACGTTCTTGGCGGTGGACTGGAAGTGATAGCCGTTGGCGGTGATCTCGTCGGTGAGCTGGCGGAACAGCTCGGCGAAGGTCTTCGGCGAGAACAGCGGGATGTTGGTCGCGGCGTGGACGCGCCGGGCGAAGGCCTCGATGTCGGCGCGCTCGCTGGAGGCGGAAGCAGGAGCGGGGGCCGGCGTTTTCGCTTCCGGAACGGGCTTGGGCTCGGCGTTCAGGAAGCGGGTGAAGTCGGTGGTATCGAGGACGAGATCTGCAGCCGTCTTGTCGGCGTCGGCGGTGTTGTCGTCGGCGTAGATCGCAGTCGCACGCCCGGCGCTCTTCAGGCGAGCCAGCAGCGGCTTCAGATCGGCACCGGCGCTGAGGATGATGAATTCCTGGTAGTCCTCGCCGCGTGCAAGCAACTCCACGGTATCCATGGCGATATGCAGGTCGGCGGCGTTGCGCGCGCCGCTCTCGGCAGCCTCGACGATCTCGAAGCCGGCGGCGGCGAGGGCGTCGCGCGGCTTGCCGCGCACGCTCGGCCCGATGTAGCAGCGCTTCACGGCAAGGCGCCGGCGGTTGCCGTCGTCGCCAAGCAGGCGGCCGGATTCCAGCGCCGCCAGCCACGCAGCCGCCCGCTCGGCGAGCCGGGCCTCGCCAATCGAGTCCGCGAGACTGCGCTGTACGCTGTCAAAGTCGACGAGCAGTACGCTCTTCGTCGGTTCCGCCATCGTCCTCCGCGGGCGTGAAAGCGCGCCCGGTACTTCTCTTGCAGTTGCTACGAGTTAGCCCAGCTTAAGCCGTGCCGCCAGTCTGGGTCCACACGATTTGACGTTTATCCTTGCGCCAGACTCGGCCGCAAGACGGCCTATTTGAAGGCGTCCTTGCGGCGCCGCAGCTCGGCGAAGCGCTCGGCGTTACCGGCCCGCAAGAACGGGTTCGTCTTCTTCTCGAGCGCGATGGTCGTCGGCAGGGTCATGCGCCCTTCGGCGCGCAGCGCCTTCACCTCCGCGGCACGACTGACGAGATCGGGGTTCCCCGGCTCGACCGTGAGCGCGAAGCGGATATTGGCTTCGGTGTACTCATGGCCGCAGTAGACGGTGGTGTCGTCGGGCAGGGACGCGAGCTTGAGCAGCGAATCCCACATCATCTCCATGGTGCCCTCGATCACCCGTCCGCAGCCTACCGCGAACAGCGTGTCGGCGACAAAGGCGGTGCGCGCCTTCGGGATGAGATATGAGATGTGCCCAAGCGTGTGGCCGGGCGTTTCCATCACGGCGATGTCGTAATCGCCGAGGAGCAGCTTGTCGCCGCCGCGCACAGTGCGGTCGATACCGGGTATCCTGTCCGCTTCCATCGCCGGGCCGGTTATCGTCGCGCCGAACGCGCGCTTGAGGGCGATGTTGCCCTCGACATGGTCGGCGTGATGGTGGGTGATGAATATCTCGTCGAGATTCCAGCCGTGCGCCGTCAGGTGCTCCGCAATCGGGGCTTCCTCCGGCGCATCGATCGCGGCCGTCATGCCGGTATCGGGGTCGTGGACCAGCAGCCCGTAGTTGTCGGTTCGGCAGATGAACTGTTCGACGATCAGCGGCATGCGTCGGTCTCCATCAACGGCCTGACCTAGCATCGCGGGTCGCGTTCGGCCACCGCCCTGTTGTACTCTCGGCCCGCATGTACATCGACGTCGTCGATCTCCGCGATTTTTACAGCGAGCGCCTCGGCATCGTGGCGCGCCGGCTGATTGGCGCGCGGCTGAAGGAGCGCTGGCCTTCGGTGACCGGGGAAAGTCTGGTCGGGATCGGCTATGCCACGCCCTACCTGCGCACCCTCGGCGAGGGCGCCGAACGCATATTGGCGTTCATGCCGGCGACGCAGGGCGTGGTGAACTGGCCGCGCGAGGGGCCGAATGCGGCGGCGCTGGTGTCCGAGGACGAACTGCCGCTGCCCAATGCCTCCATCGATCGGGTGCTGGTGGTACACAGCCTCGAGGTGGCCACGAACGAGCGCGAGCAGTTGCGCGAGATCTGGCGCGTCCTGGCGCCGGGCGGCCGGGTGATGCTGGTCGTTCCCAATCGCCGCGGGTTCTGGGCGCACACCGAGACGACGCCCTTTGGCTACGGTCGCCCGTTCGGCCGTACGCAGCTGACGGCGCTGCTGCGCGACGCGATGTTTTCGCCGGTGGGCTGGACCGAGGCGCTGGCGGCGCCGCCCATCCGCTGGCGTGGATGGCTGCGCACCGGCGTGGCATGGGAGCGGGCCGGCCGCGTGCTGTGGCCGGCGTTTGCCGGCGTCCTGATCGTCGAGGCCACCAAGCAGCTTTACCAGGGCATCCCGGCGAGGGAGCCTGCGCGCGGCCGCCTGAAAGCGGCGCTACGGCCGGCGCTCATACCACCGGGGATGTGAAGCGCGATGGAGTCTGTGGAGGAAATCGCGGCGCGGGTGCTGGCGGCGCACGACGAGGGCACGACGATCGACCGGATCGTGGATACCAATCCCGGCTTCGACGTGGCGACTGCCTACAAGGTGTCGTCGGCCGTCGTCGGCATGCGGCGGGCGCGGGGCGAGCGGCCGGTCGGCTGGAAGATCGGCTACACCAACCGCGCCGTCCAGCAGCACTACGGCGTGCTCCATCCGATCTGGGGGAGGATGTACGACACGACAGTCAGCGCCGTGAACACCGGCAATGTGCCGCGGGCCTCGCTCAAGCATCTGTCCGAGCCGCGCATCGAGCCGGAAATCGTGCTGCATTTCGCGCGCACTCCCGAACCCGCGATGGATCTGGCGCAGATGGCGGCATGCGTCGATGCCGTCGGGCACGGCTTCGAGATCGTGACCTCGATCTTCCGCGACTGGCGCGGCAGCGCCGCCGACTCGATTGCCGGAGGTTCGCTCCACGGCCGCTATCTCCACGGACGGTGGCTGCCGGCCGACAAGGGACGCGACTGGGTGAGCGCGCTCGCCGCGGCCGAAGTCGTTCTGCTGCGCAACGGCGTGGCAGTCGATCAGGGTCGCGGGGCGAATGCGCTGGACGGGCCGGTGCAGGCGCTCAGCCATTTCGTCCGGGCCCTGGCCGAGGTCAGCGGCGAACGGGTGCTGCCCGGCGAAATCGTCACCACCGGCACGCTGACCCAGGCGCACCGGGTCGCGCCCGGCGAGACGTGGACGACGAAAGTATCCGGACTGCCGCTGGACGGGATGGCGCTCCGCTTCCGCTAGCGGCGGAGCAGGAACACCGCCTGCTGGCCGAAAAGATTCCAGAACCGTAGTGCGCGGATGGGCAGGCTGGTTTCGCCGCCGCGGCGCAGCACGAACGATTTCTCGACGGTGGCACCGACGTCGTCGCAAAGGCCGACGAAATCGCGGATCGTGCAGAAGTGGATGTTGGGCGTGTCGTACCAGGAGTAGGGCAGGTCCTTGGTCACCGGCATGCGGCCGCGGAAACCGAGTGCCGCCCGCACGCGCCAATTGCCGAAATTAGGGAACGACACGATCACCTTGCGGCCGATGCGCAGCATCTGCTCCACCACTTCACGCGGGTGGTAGGTCGCCTGCAGGGTCTGCGACAGGATGACGAAGTCGAAGCCATCGTCGGGGTAGTCGATGAGATCGGAGTCGGCGTCGCCCTGGACGACCGACAGGCCGCGGGCGACGCATTCGTTGACGCCCTTCTGGCTAATTTCGATGCCCCGCCCGTCGACGTTGCGGGTGGCTTCGAGCAGCTTGAGGAGCTGGCCGTCGCCGCATCCAATATCGAGAACGCGACTGCCCGGCGTGACCAGCGCGGAGATCGCCAGCAGGTCGACGCGGTTGGTGGTGGGCGCCACGCTGATGGCGTGGGCGTTCACCGGAGCCCCCGTGCTTCGCCGGCCGACGAGAGGAAGCCGCGAATGGTGGCGAACATCTCGGGCTCATCCAGCAGGAAGGCGTCGTGGCCGCGGTCGGTCTCGATCTCGACGAACGAGACGCTGGCGCCGGCGGCATTGAGCGCGCGCACGACGGCCTTGTTCTCGCTGGTCGGGAACAGCCAGTCCGAAGTGAACGAGACGACGCAGAAGCGCGTCTTGGTGCCGAGGAAGGCGTTGGCCAGCCGGCCGCCATGCTGGGCGGCGACGTCGAAGTAGTCCATCGCCCGCGTCATGTAGAGATACGAGTTGGCATCAAAGCGTTCGACGAACGCCACGCCCTGGTGGCGCAGGTACGATTCGATCTGGAAGTCGGCGTCGAACCCGAAGGTCGGGGTGTCGCGATCCTGGAGGTTGCGGCCGAACTTGCGATGCAGCGCCTCGTCCGACAGGTAGGTGATGTGCGCGGCCATGCGCGCCACCGCCAGCCCCTTGCGTGGGCTCACGCCGTAATCGAAATAGCGACCGCCGCGCCAGTCGGGATCGGCCATGATGGCCTGCCGGCCGACCTCGTGGAAGGCGATGTTCTGCGAGGAGTGGCGCGCCCCTGTGGCGATCGGCACTGCCGAGAAGACGCGCTCCGGATAGGACACCGCCCACTGCAGCACCTGCATGCCGCCGAGCGAGCCCCCCGCGACGCAGAAAAGCTGGTCGATGCCGAGATGGTCGATCAGCATGGCCTGCGCCCGCACCATGTCGCGCACCGTGATCACGGGGAGGTCGAGCCCGTAGACGCGGTCGGTGGTCGGGTTGGTCGAGGCCGGTCCCGTCGTGCCCAGGCAGCCACCCACCACGTTCGAGCAGATGACGAAATAGCGGTCGGTGTCGATCGGCTTGCCGGAGCCCACCATGTCGCTCCACCACCCCGGCTTGCCGGTAACCGGGCTCAGCGAGGCAACGTGCTGGTCGCCGGTCAGGGCGTGGCAGACTAGGATGGCGTTGCTGCGGTCGGCGTTGAGCTCGCCGTAGGTCTGGTAGGCGATCTGCAGCTCGGGGAGCTGGACGCCGGAATCCAGCCTCAGCGGCTTGTCGGGGCCGAAGCGAACGACCAGGCTCGACGGGTCGTCGGCCTCGCTGACCGCCGAGCGGCCGCGGCCGGCGGCGCGCGGCTTGGCCGTGCTGCCCGGGGACGCCGGTCGGAAGGAATCGTTGGCCGCCATGCGCGAACAAGGCCATTGGGTTCGGGAAGGTGGCAGCCTTGCTATGAGCCGACCGCCTAAGTGTCAATGTTTTCTTTGATTTCCGGCCTTCGCCCGCCTATTAATCGCAGCCCCGGCGATCGTCCAAACCTAGACCTCACGAGATGCCCGACACTGGCGAAAGCGATCCGCGCGCCCTCGCCAAGCTGCGCGAAAAGATCGACGCGATCGACGCGGACATGCACCGCCTCCTGATCGAGCGCGGCTCGATCATCGACACCCTGATCCGCGTCAAGGGCACCTCAGTGGTCGGCGCTGCCTTCCGGCCGATGCGCGAGGCGGACATGATGCGGCGCATCGTGGCCCGCCACTCGGGTGCGCTGCCGATCGCCACCGTCGAGCACCTGTGGCGCGAGATCATCACCACGTTCACGCACACGCAGGCGCCATTCGGCGTCGCGATCGACGTTTCGTCGGATGCGACGCGCATGCGCGATCAGGCGCGCTTCACGTTCGGCTTCTCGGTCGACCTTATTGAGGTGGCCAGCGCGGCGGCCGTGGTTGAGGCCGTCGCCGGGGCGAACAATCTCGGCCTGATCGCGCGCACGGCGCGCGGTCCGTGGTGGCGTGGTCTCGTCGGTGCGGAGGCGCCGAAGCTGATGGCGCTGTTGCCGTTCATCGCGGCAGCCTCAAGGCCGGCAGATCTGCCGGCCTTTGTCATCTCACCGCCGCTCGCCGATGCGACGCCTTTCGACATCAACGCGGTCGCGCTTACCATCGATGGGGCGATGAAGACGATGGACGAGATTACGATCCTCGCGGCGAGCGGTGACGACGTGCTGGTCGCGGTCAACGGACCGGCGGATCTGGCCTACCTCAACACGTGGCTCGAAGACGCCGGGGTGCACGTGCGCTCGCTGTCGGCGGTCGGCGGCTTTGCGCGCGGCATCACCATCGATGGGCGCGCGACCGCGCTCTATGGTGGGGTGGAACGATGAGCGAGTCCAAGCGGCCGGTGCCGCGTCCCGGCATCCTGGCGATCGACCCATACGTGCCCGGCAAATCGAGCGCGACGGGCGGGGCGAAGCTGCACAAGCTTTCGTCGAACGAGACGCCGCTCGGCCCAAGCCCGGCGGCCATCGCGGCCTTCCGTGACGCCGCCGAGAGCCTCGAGCGCTATCCCGACGGTTCCGCGACCAGGCTCCGCCAGGCGATCGGCGCCGCGTACGGGCTGAACGCTGCCCAGATCATCTGTGGCAACGGTTCCGACGACGTGCTGCACCTGATTGCCGAGGCCTACATCGGCCCCGGAGACGAGGTGCTGTACTCGCAGCACGGCTTCCTGGTTTATCCGATCGTCACCAAGGGCGCCGGCGGCACCCCCATCGCCGTGCCGGAAAAGGACCTCGTAGCAGACGTCGACGCCTTCCTGGCGCGGGTCACGCCGAGGACGCGCGCCGTGTTCCTCGCCAATCCGAACAATCCGACCGGCACCTACCTGCCATTCGCCGAGGTGCGCCGGTTGCATCAGGGCCTGCCGGCGGACGTGCTCCTCGTGCTCGACGCAGCCTATGCGGAATACGTGAAGCGCAACGACTACGAGAGCGGTATCGAGCTCGCCGGCACCGCCGGCAACGTCATCATGACGCGCACGTTCTCCAAGATTTTCGGCCTCGCCGGCCTCCGCATCGGCTGGGGCTATGGCCCGGCGCACGTCATCAATGCGCTGAACCGCATCCGTGGGCCGTTCAACGTATCGACGCCGGCGATCGCGGCGGGAGTTGCGGCGCTGAGCGACAGGGCGCACACGGAGCGGGCGGCCGCCCACAACGAGGCATGGCTGCCGAAGCTGAGCGAGAGGCTGACAAAGCTTGGGCTCAAGGTGACGCCGAGCGTGGCGAATTTCGTCCTCATCCATTTCGACGGCACGGGCAAGCGCGCTGCCGACGCCGACGCCTTCCTGCTCTCGCGCGGCGTCGTGCTCAGGCGCGTCGATTCCTACGGCCTGCCCAACGCGCTGCGCGCCACCATCGGGTCGGACGAGGCGAACGAAGAAATCATCGCCGGGCTTGCGGCGTTCCTCGGGAAGAAGCCGTGAGCGAGATCATGTTCCCGCGTCTCGCGCTCATCGGGATCGGGCTGATCGGCTCGTCGATCGCGCTCGCGGCTCGCCGCGCCGGCATCGTCGAGCACGTCGCGATCTCGACGCGCAGCGAGAAGACGCTGAGGCGCGCCGAGGAACTGAAACTCGGTGACAGTTACCATCTCAGCGCGGGCGACGCCGCCCGCGGCGCCGATTGCGTCATCCTGTGCACGCCGGTCGGTAGCGTCGGCGCGCTCACGGCGGAAATATCCGCAGTGCTCAAGCCGGGCGCGATCATCTCGGACGTCGGCTCGGTCAAGTCCGCGATCGTGGCGGCGATGAAGCCGCACATTCCGCCGGGGGTGTTCTTCGTCCCGGCGCATCCGGTGGCCGGCACGGAATACTCAGGGCCGGACGCCGGCTTCGCCGAGCTGTTCGAAAACCGCTGGTGCATCCTGACGCCGCCCGAGGGCACCGATCCGGCGGCGGTCGAAAAGCTGTCGCGGTTCTGGTCGGCGCTCGGCTCCAACGTGGAGAAGATGACGCCGGAGCACCACGACCGCGTGCTCGCGATCACCAGTCACGTCCCGCACCTCATCGCCTACAACATCGTGGGCACGGCGGCGGACATGGAGAACATCACCCAGAGCGAAGTGATGAAGTTCTCCGCCGGCGGCTTCCGCGACTTCACGCGCATCGCCGCTTCCGACCCGACGATGTGGCGCGACGTCTTCCTCAACAACCGCGAAGCCGTGCTGGAGATGTTGCAGCGCTTCAACGAGGACCTGACGGCGCTACAGCGCGCCATCCGCTGGGGCGACGGCGACAAGCTGTTCGAGCTGTTCACGCGCACCCGGGCCATCCGGCGCGGCATCGTCGCGGCCGGTCAGGAAACGGCGGCGCCGGATTTCGGCCGCCCGCACCAGCACGACGCGCCGCCGAAGAAGTAGGCGCGCGCCGGCCTAGAAGTGGATCGGCGGAATTGGGTCGATCGGCAGCGGCAGGATGGTCAGGAAGACGATGCCGTCGAGGAAGCTCACGGTGGTCTGCAGGGCCTGACCGTCGGGCGTGTTCACCGGCTTGCTCATGACGCCCAGCGCCTGGATCGCGGGCGCGTACTTGTCGCGGGTACCTGGCTTCAGCACCTCGATCAGGTCGGCCAGCGCAGCGCTCGAGTTGTATTGCAGCAGCAGCGTACCGTTGAGCTTGCCTTCCTTGGAAAGCGACAGGTTGCCGCTCGCCGTGACGACGGCGCCGGACATGGCAAGGCGAAGGTTCGTGAGGGTCACGCTCGGCGTGCCGCGCAGCCACGCGAGGATCGCGGGCTCGGGATGGAAGCCAAGATCGCCGACGCTGTTGGCCGTGGCATCGAGCGCTAGCTCGATCGGCGGCAGCGTGCGGCTGGCGTCGGTCAGCGCCAGATGGGTGGCGTCGGCCGTGATGCGGTAGCTGCCGCCGCCGGCCGACGCGAAGCCGCCGCCGGCGGTTTCGGCGGTGGCTCCGACGATCCCGAGCTTCGGCAGCGGCCCGGTGTTCTCCGCATGAAACGTGGTGAAGGCCGCATCCGCGCCGTCAATGCCGCCGAAGCCGGCCTTGGCGTTGGCCCTGGCGCTCGTCCACGTGACCGTCAATCCGATGTCGTGGCCGGGCGCGTTGACGAGCAGCGGGCCGTCGATGTCGGCCGAGACGCTGCCCGGAAGGTAGAGCGGGGCAGTCGCGCGCACAGTGCCGATGCTGGCGTTGACGGCGGTGCCGTCGGCATAGGCCGGTGAATCGCAGCGCA
>Ga0265314_10006017_pt1 | contig 10811 bp, 10 predicted proteins | sample 4126metaG_FD_203106 | JGI IMG/M metagenome (GOLD analysis project Ga0265314, IMG submission 203106) | Rhizosphere microbial communities from Carex aquatilis grown in University of Washington, Seatle, WA, United States - 4-1-26 metaG | ecosystem: Host-associated > Plants > Roots > Rhizosphere >... | reverse complement strand
ACCGAGACCGTCTACCACCTGGGCGCGCTCGGGTCGGTTCCCCGCTCGGTGCAGGACCCGCTCACGTCGAGCGCGGTCAACGTCGAGGGGACGCTGAACGTGCTCCTGGCCGCCCGCGACGAGGGCATCCGGCGCGTCGTGTTCTCGTCGTCGTCGTCCGTGTACGGCGCGAAGACCGATCTCCCGGTGAACGAGTCGCTGGCCGCCGATCCGATCTCGCCGTACGGCGTGGCGAAGCTCGCGGCCGAGCGCTATTGCGTCAGCTTCTCGCGCGTGTACGAGTCGTTCGAGACGGTCGTCCTGCGCTACTTCAACGTCTTCGGGCCGAGGCAGAGCCCGTTCTCCCAGTACGCGGCGATGGTCCCGCTCTTCATCACCGCCGTCATGTCGGGCGAGCCGGTGACCGTCTACGGCGACGGCGAGCAGTCGCGCGACTTCACGTACATCACGAACGTGATCGACGCAACGGTGCGCGCGGCGTATGCGGAGAACGCGAGCGGGCGGATCTTCAACGTCGCGGCGGGCTCACCCGCGAGCGTCAACGACGTCGCCGGCGCGATCAGCCGGATCGTCGGCATGCCGGTGGAGAAGAGCTACGCGCCGCCGCGGCCCGGCGACATCCGCGACTCCTGGGCCGACGTGTCGGCGGCGCGCGACGTCCTCGGCTACGTGCCGTCGGTCGGGCTCGAGGACGGGCTGCGCCGCACGATCGACCACCTGCGTGGCTGAACCACAGATCAAGGTGCTGCGGGTCATCGCCCGCCTCAACGTCGGCGGTCCCGCCCTCCATGTCGCATACCTGACCGCGGGCCTCGCCGACCGCGGCTACGAGACGACGCTCGTCGCCGGGACGATCGCGCGAGGCGAGGAGTCGATGGCGTTCGTCGCCGACGCGGAGGGCGTCCACGTGGAGACGCTCGACGACCTGAGCCGGAAGATCTCGCCCGTCCGCGACCTGCGCGCGATGCTCCGGCTCGCACAGCTCATCCGCCGGGAGCGGCCGACGATCCTGCACACGCACACGGCAAAGGCCGGCGCGGTCGGACGCATCGCGGCGCTCCTCGCCGGCGGGGCGCGGCCGCCGATCGTCGTGCACACGTTCCACGGCCACGTGCTGCGCGGATATTTCGGCCGCATCACGACGTTCGGGTTCCGCACGCTGGAGCGCTGGCTCGCACGGACGACGACCGCGCTCATCGCCGTCAGCCCCGAGGTCCGCGACGACCTCGTCGCTCTTCACGTCGCGCCCGCCTCGAAGTTCACCGTCGTGCGGCTCGGCATCGACCTCGGCCGGCGAGTCGACAACGACGACGCGCAGCGGCGGGAGAGCCGCCGGCAGATGGGCTTGCACGAGGACGCCTTCGTCGTCGGCTGGGTCGGCCGCATGACGGCGGTGAAGCGCACCGAGAGCGTCGTTCGCGCGCTGCAGAAGCTCGTCGAGCGCGGAGTCGACGCCTACGCCGTGCTCGTCGGGGACGGCCCCGACCGCGAGCGCCTCGAGCGCCACGCCCACGAGCTCGGGGTGATCAAGCGCTGCCTCTTCCTCGGCTACCAGGTGGACGTCGCCCCCTTCTACGACGCGATCGACGTGCTCCTCCTGCCGTCGATCAACGAGGGCACGCCGGTGAGCGTGATCGAGTCGCTGGCCGCGAGCCGGCCGGTGGTCGCGACGCGCGTCGGCGGCATCCCGGACGTCGTCCGCGACGGCGTGGACGGCTTCCTCGTCGACTCCGACGATCCGGACGCGCTCGCGGCGCCGCTCGCCGAGCTCGCCGCCGACCCGGAGCGGCGCGCCCGGATGGGCGAAGCCGGCCGCGCGCGCGTCGTCGAGCGCTATGCGGTGGGGCGCCTCGTCGACGACATCGACAGGCTCTACCGCAAGCTCTTGGCCGAGCGGGGCCTCAGAACCTCTAGCTGAATGACCCACGCGCCGACGGGGCGCGATGGGTGCGTGCGATGCAAGGACGCAGGGAGCGCCGATAGAAGCGCTATCGGCGCGACCGAGGACGCAGCAGCGTGCGTGCCCAGCGCGTTCCGGCGACCCGTGCTCGTTCGGCTAGAGGTTCTTAGCCCGTCGCGACCTTGACGAAGGCGTTCCAGGCCGGCTTCTTCTTCCCCGACACGGTCTCGAGGCCGGACTGCCAGCCGCCGAGGCTCGCGTCGTCCCGGATGAGGAACCAGAGCATCATGTCGATGCGCGGGTTCTTGCGCGCGATCGCGTAGGCCTGCGTCAGGTACGCCGCCTGGTTCGCGTTCGAGACGCCGAAGTTGTGGTCCGGCGGATTCGTCTCGTAGCCGTACTCGGTGATCCAGAGGTGCTTGGGCCCGTACAGCTTCGTGATCTCCGCCAGGAGGACGCCGATGTTCCCCATCTGGATGCGCCGCGCGGTGGCGCCCGTCGGCACGTAGGTCGGCGACTCGCTCGGGGCCGCGTAGTACGGATGGTGCGCGTACACGTCGAACTTCTTCATCCCGGCCTTCTTCGCCGCCTCGAGGAACGAGAGCGGGTCGACGGAGGGGCGCGACGTCGTGGGCGCGTCGTTGCCCTTCGGCGCCGTGACGCCGCAGGCGACCTTCTCGCCCGAGGTGCCGCCCGCGTGGATGCCGGCGTAGACGGCGTTGCAGATCTTCGCGTACTGGACGGCGCTCTCGACGATCCACTTGCCGCCCTGGCGCACGTACTGCGGCGAGAGGAACACCGGGTTGTTCGGCTCGTTCCAGGCGGTCCAGAGCGTCACCGCCGGAAGCGGCTCAGTCGGGCTCTCGAGCGTCGGCTGCTGCTGCCAGCTCGGCGGCACGTAGGAGCCGTTGTAGCGGGTGGCCGCCGCGTACGCGAAGTTCTGGAGCTCCTTCGCGTTGGTCGGCGCGGCCGTCCGCGCCTTCCCGCCGTTCGCCCAAGAGGGAGTGAAGAGGATCGAGAACACGACCTTGATGTGGTACGTCGCCGCGTAGCGCACGAGACGGTCGTAGAGCGACCAGTCGTAGGCGGGATCTCCCGGGTCGGTCGGGTCGGTCGGCTTCGCGCCGCGCGACACTGCCCACTTCGTCCCGCCCCAGTAGAGGTTCACGCGGAGCACCTTGGCGTTGAGCGCCTTGAGCGCCTGGAAGCCCGTCACCGGGTTCCCGTACAGCGTGTCGGCCTCGTCGTTGATGCCGACGAGCAGATGGCTCGACGACGCGACGGCGTGCTTTTTCGGCGCCGCGCCGGCCGCGGAGACCGCGAGGCCGGTGGCGGCGAGGACGAGGACGACGATGAGAACGGCGCGTCTAGACACTCAGTGACTCCCGTTGGGTCGATTGCAGGACCGTTCGCAGCCCGTCCTCGAGACCGATCTGCGGCTCCCAGCCGAGCAGCTGCCGGGCGCGGGTGATGTCGGGCTGCCGCACCTGGGGATCGTCGACGGGCAGCGCCTCGAAGACGATCTCGCTCTTCGAGCCGGTGACGCGGATGACGGTCTCCGCCAGCTCGAGCAGCGTCAGCTCCTGCGGGTTGCCGATGTTGACGGGCAGGTGCTCGCCGCTCTCGGCGAGCAGCACGAGACCGCGAATGAGATCGTCGACGTAGCAGAAGCTGCGCGTCTGCGAACCGTCGCCGAAGACCGTCAGCGGCTCGTTCCCGAGCGCCTGGCGGAAGAACGTCGGAATCGCGCGCCCGTCGTTCGGTCGCATGCGAGTTCCGTACGTGTTGAAGATGCGGACGATGCACGTGTCGACGCCCTGCTGGCGGTGGTACGCCATCGCGAGCGCCTCGGCGTAGCGCTTCGCCTCGTCGTACACGCCGCGCGGGCCGATCGGGTTCACGTTGCCCCAGTACGTCTCCGGCTGCGGATGGATCGCGGGATCGCCGTACACCTCGCTCGTCGACGCGAGCAGGAACCGCGCGCGCTTCCACTTCGCCAGGCCGAGGGCGTTGTGCGTCCCGTACGAGCCGACCTTCAACGTCTGGAGCGGTAGCCGCAGGTAGTCGATCGGGCTCGCGGGGCTCGCGAGATGGAACACGAAGTCGACGTCCTCGGCGATCTCGAGGTGCTCCGTCATGTCGTGGTGGACGAACCCGAACGAGGCGCCGCGCAGATGCTCGACGTTCTGAAGCGACCCCGTCTCGAGGTTGTCCACGCAGATCACCCGGAAGCCCCTGGCAACGAGGTGATCGCACAGGTGGGAGCCCAGGAAGCCTGCGCCGCCCGTCACGACCGCCGTCGACATCTGATCGATGCTATCGCCGTTGTCGGCGGTCGACCGTGACTTAACGAAGGATTTACGCCTTCAACCCGCCTGTTACGCCGTTCTCATGGCGGGCAGGTACGTAGTCGTCCATGCGGAGATGGTGGGGTCTGTCACGCTGCTCGTCGCGGTCCGCGTCGCGATCCCGGTCGCGGCATACGCCGCCGCGGGCTCGAAGCTGCTGGGATACCGCGCTTCGTCCGCTCGCCGGCGGTTTCGTGAACCCGCTCTTCTATAGCTTCTACGCGAACACCGCGGAGCATCCACGCTTCCTCGCCGCGAGCATGTCGAACCACATCGCGAACAGCGTGAACTGTGAGCCGCGCGCTTGGACTCGCAGCCCCGTCGTCATGCGCCGCGCTCCGCGATGACGGTCACCGCATCGCCCGCGCGCACGGTCGGCCCCAGGAGGAGAGCCGGCAGGAATGCCGCCGCGTAGAGCGCGCGCGCCGGATGCCGAACAAGCGCGCGAAACCCTCCGGGCGCCAGCGTGTACTTCAAGGGTGAGCGGTCGTGGACGACACGCCTGACCCGGAACCCGGTCCGCTCGAGCAGCGACGCGAGCGTCGAGCTCGAGAACTGGAAGAGATGGGCGGGCGGCTCGGGATGCGTCCAGTACCCGGTGAGCCGGCCGACCGGATACGAGAGCAGCGGATAGAGGCCGCCGAGGTTCGGTGTCGAGACAGCCGCGAGCCCGCCGGGACGGAGCAGCCGGTGCACGGCGGTGAGCGTTGCGCGTGGATCGCGGCCGTGCTCGATCGAGTCCCAGAGCGCGACGACGTCGAGCGAGCCGTCGTCGGTCTCGAGCGTCTCCATGTGCCCCTGATCGACGTGAAGGCCTTGGGCTCGTGCGAGCTCGACCGAGTCGCCGTTGAGGTCGACGCCGCTGGCTTCCCAGCCGTGACGCACCGCCTCGGCGACGAAGTAACCGGGGCCGCAGCCGACGTCGAGAAGCCGGCCGGGAGCCTGCTCGGCGGAGACGATCGCGAAATGGTACGCCGCGACGCGTTTCAGCCACGCCGCCGACGCGCCGCCGGTGAGTACCTCGACCCCGTAGCCGGACGCGAACGAGTAGAACCGCGCGAGCTCTTCGGGGCCGGGAGGGTTCGCGACGCGGACCAGGCGACAGTCCTCGCAGCGGACGAGGTCATACCCGTTCTTGCGGAAGAACGGGTATGCGCCCGCAGCGCCGCATGCGGGGCAGCTCGCGCCTGCGGGCTCATCGGACACCGATCAAGATCGTACCCACCGCCGCGCTCGCCGCCAGTGCGACTACCGAAGGTCCTTGTTCGACTCCATGTCGAACCACATCGCGAACAGCGTGAACTGTGAGCCCGAGATGAGCAGGAGCGCGATGAGCACGACCGTGCCGACGCTGACCTGGTGGCCGGCTATCCGGTCGACGAGCTCGAGGATCCCGAGCACGACGCCGGCGAGCGTCGAGAGGAAGCCGAACACGTAGAAGAAGACGAGTGGGTGGAAGTCGCGGATGACGTACTTCTCGCGCAGCCGCCAGAAGAACCCGCGCAGGAGCAGCCACGAGATCCGCGGCACGACGCGCCGGTAGCGGATCCCCGAGCGCTCGCCGACGCCGTACACCGGCCGCGACTGGAAGTCGCGAACGCGCGCGTTCCACACGTTCAGGTGCACGAGCAGGTCGTTCGGGAAGCCGTACCCCGCGTAGACGTGGTCGAGATCGAGCTGCGCGAGCATCGGCGCTGCGATCGCCGTGTAGCCGGACTGCGAGTCGGCGACGTGCCAGTAGCCCGACGCGACCTTCGTCAGGAGCGACAGGACCGCGTTCCCGAGGTAGCGCGTCCGTGGGATGAGGTCCCACGCCTGCCCGGTGAAGAGACGGTTCGCCTTCGCGTAGTCGAGCTCGCCGCGCGCGACCGGCTGCACGAGCGTCACGAGGTCGGCCGGGTCCATCTGGTTGTCGGCGGCCATCACGCAGACGACGTCGGCGTGCAGCTCGAGCGCCCGGCGGTAGCCGGTGACTATCGCGGCGCCCACGCCGCGGTTGCGCTCGTGCTCGATCACCTCCACGCGCTCGTCGCCGAACGAGCGGGCCCGCTCCGCCGTCGCGTCCGACGAGCCGTCGTCGACGACGATCACCCGGTCGACGAAGGCGGGGATGCCGCCCAGCGTCGTGCCGACCAGCGCCTCCTCGTCGTGCGCGGGCACGACGACCGCGACGGTCTTGCCCTCGAGCATCTAGGCCCCGCGGCGGCGGGCCACTGCGGCGGCGACGCGGTCCCACAGGAGCGCGGCGAGGGCGCCGAGCACGAGCCCGATGAGGCCGGCGACGACGACGGAGTTGCGCCGGCTGCGCGCGGTCACCCGCCCGGACGAGGCCGGCGTCAGGACCGACGGCTTCTCGACGGCAGTCGCCTGGTGGAGCAGCTGGGTCGTCGAGGAGAGATCGGCCTGGGCGGAGTTCAGCTGCACCTGCAGCAGGAGCTTGTCGGTCGAGGAGACGTTCGGGTTGGAGATCGCCGCCGTGAGGCCCTTGATCCCCTTCTCCTGCTCCGAGAGCTGAGCCTTGAAGCTCGTGATCTTCTCGACCGCGTACGCGGAGATGCGATCGACGACCGCCTTTGCAAGCTGGTTTGCGGCGCAGGCGGCGACCTTCTTCTTCGACGAGAGGACCGTGAGCGAGACGAGCGGGTTCTGGCCGTTCTTCGCGAGGCTGCCGGCGATCGCCTTCGTCGAGATGCCCGACCGGAAGTTGCCGATCTTCGCCTTGCAGATCTCCGCGGCGCGCTGGTCGACCGCGAGCGAGTGGGCGACCGTGCCGACCGTGCTCGGGTTCGTCTGGAGCGCCTGGAGCGCGACGTTGCCGCTCGCGGTGTACGGCTGCCCGAGGTAGAGCGTCGCCGACGCGCTGTACCGCTGGCTGCCGCCGAGGGCGACCGCGTAGCCGACGATCGCGCCGAGGACGATCCCGCCGGCGACCACCCACCAGCGGGCTGCGAGGAGCCGCCAGTAGCGGCCGAAATCGACCTCGCGCTCGGCTTCGGGATCGAACGTCACGGCGCGGCGACTCTAGCTGAGGCCCACGACCACATCCGCGCCAGACCGCCGGCGAGCCCGACGCGCGGCTCCCAGCCGAGCGCGTCGCGGATCCTCGACGCTTCCGCCTTCGTGCGCCGGACGTCGCCGCGGGCGACCTCGACGTGCCGGACGTCGAGCGTGCGTCCGGCGGCCCGCTCGAGCAACGCGATCGCCTCGAGCATCGACGCCTCCTCCCCGCCGCCGACGTTGTAGACCGTCCCGGGCGCGCCGCCGTCCATCGCGGCGATCGTCGCGGCAACGGTGTCGCCGACCTCGGTGAAGCTCCGCGACTGCTCGCCGCTGCCGTAGATCTCGAACGTCCCGCCCGTGAGGAGCGCGTCGCACACCCGGCGGAAGAACATGTCCGGACGTTGCCGCGGCCCGTACACGGTGAAGTAGCGGAGGACGACGGCGTCGAGGCCGAAGGCGGTTGCGTACGCGGCGGCGAGGTGCTCGCACGCGAGCTTCGTGACGCCGTACGGGGAGATCGGACGTGGCGTCGTCTCCTCCGGCGTCGGGTAGCGCTCGGCCTCTCCGTAGATCGACGACGACGACGCGAACACGACGCGCACGCCCGCGCCGGCCGCCGACTGGAAGACGCGCTGCGTCGCGAGCACGTTGCGCCGCAGGTAGAGCGGGAACGCCTCGCCGAAGCTGCGCACGCCCGGCTGGCCGGCGAGGTGGAAGACGCCGTCGACGCCGTCGAGGTCGAGGCTGTCCTCGGCGAGGTCGACCCGGCGCACGTCGATCCCGCGCGCGTTCTCCTCCTTCAGCGCCGGGTCGTAGTAGTCGGTGAAGCAATCGACGCCGACGACCTCGTCGCCGCGCGCGAGCAGCGCCTCGGAGAGGTGCGAGCCGATGAAGCCCGCCGCGCCTGTGACCACGTACTTCAAGGCTTCGGGACCATCCCATAGACGACCCCGTAGCCGATGAGGAACAGCGTCCCGCGCGCGGCGACCGCCGGCGTGTACTTCCCGTCCGGGAACGCCCACAGCAGCATGCCGGTGCGCGCGTCGAGCGCGTACGTCCGCCCGTTCTTGAGCCCCTTCTGCGTCAGCGTGGAGAAGTAGACGACGCCGTCGATCACGGTCGCCGACCCGGAGATGGGCCCGTGGGCGTCGAAGCTCCAGCGCGGCTCGCCGGTGCCCGCGTCGAGCGCGAGGAACCGCCCGCCGTACGAGCCGACGAGGACGAGCTGCTGCCACACCGCCGGCGATGCGTACACGTAGCCGCCGGTCGAGTGCGACCACAGCCGGTGCCCCGTCGCGGCGCCGAACGCGTACACCTTTCCGTCGGTCGACCCGATGTACACGCGGCCGTACGCGATCGCGGGCGTCGAGTAGAACCTCGCCGCCCCGAAGATCCGGGGCTGTGCCGAGCCGCGCCAGACGACCGAGCCGCCGAGCGACAGGCAGTACACGTGGCCGTCGTACGCGGCGACGTACAGCCGGCCGCCCGCGTACGCGAGCGCGTCCTTGATCGCGCCCTGCGCGATGTGCCGGTGCCAGACGACGTCGCCGTGGTTCGCGTCGAAGGCCCAGACGTCGCCGTTCCAGTCGCCGACGTACAGCCGGTCGCCGACGAGCAGCGGCGAGCTCTCCGACGGGCCGATCGTGTGCCGCCAGTGGATCTTCCCGAGGCCGACTCCGAACGCGATCACCTCGCCGTCCGCGCCGTGCCCGCCGTTCTGCGCGTTGCACGGCGGCCGGTTGAGGAACGTCTCGTAGACCGTGCCGTGCGCGTGCGGGCCGATCGCGGGCGACGCGGCCACGCAGCGGTGCGAGCGGTACTTCCACGCGTACTTCCCGGTCTTCTCGCTGATCGCCGTGAACGTGCCCGCGTTCGTCGAGAAGAAGAGACGGCCGTAGCCGATCGCCGGCGGGAACTCGACGAGGCTGCCCGCCTGGTACTTCCAGACCGTCCGGAACGGGGGGCGCAGGCCGAGCTGCGCCGAGCGGGTCCGGTCGGCGGAGAAGCCGTACGTCGGCCACGGCACCCGCGGCGGCGGCGGGGCGGGCGCGGCCTGCGTCGTGACGAACTCGCTCGCGGTCGAGCCGCGGATGTCCGCGCCCTGGTGCAAGCGATGGACGATGTAGGCCGCGAGCGCGCCGGCGACGAGCACGGCCGCTGCGGCGAGGGCGATGAGCAGACGCCGCATGCGCGCCGCAGCTTAGCCGTGCCGCCGGGACCGTCCGGTAGCGTGCAGGCCCGTGCGTACCCGCCGAGCGGTGCTGCTGCTCGTTCTCGCGACGTCCCTCCCGCGGCTGGTCGCCCTCCTGCACGAACGCGGCTCGATCCTCGTCGACAACGTCGACAAGGGCGACACCTTCGCGCAGACGTATCTCGCCACCGGGACCTACGGCTTCATCCCGGGCCACCCGTCGGCGTACACGCAGCCGCTCTACGGCTGGTTCCTCATCCCGCTCTACTGGATCTTCGGCCGCAGCTGGGAGACGGTCGGCGTCGCGCAGATCTGCGTCGCGGTCTGCACCGTCCTCGTCGTGTGGCTCATCGGCCGCCGCTGGCTGTCGCCCGGCGCCGGACTGCTCGCGGGCCTCGCAGTCGCGCTCCACCCGTATCTCATCTGGCACGACATCCACATGAACCGCGAGATCCTCGACCAGCTGCTCGCGGCCGCGCTCACGTACCTCACGCTCCACGCGGCGGAGCGCTTCTCGTGGAGACGCGCCGCGCCGCTCGGCGCGGTTCTCGGGCTCGCGATCCTCGGCAACGTCCGCCTCGCCGCGCTGCCGCTCGCGATCGGCGCGTACCTCCTCTGGCGGAGCCGCGTGTCCCGCCGCACCGTGCTCTCGTGCGTCGCGCTCCTCGCCGCCGCCGCGGTCGTCGTCGCGCCGTGGGTCGTCCGCAACCGCACGGACGTCGGCTGCTGGACGGTGACGACCGACGCGCGCGCGCTGTGGAAGGCGAACAACCTCGGCACGTACGCGACGCTCGAGCGCGGCGGGTGGATCGACAACGTGCCGATCCCGAAGTCGTTCCCGCTCGACCCGCAGGACATCTACTTCCACTGGCAGAAGACCGGCGTCGTCATCCCGTACAGCGAGTGCGCGCAAATGACGAGCTACGAGCACAAGGTCACGCAGTTCTGGCTCCATCACCCGGGCGCGAAGGCAAAGCTCGTCCCGATCGACCTGCAGTGGCTGTGGCAGCCGACGGTGGTCGAGACGGCGTCGAGCCCCGGCGCCGGGTCGTGGGTCGGCACGCTCCGGTCGACCGCCGAGCCCGTGTACATCATCGCGGTCTACGTCCTCGCGCTCGTCGGCCTCTTCCTCGTTCCGCGCGCCCTCGCTGCGCTCGCCGTGCTGCTGCTCGCCTACCAGTCGGTGGTGGCGATGATCTTCGTCGGCGTGACGCGCTACCGCGTGCCGTGGGACTTCCTGCTCGACCTGCTCGCGGCGGTCGCGTTGCTCGCGATCGTCCCCCGCGTGCGCGCGAGGTGGCGATGAGCATGCGGGGGCTCTCCGTGCGCTCGCTCGTGCTCGCGGCCGCGATCCCGGTGTTGTTCCTGCACG
>Ga0265314_10006015_pt1 | contig 10813 bp, 11 predicted proteins | sample 4126metaG_FD_203106 | JGI IMG/M metagenome (GOLD analysis project Ga0265314, IMG submission 203106) | Rhizosphere microbial communities from Carex aquatilis grown in University of Washington, Seatle, WA, United States - 4-1-26 metaG | ecosystem: Host-associated > Plants > Roots > Rhizosphere >... | reverse complement strand
TCAGGGCAAGGTCAGCGCGCTGATCGGGCCGCTCATCACCGGCACCCACCAGCTGGTCGAGCAGGGCAGCAACGACATCCGCGTTTCCGGCGAGACCGAGTACAGCTACCGCATCGGCCTGGGCGTGCGCAGCGACTGGGCCGAGCTGCTGCCGATCCTGAACCAGGCCCTGGCCGCCATTCCGAAAAACGAGCGCGACAGCTTCCGCCAGAAATGGTCGGTGGTGCGCTACGAGCACGAGACCGACTACCGGCCGCTGTACGCGCTGGCGCTGGCGATGCTGTTTGCGCTGCTGTTCATCTGGCAGCTGCGGCGCATGGTCAAGCGCCGCACCGCCGAGCTGCGCGGCGAGGTGCTGATGCGCCGCGCCCGCGAGGAGGAAATCCAGCAGCTCAACGCGGCGCTGGAAAAGCGCGTCGAGCAGCGCACCGCCGAGCTGCGCCAGGCCAACGAGGACTTGCGCATGGCGGCCGACCAGCTGGTGCAGACGGAAAAAGTGGCTTCGCTGGGACGGCTGGTGGCCGGCATCGCGCACGAGCTCAACACGCCGCTGGGCAGCACGCTGACCGCGTCCACCACGCTGAAGGCGCACCTGGCGGCGTTCCGGCAAGGGCTGACCGCCGGCACGCTGAAGCGCTCCAGCGCCGACGACTTCATCGGCCAGTGCCAGCAAGCCTGCGACATCATCGAGCGCAACGCCTACCGCGCCGCCGGGCTGATCGACAACTTCAAGGAACTGGCGGTGGACCAGGCCAGCGCGCGGCGCCGCAAGTTCCCGCTGCTGCGCACGGTGGAGGATGTGCTGGCCACCCACCACAACGCGTGGAAAACCACGCCGCACCAGATCACGCTGGCCATCGATGCCACGCTGGAACTGGACAGCTTCCCCGGCCCGCTGGCGCAGGTGCTGTCCAACCTGCTGGAAAACACGCTGGTACACGGCTTTTGCAGCAACAAGCCGGGCCAGGTGCGGATTGCCGCCCAGCGCCACGGCGAGCGGATCGAGCTGATCTACAGCGACGACGGCAACGGCATCCCGACCGAGTACCGCAACAAGGTGTACGACCCATTCTTCACCACCCGGCTGGGCCAGGGCGGCTCCGGGCTGGGGCTGTACATCGTGCAGACCCTGGTGACGGGCGTGTTGGGCGGGCATATCGTGCTGCAAAGCAGCCCAGGACAGGGGGTGGTATTCCATCTGAGCCTGCCGGCCTCGGCGCCCGATCTGAGCGACCACACGGCCTCGGCCGCGCAAGGCATGGTGGCGCTGCCCGATCCCTGCGCGCCACCGGCCGCGGCGCGCTGCGATCCGCTGCCGTCGCCCGCCCTGCCCGCCGCGCCCGCGGCCCCGGCCTAGCCGGCCGGCGGCATCAGCTTGCGCTGGCGTTCCTCGCGCGGGGTGTTGCCGAACAGCGTGCCGAACGCGGTGGAAAAATGCGAGCCGGACGAGAAGCCGCACATCAGCCCCACCTGCACGATCGAGTTATTGGTTTCCAGCAGCAGCTGGCGCGCGCGCTGCAGCCGCAGCTCCAGGTAGTAGCGCGACGGCAGGCTGCCCAGGTATTGCTTGAACAGCCGCTCCAGCTGACGCCGCGACAGCCCCACCAGGTTGGCGATGTCGTCGGTCGACAGCGGCTCCTCGATATTGGCCTCCATCAGCGTCACCGCCTCCGACAGCTTGGGCTGCAACGCGCCGAAGCGGGCCTGCAGGGCCACGCGCTGGCGCTCGTCCGGGCTGCGCACGCGGTCGATGCACAGGCTTTCCTTGATGGCGGCCTGCACCGTGGCGCCGAACAGGCTGTCGATCAAGGTCAGCGCGAAATCGATGCTGGCGGCGCCGCCGCAGCAGCTCAGGTGGCGGCCGTCGGCCTCGAACAGGTGCGGGGTCAGGATCGCGCGGTCGGTGATTTCCTCGGTGTCGGCATACAGCGCCCACGGCAGCGCGATGCGCACGCCGGACATCACGCCGGCATCGGCCAGCCACAGCACGCCGGCGCCGACGCCACCCCAGATCGCGGCCGAGCGGCAGCGTTCGATCACGGCGCGGCACAGTTCCGGCGCCAGCGGCGCGCTGGTCTCGTCGGCCACCAGCAGCGCCACGTGCCAGCTGGGCTGGGCCGCGACGGCCTGGGCCGGGGTCAGCGTGTCGAGCTGCAGCTGGTCGCGCCCCAGCATGGACGCGGCCAGGCGCAGGGGCTGCACCAGGCCGGCCCAGGTGATGGCGTCCGCTTCGCCCGCGTTGACCAGCAACACGCGCAGCGGCCGCTCATGGGCGACACGGGATAGGTTGGCAAAAGACATGCTACATCGTTGTAGTTATGGGCATGGAGCGAAAGCGGGCACTTACTCCGGCGCCAGCACGTTGGCCGGGCGCTCGCTGCTCCACTGGCTCACTATCATACCGGAGATCAACAGGGCCGCGCCCAGCAAACCGTTCCAGGCCAGCGTTTCGCCCAGCCACAGATAGGCGAAGATGGCGGCGCAGCCCGGCTCGAAGGCGTAGATCACGGCCGCCTCGTTGGCGCTGCTGTGGCTCTGGCCCCAGGTCTGCAGCGAAATGATGGCGGCGGTGGCGACCACGCCCAGGTAGATCAGGTTGGTGGCATACAGCTGCAAGCCCTTCCAGTTATACGCCAGGTAGTCCGGCAGGCCATCGCCCAGCGGCATTTCGTGCACCAGCAGCCACAGCGCGGCGCAGCCGGCCACGGTGGCGATCTGCATCGCGGTCAAGGTCATCAGGCGCTCGACCTTGCGGGTGGTGGCCTCCATCAGCTTGATATAGCAGCCGAAGCACAGCGCGCACAGCAGCGCCAGCGTGTCGCCGCGGCCCCAGGTCAGGCTGCCCTCCCAGCACAGCAGGAACAGGCCGGCCAGCGCCAGCACCAGCGCCACCACGATGCGGCGCTCCGGCAGCTTGCCCACCAGCACGCCCAGCAGCGGCACCACCAGCACGTTCAGGCCGGTGACGAAGGCATTGCGGTTGGAGCTGGTCAGCGCCAGTCCCTCGATCTGGAACACGTAGCAGAAGAACAGCACCACGCCCACCATCGCGCCCAGCTTGATGTCGTTCCAGCGCGCCCGCCACAGGAAGGGCGACAGCAGCACGGCGGCCAGGGTGAAGCGGGCCAGCACGATCCAGCTTGCAGACAGATAGCCAGTCATGTCCTTCATGGCGGGGAAGGTCGTGCCCCATACCAGGGTGACGACCAGCAGGGCGGCGATGCCGCGTAAATGTTGGGGCATATGCAATCTCGGGGCTAAGGCCACGTAGTGTAACCGACCGGACGGGCCCCGCGTGGGCGGGCGGGCCGGGTCCAGCTATAATCTGGTACTTATGGGTGAACGATATTTGAAAAGTATCCGGCTGCTGGCCGAATGCATGCAGAGCTTTGAGCGCCTGTCGGGCGAGCATGTGCGCCAGTCCGGACTGACGCACGCGCAGTTCGACATCATCGCCACGCTAGGCAATACGCCCGGCATGTCCTATAAAGAACTGGGTGACAAGACCCTGATCACCAAGGGCACGCTGACCGGCGTGATCGAACGGCTGGAACAAAAGGGACTGGTGGAACGGGAGCGCAACAGCTGCGACAAGCGCTCCTTCTTCATCCGCCTGACGCCGCAGGGCGAGCAAGTCTTCCAGGAAGTCTTTCCCAAGGTCGTGGCCCAGGGGCGCCAGGTCTTCGCCGATTACAGCGACGACGACTACGACGCCCTTGAAAAAACCCTGTCGGAGCTCAAAACTATCATTATCGCCGGCGCGCCCGCGTGTCCGGCCACCCTCGACTCAACCAAGGAAAACATTTGAAAACGACACTGCTAGAAGGCAAAAAACCTGCCAAATTCGATAAACACATCATCGGCAACCTGCTGCTGAACGTGGCCACCCCGGACGAAGTGCGCCAGGAAAAACTGCTGATCGGCATCCGCAACGAGGCCGGCGAGATCTACCGCCTGATCGGCGCGACCAAGCACAACAGCTTCATGAACGCGATCGAGGAATTGTTCGACCTGGGCCTGGTCGACGAACTGCAGGATACCGACGCGACCCAGGACGGCTGCGACGCGATCTTCAGCGAACAGTAATTCACAGCGGCTTCCGGGCCGCTTGCTTCATCAAAAAGTATTTTCCTGAAAAGTGCCGCACGGCAATATTCGGCGTATAATTTTTTGCATGGACAGACTGGAAGCCTTCAAGCACATCGCTGCTCAAGCGAGCCGGGGGGAACTGACGTTCCCGACCAATGTCAACGCCTCGCTCAAGCTGCAGCAGGCCTTGAACGATCCCGATTGCCATATCGAATCGGCGGCCAAGCTGGTCCAGGCCGATCCCCTGCTGGCGGCGCGCACCGTCGCGATCGCCAATTCCGTTGCCTACAACCGTTCCGGTACTGAAATTTCCAGCGTGCGCGCGGCGGTGCAGCGCCTCGGCGTGCGCACGCTGCAATCGCTGGTGGCGGCGCTGATCGTGCGCCAGATCGGCAGCCAGATCACCGATCCGGCCGTGAAAGCCAAGGCCGACCAGCTGTGGGAGCACACCGCCCACGTGGCCTCGCTGGCGCAGGTGATCGCGCGCCGCGTCACCCATGTCGATCCCGACACCGCCATGTTTGCCGGCATCGTGCACGAAGTGGCGGGATTCTACCTGCTGTCGCGCGCGGCCGAGTTCCCCGGCATTACCGAGGGCGAACCGGAAGACTGGACCGAGCACGGCGAGCAGGATATCGGCCGCGGCGTGCTGACCAAGCTGGTCATTCCGGAAGCGGTGATGAGCGCGGTGGAATCCATGTGGGACGGCCTGCGCGCGCTGCCACCGGAAACCCTGGGCGACACGCTGCTGCTGGCCAACGACCTGTCCCCGACCGCCTCCCCGCTGCACGAAGCGCCCGGCGCCACCACGCCGCAGGCGGCGCGCACCATCGACTTCACGGTCGGCGACGGCACGCTGCACGCCATCATGGCCGAGTCCGCGCACGAGGTGAAGTCGCTGTACGCGGTGCTGATGCTCTAGCTGGCCTCCACCACCGGCAGGCGCAGCGGCGCAACCAGCGGCAAGCACAGCGTGAAGCAGGCGCCCTGCCCCGGCGCGCTGCTGGCTTCGATCGTCCCGCCCAGGATGGAATGCACCAGGTTGTACGCGATGTGCAGGCCCAGACCGCTGCCGCCATGGCCCAGCCGCGTGGTGAAGAAGGGATCGAAGACCCGGCCCAGATGCTCGGCCGCGATGCCGGCGCCATCGTCGCAGACCGCGATACGCACCCGCTGCTCCGCCGCCTCGGCCCGTACCGTGATGGTCCCGGGTGGGCGGCCGGCAAAGCCGTGCAGCAGCGCGTTGCCGACCAGGCCGCTGATCACTTGCGACAGCTGGGCAGGATAGCTGTCCATCGCCACGCCGGCCGGCACCTGGCTGGCGACGCGCACCTCGCCGGCCGCCGTCTTCAAGGTCCCCAGCGTCTCCGCGATGACGTCCGCCAGCGCGAAGCGCTCACGCTGCATGCCGGATGGATCGATCGACAGCTGCTTGAAGCGTCCCACCAGTTCGGCCGCATGGCCCAGGCCGCGCATCAGGATGTCCGAGCCCTGCTGGACCATGTGGACGAACTGCTGCATGGCGGCGCGCGTCAGCCCCTGGGTGGCTTGCTTTTCAAAATCCGCACTACGCTCCTGCAAGGTGCTGGCCGCCATCAGGCAATTGCCGATCGGCGTGTTCAACTCGTGCGCCACGCCCACCACCAGCGCGCCCAGCGACGCCATCTTCTCCGCGCGCAGCAGCTCGGCCTGCATGTCGGCCGTGCGCTGCAGCGCGGCGCTCAATTCGCGGTTGGCCTGGCGCAGTTCCGCGTTGCTGGCGATCAGCTGGTCCTGGTTCTGGATCAGTTTGAAATCGGCCTCGATGCTTTTCTTGATTTCCCACAGCAGCGCGATGTAGCGCGCGTGATGGTCGCGGGTCTTGTTGTCGAGCACGCAGATGGTGCCGAACACTTCATCCTCGCTCCACAGCAGCGGCACGCCGAGGTAGGAGATCATGTTCAGCGCCACGTCGGGATTGTCGTGCCAGTGCGGGTCCAGCAGCGCGTTGGGCACCGCCAGCATGGCGCGCGTGCTCATCACGGTTTCACAATACAAGCCAGTGTTCAGACTGGCCTTTTCCGCGGCCTCGTAGGGATTGCCGGCCGTGTGGCTGGACACCAGCACCTCGATCTGCTCCGGCCGCACCCGCATGATCAGGCCAGCCGGCACGTCGAAGATCTCGGCCATGACATCGGTGGTCTTCTGCCACTTGCGCAGAAAATTATCGGGAATTTCCAGCTCGGCCAGGTTCACAGGACAGTCCTCCGGTTTCGCGCGTCGACGCAAACGAATCCGGCCATTCTATGCCAAGGCGCGCAGCCGCTGTCAGCGCAAGGCAAAAAAAAGCCCGCTGGGGAGCGGGCAAAGTCCAAAACTAGGGATCTCCTGAAAGAGACAAGTCCAGAATACGCCGGTCGCTGTGCGCGCTCTGTGCGGTATTTCACACAACGGGCGAATAGTTACCAGACTGGCTGGGTCTGTTTCCAGGCATCCAGCTCCTGCACCCGTGCGTACCAGGCTTGCAAGTTGGCGTACCCGGTCACCGGCAGCTTGGCCTGGTCGGTGTACATCAGCGGCGCGGCCAGTGCGAAATCGGCCAGCGTGAGGCTGCTGCCGAGCACCCACTGGCGGCCGGCCAGTTGTTTGTCCAGAACAGTCGCGAACTTCTGCACATCGACGGCGGCGCGCGCGATGGCCGCGGGATCGGGGCCGCCGTTGCCGGTCACGCCCTTCCAGATGTTCTCCCACACGATGACGCCCAGCGCCGGCGAGAAATGCTGGCAGGCCCAGAACATCCAGCGGTTGATATCGGCGCGCTGCACCACGTTGTCGGGATACAGGGTCTGGCCGTAGGTGCGGTCGGCCAGGTACTGCATGATGGCGCACGATTCCCACAGCACGAAGTCGCCATCCTGCAGCACCGGCAGCTTGCTGTTGGGATTGAGCTCCTCCAGCCGGCGGCGATCGGCCGGGTCCATCAGATTGACTTCGGTGGTATCGAGCGGCGTGCCCATGTGGATGGCCGCCAGCATGACGCGGCGGGCATTGGACGAAACGGCATTGTGAAACAGGCGCATGACAGTCTCCGGTTGGTGTTGATGAGGATTCCATCGTAGAACCGGCGTGCGACAGATTCTGTCAGGAGTCTTCGCGCAGATTGTTTTCGGTGCGCCAGGTCTTGAGCAGGTCGTGGCGGCGGGCGGGGTAGCGCTGGCCGGTGCTCTCGGCCGCGGCGATGCGGTCGATGCGGAAGTGGCGGAAGGCCATGCGCATCTCGCACCAGGCGGCCAGCAGGCGCTTGCCTTCCAGGAAGGCCAGCGCGAACGGCCATACCATGCGTTCGGTGGCCTGGCCCTGTTCGTCGCGGTAGCCGATGCGCAGGCGGTGCTGGTAGCGGATCGCTTCGCGCACCGGACGCACGTAGATGTCGCTGGCGTCGGCGTCGGCGGAGCCGATCGGTACCCACAGACTGGTTTCGGCCATGTCGTCGCGCAGGTCCTTGGGCGTGGCGGCGGCGATCTTGGCCAGGGCGTTGGTAGCCGCCTGCGCCAGGCCTTCGTCGCCCTGTCTTCGCACCCAGCGCGCTCCCAGCACCAGCGCTTCCAGCTCGTCGGCGGAGAACATCAGCGGTGGCAGGAAGAAGCCGGACTTCAGCATGTAGCCGACACCGGCCTCGCCTTCAAGCGGCGCGCCCAGGCCGGACAGGGTCTGGATGTCGCGGTAGATGGTGCGCTCGGACACGCCCAGCTGTTCGGCCAGGCGCGCGGCCGTCACCGGGCGGCGGTAGCCGCGCAGGGCGTCCATCAGCAGGAATAATCGGCCGGTTCGGCTCATCGTTGGTCTCGTTATTGGTCTAGCAGGAAGTTGCGCGCCGGCGCATCCAGCGCGGTGGTCTCGCTTGCCGTTTCGTCCTTCAGCGCGACGCCGGATAAGTGGCGCCGGCGCGATTCGGACAACAGGTAGTGAAGCTTGAACGCTGCGGCGTCCCAGGTCAAGCCCGCGGGTCGAACATTTGAGATGCAATTGCGGGCGGCGTCGGTCAGTTCGGGGTGCGGTGTCCAGGTCAAATACAGCCCCATGCTGTCCGGAGAACTGAGGCCGGGACGCTCGCCAATCAGCACCACCACGGCGCGGGCGTTCAGCAAGTGGCCGATTTCGTCGCCGATCGCCACGCGGCCCTGGCGCACAATGGCCAGCGGCGCGATCTTCCACTGTTCAAGCGCAAGGCGGGGCAGCAGGGATTGCAGCAGCGGCAGCGCGTTCTGCTCGATTGCCAGCGCGGATAGTCCGTCGGCGATGACAAAGGCGACGTCGTAGCCGTCCGCCGATGGCACCAGCGCCGCGCGCGAGGTGTCGTCCAGCTGCCGCCCAAGATCGGGACGCTGCAGGTAGACGTGGCGGTCGGCGGCTGCGCTATGCAGGCTGACGCAATCCAGGCCGCTGGCGGCGCGCAAGGCGTCGGCCAGCGCCGCATGATCGAGTTCCGCATGCACCGCGTCGCGCGCCCGCGCGTGGGCCAGCTGGAAGGCCAGCTGCGGCGTGGTGGGCTGGCTTACGCCGCTGCGTCCCAGCGCGATGCGCGCGGCAGTGAAGCGGCGCAGCGACTGCCACGGGTTCGCGACGATGACGCTGCCGCCAGGCGGTGCGGTAGGTGGCGCATCGTCCGGCTGATCGTCGATGCTATCCATGGTCCGCCAATCGCAGCAAGGCGCGCTTGAATTCCGCCGGCACCTCAGCGCCCAGCGCCGGCTGCCCGCCATCGGCAAAGATGCCCATCGCGTGCAGCCACGCTTCGAATTCCGGCGCCGGTTTCAGGCCCAGCACGCGGCGCGCATACAGCGCATCGTGGAAGGACGTGGTCTGGTAATTGAGCATGATATCGTCCGCGCCCGGCACGCCCATGACGAAGGTGCAGCCGGCCGTGCCCAGCATCGTCAGCAGCACATCCATGTCATCCTGGTCCGCCTCGGCATGGTTGGTGTAGCAGACGTCGCAGCCCATCGGCAGGCCTAGCAGCTTGGCGCAGAAGTGGTCCTCCAATCCGGCGCGGATGATCTGCTTGCCGTCGTACAGATACTCGGGACCGATGAAGCCCACCACCGAATTCACCAGCAGCGGCTGGAAGCGCCGCGCCACCGCGTACGCGCGCGCCTCGCAGGTCTGCTGGTCGACGTCGTGGTGTGCGTTGGCCGACAGCGCACTGCCCTGCCCCGTTTCGAAATACATGACGTTATTCCCCACCGTGCCGCGCCCCAGCGACAGCGCCGCTTGGCGCGCCTCGTCCAGCAAGGCCAGGCTGATGCCGAAGCCCGCGTTGGCGGCCTCGGTCCCGGCGATCGACTGGAACACCAGGTCCACCGGCGCGCCGCGTTCGATGGCGGCGATGGTGTTGGTCACATGGGTCAGCACGCAGGCCTGCGTGGGGATGCTGTAGCGGGCGATGATTTCATCCAGCATCGTCACCAGATGGATCACCTGCGGCACGTTGTCGGTGGCCGGATTGATGCCGATGACCGCGTCGCCGCTGCCGTACAACAGGCCGTCCAGCAGGCTGGCGGCGATGCCGCTGGCGTCGTCGGTCGGATGATTGGGTTGCAGACGGGTCGCCATCCGCCCCGGCAGTCCGATGGTGTTGCGGAAGCGCGTGACCACGCTGCATTTGCGCGCCACCAGCACCAGGTCCTGGATGCGCATGATCTTGGACACCGCCGCCGCCATCTCCGGCGTGACGCCCGGCGCCACGGCGGTCAGCGCAGCCGTGTCGGCGGCATCGCCCAGCAGCCAGTTGCGGAAGTCGCCCACGGTCAGGTGCGCGATGCGGGCGAAGGCCGCCGCATCATGCGTATCGATGATCAGCCGCGTGACTTCGTCCTGTTCGTAAGGGACCAGGGCCTCGTTCAGGAACACGCTTAAAGGCAGGTCCGCCAGCGCCATCTGCGCGGCGACACGTTCCTCCGCGCTGGACGCGCCCAGGCCGGCCAGATAATCGCCGGAGCGCGCCGGCGTGGCCTTGGCCATCAAGTCCTTCAGGTCGCGAAACAGATAGGTCCTGCTGCCGACCGTATGCGAAAAAGCAGCCATCGTCCGCCTTTCGATAATCCGATGGCCGATTATAGCTGCGTCGCTCCCAGCACGGCGCCGACCGCGATCAACACCACCGGATTGAGCTTGCTGCGCAGGACGATCAGGGCTGACACCAGCGTCAGCGCATCGCCACGCCAGTCGCTATTGGACATCTGCGCAAACAGCCACGCGGCTGCCGCCATGAAGCCGATCGACATCGGTGCGAAGGCATCGCTCAGCGCGTGCGTCAGGCGCCCGCCGTAACGTCCCAGGTTCATGCGGATCACGGACAAGGCCAGTAGCGATGAAGGCACGATCACCGCCAGCGTGGTGAAGACCGCACCGGCCCATCCGGCGATCAGCCAGCCCACCAGCGAAATGAACAGCAGGTTGGGGCCCGGCGCCGCCTGCGCAATCGCATACGCCGCCGCGAACTGTTCGCTGCTCAGCCAATGCTGGCCGACCACATACTTGCCCACGTCTGGCCCCAGCAGCACCACGCCGCCGCCCACCGCCATCAGCGACATGACCGCAATATGCAGGGATAATTCCGCTACGGGAGAGGAGTCGTTCATTTCTTTTCTCCGATCAGGTAGAAGGCCACCGCGCCCAATGGGGCCAGCAGCAGGAACACCATCATCAAGCGCCACTTGAGCAGCCCCAGGCCAATGAAGGCCAG
>Ga0265314_10006014_pt1 | contig 10813 bp, 10 predicted proteins | sample 4126metaG_FD_203106 | JGI IMG/M metagenome (GOLD analysis project Ga0265314, IMG submission 203106) | Rhizosphere microbial communities from Carex aquatilis grown in University of Washington, Seatle, WA, United States - 4-1-26 metaG | ecosystem: Host-associated > Plants > Roots > Rhizosphere >... | reverse complement strand
TCACGTCCGACTTCATTCGCGAAGCCCATGCCAAGGGCGCGCAGTTCATCGCCACGCCCGAGAACACCACGCTGATGGCGCCCGATGGCGGCGCCAAGCTCGCGAGCAGCTATGACGAGGCGCACGATCCCGCGCTGCCCGCCTTCCGCGCGCTGGCGGAGGAGCTCGGCATCTGGCTGCTGATCGGCTCGCTCGCGATCAAGGTCAGCGACACCAAGACGGCAAATCGCGAATTCCTGATCGATCCCAAGGGCCGCATCACGGCGCGCTACAGCAAGATCCATCTCTTCGACGTCGACCTGCCATCCGGCGAGAAGTACCGCGAGTCCAACACCGTCGCCGGCGGCGACAGCGCAGTGCTCGCCGACACGCCCTGGGGCAAGATCGGGCTCACCATCTGCTACGACATGCGCTTTCCGCAGCTCTATCGCGCCCTGGCGCAGAAGGGCGCCTTCCTGCTCACCGCGCCGTCGGCCTTCACCGAGACCACCGGCAAGGCGCATTGGCACATCCTGCTGCGCGCCCGCGCCATCGAGAACGGCGCCTTCGTCCTCGCCCCCGCACAGGGCGGCACCCACGCCAATGGCCGCAAGACCTATGGCCACTCGCTCATCATCGCGCCCTGGGGCGAGATCCTGGCCGAGGCCGGCACCGAGCCCGGCATCATCCTGGCCGACATCGATCCCGCTGCTGTCACGGCCGCGCGCGCCCGCGTGCCGAACCTGCAGCATGACCGCGCCTTCCAAGGCCCCTGACGCACCGCCCGCTCTGTACGAAGCATGACGGTCCGGGTTTGGTTAATGTTGCCGTCCTTGCCATCGCGGCGGGCGAGGCGCTAAGCGTTGGGAATTGTCAAACCGGCCGGCGATTCCGTCGTATAAGCTGGCGCCGGGGTTGGTCGAGGCTTGGGCGTGATCGTTTACAATCTCCGCTGTCGCAATGCTCACGAGTTCGAGGGCTGGTTTCGCGATTCCGCGGCCTATGACGAGCAGGCGCAGGGCGGCTCGCTGACCTGCCCGGTCTGCGACTCCCGCAAGGTCGAGAAGGCGATCATGGCGCCCGCCGTGTCCGGCGCGAAGAAGCAGGGTGGCGCCGAGGAAGCCAAGCAGATGCGCCAGTTCATGACGGGCCTGCGCCAATATGTTCAGCGGAACGCCGACTATGTCGGCCCGAACTTCGCCGAGGAAGCGCGCAAGATCCATTATGGCGAGGCCGACCACCGTCACATCTATGGCGAGGCGTCGATCGAAGAGGCCAAGGAGCTTCTCGAAGAAGGCGTCGATGTCGCGCCGCTGCCGCCCGATCTCGACGGCGCCAACTGATGGCGAAGGATTTTCCTCGGCTTGAGGATAATCACCGCGACTTCATCGCCCGCCAGCACATCTTCTTCACCGCCTCGTCGGCGGCCAATTCGCACGTCAATCTCTCGCCCCGCAGCACCGATACCTTCCGCGTGCTCGGACCAAGCCAGGTCGCCTATCTCGACCTGACCGGCAGCGGCAACGAGACCTCGGCCCATCTGCGCGCCGGCGGGCGCGCCACGATCATGTTCTGCGCCTTCGAGGGACCGCCGCTGATCCTGCGGCTCTACGGCCGGGGCAGGGCGGTCGTGCGCGGCACGGCGCGCTACGCGGAGCTGCTGTCCGTGCATTTCACCAGCGAACCGATGGGCGCCCGCCAGTTCATCGAGCTCGACGTGGAGCTGGTGAAGACCTCCTGCGGCTATGGCGTCCCGCTGTTCCACTACGAGGACGAGCGGCCCTCGATAAAGATGTGGGCCGAGAAGAAGGGCGAGGAGGGCCTCGCGGCCTACCGGCAGGAGAACAACCGCGTCAGCATGGACGGCTTCCCGGCCAGCCCGTTCGAGGGCTGAGCGTCAGCGGCTCGCCACGACCATGTAATTCACGTCTACATCGTTCGACAGCCGCCAATCCCAGGCGAGGGGGTCGAAGGCCACACCCTGCGTTTTCAAAGGGTTGAGCCCCGCACCTTCAAGTAACCGCCGCAGCTCCGCCGGCTCGACGAAGCGGTTCCAGTCATGCGTGCCGGGCGGCAGCCAGCGCAGCACATATTCCGCGCCGATCTTGGCCAGGGCCAGCGACTTCAGCGTCTTGTTCAGCGTCGCGACGATGGTCAGCCCGCCCGGCTTCACCAGGTGCGCGCAGGCGGTCAGGTAGGCCTTCAGGTCCGCGACATGCTCGACCACTTCCATATTGAGGACAACATCGAAGGCGAGGCCTTCCGCCTCCAGCGTCTCGGCGCTCGCGGCGCGATAGGCGATGGGCAGGCCGGCCGCATGGGCTTTGGCCGTGCCGATATTCTTCTCCGACGGATCGACGCCGGTCACGCCAAAGCCCAGCCGGCTCATCGGCTCGCACAGCAATCCGCCGCCGCAGCCGATGTCGAGCAGGGAGAGCCCTTCGAACGGCCGCAGGCCCGAGCGCCCGAAATGCGCCGCCGCGGTGTCGCGGATGAATTGGAGCCGGACCGGGTTGAACTTGTGCAGCGGCGCGAACTTCCCCGCCGGATCCCACCATTCCGCCGCCATGGCCGAGAACTTGGCGACTTCGCCTGCGTCGATGGTGGTGTCGGTGCCGATCATGCGGCGACTCTAGCATTTCCTCCCCCGCTGTTGCGGGGGAGGCGGCGCGACGTAGCGAAGCGAAGGCGCGACGGAGGGGGCCGCTCCGCCTGGGCACCCTGCCGGGTTCGCCGCCGCTCACCCGGCCTTTGTACGCTGACGCTACAAAGCCCCCGCAACAGCGGGGGAGGAAACCTTGCATTGAGCCCCGGCACTCCGCCGTCTATGTATCCCCGGCAACCAGCGAACTTTTGAACCATGGCGAAGATTGCGATGAAATTCGGCGGCACCTCGGTGGCCGACCTGGACCGCATCCGCCATGTCGCCACGCTGGTGAAGCGCGAGCGCGACAAGGGCAACGAAGTCGCGGTGGTGGTCTCCGCCATGGCGGGCGAGACCAACAAGCTCGTCGCCTGGTGCAACGACATCGCCAAGGCGCCCGGCGCCAACGGGCCCGGCATTCCCGATCCGCGCGAATATGACGTGATCGTCGCCGCCGGCGAGCAGGTGACGAGCGGCCTCCTAGCCGTGGCGCTGGGCGCGATCGGTGTGCCGGCGCGCTCCTGGCTGGGTTGGCAGATCCCGCTGCGCACCTCGTCGGTCCACGGCTCCGCCCGCATCGAAGGCATGGATGCCGACCTGATGAATGAGAGCCTCGCCAAGGGCGAGGTCGCCGTGGTCGCCGGTTTCCAGGGCGTCGCCGGCCATGATCGCATCTCGACGCTCGGCCGCGGCGGTTCCGACACCTCGGCGGTCGCCGTCGCGGCGGGGCTCAAGGCCGACCGCTGCGACATCTACACCGACGTCGACGGCGTCTACACCACCGATCCGCGCATTGTGCCCAAGGCGCGACGGCTGGAGAAAGTCTCTTACGAGGAAATGCTCGAACTGGCTTCGCTGGGCGCCAAAGTGGTCCAGACCCGCGCCGCCGAGCTTGCCATGCTTCACCGCGTTTCCACCCGGGTCCTGTCGACCTTCGATCCCGACAAGGGTGGAACGCTCATCTGCGACGAGGAAGACATCGTGGAAAAGAAACCGGTCACCGGCATCGCCTATAGCCGCGACGAAGCGAAGATCACGCTGCACAAGATCCCGGACCGTCCCGGCATCGCGGCCGCGATCTTCGGACCGCTCGCCGACAACGGCGTCAATGTCGACATGATCGTCCAGAACGTGTCGGAGGACGGCAAGAAGACCGACCTCACCTTCACCGTGTCGCGCAGCGATCTCGCCCGCGCGCTCGCTTCGATCGAGAAGGCGGCGGAGCAGATCGGCTATCGCGAGATGACGCATGACGCCGACGTGGCCAAGGTCTCGATCATCGGCATCGGCATGCGCGCCCATCCCGGCGTCGCGCAGACCATGTTCCGCACGCTGTCGGAGAAGGGGATCAATATCCAGGTGATCTCGACCAGCGAGATCAAGGTCTCCGTCCTGATCGCCGAGGAATATGTCGAGCTCGCGGTCCGTGCGCTGCATTCGGCGTATGAATTGGATGTGGCGTAGATGAAGCTTGCACCGCACTTTTCCTCCCCCGCTGTTGCGGGGGAGGGGAACCGCGAAGCGGTGGAGGGGGCCCGCTTGGCGAGCCCCCTCCGTCTCGCTCCGCTCGACACCTCCCCCGCAACAGCGGGGGAGGAAAGGAGCACCTGATGCCCGTCGCGGCAGGCGGCCCGCGGCTTCTCCTGCGCCGCCTGCGCGAGATCATGGCGGAGCAGACGAGCGCGCAGGACCGCCTCGACAAGCTCGTCACCGTCATCGCCACGATCATGGTGGCGGAGGTCTGCTCGATCTATCTGCGCCGCGCCGGCAAGGCGCTCGAACTCTTCGCCACCGAGGGCCTCAACCGCGCCGCCGTGCACAATACGCGGCTGAAGGAAGGCGAGGGCCTGGTCGGCCTCGTCGCCGAGACCGCCGAGCCGGTGAACCTCTCCGACGCGCCGGCCGACCCGCATTTCTCCTACCGCCCGGAGACCGGCGAGGACCCCTACAAATCCTTCCTCGGCGTGCCCATCGTGCGCGGCGGCCAGGTGTTCGGCGTGCTGACGGTGCAGAACCGCCAGGCGATCCTCTATTCGGAAGAAGAAGTCGAGGCGCTGCAGACCGTCGCCATGGTGCTGGCCGAGGTCGTGGCGCAGGGCGGGCTGTTCAAGCTCTCCGAGCTCGACGAGCCCGAACTGCGCGCCGACCGGCCGCGCACGTTCCATGGCGAGGGTCTGTCGGAAGGCGTCGGCATCGGCCGCGTGGTGCTGCATGAGCCGCGCGTCAAAGTCGAGCGCATGATCGCCGAGAATCCGAACGAGGAACTGACGCGCCTCGAAGAAGCCATCGGCTCGCTGCGCGATGCCGTCGACAAGATGCTGGATTCCAGCGAGCTCGATCTCACCGGCGAAGGCCGCGAGGTGATCGAGGCCTACCGCCTCTTCGCCCACGACCAGGGCTGGCGCCAGCGCATGCGCGACGCGGTGCGCACCGGCCTCACCGCCGAAGCCGCGGTCGAGCGCGTGCAGGACGAGATGCGCGTGCGCGTGCAGCGGCTCGACGATCCGGTGCTGCGCGAGCGCCTGCACGATCTCGACGATCTCGCGCGCCGCCTGCTGCGCCATCTGACCGGCGATGGCGGCATCCAGGAATTGCCGCTCAATGCCGTCGTCATCGCCCGCGCCATGGGGCCGGCCGAGCTGCTCGACTACAGCCGCGAGCGCCTTGTCGGCCTGGTGCTGGAAGAAGCCGCATCCACCTCGCATGTCGCGATCGTCGCCCGCTCGATGGGCCTGCCGCTGGTGGGCTCGGTCGAAGGTATCACCGATTCCGCGCGCGGCGGCGATTCCATCGCCATAGACGGCGAGACCGGCGAGCTGCATCTGCGCCCCGCCACGGAGATCATCGCCGCCTTCGAAGTGAAGCAATCGCTGCGCGAACAGGTCCAGGCGCGCTTCGCCGCGCTGCGCGACCTGCCGGCCGTCACCAAGGACGGCGTGCCGATCAAGCTGATGATGAATGCCGGCCTCAAGCTGGACATGCCGCATCTCGAAGCCTCGGGCGCCGACGGCATCGGCCTGTTCCGCACCGAGCTGCAATTCATGATCGGCGAGACGATGCCGCGCCTCGCCGACCAGGTGTCGTTCTATCGCGAAATCCTCGACGCGGCCGGCGACAAGCCGGTGGTGTTCCGCACCCTCGACCTCGGCGGCGACAAGGTGCTGCCCTATGCGCGCTGGGAGCGGGAGGAGAATCCGGCGCTCGGCTGGCGCGCCATCCGCATCGCACTCGATCGCCCAGCCTTGCTGCGCTACCAGGTGCGCGCGCTGCTGATGGCGGCGCAGGGGCGCACGCTGCGCATCCTTTTGCCGATGGTCTCGAATGTCGACGAGTTCAATCGCGCCCGCGCGCTGGTCGACCGCGAGACCGAGCGCGCGCGCCTCCTCGGCATCGAACGTCCCCGCCAGGTGCTGGTGGGCGCGATGCTGGAAGTCCCGGCGCTCGCCTTCATGCTCCCCCAGCTCATGCGTTCGGCGGACTTCGTGTCGATCGGCTCGAACGATCTTCTGTCCTTCGTCTTCGCGGTCGACCGGACGAATCCCCGGGTCTCCAAGCGCTACGATGTGCTCAATCCGGCCGCGCTTTACCTGATGCGGCTGATCGTGAAGAGCGCCGCCGAGGCCCATGGCGAGCTGTCGCTCTGCGGCGAAATGGCCGGTCGCCCGCTCGACGCCATGGCCCTGCTGGGGCTGGGATTAAGAACCCTCTCGATGCACCCCGCGAACATAGGACCCATCAAACTCATGATTCGAAGCATGAATCTGAGCGAAGTGACGCCGTTCGTGGACAAACTTTGCGGACGGACGGACCATAGTCTTCGAACCCGGCTCTCCGCTTTTGCCGCCGAAAGGGGCATTGCTCTCAAGTGAGCAGGGTTCCCTGAGGATGCTGCATTGCAATACTTGATTTTGGTTGTAACTATTGACAAAATTCCTTCACCGACCGTCGAAAGGGTTTTCCATGCGCCTCGTGTTGTCGTCCATTCTATTTGCTGCCGGCCTGGCTGCCTCCGTCGTGAGCGCCTCGGCGCAGACCCAGCCCACCGTTTCGCCGGCGAGCCCGGCCGTGAATCCGGCTGGCGCGTCCTCGACGCCGGCCCCGGCCAATACCGACAACGACGATGTCGTGAGCTGCCGCTATGAGAAGTCGACCGGCTCGCTCTTCGCCAAGCGCATCTGCCACACGCAGCGCGAATGGAAGCAGATGTCCACGGACGCCAAGGACATGCTGAACAATCTCGACAATGGCCGGCAGGTGAATCCGTCCGGCAGCTAAACGTCCGACGCGAGGGGTGTGAGCGATGCATAGGATTGCCGCCGGCATTCTGGCCGGCCTCGTTCTCGGTGCGGGCGCGGCTTGGGCGCAGACGTCCATCCCGCCGGTGCTTCCTGGCAATCCCGTGCCCGGCATCGCCACACCGATCTCGCTCTCGAACCCGGCGATCACGGACGATTCGATCATCTGCAAGTACGAGCGCAACACCGGCACGCTGATGATGATCCAGGTCTGCCGCACGCAGCGCGCCTGGAAGGCGATGGAAGCCGATGCCAAGGAATTCATGGAGTACGGGTTCCGCGGCTCGCATCAGTGCGACTCCCCGGACTGCAACGGCAAGGGCGGCAGCTGACCGGAAAGCCGGTCCGCTCTTTCGCGGCAACATAAGCGCGGAAAACGTCCGATTTCGGCTGGGATTCAAAGAATTGGCTGGTAGGCGGGTGCGCCTGCGGATATTTGTTTGCCGATGACCAAAGTGACACGCCTCACGGTGGATGATGGCGGCAATATCAAGAGCCGCCGCATCCATCTGCGCGAGATTTCCGGCGACAGCGACACCCCGCTGGAGACCGTCGGCCAGGATTTGCGCGCCGCCAGGCTGCGGCGCGGCGACGACCTCGCGACCGTTTCCAAGGTACTGAAGATCCGCAAGGATCATCTCGAGGCGATCGAGGAAGACCGCCTGGAACAGCTTCCCGGCCGCACCTATGCGGTGGGTTTCGTGCGTTCCTATGCCGATTATCTCGGCCTCGACACCCAGCAATGCCTGGAACGCTTCAAGGCGGAGATCGCCGGCCGTTCCGATACCGACAATGTTCCCGCCGTTTCCGTCATCGACGAGGACGATCAGCGCCGCCTGCCGCAGGGCTGGAAGATCATCGCGGGCGTTATCGTATTGCTGATGATCTATGGCGCCTATTACGTGCTGACCTCGACGAGTTCCATGACATCGCAGCCGGTCGCAGCCCCGCCGCCGCAGCTGGCGCCCAAGCCGGTGGCGCAGGCCGTCGCGCCCCCTCCGGCCCCGGTGACGCCACCGCCCGCGACGGCTCCGGCAACGCCTCCGCCCGCAGCAGCGGCTCCCAATGCGACAGCCCCCAACGCGACCGCACCGGCCAATGGCGCCGCACCGCCGGCCGCGGCTCCGCTCCCGCAGGGCCAGGTCTATGGCGTGAACAATCGCGGCGCCCGCGTCGTGCTGCGCGTGCATACCGCGACCCGCGTCCTCGTCCAGGGCGAGGACGGCATGGTCTACATCAATCGCACGCTGCAGCCGGGCGACACCTATCAGGTTCCCAATGTCGTCGGACTGACGCTGACGGCGGCGAATGCGAACGCCGTCGAGATCGATCTCGACGGAGAGTCGAAAGGATATGCCGGAAAGGATTCCGGCGTGGCGGAGGGGCTTTCGCTCGATCCGCAATCGATCGTCGACCGCACCAGCGGAGGCCTCTGACATGAGCGTGCGCGCCTATCGCGATATCCACCGGCGCAAGTCGCGCCAGATCATGGTCGGCAAGGTGCCGGTCGGCGGCGACGCCCCGATCAGCGTGCAGACCATGACCAACACCGTCACCGGCGATGCCCGCGCCACGATCGACCAGATCCGCGGCATCGAGGAAGCCGGCGCCGACATCGTCCGCGTCTCCTGTCCGGACGAGGACGCGACCAAGGCGATGAAGGCGATCACCCGCGCCGCGCACATCCCGGTCGTCGCCGACATCCATTTCCACTACAAGCGCGCCATCGAGGCGGCGGTGAATGGCGCGGCCTGCCTGCGCATCAACCCCGGCAATATCGGCAACGCCAACCGCGTCCGGGAAGTCGTCCAGGCGGCCAAGGATCACGGCTGCTCCATGCGCATCGGCGTCAACGCCGGGTCGCTGGAAAAGGAGCTGCTCGAAAAATACGGCGAGCCGTGTCCCGAGGCGATGGTGGAGAGCGCGCTCAACCACGCCAAGATTCTCGATGACCTCGATTTCCGGGAGTACAAGATTTCGGTGAAAGCGTCCGACGCCTTCCTTGCCGTCGCCGCCTATCAGCAGCTCGCCGACGCCGTCGATTGCCCGATCCATCTGGGCATCACCGAGGCCGGCGGCATGATCTCCGGCACGGTCAAATCCTCCATCGGCATGGGCATGCTGCTCTGGAGCGGCATCGGCGACACGATCCGCGTCTCGCTTTCCGCCGATCCGGTGGAAGAAGTGCGCGTCGGCTTCGACATCCTCAAATCGCTCAACCTGCGCCATCGCGGCGTGAACATCGTCTCGTGCCCGAGTTGCGCCCGCCAGGGCTTCAACGTGATCGACACGGTGCGCACACTGGAAGACCGCCTCAAGCACATCTCCACGCCCATGTCGCTGTCGATCATCGGCTGCGTCGTGAACGGCCCGGGCGAGGCGCGCGAGACCGATCTGGCCTTCACCGGCGGCGGCGCCGGCAAGGGCCACGGCCAGATCTATCTCAACGGCAAGCCGGCCTACCGCCTCGACAACGAAAAGCTGGTCGAGCACGTCGTCGAGCTCTGCGAGAAAAAGGCTGCCGAGATCGAGGCCGCCCGCGGCAACGTCGCGCCCGTGCTGGAGCCGGCGCAGTAGGCGCTACTGCGTCTTGATCTGGCTCGTATTGACGTCGGTCTGCGGGCCGTTCGGGACATAATCCACCCGCGCCGTCACCGTCTTGCCGCAGACCAGCGCCGTCCAGTTCTCGCGCCAGCCCTTCGCCGAGGGCTTCGAGGCGAGCTTGATGTCGAGCACCACCGGCGTCTTCCAGTCCTTGCACTGGGTCACGTTCATCATGCTCTCGACGACATAGGCATGCGCCGTCTCTTCGAGCTTGTAGCCCCCGGCAAACTCGCCCGGCAGCAGCCCGCGCGTGCGCAGCGTATTGTCCGACTTGGTCTCGACCAGGGCCCGGCGCAGCACCTTGGTGCCGCAGGCATCCAGCGTCGCGCGCTGGACCCAGGCGCCGCTGCTGGCGTGCCAGCCCTGCGGACCCTTTTCGAAGACGGGCGCCTCGACGAATTCCGGCTTGTCGAACGAGACCAGCGTCAGGGCAGCGCATTTGGCCCTGAGCGGCACCGGCTCGGCGTCGTTATAGGCCTTGGCCAGGATCGCGCGGTAGGCGGGCGAGCCGACATAGCCGTCGAACAGCGCCTGCTGGCTCTGCGCCTGCGCGGCGCTGGCCGCCAGCGCCGCCAGAGCCAGCCCCTTGAGGATTGCGAACGCCGCGTGATAGCCCGATAGCCTTATGCTCATGTGCCGCGTCCCCTGTTTCGCTGACATCCTATCGCAGGACTTTCGATGATCCCATCCGCCAAGCTCGACCGCCTGCTCGACCGCTTCCACGCGGTCGAGGCGGAGCTTTCGTCCGGCACCGGCGGACCGGCCTTCGTCAAGTTGTCCAAGGAGCATGCGGAACTCGCGCCCGTGATCTCGGTCGTGCGCGACTACCGCTCGGTGCAGGAGCAGCTCGCCGGCGCCGAGACGATGATCGCCGACCCCGCCACCGATCCGGACATGCGCAGCCTCGCCGAAGAGGAACGCGCCGAACTGAAACAGCGCGCCGAGACGCTGGAGCACGATCTCCAGATCCAGCTGTTGCCGAAAGACGCCGCCGACAGCTCGTCGGCCATCGTCGAAATCCGCGCCGGCACCGGCGGCGACGAGGCGGCCTTGTTCGCCGCCGATCTTCTGGAGATGTACACGCGCTATGCGTCGCTCCAGGGCTGGAAGACGGAAGTGCTCTCGCGCACCGACAGCGATCTGGGCGGCATCAAGGATGCGGTGCTCGACATCGGCGGGCAGGGCGTCTTCGCCAAGCTGAAATTCGAGAGCGGCGTGCATCGCGTGCAGCGCGTGCCGGTGACCGAGGCGCAGGGCCGCATCCACACCTCCGCCGCGACCGTGGCCGTGC
>Ga0265314_10006012_pt1 | contig 10816 bp, 8 predicted proteins | sample 4126metaG_FD_203106 | JGI IMG/M metagenome (GOLD analysis project Ga0265314, IMG submission 203106) | Rhizosphere microbial communities from Carex aquatilis grown in University of Washington, Seatle, WA, United States - 4-1-26 metaG | ecosystem: Host-associated > Plants > Roots > Rhizosphere >... | reverse complement strand
TCGATTTCCCGGCGTCGTCCTGGATCTGCAACCCGCCGCCCTTCTTGGGCATGTAGCAGGACGCGAAGCGCTCCATCTTGTCGGCCGGCACGCTGAACGATGTGTCCTTCATGCCCAGCGGCGCGAAGATGCGCGTGCGCAGGAACTCGCCGAACGTCATGCCGGACAGTTTCTGCACCAGATAGCCCATCACATCGATGGACACCGAATAGTTCCAGAATTCGCCCGGCGAGAAATCGAGCGGGATCCCGGCGAGCTCCTCGATGAAGGCATCGAGACCGCCCGGCGTCTGGAAATCGCCGATCTTCTTGCGGCGGTATTCGGCGTCCACGCTGGTGCGCCACATGAAGCCATAGGTGAGGCCGGAGGTGTGGGTGACCAGATCGATCACCTTCATGCGCCGCTTGGGCGCGGTGGTGATGAATTGGCCCGCAGTGTTCTCGACGAGGCTCGGGACACCGCTGCCATAGACGCGCATGTTCTTCCAGGAAGGGATGTGCACATGCACGTCGTCTTCGAGACCGAGCTTGCCTTCCTCCACCAGCATCATCAGCGCCACGGCGGTGATCGGCTTGGTCATGGAATAAATGCGGAAGAGGGCGTCCTCGCGCATCGCCTTGTTGCGGGCGAGGTCCATCGAGCCGCTCATGCCGGTGTGGACGATTTCTCCTTTGCGGCAGACCTGTGTCAGGATTCCGGGCAAGACCCCCGTATCGACATATTTCTGCTTCATGACCGAATCGACGCGTTGCAGCCGTTCTGTCGAAAAACCCGCGCGTTCCTTGGCCATTCCCGGCTCCCCTATTTTCTGGGCACAAGCCTAGCCGATGCCGGGCGTTTGAAAAGCCCGGATGTTTCGGGCGGCGCCGAATGGTGAATGCGTAATCCGCATCACATCTGCGCGCTTTCCTTCCCTTTTTGCTGCGAATTGCTGTAAGGACACGCGGGCTTTTGTTGTCGTGTAGAAGGGCGTGTTTCTTGTCCAAAATTGAATCCGGCGAACCAACCGCCGCCGCGGACTGGATCCGCATTCTCAGCAACTACCGCGATCCCAGCGTCGTCCGCAGCACGTTCGAATTGATCGTGACCGCGGTGCCGTTCGTGGCGCTGTGGCTGGTGATCTGGGCGGCGTGGGAATCCGGCCATGGATGGATTTCCTTCATCCTCGCCGTTCCGGCCGCGGCCTTTCTGGTGCGCCTGTTCCTGATCCAGCACGATTGCGGTCACGGCGCGTTCTTCAAGCACCGTGCGCTCAACGACTGGACCGGCCGCGTCATCGGCGTCCTGACGCTTACGCCTTACGATGCCTGGAAGCGCGCCCATGCGATCCATCACGGCACGTCCGGCAATCTCGACAAGCGCGGCATCGGCGATCTCGACACGCTGACCGTGCGCGAATACCGCGCGTTGAATGTCTGGGGCCGCCTGCGTTACCGGCTCTACCGCAACCCGGTGGTTCTGTTCGGCATCGGCCCGGTCTACATGTTCATGCTGCGCCATCGCCTGCCGCTCGGCGAAACGATCCGGCACTGGCGCTCCTGGGTCAGCCCGATGGCGACCAACGCCGCCATCGCCGCGGTGGTCGTGGGCCTGATGTGGCTGATTGGCTGGAAGACGTTTCTGCTGATCCAGATTCCCATCACGCTCATCGCCGGGGTCATCGGCGTGTGGCTGTTCTTCATCCAGCACCAGTTCGAAGGCACTTTCTGGGCCGAAGGCGAGGCGTGGAATGTCCATGACGCGGCCCTGCGCGGCTCTTCTTATTATGCGCTGCCGAGCCCGCTGGCGTGGCTCACCGCCCATATCGGCATCCATCACGTCCATCACCTTTATGCGCGTATCCCGTTCTATCGCCTGCCGCAGGTCCTGCGCGATCAGGCGCCGCTGGCGTCGGCCTCGCGCGTCACGCTCTGGCAAAGCCTGAAATGCGCCAGGCTGGCCCTGTGGGATGAAGTCGAGAACCGGCTGCTGTCCTTCAAGGAAGCCCGCAAGCTCCCGCACGCCTGATCGGCTGCCTATTTGATTGGCATCGTCCCGCCGCGCCGTCGCGGGGGAATCGTAACACTTGCCGCCACGCCTTCTGCGTCGGTAGTTTCCGCCACACCGATATTTCTAACAACGACAAGACACCGGAAACGCCATGACCAACCCCAATTTCACGCCTCCGCCCGGCTGGCCTGCCATGTCCATCGCCCAGGCTCACGCCATGCTGACCGCGCCCGGCACGCCACTGGAGATGAACGAGGTCGTGATCCGCGGCGTGAAGACCCGCGTGTGGAAGAACCTGCCGCCCACCTTGCGTGAACTTCTGGCCGCCGCCCGCGCGGCCCACGGTCCCAAGGAGTTTCTCGTCTATGAGAAGGATCGCGCGACTTATGAAAGCTGGTATCGCGCCGCGGTCGCTATCGCGAACGAATTGATCAAGCAGGGCGTGAAGAAGGGCGACCGCATCGCCCTTATCATGCGCAATCTCCCCGAATGGCCGGCGATTTTTTATGGCGCGGAAATCATCGGCGCGATTGTCACCCCGTTGAACGCCTGGTGGACCGGTCCGGAATTGGAATACGGCCTCGTCGATAGCGGCACCAAGATCGCGTTCGTGGACGCCGAACGTCTGGAGCGCATCTCCGAGCATCTGGTGAACTGCCCGGATCTGAAGCGCGTCTATGTCAGCCGCTTCGAGGATGCCGATCTGCCCAGCCCGATCGTGCACCGTCTGGAAGACGTGATCGGCAAGGTCAACGGCTGGATGAAGCTGCCGGATGCGCCGCTCCCGGACGTGCAGGTCGGCCCCGATGACGACGCCACCATTCTTTATACGTCCGGCACCACCGGAAAGCCCAAGGGCGCGCTCGGCACGCATCGCAACATGCTGTCGAACATCATGGCGGCGGCCTCCGTCGCCGCGCGCAACTTCCTGCGCCGGGGCGAAGCGCCACCGGTCGCATCGCCTGACGATCCGCAGCGCTGCACGCTGCTCTCGGTTCCGTTCTTCCACGCGACGGGATGTTTTGCGGTGATGAACCCTACCATCGCGGCGGGTGCGAAGATCGTGCTGATGCGCAAATGGGAGCCGGAACTGGCGATGCAGCTCATCGAGCGCGAGAAGATCAACAGCGCCGGCGGCGTTCCCACCATCGCCTGGCAGCTGATCGAGCATCCCAATCGCAGCAAATACGATCTGTCGTCGCTGGAGAGCGTGTCCTATGGCGGCGCGCCGTCGGCGCCGGAGCTGGTCAAGAAGATCATCGAGACCTTCCCCAAATCCGCGGCCGGCAATGGCTGGGGCATGACCGAGACATCGGCCACGCACACCTCCAACAGCGCAGAAGATTATCAGAACCGTCCGTCGAGCTGCGGCCCCGCCGTTCCGGTTTGCGACATCAAGATCATGGATATCGAAGGCAAGAAGGAATTGCCGCGCGGCGAAGTCGGCGAGTTGTGGGCGAGGGGCCCCAACATCGTGAAGGGCTATTGGAACAAGCCGGAAGCGACGGCCGCCACCTTCATCGACGGCTGGGTCCGCACCGGCGATCTGGCGCGCATGGACGAGGAAGGCTTCTGCTTCATCATCGATCGCGCCAAGGACATGCTGATCCGCGGCGGCGAGAACATCTACTGCGTCGAAGTCGAGAACGTGCTGTACGAGCATCCCGCCGTGATGGACGCCGCAATCGTCGCGGTGCCGCATCACACCCTGGGCGAGGAACCCGGCGCGGTGGTGCACCTGAAACAGGGCATGCACACGACCGAGGACGAACTCCGCCAGTTCGTCGCCGGCAAGCTGGCGGCGTTCAAGGTTCCCGTAAAGGTCGTGTTCTGGCCCGAAACGCTGCCCCGCAACGCCAACGGCAAGATCCTCAAGACGGAACTCAAGAAGATTTTCGCCAGCCCCCAATAGTGGTATGGGCAGGCCGCCAAACAGGAGAACGACATGGGCGCGAGTGGAATGAACGCGAAGAAGAAAGAGAAGAGACGCCGCCACGCGGAGACGCGCCGGAAGAAGCGGGAGGCCATGGCCGCCGTGACCGAAAGCCGCCCCACGCAGCCGCGCCGCGCGGCTCCCGCGAAATCCTGAGATTTTCGCAGGACGATCAAATCGGCCCGCTGGCCCCGCCGGCGGGCTTTTTTGTTGGCCAGCCCAGGATTTCCGCGGCAAACCGGGTGAAATTTATTGTCCTAATCGTGGAATAATTGCTTGACGACCGTTACGGTCGGGGTGTACAAAACTTCCAATTCTTGAACTGCGCCCGAAATCCAGACCCGCCGCGAAAGCCGCGGGTTTTCTGCGTTTTGGGCTGTAAAAAGTTTGGCACGCAGAGCCACAGAGCCACAGAGCCACGGAGAAGAAAAAAGAATCACGCAGAGCCGCAGAGCCGCAGAGGAAAAGAAGAACGCACGAAAAGACGCAAAGAGAGCGGAGCTTGTGTCGGGCAGGAATGCTCGCTGTCGCAATAAGCCTGGCGCGCATAGCGCGCCTATAGGAAGGGCCTTTGCGAAGCAGCGCTCCCACGCAGACACCGCTCCCCTTTCGTTGCGTCTTTGCGCGCGGCTTTTCTTTCTTCTCCGCGTCTCCGCGGCTCCGCGTGAGACCCTTCTTCTCTGCGGCTCTGCGTCTCTGTGTGAATCATCTTTCTTAAAGGAAACACCAATGCAGAAATTCTAGCTCCGCCCTCGCCCTGACCGGGCCTGGAGCCAACACCGGAAAGACCATGGAGAAGCCGAGATCGCGCTGTAGCGGGTCGAAGACGCCGAACCGTGGACCCTGCAGGCGACGGCAAAAGGACTGTTCGCGCCCGCATATTCGCCGTGTCTTCTGATGACCGCGATTTGGCGTCAAAGGTTGAGGGGGAAATGTATCCGCATCGCGCCGGCCACAACATCTGGTGAAACGCGCGAAACGGAATCGAAAAAATCGACATTCAATTCCGCTTTTAAAAAAGCGGATTCAGCGGGCGTGAGAATCATGTCCGCGCGGACGCGCGAAAATTCGCGGCCTAGTTTGAGAACAGGCCCATGAGCATGGGTTTGGCATAAAGCACCGCCGCGTGTTCGCGAACCGCATGGCGGTCGATCCGCATGGAGGCCGAAGCGTTCAGCGTGGCGTTGAGAAGCTGCGCCGCGATGACGGAATCGATCGGCCGTATGGAGCCTTCCGCGATGCCGTCCGAGATCATGGCGGAGAAACGGTCCGACACGCGATTCCACTGGCCCAGCGCGCTGATCGATGAGGTGCGCAGCAGCGGCCCGCCGTCGGACACCTGAAACTCCACCAGCGCCGCCGCCGCCGAACACAGCCGCTGCCATTGCGTGCCGGGCTCGCGCATCGCGGCCGATTGCAGCCGCTTCATGATGTCGAAACTGCGGTCGAAGCAGGCGACGACAAGATCGTCCTTGGCTTCGTTGTGATGGTAGAAGGAACCCTTGGTGACGTTGAGTTGCGCGGAGATCTTCTCCACCGATGCGCCGCGATAGCCATGCTGGTTGATCAGCCGCGTCGCCGCCTTGAGGAAGGTATCGCGCGCCCGTTCGCGATGGCTGACCGGCGGAAGCTGGATCAGCCGCACCAGCGTCGGATTCCAGCTCACCGCGCCAATACTCAACCCGTTCGCCAGAATGTCGAAGAAGCGCTCGCCGATGCGGTCGTAATCCTCGATGTCGTAGCGGGACAGCCAGTTCGACGACCACCACAATTGCTCCAGCAGGATATGCGTGCGCGCATTGGCGGCGGGGCGGTCGAAATCGGCCTCGAACAGCGCCCGGACTTTCCGGAAAAGTTGGTTATAGGCCTCCGCGACCTGACTTTGGTGCGGCTCCTTCAGGGCGCGGATGTCGGCGAAGGCGGCCAAAGGCGCTTCCTCCGCCAATCGCACGCGGCGGTTCAGATCAAGATGCAACCGGAGAAACGCATGCAGTCTTTCGCGCGGATCGCGCGCGCCGAGCGCGGCCGTGATCAGCGCCTCGAAGCGTTCGATGCTCGACAGGAAGCAGGCGACCGCCAGGTCTTCCTTCTTCTTGAAGTAATAGGTGACCGAGGTGGTGATGAGATCGACGCTGGCCGCGACGTCCGCGAGCGTCATACCCTTCACGCCGCGCCGGTTCAGGATGCCCGTCGCCGCGGCGATGATGGCTTCCTTCTTCCGCGCATAGCGGTCGGTGGAAGAAATGGCTGCCGGCGCGGTCTCGTTGTCCATTCGGGCAATCTACCGGAACCGCGCAGCCGTTGAAACGCCTAGCGCGTGACGCCCATATCCACAGGCTCGCTCGCCTGCGCCATTTCTGCCGCGAGCTGACGCAGGTTTTCCTCATGCGTTTCGCGGGTGATGGGATAGAGGCCGATGATCGCCGTTGCCACGCCGTAGATAAGCGATGTCAGGGGAATGTAGATGATCGCGAAATTGCGAATGATCTGCGGATCGACATGACCGGGCACCGCATGCGCGGGGAAATGCGCCGCGCTCAGCACCAGGCCCGACGCGAGCAGGCCCAGACCGGATGCTGCCTTCTGCATGAAGCTGGAACCGGCATAGAACAGCCCTTCGGAACGGCGTCCGGTTTTCAACTCGCTGTCTTCGACCACCTCATTCAGCATGGAGACCAGAAGGATCGAGCTTCCGATCGCCAATCCGCCCGACAGCGTCGTGGTCAGGAACAGGAGCGGCACCAGAATGGGATCGCCATTGGCCGGAAACAGGTCAACCAGCCGCAACGTCGGCGCGATTGCGCCGACGAGTATGCCGGCGAAGAAGAGCATCATCGCCGCGCGCTTCTTTCCCAATCTCTTGGACAGTGCCGGCGCGAACGCAAATGCCAGGACGACGGCGAGGAATGTGGACAGAGTGATGATGGAAAGCTGCGCGCTCGAAAGCTCCCAGAAATAGGTGTTCATGTAGAGGCCCAGCGCAAAGACAAGGCCTGTCGAAAGGTTGAACAGGATCCCAGCCACGATGAGGATAAGGAACGCTCTGTTGCTCATGCTGGAGAACATTTCCCGCGCATATTGCAGGATCGAGACTTTGCGCGCCGCGGGCACGCGAAAATACGGAATGAAGCGGTGTGTTCCCCAGGACGATATCAGGATCGCGGCGAACATGATGATGGAGGCGGTGATGCCGTAGTGGCGGTAGCCGCCCTCGTTGAGCTGGCCGATTTTGTGGGTCGCATCCGGCGTCAGGAAGATCGTATAGGCCGCCATCAGCATTCCCAGCCCGCCGAACCAGGCGAAGAATATGCGGAAGCTGACGAAGGAGGTCCGCTGGTCGTAGTCTTCGGTCAATTCGGGAGCGAGCGCGGCGCTGGGAATTTCGTAAAAGGTGATGAAGGTGCGCACCACGATGGCGACGACGAGCAGATAGACGAACAGAGCCTGATGCGACCAGTGCGGCGGATTCCACAGCAGAAGATAAGAAATGGCGACCGGAAGCGCCGAGGCGTACATGAAGGGATGCCGCCGTCCCCAGCGCGTGCGCAGATTGTCGGAAACTTGCCCCACGATCGGATCGAGGAATGCGTCCACCATCAGCGCGATGGCGATCGCGAGACCGACCAGCGGGCCGGGCAGGCCGATGACCTGATTGTAGAAAAGAAGAAGAATGGTCTGAAAACCATTGTCCTTGATGCCGAACGCAACGGACCCGAAACCGTAGAAGAGCTTGGTCCGCAGACTCACAAGCTCGGCTTTCGCCGCACTTTCACCCATGCCCAGCCGATACCCTTCGAGAATTGGCGGCGATGGATTCGAATGTGGGGTATGGTCGCTGGGCCGTCAATTGCCCTGCGGTCGTCTCGATGAACTTTTGACGAAACCCCTGACGGGCCGCAGAGTTGGCCTATATTGGCCGCGCTCCTGACGGCGGAATTTTCATTTGCTCGAACTGTTCAACACATTGCGAAAGGATCTGCTTTTCGCGGCGGCCGGCTCCGCTGCGGCCATGCTCCTGCTGTTCTACGGCGGCGGCGTCGGCCTGGAGATCGCCGAGGGGCTTGTCATCGTCCTGGTGCTCGCTGCCTTTGTGTTCCGAAGCGGAGAGCGCAGTTTAAATGCCGCCAATACGGTGGCCACGGACCGGGCCGAACTGGCGCCGCTTGCCCGCGAAGTTCTGGAAGGGCTTCCTGATCCTCTTCTGCTGGTGGAATCTTCCGGCCGCGTAACGCTTGCCAACAAGGCGATGCGCGCGCTCATCGGCGTGGACATCGAGCGTAAGCATGTCTCCGCCGTCCTGCGCACGCCGTCCGTGCTCGAAGCGGTGCTGCGCACGGCCGGAACGGGCGAGCCTGCATCGTTCGAATTCATGCTGCACGTACCGGTCGAACGGCACTATCAGGCTTATGTGTCTCGAACAGCGCAGGCGCCAAATCTGACCACGCTGCTGCTGCACGACCTCACCGCGGTGAAACGGGCGGAGGAAGCGCGCGCGGATTTCATCGCCAATGCCTCTCACGAATTGCGCACGCCGCTCGCCGCGGTATCGGGCTTCATCGATACCCTGCGCGGCCACGCCAAGGACGACGAAGCCGCACGCGAGAAGTTCCTTGGCATCATGAGCGATGAAGCGAGCCGGATGCGCCGCCTGATCAACGATCTGCTCTCGCTCACGCGTATCGAGCTGAACGAGCATGTTCCGCCCAGCGGTGTGGTCGATGTTGTCGGTGTCGTGCGCGATGCGGCGGCGGCCCTCGCGCCGCTCGCGGAGGCCGACGAGGTCGGCATTACGGTCGAAAGCGCCGGTGACATTCCGTTGGTTACGGGCGAACGCGACGAACTGATTCAGCTTTTCCAGAACCTGATCCAGAACGGTATCAAATATGGCAAAGTCGGCGGTGGGCACGTCTGGGTGAATATCGGCGTAAGCCCGGCATCGGTGCCCGGCCGCCGCGGTCCGCTCTCGATGGTGTCGATATCGGTCCGCGACGATGGCGAAGGCATCCCCCGCGAAGCGATTCCGCGCCTGACCGAGCGATTCTACCGGGTGGACGTGAAGCGCAGCCGCGAGCGGGGCGGCACAGGGTTGGGCCTCGCCATCGTCAAACACATCGTCAACCGCCATCAGGGCCGGCTTCAGATCGAGAGCCAGCCGGGCGAGGGCAGTACTTTCACGGTTTTGCTGCCCGCGGCGGGCGCCAAACAACCGGCGGGCGTCGCCGTCACGGAAGTGTTATAATTTTGTCGCATAGAATTGGCCGTCTGCCGCTAGTCAGAAGCGGATGAGATGGCGACGACTTCTGATGAGCGATAACAAGATGAGCGACCACACAGTCAGGGCCTTTTCCGAACAGCTGGAATCGCTGTCGAGCGCCGTTGCCCAGATGGGTGGGCTGGCGGAGGCGCAGCTTGCGGATGCCGTGGAAGCCATCGCGCGCCGCGACACCAAGCTCGCGGAAGGCGCCATCGCCGGCGATCCGCGCATCGACGTGCTGCAGCAGGAGATCGAGGCGCAGGCGCTCAAGCTCCTGGCACTGCGCCAGCCGATGGCGGTGGACCTGCGCGACACGCTGGCGGCCATCAAGATCGCCAGCGAACTGGAACGCATCGGCGATCTTGCCAAGAACATCGCCAAGCGCGCGCTGGTGCTGAACCGCGAGCCGCCGATCCGCCTGACGCAAAGCCTCGCCCGCATGGGCCGCGCCTCGCTCAATCAGCTGAAGCTGGTGCTCGATTCCTATTCGGATCGCGACGCCACGGGCGCCGAAGCGGTGTGGCGCAATGACGGCGAGATCGACGAGATCTACAACAGCCTGTTCCGCGAACTGCTCACCTACATGATGGAAGACCCACGCACGATCAGCCTGTGCACCCATCTTCTGTTCGTCGCCAAGAACATCGAGCGCACCGGCGACCACGCCACCAACATCGCCGAGACCGTCTATCACATGGTTACGGGCGGACACCTGGCGATGGAGCGGCCGAAATCCGACACCACCAGTTCCACCACCGTGCCCTTCGAGCGGAAGACCCCATGACATTGAAGCCGACCGTTCTCGTTGCCGAAGACGAAAGCGCTCTGGTCACCCTGCTGCGGTACAATCTGGAGCGCGAGGGTTATCGCGTTCTGGACACGCAGGACGGCGAAGAGGCGCTTCTCATCGCCAGCGAGGAGAAGCCGGACGTCATCCTGCTCGACTGGATGATGCCGCAGCTCTCGGGCATCGAAGTCTGCCGCCGCCTGCGCCAGCGCCAGGAAACGCGCAATGTGCCGATCCTGATGCTCACCGCCCGCGGCGAGGAAACCGATCGCATCCGCGGCCTCGACACCGGCGCCGACGACTACATCACCAAGCCTTTCTCGATGACGGAGCTTCTGGCGCGGCTGCGCGCCGTGATGCGCCGCATCCGTCCCGGCCTCGCCGAAGACGTTCTGCGCGTGGGCGACATCGAGATGGACCGCGCGGCCCATCGCGTGCGCCGCGCCGGCAAGGACATTCATCTGGGCCCCACCGAGTTCAAGCTGCTCGATCATCTGATCCAGCACCCGGGCCGCGTGTTCTCCAGAGAGCAATTGCTGGATGCGGTGTGGGGCTCGGACGTCTATGTCGAAGCCCGCACGGTGGACGTGCATGTCGGCCGGCTGCGCAAGGCTTTGAATGTCGAAGGCGTCCGCGATCCGATCCGCACGGTGCGCTCGGCGGGTTATGCACTCGACGACGCCTTCGTCGCCGCTTAAAGCAGCTTTTCGACCGGCGCTTCCAGATCTTCCGGCTTGGTCGTTGGCGCAAACCGGCCGACCACTTTGCCGTCGCGCCCGACCAGGAATTTCGTGAAATTCCATTTGATGCGCTCGGTCCACAGCACGCCGGGCTTCTCATGCTTGAGGAAGCG